>ERZ1292640.3667-Hain-H43-02um-R1-3667-length-11912-cov-12_pt2 | contig 11653 bp, 9 predicted proteins | sample MGYA00564404_ERZ1292640 | MGnify/ENA primary metagenome ERZ1292640 (study PRJEB36523, sample SAMEA6512636) | groundwater metagenome | collected 2019-01-08 | study: AquaDiva: Metagenomics assemblies of 32 groundwater samples | reverse complement strand
AGGAGATGCTGATCTCCGGGAGCGAGGCCATCGCCGAGGCCCTCACGCTCGCCGACATCGACGTCGTCACCGCGTACCCGATCCGACCCTACGATACGGTCATGCAGGCCCTCGCGAAGAAGATTGCCAACGGACAGCTCGTCGCCGAGTACATCGTCGCGGAGGGTGAGCACAGCCAGTTCGAGATCGTCAAACACGCCTCCACGGTGGGTGCCCGGGTCTTCTGCGGGTCCTCCGGGGTCGGCTGGGCCTACGCGATGGAGTGCCTGGTCGTCACGCCGGCGCTCAGGGTGCCGCTGGTCGCCATGGTCGGCAACCGTGCCCTCGACGACCCGGGCGCCTTCGGCGTGGAGCACAATGATGCCCTGTTCGTCCGGGACCTGGGCTGGCTCCTCTGCTGGATCGACACCTCCCAGGAGGCGCTGGACACGACGCTGATCGCCTACCGGGTGGCCGAAGACCGGCGGATCTTCCTTCCCATCGCCATCTCCGCCGACGGCGCCTTCCTGACCCACTCCCAGGCCATCACCAAGGTGCCGTCCAAGTCCCTTGTCGACAAGTTCCTCCCGCCGTACAACCGCGGCGACCTCCAGCTCCACCCCGATAACCCCATCACCGTTGCCCCTCAGGTCAACGAGGACTGGGTCATCGAGATCCGTCGTCAGAACAACGCGGCGACGGAGCGGGCCTATACGGTGATCGAAGAGGCGTACGCGGACTTCCGCAAGGTCTTTGGCCGCGGCCCAGAGAACCCGTGGTTCGAGGAGTACATGACGGAGGACGCGGAGATCATCCTGATCGGCATGGGGACCATTTCGCTCCCTCTGAAGGTTGCCATTCGCAACATGAGGGCCCAGGGCAAGAAGGTCGGTCTGGTCCGGCTCCGCTGGTTCCGGCCGTTCCCCACCGAGCGGCTCGTGGGCGCCCTGTCCAAAGCCAAGGCCATCGGGGTCATCGACCGCGATTACTCCTTCGGCTCGCCGTTCGGATCCGGCGTGGTTGCCAACGAAATCCGGGCGGCGATGTACAACGCGGACCGCCGGCCGCCCCTCCTCTCCTTCATCTGCGGTCTGGGCGGCCGCGAGGTAATGCTGGAGGACGTGTATCAGGTCACCGATCTCTGTTTCAACGCGGCGAAGACCGGAAAGTCTGAGACCAAGACGCGCTGGCTCGGCGTCCGCGAGTAACTAAAGGAGACACGCCATGGCCGAGACGACCACGTTTACCAACGCAACCCAAGTCCTCCAGCCCTTCAAGGGCGTCAAGAAGGTCACGATCGAGGAGTACTTCTCCTCGGGCCATCGGACCTGTCAGGGGTGTGAGTCGGCATTGGTCATGAAGCTCATGGTCAAAGCTGCCGGGCCTCGGACCATCGTGCTCGGGTCCACCGGCTGCATGTACGTGGCCAACACCACCTACTACAGCACGCCATGGGTGGTGCCCTGGATGCACACCCAGCTCGGGTCGTCGGGCTCGGCCGCCCTGGGGACCGCCGCCGGCCTGAAGGCGCTCATGAAGAAGGGGAAAATGAAGGCGGAGCCCATCAACGTCATCGCGTTCTGCGGCGACGGCGGCGGGGCCGACATGGGGCTCGGCGCCATCTCGGCGACCCTGACGCACAAGGAGTACAACAGCCTGATCCTGCTCTACGACAACGAGTCGTACGCGAACACCGACATCCAGGTCTCCGGCTCCACCCCCTACGGCGCCCACACGACCTTCAGCCCCCCGGGCAAGGCGCGGCGCATCATGCACACGCGCTGGAAGAAGAACACCGCGGGGATGCTGGCGGCGGGCCACCCCGAGTGCCGGTACGTGGCGACCGTGTGCGCCTCCTACGCCGTGGAGATGATGAACAAGGTCCGCAAGGCCCTCTCGATCGGCGGGCCCACGTTCATCCACTCGCTGGACCCGTGCCCCAAGGGCTGGGACTACGACCCGATGCTCTCTCACGAGCTTGGGGAGCTGGCCATCGAGTGCGGGATTTTTCCCCTCTACGAGGTGGAGGATGGGGTCGTGAAGTACTACGGCAAGACCAAGGCCATCGTGGAGGGGCGGCCGCGCAAGCCCGTGCGGGAGTACCTGCTGAAGCAGGGCCGCTTCGCCCACTTCACCGAGGAAGACCTGGCGTACTTCCAGGCCAAGGTGGACGAGATGTGGACCTGGGAGATCCCCGCCGTGGCCGCCTTCCGAAAGGACGTGAAGGCGAAGGCCTGAGGAGGCCCGCCCGAATCGTGCGCGAGGGCCGAGCCCGACGGAACGCGGGCTTGGCCCCTTTTTTTGTTGTATAGTCGGGGGGCCATCCCCAATCGCTCTCAACGAGGAGGCTGCGATGAAGAGACACGGACTGTACCGCGTCCATCCCTGGGTCGTCCTGCTGGTTCTCGCGCTGGTCTGGGGGGGCGGGAGTCCCGCCCAGGCCGCGTGGGAGCCGACGAAGCCCATCGAGTTCGTCATCCCCGCCGGCACCGGAGGGGGGGCCGACCAGATGGCGCGCCTCATTGCCGGCATCGCGGAGAAGCACAAGCTCTCCCCGCGGCCCATCATTGTCGTGAACAAGGCCGGCGGGGCCGGCGCGGAGGGCTTCCTCCACGTCAAGGGCAAGAAGGGCGACGCCCACACGATCATCATCACGCTGTCGAACCTCTTCACCACGCCGCTGCACACCGGCGTCCCCTTCAACTGGAAGGACCTGACGCCCGTCGCCCGACTCGCGCTCGACCGCTTCATCCTCTGGGTGAACGCCGAGACACCCTACAAGACGGCCAAGGAGTACATCGCGGCGGTCAAGGAGCGGTCCGGCGGGGACAGGATGAAGATGGGCGGCACCGGCTCGGCGCAGGAGGATCAGATCATCACGATCCAGGTCGAGCAGGCGCTCGGGCTCAAGTTCACCTACGTGCCGTTCAAGGGGGGCGGCGAGGTGTGCGTCAACCTGGTCGGCAAGCACGTGGACTCCACCGTCAACAACCCCATCGAGTGCGCAAGCCACTGGAGGGCCGGTCGCGTCCGCCCGCTGGCGGTCTTCGACGCGGCGCGGATTCCGGATCCGGCCTGGACGGAGATCCCGACGGTGAAGGAGGCCCTCGGGCTCGACATCCAGTACAACATGCTTCGCGGCATCTTCGGGCCGCCCGAGATGCCGAAGGAAGCCGTGGATTGGTACGTCGGCTTTCTGAAGAAGGTGTACGACACGCCGGAGTTCAAGAAGTACCTGTCGGACGGGGCGCTCAAGCCGGCCTTCTTGACGGGCGCCGAGTACGTGAAGTGGGTCGAGGGGGCCGAGCAGCTCCACAAGGATCTGATGGTGAAAGGCGGCCTGCTGAAGAAGTAGGATGCGGGCCGCCGATCTCCTCACCGCCTCTGTCCTGGCGCTGCTGGGGGGCGTCGTGCTCTACGACGCCGTCCGGCTCGGCATCGGCTGGGGGACGGACGGCCCGAAGAGCGGGTTCTTCCCGTTTTCCCTCGCGGCGATCCTGATCCTGATGTCCGGCGTGATCCTCCTGCAGGCGGCCCGCCGGGCCTCGACCAGGCCCTTCGTCAGCCGCCGGCAGCTCGGCCCGGTGCTCAAGGTTCTGTGGCCCGCGGCCGGGATGGTCGTGCTGACGCAGTTCATCGGCCTGTACGTCGCCTCCGCGCTCTACCTGGGCTTCTACATGCGCTGGGTGGGGCGCCACTCCTGGCTCGCGGTGGTCGGGCTCGGGATCGGGATTCCCGTCGCCACGTTCCTCATCTTCGAGACATGGTTCCTCGTGCCGATGCCGAAGGGGCCCGTCGAGGCGTGGCTGGGGTACTGAGCGGTGGGGATCGAGAACCTCGCCCTCGGCTTCCAGGTCGCGATCACGCCGTTCAACCTCTTCGTCGCCGTGGTCGGGATCGCGCTGGGCACGATTATCGGCGTGCTCCCCGGTCTGGGGGGGGCCAACGGCGTCGCCATCCTGCTCCCCCTCACCTTCACGATGCCCCCGACCTCGGCGATCATCCTGCTCACGTCGATCTACTGGGGGGCGCTCTTCGGCGGCGCCATCACCTCCGTCCTGTTCAACATCCCGGGGGAGCCCTGGTCGGTCGCCACGACCTTCGACGGGTACCCGCTCGCCCAGCAGGGGCAGGGCGGCCAGGCGCTCACCGCGGCGTTCACGTCGTCGTTCGTGGGCGCGCTCTTCGCAACCGTGCTGATCACCTTCTTCGCCCCGCTGCTGGCGGAGATCGCCCTGAAGTTCGGGCCGCCGGAGTTCTTCGCCATCCAGCTGCTGACCTTTTCGAGCTTCGTCGGTCTGGGCGGCGGCAACCCGCTGAAGTCGCTGGTCTCGATCCTCCTGGGGTTCATCCTCGCCTCGGTGGGGCTCGACATCGTCACGGGCCAGCTCCGGCTGACGTTCGGCGTCACCGACCTGATGAAGGGCTTCGACTTCATCGTCGCGGTGATCGGCCTCTTCGGGATCGGCGAGATCCTCCTGAGCGTGGAGGAGGGGCTCAAGTTCCATGGCGCCAAGACGCGGATGAACCTCCGGGTGGTGCTGGACACGTGGAAGATCCTGCCGCGCTATTACCGCACGTTTGTCCGCGGGGCATTCATCGGGTTCTGGATGGGGTTCAAGCCGGGCGGCGCGACGCCCGCGTCGTTCATGAGCTACGCCTTCGCCAAGCGCTTCTCGAAAAACTCCGAGCGGTTCGGCAAGGGCGAACTGGAGGGCGTCGTCGCGCCGGAGACCGCCGCCCACGCGGCCGGCGTCGCCGCCATGCTGCCCATGATCACGCTCGGCATCCCGGGGTCGCCGACGGCGGCGGTGATGCTGGGCGGTCTCATCATCTGGGGGCTCCAGCCCGGGCCCATGCTGTTCAAGGAACAGCCGGAGTTCGTCTGGGGACTCATCGCGAGCATGTACACGGGCAACATCATCGGCGTCCTGATGGTGCTGGCGTTCGTTCCGTTCTTCGCCTCGATCCTCCGCATCCCCTTTGGCATTCTCACACCCTTGATCATCGTGGTCTGCGCGATCGGCTCCTACGCCGTCCACAACAGCATGATCGACATCTGGTACATGCTCCTGTTCGGCGTGGTCGGGTACGTCTTCAAGAAGCTCGACTACCCGCTGGCACCCCTGGTGCTCGCCCTCGTGCTCGGCGACATCGCGGAAAACGCGCTCAGGCAGAGCCTCATCATGTCGCAGGGATCCCTGGCGATCTTTTTCACCCGCCCGATTGCGGGTGCCATCACCGCGGTGGCGGTCTTCTTCTTCGTGATGCCCGTGCTCACCCCCTGGTGGCGCCGGCTCCGCGGCTTTGCGGCCCCCGCCGGGGAATCGGGCCGCCACTGAGGGAAAAGGAGAAGCCGGATGACGGACCGAGCGAGGGGCTGGAAGATCCTGGTGGCGACCGACGGCTCCAAGAGCGCCGAGCGCGCGGTGGCGGTGGCGGCGGGGATGCCCTGGCCGGACGGCAGCGAGGTGAGGGTCCTGAGCGTCGTGGACCCCCTGGAGGGCATGCCGGAGACCATCGCGGCGCGCCGGTCGCGCGACGAAAAGGTGGCGGCGGACGCCCGGGCCCGGGTCGAGAAGGCGGGCGCGAAGGTCTCGTCCGCGGTGGCGATCGGGTCCCCCGCCCGGACGATTCTGGCTGCGGCGGCCGAGTGGAGAGCGGGCGTGATCGTCGTCGGCGCCCGGGGCCTGGGGGCGGTGCGAGGCCTCCTCGTCGGGAGCGTGAGCTCGGCGGTCGCGCGGGCCGCCTCCTCGAGCGTGCTGGTCGTCAAGGGCGACATCCGGACGCCCATCCGGGCGGTGATGGCCGTGGACGGCTCCGGCGACGCGCGCGCCGCCGCGCGGCGGCTCGCGGAGCTCCGCGCCGCGGGCAACGCGGTCACCGTGGTGCGGGTCGTGGAGCCGCTCCGGGTGAAGACCCTGGGACTTCTCCCCCGGCGCGTTGCCGACCCGCTGAGGGCGGAGGTCGCGCGCGCCACCGAGGAGCTGCGCAAGGCGGCGGAGCGGGATGTCCGCGAAATTGCGGACCTGTTTCGGGACGCGGGGTGGAAGGTGGAGGCCGTGGTCAGGTCCGGGGTTCCAGCGGACGAGGTGCGGGCCGCAGCGCGGAAGGCGAACGCCTCGCTGGTGGCCGTCGGGCCGCGCGGCGTGACGGGGCTCGAACGGCTCCTGCTCGGGAGCGTCACGGAGCGGTTGCTCGTCGCGCCGGGGATCTCGCTCTTCATCGGACGCTGAGGGGGGAACGTGGAATTCCTGACGTATGAGTTCTGGGCCCGCTGGCTCGCCATCGTCATCATCGATCTCAGCCTGGCCGGCGACAACGCCCTCGTCATCGCCCTCGCGGTCCGGACACTGCCGCCCCGGCAGCAGTTCTACGGGCGGATCGGGGGCACATTCGGAGCGGTGGCGCTCAGGCTCGCGTTCATCGCCATCATCTCCCAGCTCCTGAGGATCCCCTTTCTCCAGGCAGTGGGGGGGCTGATCCTGATCTGGATCGCGGTCAAGCTGGTCCGCCAAGATGCGGGCGGCGGCGAGGGGGGGCACAAGGTCCGGCAGGGGACCACGCTGCGGGAAGCCATCTGGATCATAATCGTGGCCGACGTCATCATGAGCCTCGACAACGTCCTGGCCGTGGCCGCGGCCGCCCACGGCGACCTTGTGCTGGTCGCCTTCGGCATCGGGCTCTCCATCCCCATCGTGATCTGGGGGAGCGGCCTCCTGGCCCGCCTCATGAACCGCTTCCAGTGGATCGTCTGGCTCGGCGGTGGGGTCCTGGGCTGGGTGGCCGGGGAGATGATCGTCAAGGACAAGATCGTTCACGGCTGGATCGGTCCGTGGGCCGGCGTCCTCCATTACGTGGTGTCCGCCGTGCTAGGGGTCGGGTTGACGCTCCTCGGCTGGTGGCTGGCCCGCCGCGCCCAGGGGAGCGTCTCCGAAGCGGTCGAGACGTCAGGGGCCGCGGAGTAGGGGCCGGTGGAACTGCCCCACGTCGAGCCCATCAAGAGCACCCGCATCTACGCGGAGATCGTGCGCCAGGTCAAGGCGCTGATCGCCGAGGGACGCCTCAAGTCCGGCGACCAGCTCCCGCCCGAGCGGGACCTCGCGGCCCAGTTCAAGGTCAGCCGCACGTCGGTCCGCGAAGCGCTCCGCACCCTGGAGAGCCTGGGGCTCATCGAGATCCGCCCGGGGGAAGGCACCTTCGTCCGGGAGGTCTCGATCGAATCCTTGATCGAGCCGCTGGCCCACATGATCCTGTCCCAGCGCGAAGCCGTCGGCGAGCTGTTCGAGGCGCGGCGGCTCCTGGAGCCCGCCATCGCGGGCCTTGCCGCCCGCCGGGCCACGCAGGACGACCTCCAGGAGATGGACCGGATCCTGGAGGATCAGGCGAAGGAGGTGGCCGCGGGGCTCACTGGTCTGGCTCAGGACGCGGCCTTTCACGCGTCCATTGCCGCCTCGGTGCGCAACCGGGCGATCACCCGGATCGTCAACGCGCTCATGGATCTCCTCACCCAGAGCCGCGAGGAGTCGCTTCAGACCCCGGGACGGCCGACCCGCTCTCACCAGGACCATCGCCGGATCCTCGACGCGATCCGCCGCCGGGACGAGGCCGGGGCGCGGCGGGCGATGCTCGATCATCTGAACGCCGTGGAGGCTCTGGTCATGCGGGGCAACGGCGAGGACTCGCCCCGGGGCGCGCCGCCAAAGCGGAAGAAGGGACCCCGTTGATCGGCTTGACAGCGGTCCGGGGGATGGGATAACGTGTTTTCCACTATGACGGGTGAGCGTTCGCTCCGGATGCTTCGACTGGGCCTGATTCTGGTCCTTCCGGGCCTGCCCGGAGCATCCGCCGCGTAGCGCGAACGCCGGATGCCACGGGCGGGAGAGCCCGTGGCTGGAGACGCGAGTGAGGGCCACGGGACACCCCGTGGCCCTTTGATTTTTGGCGCGAACTCCTTGACACGGGAGAGGGGATTTTGCTAGGTTTATAAGGATTTTCCGGCCCACCACGGGGAGATCGCGACCGATGGTCAAGTACGTGTACTTCTTCGGCGGCGGGAAGGCGGAAGGATCCGCTGGAATGCGGGACCTCCTGGGGGGAAAGGGGTGCGATCTGGCGGAGATGACGAATCTCGGCATCCCGGTGCCCCCGGGCTTCACGATCACGACCGAGGCGTGCGTTGAGTACTTCAGGCGGGAGAAACGGCATCCGGACGGCATGTGGGACGAGGTGGTCACCAACCTGCGGCGGCTGGAGTCCGCCATCAATCTGCGCTTCGGAGACCCGGCGAGCCCGCTCCTGGTGTCGGTGCGATCGGGGGCCCGCGTGTCGATGCCGGGCATGATGGACACGGTCCTGAATCTCGGCCTCAACGATGCGAGCGTGGTCGGGCTGGCCCGGCGGACCAAGAACGACCGCTTCGCGTGGGACTGCTACCGTCGCTTCGTCATGATGTTCGGCGACGTGGTGCTGGGTCTGGAGCGGACGGCCTTCGCGCGGATCCTCGACGAGACCAAGGCGCGCCTCGGCGCGAAGAGCGATCCCGAGGTGCCCGCCGAGGCGCTCGTGGACCTGGTGGGCCGGTACAAGACGCTGGTCAGGGAGAAGACGGGGGAGGCGTTCCCTCAGGATCCCCTCGAGCAGCTCCGCCTGTCGATCGACGCGGTCTTCAACTCCTGGAACACCCAGCGGGCGGTCGCCTACCGCAAGATCCACGGGATCCCCCACGACTGGGGGACCGGGGTCAGCGTGATGGCGATGGTGTTCGGCAACCTGGGTGAGAGCTCGGGAACCGGCGTGGCCTTCACCCGGAACCCCGCCACGGGCGAGCGGCGCTTCTTCGGGGAATTCCTCGTCAACGCCCAGGGGGAGGACGTTGTCGGCGGTGTCCGCACCCCCGAGCCCATCACGGCGCTCCAGGCGCGGGCGCCGCAGGTCTACGAGGAGCTGGTCGCGATCAAGGACCAGCTGGAGCGTCACTACCACGACATGCAGGACATCGAGTTCACCATCCAGGATGGGACGCTCTTCCTCCTCCAGACCCGCTCCGGGAAGCGGACGGCCAAGGCGGCGGTCCGGATGGCCGTCGAGATGGTTCGGGAAGGGCTCATCGACAAGGAGACCGCGCTGCTCCGCCTGGAGCCGCACCGCCTCCACGAGCTGCTGCACTTCATCTTCGACCCCACCGACAAGGCGCGGACCATCGGGAAGGGGCGCCTGCTGGCCAAGGGCCTCCCGGCAGGTCCCGGCGCCGCCGTCGGGCGGGTGGTCTTCAACGCCGATCGCGCCGTGGATTGGGCCAAGAGCGGACAGAAGGTCCTGCTGGTCCGCCCGGAGACCTCGCCCGAGGACGTGGCCGGCATGTGGGCCGCCGAGGGGATTCTGACGTCCCGGGGCGGCCTCACCTCGCACGCCGCCGTGGTGGCGCGGGGAATGGGCAAGTGCTGCATCGTCGGCGCGGGCGACATCTTCGTGGACGAGGAGCGCCGCGCGTTTCAGGCCGGCCGGACCTTGGTCCGCGAGGGAGACCTGATCTCGATCGACGGCCATACCGGCGAGATTCTCCTGGACGCCGTCACGCGAATTCCGCCGCCAATCAGCGAGGAGCTCCGCGTGTTCCTGAAGTGGGCGGACGAGACCCGCACCCTGGGCGTGCGCGCCAACGCCGACACGCCCGAGGACGCCCGGAAGGCCCGGGAGAACGGCGGGGAGGGGATCGGCCTCGTCCGCACCGAGCACATGTTCTTCCAGGCCGAGCGCATTGCGATCGTGCGCGAGATGATCATGGCCGGCGACACGAAGGCGCGGCAGGTGGCGCTCGAGAAGCTGCTGCCCCTCCAGCGCGAGGACTTCATCGGAATCTTCCGGGCGATGGACGGGCTGCCGGTGACCATCCGGCTGCTGGATCCGCCGCTCCACGAGTTCCTCCCGAAGTACACGGAGCTCCTGGAGGAGCACACGCGCCTCGACGCGCTGGGGATCAACCAGGCGCGTGCCCGCCAGCTCGAAGACGTCATGGCCAAGGTGCGCTCGCTCCAGGAGGCGAACCCGATGCTCGGGCACCGCGGCTGCCGCCTGGGGATCACGTTCCCGGAAATCTACGAGATGCAGGTGCGCGCCATCATGGAGGCGGCCTGCGCGGTCACCCGGGAAGGGGTCAAGGTCGAACCGGAGATCATGATCCCCCTCACGGGGACGGTGGGCGAGATGAAGCTCACCCACGAGATGACCCGGTCCGTGGCCGGCACGGTGATGGCCGACGCGGGCGCGGACGTCAAGTACCTGATCGGCACGATGATCGAGGTGCCGCGGGCGGCGCTGGTGGCGGATCGGATCGCGGAGGACGCGGAATTCTTCTCGTTCGGGACCAACGACCTCACCCAGATGACGTTCGGCTACAGCCGCGACGACATCGGGAAGTTCCTGCCGTTCTACCTCGACCGGGGGCTCCTGCCCGCGGATCCGTTCTCGGTCCTGGACCAAGAGGGGGTCGGGGAGCTGATCAGGATCGGCATCGAGCGCGGGCGGAAGACCCGGCCTGGCCTGAAGGTGGGCATCTGCGGTGAGCACGGGGGGGAAGCTTCCTCCGTCGAGTTTTGTCATCGTGTGGGCATGACCTACGTCTCCTGCTCGCCCTTCATGATTCCCGTCGCGCGTCTGGCGGCGGCTCAGGCCCGGATCAAAGAGCAACGAGCGCGCATGGAGGGTCCGAATGCCTGAGCTGGAAGGAGTGTTCATCCCGGTCCCGACACCCTTCCGGGGGGAGGCGGTGGCCCTCGACCGCCTGAAGGCCAACCTGGCGCGCTGGAACGAGACCGCGCTGGCCGGCTACGTCATGCTCGGCTCCACGGGGGAGTTTCCGCTGCTCACGGAGGCGGAGAAGGATGCGGTCCTCGTGGCGGCGCGGGCGGCTATTCCACGCGGGAAGTTCTTCATCGCCGGGACCGGGACCGAGTCCACGCAGGGCACGATCCGCCAGACCCGGCGCGCCGCGGAGATCGGGGCCGACGCGGCCATCGTCATCACCCCCCACTACTACAAGAAGGGGCTCTCCCAGCCGGCGGCCCAGATCCGGCACTACCTGACGGTCGCGGAGGCCTCGCCCATTCCGGTGATGATCTACAACTTCCCGCAGAACACCGGCATCAACCTCGAGCCGGAGACCGTCGCGCGAATCGCCGAGCACGCGAACGTGTGCGGGATCAAGGATTCGTCGGGCAACATCGCGCAGGCGGCGCAGCTCATCCACCTGACGCCGAAGTCCTTCCACGTGCTGGTGGGGGCGGCGTCGGGCCTGCTGCCGTCGCTGACGCTGGGCTCGTCCGGGGGGATCCTGGCCCTGGCGGTCCTCGCCGCCCGGGAGCACTGCGAGGTCTACTCGCTCGCGCGGCAGGGACGCTGGGACGAGGCGCGTGAGCTCGTGCATCGAATGCTGGCGGTGGATCGCGGCGTCCACGGGCACCACGGCATCGGGGGGCTCAAGGCGGCCCTGGACCTGCTCGGCTTCTACGGCGGTCCCTGCCGGGCGCCGCTCAGCACGCCCGACGGCGACGCCATCGAAGACATCAGGGAACTGCTGGCCACAGCCGGCCTGCTTTAGTTCGTGCTTCGAGCGCGGGCTTTGCCCGCGCAACCGAGGGGGGAGGAATAGGAGGGGGGCGTCGAGGCCCCCCCC
>ERZ1292640.3808-Hain-H43-02um-R1-3808-length-11655-cov-9_pt1 | contig 11655 bp, 12 predicted proteins | sample MGYA00564404_ERZ1292640 | MGnify/ENA primary metagenome ERZ1292640 (study PRJEB36523, sample SAMEA6512636) | groundwater metagenome | collected 2019-01-08 | study: AquaDiva: Metagenomics assemblies of 32 groundwater samples | reverse complement strand
TGCCGCTGCACGTGAGGCGGTCAGCCAAGCGGCGGCCGATGCCGCGAAGGCGAGCCAAACGATTCAAGCGGGCCTGGATGAGATTGCGGCCAAAGCGGAGCAGGTTGCACTGCAACTTCAGGAAAAACTGACCGAGACGACTCCCGTTACGCCAACCCCTGAGCAGGTCGAGGTCCTCGATGCGCAAGAACGGCATCTCAAACAAAAACCCGAAAGCGACTATACCTATAGTGACTGGGAGTCCCGCGCCTACGCGGCCTACAGTTCGAAACAATTCGATTTGGCCTCGAATTACTTCTTCCAAGCATCGAAAGTCGCGGCCACATCGGAGCAGGAGGCGCGCGCGCATGTTGCACGGGGCGTGATGCTGGCCGAACTCAATCGCAACGAGGAGGCGGTTGCGGCCTACGAATATGTTGTGACCCATTTCGGCGAGACGACGGAACCGGTTCTGCGCGAGCAGGTGGCGAAAGCATGGCTCAATAAGGGCGTGGCCCTGGGCCGGCTCACTAGGAGCGCGGAGGCTCTGGCCGCCTATGAGCAAGTTGTGATGCATTTTGGCGAGGCGACCGAGCCGGTTTTGCGCGAGCAGGTGGCAAAAGCGTTGCTCAATAAGGGTGCGACTCTGGGCCGGCTGACCAGGAGCGAAGAGGCCATTACCGCCTATGAACAAGTCGTGGCCCATTTTGGCGAGGCGACGGAGCCGGTCTTGCGCGAGCAGGTGGTGAAAGCATGGCTCAATAAGGGGGTTGCGCTGGGTCGGCTCACTCGGAGTGTGGAGGCGATTGCCGCCTATGAGGAAGTTATCGCCAGGTTTGGCGAAGCGACAGAGCCGGTGTTACGCGAAGGGGTGGCGAAGGCGCTGGTCAATAAGGGAGTCACCCTGGGCCGGCTCGCGAGGCACGAGGAAGCCATTGCCGCCTACGAGCAAGTCGTGGCCCGTTTTGGCATGGCGACGGAACTGTCCCTGCGTGAAGGGGTGGCGAAGGTGCTGGTGAATAAAGGCGTCGCCCTGGACCGGCTCGGTCGGAGCGAGGAGGCCATGGCCGTGTATGAAGACGTCGTGGCTCGTTTCGGTGAGGCGACGGAGCCATCCTTACGCGAACAGGTCACGAGGACGTTCAATAGCATGGGCCTTCACTTCTTGCGCCAGGCAAAACTTTCTTGGGATGACCGTGAGGCGCGAGCGCAACTGCTGGCAGATGCGCGGGTGAACTTCGATCGCGTACTCGAGCGGGAGGCGCAAAATTCATCGACGCTCGGCAATTTGGGCTATCTTCTGTTCTTGAGTGGGCAACCGGAACAGGCGATGGAGTCGCTGCAATACGCGTTGACGTTGGGCGGTGAAGAGCTCTATCGGGACATGGTGAAGGATGCTGAAGCAGACACGGTGCCTGAAGATGCTGAGTTCAGAACATTGCTCGATAGGATTTGGCTGGAGGATTAGCAGGCTGTTGAAAAAGACCCCCAGCTTCGTTCTCGCCTCGAACGCATCCTCAACGTAGCCAGAGGCTACGCCTCCGGTGCTTTCGTCGGCTGCGGCCTTGCTGACGATCTTTTTGAACAGCCTGCTGGAGTGCTCTCTCGTACCGTAGATTTCCCCCGCAACCGGTTAATTATCATCCTCCCGCGAACACAGGACGAAAGCCGGCCTTAGTCAGAATGCGGGAGACTGTGTCTCGCTGGTCCCCTTGAATCTCGATCCGTCCCTCCTTCACCGTGCCCCCGGCACCGCAGGCCTGCTGCATCTCCTTTGCCAGCCGTTCTTTTTCCGCGAGACTGATGCCGGGAAAGCCCGTGACGACGGTGACAGTTTTGCCGCCTCGGTGGGCGGTCTGGCGGATGATATCCACTCGGCCACGGGATTTTTTTGGCGCAGGGGCTGCTTCGTCAGTGTTGCTTGCCTCGGGCCGCTGGGTCGGTTCAAGTTGCACGGCTTGCTTCAGCGCCGCGAACGGGCTGGTCCAGACGATCGGCTCGCCACTTGTAGGAATGCGTTTTTTCTCTTTCATCGCTTCACTCCCGTCACAGATCTGCCCGGCGCCCTGGCGTTAATGTCCGAATTGGGCTGAGGCGCTTTTCAGGACCGTTAGTTCAAGGTGCATGGTATTCGTGCCATCCGCCATCCAGACCTGTCCTTCTTGAACGGTGCATTCCAGCTGCATGCTGGATTGTGCCAGTTGGGCCAAGGCACGGCTTCCATCCAGCGGTAGATTGATCACGGTCAGATTATGCAGCCGGGCCATGCTGGCCTGGTTCTTTTCCCACCATTGGTCGGCGCCGCGGCCTCCATAGGTATAGAGGTAGACCTGTTTCGCTTTGCCGCAGGCCTGGCGCAGGCTTTTCTCCTCGCGCTGGCCGACTTCGATCCAAAGATCGATGGCGCCGGTCAAATCCTTTTGCCAGAGATCCGGCTCGTCTTCTGTGCTCAGCCCGCGGCCAAAGGCCAAGGCCTCGTGCGCATGGAGCACAAAGGCTAGCAGGCGCATCATCATCCGTTCATCGGTTTCGGATGGATGGCGCGCCAGGGTCAGCGTATGGTCCTGATAGTATTGGCGGTCCATGTCGGAAATTTGCAGGGCTGCTTTGAAAATGGTCGCGTTCGAGGCCATAGGGTCGTGGTTCCTGTGAGGGCTGAATGATGGAGCTACTAGCGGCGGCGGTCGTTTACAGGTCTTTATAGGCGATGTACCAGCCTTCGACCCGTTCGCGCGCCCAGGGTGTTTTACGGAGAAAGGTGAGGCTGGATTTCACGCTGGGGTCGTGGAGAAAACAGCGGATCGGGACCCGCTTCCCCATCTCTTCCCATCCATGCCGGGCGACCAGTTCCTTAATGATGGTCTCCAGCGTGATCCCGTGCAAGGGATCGCGGGGATGAGAGGTGGGAGGTGGTTGTGTCATCTGGTTGATAGGGTGCTGCCGAGGGTTTTGTTTATCGAGCCATGCGACCCGTAAGGACAATTTTACAACAAGTGAAGAGAGAAGTCCCGCCCTGTCGTATCCGATCTGTGGCCTGCAATCCCTCAAGGATTCGGAGACGAGGAAGAGCGGTCTTTTTCAGTCAGAGCCTGGAGCGCCTCAGCTGCCGCACGGTCTGGCTGTTCCGTGTTTGTCTGCGCCGGTCCAGCCACCAGGCCAGGAGGGGAACAGGGCAAAGGAATCTTGGGCCAGTAAATCGAGCAAGTAGGGGCTGAGGGTCGTCAGGCTGCGCAGGTGGGCTTGCAGCTGTGCCCGCTCGGCTGGCGTCCATCTGCTGTCATTCCGTTGCTTCATCCGCAACGGCAGCAATCCCTGAATCCCGTACATCTCAGCCCTGATCCGATCTTGTTTCCGGCTGAGGGGCGCATGAAAACATGAGGGGAGTGTCACGAGAGTCCTTTCGAGACGATCCGTCTATTGTGCCCTGGGAGCGGCAAGGGGCTTGGACTGCCGGTTATACCCTGTCAGCCTTGCGGAGTCAGGACTGTGATTCGTTTGACGAGTTGAATGCCGCGGGATTTGGCGTCGCGAAGAATGGCCCGTCTGATTTCAGCGGGGAAGGCTTCCGGCGGATGGACGCCCGACTGTGTGCGGGGGAAATGTTTCACAAAGAGCGCCGCCATCTCCGCTGTGGCCCACGCGATCGGTGAGCAGAGAAGCTTGCGCCGCCTAAGCAGATGGAGGCTCGGCATCGTGGCGTCCCACCGGATGAGCGTCGGACGGCCCCGCTTCAGGCCTGTGACGATCACGGCTGCGGCAAATCGCGCATTGTGGAGAATGCCTCGATGGAGTAATTGATGCACCGTGCCTGGTGTCGGGGTTCTGGGAAACTGCGACGGCACCAGGCCGCGAGACTTTCGCAGTGTTCCCTGCCGGTACCAGCGCCGCAGCTGATCGATGTCCGCTCCGCCGATCTTGGCGTCCATCGACCGCAAGGGGATGACCCGCGGCACGGTGACCACTTCATCCTGCGCTGCCAACACCACTCCCACTGGCCCGATCGGAGCCGGGAATCGAAAGATTTCCCGTCCGCCGAATCGCTGACCCAGCGTGAAGTGGCCCCGGCGATAGAGGCGTGGCTGCGAGACCGCTTCATCGAAAGCGACTTCAGCCGACCATTGTGAGACAGGACGGTCGCTCTCCGTCGCTTCATACAGCCGGACCTGAACCGTCTCGACGCTGTCGAGCAGGTCCGCACTGGCGGCGATGAGCAGGTTCGTGAGGCCAGGCGCGACGCCCGCCGTGATCACTGCCGTTCGCCGGAGGTTCTGGAAGTCTGTTGCGAAGCGGAGCTGTTCCGCCTGAAAGGGATTCTCGGTCAGATGGGCCGCCATGTCGAGGTAGTGGGCACGCAGGCGGACTGCGGCGCGCAGGATGATCTTATTGAAGACCGCGGGACAGGCGTTGATCAGCAGCTGCGTGCCCTGTGCGGCGGTGACGATGCCCTCGATATTGCGGGCGTTCACCTGCCGCACGGGAATCGCCGAGGCTTCGCCTAAGAATCGGCGGGCCCGTTCAGGATCGCGATCGCCGCACGAAATGCGATGGCCTTGCCGTTTCAGCAGTTGGACCAGCAGTGAACCGGTTGCGCCCACTCCCAGGACGAAGATCCTCATCGGGTGGCGCCCGTTATTTTTTCTTGTAGACGTTTAGCCCGATCTTTTCTTCGCGGTCTGGAATGGTTACGTTGCCTTCTGTCGAGGCAATGATGGTGGTCTTGCCAGACGCGGAGGGTCCGAACTCTTTGGATAGATCCACCTTGATCGTCAAGATCGTTCCCTGGATCGTCATTTCTACGTTCTTCATGATAGGGGCCTCTCTGTGATGGATGAAGCGGGAGTATGTCTTGTTCGACTGGTGCAACCTGTACCGCGGGCGGGGGAGGAAGTCAATCGGGACAGGGGCTCCAGGGCCTGGCTCAAGCCCGTTCCTAGGCGAAGGACAGATTTTTATTCGGACGGAAGGATCGGTTCATGATAGGGTCATCGCATGAACCGATCGAGACACATCACATCGTTGATATTCGCGGTGCTGGTTGCGGGATTCACTGCTGGGGCTGGCGCAGCCGAAACCTCCGGCGACAATCAGTCCTCAGCCGGCAAGTCCGCACAGGACAATGCTAAAGGGCTGACGGTGGAAGATCTTGGGCGCGGGCTGAAGAGCGCCGCGCGCAACATCGAGCAGGAGATCCCGAAGATCGGCCCGGCGATCGGGAATACGTTTAAGAACCTTACGGGCAAAGGCTCAGGGAAATCTGAGTCCCAGAGTTCTTCCAAAGACAAGAAGTAGCCGCCGGCTGCTCAAACAGATCGATCAGCAGGCCGCAGCCGAGTGAAGATCCGAGGCGTACCCTTTGGGTACGTTGAGGGTCTGAACGAAGCGAGAACGAAGCTGCGACCTTTTTCAGCAGCCGATTAGACGTTGAAGCGGAAGTGCATCACATCGCCGTCTTGCACCACGTACTCCTTGCCTTCCAGCCGCATCTTCCCTTTTTCCTTCGCGCCAGCCTCGCCTTTGCAAGCGATGAAGTCATCGTAGCTGATCACCTCCGCGCGAATGAAGCCCTTCTCGAAATCGCCATGGATGACGCCGGCGGCCTGCGGGGCCGTGTCACCGACATGAATGGTCCAGGCGCGGACTTCCTTCACGCCAGCAGTAAAGTAGGTCTGCAGGCCCAGCACCTGGTAGGCCGTGCGAATCAGGCGGTTGAGCCCCGGCTCGGCCATGCCGGCATCGGTCAGGAATTCCAGCTTTTCCTCGTCTGAGAGCCCGGAGATTTCAGACTCCAGCGCCGCGCAAATGGCCACGACTGGCGCCCCTTCTCGTACGGCGAATTCTTCCAGGCGGGTCAAGAGGGGATTGTTCGCGAAGCCTTTTTCCGCCACGTTGGCCACGTACATGACGGGCTTGATGGTGAGGAGACAGAGCGGCTTGAGCAAGGCGATCTGCGCCGCATCCAGTTTCATCGCGCGGGCCGACGTGCCCTGGTTCAGGCAGGCCGCCACTTGATCCAGCAGTTCGCCCAGTTTTGCCGCGTCTTTATTGCCGGCGCGCACGAGCTTCACGTTCTTTTCCTGGGCCTTTTCTACCGTGGTCAGGTCCGCTAAGGCCAGTTCTGTGATGATGGTGGCAATGTCGGAAATCGGATCGACTTTGCCCGCCACGTGAATCACGTTGTCGTCCTCGAAACAGCGCACCACGTTCACGATCCCGTCGGTCTCGCGAATGTTGGCGAGGAATTGATTGCCTAAGCCTTCGCCTTTCGAGGCTCCGGCCACCAGTCCGGCGATGTCGACGAACTCGGTGGTGGCATATTGCATTTTCTGCGGCTTGACGATGTCGGCCAATGCCTGCATCCGCGGATCCGGCACTTCGACGATGCCGATGTTCGGCTCGATGGTGCAGAAGGGATAGTTTTCCGCTGCGATTCCCGACTTAGTCAGGGCATTGAAGAGGGTGGACTTGCCCACGTTGGGCAGCCCGACGATTCCGCATTTCACACTCATGATAATTCCTTCACATTAATGGGATGCCGTTTGAGTCGTACCGTTTCCAACGTGCCGTCGAGGCGGGGGGGAAGGAAAAGCGGATGGCCCATTCTACTGGGTCAGGGCCGGTCCGGTCCAGCCCTTCCATAGAGAAGAGCTGATGGCGTAGGGCCGATGGCTGATCGCGGGAGCACGGAGCTGAGGGCCTGTGGAGAATGGGCGCGAAAATCCGCGACGCGCCGATGGCGGGAACGAGGGAGGATGTTAGGCCCTATACGTAATAGATTCATAGTGTGCCGCAAGAAAGTGGTATCAATTATTATCGAGTTGTGGTTTATATCGGCAGGTTCATTGTAAGGTGAAAATGAGGTGAAAATGTCAATGCTGGTGCCTTTTCGTGCTTGGCGAGTGACTTCCCAATTCGCGGCGGTCATCTTTCCTATCATTCTTCTGGTGGTCGGGTCTGCAGCATGGATGATTCACCAGGAGAACGTCAGTAGGCTCCAAGACAAACTGACGAAAAGGGCCGACAGCATCACGACTCAGATCCTGGCAGACCGGGATTACTATTCTAGAGTCATCGTCCCCCGGTTGATTCAGATGGGTGGCATCGTCGATGCGGATTATCACCAAGCGTATGGACGATTCCCGTTGCCGGTGACATTCGTTCAGGAAGTATCGGATCAGATCGTCGCCCAAGGCGGTTTGTATAAGTCCCAACTCATCAGCCAGTGGCCGATCAACGCCAGCAAAGGTCTCTCGGACCAGTTTCAACGCGAGGCCTTTGACTACCTCAAAAGTCATTCCGCAGAGCAGTTTTTCAGGCTAGACACCCTGGAAGGTCGTGCCGTGTTCCGGTATCTGTCGGCGGACCGTGCCACAGCCCAGTCCTGCCTCGACTGTCATAATAACCATCCCCTCAGCCCCAAACGAGATTTCAAGCTGCACGATGTGATGGGGGGGCTGGAGATCATTATTCCGGCAGACCAATATCTTCAAGAAAACCGCACAGATTTACTGACGGTACTCGCGGGAGGGGCGGTGCTCTGTTTCGTCTTGTTCTCAGTGATCGGGATGACGGTGACGAGAACGATCAGTCGACCGCTCGCCCGATTGAGGAATCGCATGGATAGAGAGGCCAATACGATTATTGGAGGGCTAAGTATCCCGAGCCCTCGGCCGATTGGCAGCAATGAACTGCTGCGCTTCACAGCGTTTTTTGATCAGATGCGGGCACTTATCAGCTCCCAGCAGAAGACACTTCAGAAACGTGAGGCAGCCCTACATGTCAGAAATATCGGCTTAGAGGAACAGGTCGAGCGCCAGGTTCAGTCTTGTCTCGGCTGTGAGCAGCGCTTTCAATTGGTAGTCAATTCTACAAGTGATGCCATCATCTATATCGACAGCGAGGGGATCATTCAGTGGTGTAATCATAAAGCTGAGATACTCACGGGGGAGGGCGATTTGGTCGGGCGGTCCTTCTGGACGTTCCTCACGCCTGAGTCCATGGCCAGGGCTCAAGGCCGGCTGGCTGCCGTGAAACGTGGAGATACGGTTCCCTCTCTCGTGGAGCTCGAGTTCGTCCAAAAGACGGGCGGGGCTGTGCGTAGGGAGGCGAATATCGCCAGCGTGCAGGAAAATGGACAGATCGTCGGGCGGGTACTCGTCTTGCGCGATCTTGCTGAAAGACGCCAGCAAGACAATTGAGCCGGCATGTCCAGCAGGGCGAGATCGTGGGCGCGCACCCGATCCGGGCTGTTTGTTCCTGTGTTCGTCTGATCCGATGAGAGAATAGTTTTTTTGATAGTTCTTCCTGTCTTGCTCACAACTGTTCTGGACAGGTTGTGGCACATCCTTTATTATCCCTCGTGATATCTATGGTGTATCCAAATTGTGAGTGGAGGAATCGATGAGAGCAGAGAAGGATCTGTATTCGTTTGTTCTGCCGGCCTCTAGCAGTTCCTGTCGGCATCAAGTGGTGTCTGATAGTAGGGTGGCGGCAGTTTATGCCCCCCTACAGGATCTGGCTTGTCGAATCGTCGTTGCCACAGCATGGATGGTCATCTTGGCGACAACGGCGGTCGTCCCTTCCGCCATCGCCCAGCCCTATGAGGCCCATACGGATATGGAGTTTCGTCTCGGGGCGGGAGTGGTCTGCGGAACCTGTATCGACAGGGAGTCGTCGCCTTGGAGAGTGAAAACGACGGCGCAGATATTTGCCGACCGGCTCTTCCCCGTCGCAACCATTGGGGATGGGGTATTCGAGATCGGCCCCTATGTGAAGGGCGCGCTCCTTGACGGAGCGAACATTCCGCAAGTTGCGGGTGGAATGGTCGTGGGATATCAGTTGGGCAAGTACGAAATACTCGCCAATGCCGGAGTCGCCTATGCGACGGAGCGGATTGGCGATGAGCGATCCACTCAGTTTTCTTCTCCTGGCCAGACGAAGCACACCTATGATCTTGGTTTTACGTTGCGGTACACCATCCAGCGTTATTTTCTTTCTGTCGGATATCAGCACAATTCCAATGGGAGAGATTTAGGAATTAACTTTGCCGGGGGCAAGGGTGCCAACCACGGATACGATAATGTGTTCGCTGGCGTTGGAATCCACTTCTAATCTGTTAGACTATTCTGCAGTCTCGAGTTCCGTTACGTGCCGTGACAGGTGTGATGGCACGAGCGTCCCTTCCTGCTCCCTTCCATACTATTCGTAATCAGATACAAGGACGCAAATTGTGTACAGTGATTTCCTCTCCGCCTTCGGCCATCGCCAGCTGGTGCGGTCGTGAGTGAGCCGCTCTTGGTGAATTGGACTGAGGCAGGCCAGGCCTGCTCTGCGCGTTGGCGCTCGGAGTGGGGCTCTCCCGCGCCCACACGCGTGGCCATTGCCACCGACAAGATGACCGCCGACACAGCCTATCGCCTGGCCTGCGAGGGGAGCGCGCTGCTCTGGCAAGGCGACTTCCAGAATGCCAGACAGTTGCTGAATGCGATGGCGCGGCGAGTCGACCGCCATCCCCCCAAGCCTGGCTCGTCTCCGGCTGAGAGCTTCCATCTACATCGGCAGGCCCAGTCCCTTCGCGCCCGCGTCTTGGGGATGTTGCTGGTGGCACTGGAAGAGGACTATGAAGTGCGCCTGCGCCGTGCGCCGGACCTGCGTCTCGCCTGCACCGAGGCTTACGGTCCTGCTGACGGGCGCGCCCTGGTGTCGCTACGCGAGTTGCTGGGACTGATTGGCGCACACGAATGGCGAAAGAAGGGCCTGGTGATCCCCGCGATCGGCGGCCGCATTTACCCGCACTATGGTGTGTTTTCTCCGGTTCGCAGCGAGTACGTGGGGTTGGTTGCTGAGACACCGTTGCCGTCGCAGACGCGCGCCTTCGATATCGGGACCGGGACCGGCGTGTTGGCGGCGATTTTGGCCAGGCGCGGCGTTGCGCATATTGTGGCCACCGATCATGATCCTCGCGCCCTGGCCTGCGCCCGGGAGAACCTCGCGCGGCTGGGACTCATGGCTAAAGTGGACGTCGTGCAGGCAGATCTTTTCCCTGAAGGCCGGGCGTCGCTCGTGGTCTGCAACCCGCCCTGGATTCCGGCGCGGCCCAGCTCTCCCATCGAACAGGCGATCTACGATCCCGAAAGCCGTATGTTGCGCGGATTCCTCAATGGCCTGGCCGCCCATTTGGAGCCTGGAGGAGAAGGCTGGCTGTTGCTCTCAACCCTGGCCGAACATCTGGGACTGCGAACGAGGGAAGAACTCCTCGCTGCGGTTGAGACAGCGGGGCTCAGAGTGATCGGCAAGATCAGTGTCCGTCCGACCCATCCCCGCGCCTCCGACCCGGCAGACCCGCTCAGCGCCGCCCGAGCGGCGGAACTCACAACCCTCTGGCGTCTCGGCGCCCTCTAAAGACAGAGACACAGGGACGTTCTGTATCCGCCGTTGTCATCACGTATCAGCGGCCATGCGTCGAGAAATATTGAATGGCCAGAACCTGATCCGGAAATTTCCCCGCTAGTGTTAGCGCGTCTTCTTCGTGTCAGCTGGCGCGCGTCTCATCTTGATGATTTTGGCGATTGTCGCGCCAGCCCCTGAGAATGCCACCACACCGATGGTCAGCTCGTTTACCGGCAGCTTGCCGGCGATCATGGCCAGGGTAAACAGAATCGCGACGCTCCCAGCGGCTCCTGCAATAATGTCCTCGGTGTCGAACGTAACCTTCCTCCGTTTTTCGACGACGGTGCCTTTCTCCGAGGTGGTCTTTGTGTCGGACTGTTCGTATGAGAACTTCTCCGGTTGAAATTCGCTCATGGCGTTGCCTCCTGTTCGTCGGAGCCTTGGCGATGATTGACCTCTGCCTCTAGCAGGATGCTGAAAAAGTCCGCCAGCGGCGTTCTCGCTTCACGAAGAGGCTCAACGTACCGCAAGGGTACGCCTCGCCTTTTCGCTCGCTGCGGCCTTGCTGGACAGCCTTTTTGAGCATCCTGAGGGCGATTGAGGCCTCCATGCCAGAGAGCATGGCACCCCTGTTTTTCGTGTTCACCGAATTTTCCCGCAGCATGCTAGATGTTTTTGCCTCTTTTGGGTTTCGTCCGTGCAGACTTCGCTGGCGTGCGGCGCGGCGGGGGCTCGGCGACCCATTGTTTCCCCTTGCGCTGAAGCCTGGCGAGGGGAATAAGCGCGCTGGGCTCGCTCTGCGTGAGCCGGTTGCGTGGAGGCCCCACGGGCCTTCCTAGCGGGATTTGACTCAGGGTGACTTCATAGCCCTCTTCTATTCTGGCGCACTCAACCGGATTTCTCCCACTTGATGGTTCGCCAGAGAGCGCGGGAGTCGGTTCAATTTCCGTCTCAACATAGCCGATAGAAACGAGCAGTCGATCACTTTTCGTGGGCAAGGGGCAGTCAACGGCCGAAGGCACGCAAACCTCTCGTCCCAAGCGATCGATCGCATAGCCAGGGCTGATCTGGATGGACCTGCCATTATTCTCTGGCGTGACGGATAAGCCTGATACGATTCCGACGCCCAGGGTGTGGAGGTTCCGGAATTGTTGCTTGCTGCGATGGTAGGTTTGTTCCTCCTCAAAATCGCTCACAGTCAAAAGACGCCCATAGAAATATCGATTTCGCGAGAACACCATCCGCCGAATCATCATGCACCGCTTTTCGTAGCAGGGGAGTGGGAGCTTG
>ERZ1292640.3807-Hain-H43-02um-R1-3807-length-11656-cov-10_pt1 | contig 11656 bp, 10 predicted proteins | sample MGYA00564404_ERZ1292640 | MGnify/ENA primary metagenome ERZ1292640 (study PRJEB36523, sample SAMEA6512636) | groundwater metagenome | collected 2019-01-08 | study: AquaDiva: Metagenomics assemblies of 32 groundwater samples | reverse complement strand
AGCCGTTGTTGCACAGCGGCTTTTACTTTTTTCGTCCGTTCTTGTAAGTTTGGAATATGCTGAAGATAGACATAGTGTGAATGCTACCAGCTATACACTAGGGCTAAATACGGGGAAGTTAATATCATTCGCTTTTACCATCAAACTTCCACCGCCTGATTACCGAACCGTTCGACGAGTATGAAAAACTAACTGTGGGGTGTGGCGTCTGTTTCTCCACAGGTTGGCTCTGCTTGCTTTTGGCCGTACTAGCCCAGTGGGTGCTAGAATGGGGATATGTCGCCCAAATTGACTAATTTTCGTTGTTTTGGTAAGTTTACAATATGGTAAAGTTAGTAAATCAGACAGATTTCGTACGCAAAATGCGAGACAAGCGCCTATCGCTGTTTTCACGCCGCGATGTGCAGGCCCTTTTTGGTGTGTCTCCGTCTGCTACAACAATGCTACTGCATCGTTATAGCAAACGAGGATTTATTTTGAGAGTCAAGAGAGGAATATACGCCCTAGAAGGAGCACTGCCACCAGAATTATATATAGCGAATCAGTTATATAACCCCTCATACATTTCTCGAGAGTTTGCTCTTTCGTATCATCGTGTTATTCCAGAGAACGTTTATGAGATAACGTGCATTACGACACGAGCTACCCAGAAGTTCGAACGTTTCGGGAAAGTATATTCTTATCGACATATTATGCCGAAAGCGTTTACTGGATATGTAATCGAAAAACAGCGTGACTTTACTTTCCGCATGGCCGACCCCGAAAAGGCATTTGTCGATACTCTCTATTACCGTGTGTTGTTTGGGAAGAAGCCACTTTCTCGTTTCAACAAAGAACGAATTAACCCTAAAAAGGCTCTGCGCTACGCAAAACTCTTCGGCAATAGAAAACTCGTTGCTATACTAAGGAGCACCTTGTCTATCCATGATTGATTCTGACGCACTTGAACATATCGCACGCACGGAACAGACAAATGTGTTTCCGAACATTGTTCGCGAATACGCACAACACATTTTCTTGACGGAACTCTACCGCTTGCCGTTGTCGGAACGTTTGCTTTTCAAGGGAGGCACTGCGCTTCGGATTGTATATGGTTGCCCGCGCTTCTCCGAGGACTTGGATTTTTCTCTCTTCCCCGTTCCTAATACGGAAACACAACAATTTGTTGAGACTCTATTTGTCGATGTTCTTGCCGAGATGGAAAGAGTTGGCATACATATAGAAATCGGCAAATCTGCTCCGACCAGCGGAGGATATTTTGGCATAGCAACACTAAATGTATCAGGCTATCCACCTATAACCATAGAGATAAATGTCTCATCCAGAACACGGACCGATGAACGTGGGGAAGTGGATAGCATCACAAATAATTTCGTCCCAACTTATACGCTCTACCACCTGCCACAACAGGAACTCGTTGAGGAAAAAATATTTGGTGCTTTGCGTGAGCGCAAGAAGCCACGTGACTACTATGACCTCTATTTTCTTATGCGTAAGAATATGCTCTCGGCTGACCAAAAACACCGTCTCGCCATCGTTGCTCAAGAAATCATTGGAGAAGCGCGTCGGGTCGACTTTCGGGGAGAACTAGGGGCTTTTCTTCCAGCGAGCCAACAGGCCATTGTTCGTGATTTTACACAAACACTTGAACGAGAGATGCAGAATCAATTGTCGATAACCTAAAGGTTATGAATTTCTTCCATTCTCTTAGCGTATCCGTCGCTCTTGTCATAGGCACCATTGCCTCGTGGTTCGGCATAGAAACACAGAGACCTGCGAGAGTTCTACCTACAGAGGCAATCGTAGTTGCCTCAAGCACGATTGGCATTTCAATGGAGGAATCAGGTGAGAGATCAAAGACAGAGGATTCCTGGACTAAAAAGGGCACAGCCGTTAGCACAAAGACGACTGCCTCCACTAAAACACCTGTCATCACGACGAACGAGACGTCGATTGCACCAGTTAAGACAGCGCCTGCAATTCCGGCTTCTCTCGTGATTTCAAGTATTGACCCGTACAATATCCCGGTCAGTGTCCCTTTCACTATGATTGTGCGAGGCGTCGCCTTTCAAAACAATGCGGATGTGGAGTTGAACGGCTTTTCACTTGGGCACTTCACGCTCGCAACAGACGGGAGCATCTCAAAAGCCGTAACAATAACCAGCGAACAAGTGTTTAGCGCAAGCGGCCAGAATACGATTAAGGTCGTAAATCCGGATGGCACGAGTGTAGCAAAGGAAGTCCTGCTATTTCATTATGATGGCGTGGCGAAAGCAAAACTGGATGCTGATAAAACGCCACCAACTGCAAGCATGAAAAGCATCATTAGTGGTTGGAGACGCAACGATTCTTTCACGACAGCTGATGACTATGCACTCTACGGCACGGTCGGTATATCGCAGACACAAGCGGCAAGTGAGCGTGAGACCGAGTTGACGACCCTTGAGTTCTTTGTCGACGGTACAAGTATCGGGCGATCAGTAACTGCCATAGAGCGCAACACGGCCATTCTTTTTGATACGACTAAGTTTTCTGACGGCACACATACGCTTACAGCAATTGCATATGATGCCGCGGGAAATGAGGGTAGCGACAGCGCAAGTTTTGTCATTAAAAACTCAAGAGCACAGATTGACTTTACTGCCGGTGTTGCTCCGTCTTCGACCATTACCATCCAGCCAGAAAACGACTATCGAATCTGGCAAAGTAATGCCAATGTGACGGCAAGCACCGTTGAGCTTAGGTCTGTTTCTTTCCGCAATACGGGTTCTCTTAGGCGGGATTGGGTGAGTAATATTCGGCTCTATGTGGATGGTGCGCAAATTGCAACCGTGTCCTCCCTGAACACGGATAACTATGCGATTTTTAACCTCTCTTCTAATCCTGTTCGGCTTGAACCGGGGAGCCGTGAGATAAAAGTACTCGTTGATGTCACAGCCGACAAATTTCACAATGGGACCGTGCAATTTTCTATCCGCCGCGCTACCGACATTGAGTTCTTTGACCCGCAGTTGGGTCGTATGGTATCGCCAACGGTAAATGGACAGACATCCTTCACCCGAAGTGCGGCATCGATTAATGTTGAGCCGGCAGAAACGTTATAACGCTGTCTCGCCCATTTGAATCATGCTAAAAATCGGAATCGTGGGTTTGCCGAATGTGGGGAAGTCCACGCTTTTTAATGCGCTCACGAAGGCCGGCGTGCCGGCGGAGAATTATCCCTTCTGCACGATAGACCCGTCGGTCGGGATAGTCGGCGTGCCGGACGAGAGGCTTGGGAAACTTGCGAGACTTTCCAAATCCGCGAAGACGATACCGGCGGCGATAGAATTCGTGGACATCGCGGGATTGGTGAAAGGCGCGGCAGAGGGGGAGGGATTAGGGAATCAGTTTTTAGCGAATATCCGCGAGACCGATGCAATCCTTCAAGTCGTTAGATTTTTTGACGATGCGAACATAGTGCATGTAGATAACGATGTTGAACCTTACAAAGACATAGAGATTATTAACATGGAGCTGATTCTCGCAGACGCGGAGCAGGTGCGGAAAAGGCGCGACAAAATAGCCGGCGATATCAGAGCTGGGCGCAAGGAGTTTGTTGCCGAGGATGCCGTGTTGGCGAAGATAGGACAGGCATTTTCAATAGGCAAGCTCGCGCTACATGCCGGCCTCGCTGACGAGGAAAAGAAATCTATTGCACATCTCAATCTCCTCACGATGAAGCCAATACTGTATGCGCTGAACAAGAAAAGCGGAGGGCATAATCTGGATGAGATGAAAGACGGACGCGCGGAGCGCGCATATGAATTAATAAAATCACTCGGCTCACGCTATGTGATGGTGGATGCCGCAACGGAACGCGAATTGAACGATGTGTCCGAAAGCGACAAACAGAGTTTCAGACAAGAGCTCGGCGTAAGCGAAGATGGTTTGGCTGACCTAATTCGCGGAGCATACGACACACTCGGCCTCATTTCATTTTTTACAACGGGAGAAGACGAGACGCGCGCGTGGACTATTCCTGCCGGCAGTTCGGCGCCCGTTGCGGGCGCCGCCATCCATCAGGATTTTCAAGATAAATTCATTCGCGCCGAAGTCGTCTCCACCGATGCTCTCCTCTCCGCCGGAAACTGGTCTGCCGCTCGAGAAACCGCCAAGCTCTGCACCGAGGGTAAGGACTACATCGTCCGCGACGGCGACGTAATGGTGTTTTTACACGGATAACCCTCTTCCGCCACAGTTCACAAGCTACTATCCAAGACTTGACGCTATAGCACCAAGTTGTGGATACCTTGACAAAAAAGTGGGGGTTGTGATACCTTATCTGTGTCCACTCGCCGAGGTCAGTACGACCGAAGACGGGGTGGCAAATGAGCTTTTCCACAAACCCAGAGGAGCAAATATGCCCCAACACGACTTGCGTCACCAGGCACCGCCCGCGGCCAAAAAATTTATGGACACGTATTCGACCTTCGCGACCAACACGGCCTGCACCGGCGCCAGCGAAAACCGCGGCAGCTCGTAAACCTGCGGCGCCGGGCGCGGGCGGGACGACATCTTGTCGTCCCTCCACCCGCTAAAGGCGTTCCACCTAACCACCCAGCCACCTTCCGAGGTGGCTGTAACTTTTATATACATGGTATAATACGCGAATATGGACAAACCAAAAACAACAGCGAAGGATTTCTTCTTGTGGGCGGGGGCGCTCGTATCGTTTTATTGGACGGTTATCGCTTACACGTTTCTCGTTTTTGATTATATTAATTACACATTCCCGAATCCGCTCGCGTATTATCCTGCCGACCCGTACCAGAGTGGGATAAGCGGAGAGATGGCGTCTGTGATTGTTCTACTGCCGGTCTACTTGCTTCTGATGTTCTTGATTCGCAAAGGTTCTGATATTGACCCGTCGCGCAAGGAGATATGGGTGCGCAGATGGGCTATTATTCTGACGCTCTTTCTCGCCGGAGCAGCGATGATTGCCGACCTAATAACTCTGCTCACCACGTTTCTTAGCGGAGAGGAGCTCACGACCGCATTCTTGCTTAAAGTGCTCGTCATCATTCTGGTTGCTACCGGAGTGTTTATGCATTTCTTCGCAGACTTGAAGAATTATTGGGATACGAATCCTTCTCGCAGACTTTACGTTCGCATAGGCATAGGCGTATTGGCCATAGTCACTATCGGTTCGGGATTTGTAATTGTCGGTACTCCGGCAGAGGCGCGACTCGCGCGCTTTGACGCGCAGAAGGTAAGCGACCTGCAGAATATTCAATCGCAGGTTGTTTATTACTGGCAGGCGAAGCAGAAGCTACCCGGTGTAATTACTGACCTGAACAATTCGCTTAACTACGGTCCTATACCAGTAGACCCTCAGTCCGGCGATGCGTACGTTTATCAAGCGACTGGCGAGCTTTCGTTTAAGCTCTGCGCGATGTTCAACGCCGAGAGCCGTGGAAGCCAGGATGTATATTATGAATCTCGCGCGATGGCGCCTGTGCCGGCTGGCGTTAAGGGTACTGTGGCGCCACAAGATAATTGGCAACACAAAAACGGCCAAGTCTGCTTTGACCGGAATATTGACCCGGCCTTCTATCCGCCGCTCAACGCCAAGGTTCAACCTTAAATTCGAATTCTCAAGGTTGAACCTTTAGCCCATGGCGTATGACCACAAAGAAATTGAGAAGTTAGCCCGAGAAAAATGGGCTGTTCTTGACCTGTACAAAATCGACCTGTCAGCCGGAGAGGAAGAACGATATTATTTGCTAGTTGAATTCCCGTATCCCTCAGGCGACCTGCACATAGGACATTGGTACGCCTTCGCGGTAACTGATATGTACGCGCGAATGCTACGTGCAAAGGGTAAGAACGTGTTTTTTCCTATCGGTTTTGACGCCTTCGGTCTGCCGGCCGAGAACGCGGCTATCAAGAACGGCGCGGATCCCAAGGAATGGACTTATAAGAACATTGAACGCATGCGTGGACAACTCGCAACAATGGGTGCGTCGTTTGACTGGAGTAAAGAAGTGGTTACTTGCGAGCCGAGCTATTACCAATGGACTCAGTGGCTCTTCGCAAAGCTCTTTGAGCATGGCCTCGCCGAGCGCAGAGAGGCGGCAGTGAAGTGGTGCCCAAAAGACCAGACAGTGCTCGCGAATGAGCAGGTGGTAGACGGCGTGTGCGAGCGTTGCGGCACGCCGGTTGAAGAAAAACGGCTCACGCAATGGTTTCTTAAAATTACAAACTACGCTGATAAGCTTCTCACCGGCCTAGACACGCTCCCGTGGCGCGAAGAAATTAAAGAGGCCCAGCGCGCGTGGATAGGCAAATCGGAAGGCGCAAAACTGAGGTTTTCAACAAGGTTCAACCTTGTTCCAAATGACGGCGTAGATATTGAGGTTTTTACGACGCGGCCAGACACTGTTTTCGGCGCTACTTATATCGTTCTCGCCCCAGAACACGCGCTTGTAAAGAATCTCATTGAGGGACGCTTAGCGTCCCTCACAAATGCTGGAGAGATTGAGAAGTACGTTGAAGCGACAAAGAAGAAGACTGAAAAAGAAAGAAGTGAGAATAAAGAAAAAACTGGAGTAAAACTAAAGGGCGTCTCGGCAATCAATCCGGCGACGAAAGAAGAAATTCCAATCTTTATAGCAGATTACGTTCTCGGTTCGTATGGCACCGGCGCGATTATGGCCGTTCCAGCACACGACGAACGCGACCGCGAGTTCGCAGAAAAATTTAATCTACCGATACTTGAGAGAGAATTTGCAAATTGGGATACGATTTCCGGAATAGGCGGAGAGAGAACTACGCAGTATAGGATTCGCGATTGGCTCGTGAGCCGACAGCGATACTGGGGGTGCCCCATACCGATTGTGTATGACCCAGAAGGGAAGCCTCATGCGATACCGGCAGAACATCTGCCATGGCTTTTGCCGACCGATGTAGACTTTAAGCCTACAGGTAAGGCCCCGCTCGCATCTTCTCAAGAACTCAAAGACCGCGTGACTAAGATATTTGGCGAGGGCTGGACGCCGGAGTACGACACTCTTGATACTTTTGTTGATTCTTCATGGTACTTCTTACGTTATTTAGATACAAAAAACACTAACAACTTCTCAAGCGCGGAGCTCATGAAAAAATGGTTGCCAATTAATCGCTATTCTGGCGGGAGCGAGCACACCACTATGCATTTGCTCTACGCAAGATTCTTTATGAAAGCGCTCTACGACCTAGCGCTTGTGCCCGTGGACGAACCGTTTAATGAACGCTTCAACCGCGGGCTCATCATGGGTCCAGACGGAGCTAAGATGAGCAAGTCTAAAGGGAATGTTGTTAACCCAGATGAGTTCGTAGAGAAGTATGGTGCAGATGCAGTACGTATCTATCTTGCATTCATAGGTCCGTACAACGAGCCGAGGAGCTGTCCGTGGAGCATGGAAGGCGTCGCGAGCATGCGCAAGTTCTTGGACCGTGTCGCGCGTATGGTTGAGTTGGCGAAGAATCAGAGCGATCCAGACGCGTTCAAGTATTTTATGAAGTCTAATCTTTTTGTATCAATCACGCGTACCTTAAAGAAGGTCACAGATGATGGCAATCGTTTTAAATTCAATACGGGTGTGGCAGCCCTCATGGCATTGCTTAATGAGTTTGAAGACTCACAAAATAAAAATATTGTAGAACATAATGGGGCGTGTATGTTTATAATCATGCTAGCCCCGTTTGCGCCACACCTTGCCGAGCATTTGTGGGAAGAACTTGGAAATCATGGAAGCGTGCATCAGCAGTCGTGGCCGACTGGCGCAATAATTGCCTCCAGCGAAGTGGAGGTTGTAGTGCAGGTCGCCGGCCGCAGGCGAGGCAGTATCCGACTGCCGAGCGAGACCGGCGAAGCTGAAGCTTTGGCTGAAGCTTTGAAGATTCCGGCCGTCTCCGCGGCGCTTGCCGGCAAAGAACCAAAACGCATTATTTACGTACCAAACAAAATAATAAACCTTGTGGTATAATCGCGCCTGTTGACACTTTATAAGGCATTTGCTATAAATTACACCACATGAAGAAAGGTATAAAAGCGACGTTTTCTTTTGACAGCGGTGTGCTGGCGAAGCGCCTACTTGCCGCTGCACCAGAACGCGCTCGCGAGGTTTTAATACGCCGTTTCGGATTGGGCAGTAATCCGGAGCGCGAGACTCTTGAATCAATCGGCGACCGCACAAGCATCACGCGCGAGCGCGTCCGACAGATTGAGGCGGCCGGACTTGACGCAGTTCGCGCGAGCAAGGCGTTTAAAGAAGCGAGTTCCGCATTCGGTGAAATTGCGCGTTATATACACTCTCTTGGCGCAATCGTGCCGGAAGAGGCGCTTTTTTCCGCGCTCGGGAAGGACGAGAAGAGCCGCAACCGATTCCGCTTCTTCCTCGTCGTTGACTCTTCATTTTTCCGCGAGCGCGAAACAAACGATTTTCTCGCGCGCTGGCACGTTGACCACGCGACCGCTAAGCATATCCACGAAGCGCTTTCAAAGCTTTATTCTTCGCTCCCCGACAACGAGGTCATGTCAGAAGGCGAGCTCATGGACCATTTTCTTGAAGAACTGAAGGACGTCAATGATGCATATAAGAATGAAGAGGTACTGAAGCGCTGGCTTTCAATTTCTAAACATATCGGGAAAAACCCCCTTTCGGAGTGGGGACGCACTTCTGCTCCGGCCATTCGCATCAAGGGCGTTCGCGATTACGCATATCTTGCCATTAAACGGCACGGCGCCCCGATGCACTTCTCCGCAGTTGCGGATGCAATCGGCAAGGTCTTCTCCAAGAAGGCGCATATCGCCACGACTCACAATGAACTAATAAAGGACCCGCGCTTCGTGCTTGTCGGGCGCGGTCTCTACGCTCTTACCGAGTGGGGATATACGCCAGGAGTCGTCCGCGATGTTATACGCGAAACTCTTGAAAAAATCGGTCCGTTGAAAAAAGAAGAAATTATTAAACACGTGAAGAAAGCGCGTTTTGTAAAGGATAATACAATTCTCGTTAATCTGAACGATTCGCGCTATTTCAAGCGCTTGAAAGACGGCCGTTATTCGGCGGTATAAACAATGCACATAAAAATACGCGGCGCCTCACGGCGCCGCGTATTTTTGTTATACTGGGTGCAATGATACCGTTCATGAATGCGGTTGAAAAACTGCGAGACAGTTTTACATCAACATCCGGAATAAGACTGGAGCCGTGGCCGCTCTTCGCTATCGGTCTGGCGATTCTATTTATGGCGTATGTATTTATGCCGGAAACAGTTTCGCTCGCTCTCTCCATCTCTTTGTTTCTTGCCCCGCTCTGGCTCCCGTTTCTACTGGTCGGCGGAGCGTTGGCGCTCTGGCTTGTTATGAAACGCAGTGAATTTATCGCCGCCCAAAAGTACGTACTGCTTGAAATAAAGCCGCCTCGCAATCTGGTGAAAACCCCGCTCGCCATGGAGGCGTTTCTTTCAACTCTGCATCTTTCAGGAGGGGAGTCAACTTGGTATGTGCGTTGGTTTAAGGGGGGCATACGGGCTTTTTTTTCTTTGGAAATAGCCTCGTTTGAGGGCCAAGTGCATTTTTTCGTATGGACGCGCGCCAATTTACGCAGAATGGTTGAGTCGCAGCTCTACGCGCAGTATCCCGGAGTTCAGGTACTGGAGGCGCCTGATTATACGCGGCTCATCTCCGCAAAGCCTGAAGAGTGGGGCGTTTGGGGATGTGACTTCAAACATACCGATAAAGACCCCCTTCCTATAAAAACCTATGTGGAGTACGGGCTGGACAAGATACAAGAAGAGCCGGAACAAGTTGACCCGCTTGCGAACCTGATTGAGTTTATGGGTTCAATAGGGAAGGGGGAGTACCTCTGGTTGCAATTTATAATCAGGATGCACAAAGGCGAGAAATATAACAATAACAAGTTCGGCAGTTCGCGTACGTGGAAGGATGAGGCGAAAGAGCTCGTGGAGGAAATGCGCAAGGCGACCCGCACTCCGTACCTGGACCCGACAACAGGCAAGGAGGTACCAGGCTTCCCGAACCCGACTAAAGGCGAGTCGGAAAAAATGGCGGCGATTGAACGCAATGTGTCCAAGCAAGGCTTTGATGTCGGCGCGCGCGGCGTCTATATCGCGAAACCGGAGAAATTCAATCCCGTTATGATTACGCACATGATATCGCTCTTTAAGCCGTTCAGCTCCGAAGGATGGAACGGAATCCGCGGTTCCGCGTGGCATATGCGTTTTGACGATTATCCGTGGGAAATATTCGCCAGCAAAGCGAAGGCGCGATACAGCCGAAAGTTGGTGGAAGCGTATCGCCGGCGACAGTTTTTTTATGACCCGTTCGCATACGGAATATTGCCAAAAGACGCGATGGTTCTTTCTACAGAAGAACTGGCGACCGTCTTTCACATCCCGTCGCATTCCGTAGAGACGCCGGGTCTCGGGCGCATCCAGTCTGCCACAGGCGAAGCTCCGTCCAATCTGCCGACTTGATTGCATGGATTTTTTTAAACGCTATTTGTTGTGGCTGTGTTCGTTTGCCGTTGCGATAATTCTCGTCGTCGGTTACACGATTGTCTTCGCGCCACCGCAGGATTTTCCATCGGACAGCATTGTTGTCATTGTCCGCGGGGCATCCGTATCAGAAATATCTGAACAATTATCTGACGCAAAAGTAATCAAATACCCGTCAATTTTGAATCTGATACTGCAAATTTCAGGAACGAGTTCGCGCGTGCAGTCCGGCGCATATCTGTTTAAAATGCCGCAAAATCTGCTCGCCGTGGCGTACAGATTAATCACAGGCGATTACAAGCTTCCTCCGATTAGAATCACGTTTCCAGAAGGTGTGACTGTGCGCGATATTGCACTGAAGACTGCGGAAGCTTTTCCCGATATTTCCGCAGAAGAATTTCTTTCATATGGACGACAACAAGAAGGATATCTTTTCCCGGACACGTATCTTTTTCCCGTTTCGGCGGACGCTAAAACGATAATTTCTACAATGCGAGAGAATTTTAATACAAAAATAGAGTCGTTGTCCGATGATGTACAAGCATCCGGACATTCTCTATCCGACATTGTCATCATTGCGTCTCTGGTTGAAAAAGAAGTGCGAACAAATGAAAATAAACGCATCGTCGCCGGAATTTTATGGACTCGTTTGGAACGCGGAATGCCTCTTCAAGTAGACGCCGTGTTCGGTTATATATTTAACCGCGACACCTATTCGCCGTCGTTTGAAGACTTAAAAGTGGATTCGCCATATAACACCTACATTCACATAGGTCTCCCGCCTGGGCCTATATCTAATCCAGGCCTTGAAAGTATCCAGGCGGCTTTGCATCCAACAAAAACAAATTATCTTTATTACCTAACAGGTTCTGACAACCTAATGCACTATGCCCGCACCTACGCCGAGCACATGGCAAACCAGACCAAGTATTTGCGTTAAAAAAGTTTAAAGGTCCACGGGACAGTCAATGCGATGTTTACAGGTATTTATTGTCCACAACCTATATCAATTAATATATACGACCGTGGTAGTTTGTTGATATGGGAATGATTGAAGAAGAAGCGCGGAAAAGGAGGCGGCGAGGGTACATACGAGACGCTTTATTGGCGT
>ERZ1292640.3806-Hain-H43-02um-R1-3806-length-11657-cov-6_pt1 | contig 11657 bp, 8 predicted proteins | sample MGYA00564404_ERZ1292640 | MGnify/ENA primary metagenome ERZ1292640 (study PRJEB36523, sample SAMEA6512636) | groundwater metagenome | collected 2019-01-08 | study: AquaDiva: Metagenomics assemblies of 32 groundwater samples | reverse complement strand
TGTACCAGTCACGATTGTTGTCGTGGCCAACGTAGTGATGATACAGCCACGGCATCCGCCCGCCTTCAAACTGTGTTCCAAGGTTCTTTCGGTACCACTCGACTTCCATGATCTGACCATCTGGATTGAGTGACGGAACGAGAAGAAGGATGACGTTGTCGAGCTGCCGTATCGTTCCTGCATCTTGAGCCGTCACGAGCGCATGCGCCCACTCCATCGACATCTGACTCGCTCCGATTTCCGATGCGTGGATGCCGCACGTCACCAACACGATCGCCTTCCCGCTGTGCACGAGATTGTCGATTTCTGACTGCGACAGCCCGCGCGGATCGGCCAGCTTCTTCGCGATCTCTCGATACTTCCCTTTGTTCTTCAGATTCTCCTCGGAGGAGATCACAGCCATGATCATATCATTTCCGAGCGTCGTTGGGCCGAGGTTCTCTATCTCGATACGCTTCGACGCAGACGCCAGCGCGTGGAAGTACGAAACAATTTGTCGATAATCTGCCAGCGTGCGGTCGGCGCCCACTTCAAAGGCGAGGAATTCCGACGGAGTGGGAATCTTGGTTGGTGACTGAGCAAGCAGTTGCACCGACATAAGGATCAACAGTGCGGTTGCGGCAAACCGATAGGCGATATTCCTGACCGAGGCCTGCATGGCGTGAGCTCCTTCCTTTGTGGGTTGGAAATTCATCTCCTCTATTTACATCTTCCCTCAATAGGTGATCGAAATGGTCTCTTCATCCCAGGCATCCCGCATCTTCACCCAGACAGTCTTAGTGGCCGAATCGTACGCCCAGCCAGCCTTCGTCGTCCGCACGCTTGCAAGCGAAGTTCGTGGGAGTGCTGTTCCGGAGAGATGCACCATCTTCGGCGTTTTCGAGACATCGACAACTTGCACGAGACGCGAACGATCGGGCGGTCTGTAGCTCCCTTCGGCTTTGCCAATGAGGATTTCTACCGACTGATTCGTATGCCTCTGAGTGAAGACCCTCTTGAGAAAGGCGCCGTTCTGGTACGCAAATGAATGCCCATCATCTTCATAGTATTCCGAGCTTGAGCTGTCCGCAGGATAGAAAGTTAGCGTCAGCGGATCGATTGGCGCCTGGTCGGAATATTGAAGAACTTGTTGCGTGGGAAGAACCGCCCCCGCTTTCACGAATATCGGTATTCGGTTGATCGGCGCTTCGACCCTGAGGCTTCTGTTGCCTTCATACTTCTTTCCCGACCAATAGTCGTACCACTCCCCTTTCGGCAAACGCACTTCTCGATTCGTCGCTCCGGGCCAAAGGACCGGGGCAATCAGCAGATCATCGCCGAACATGAATTGAGTACCATCTCTCGAGAAGCCGGAAACATCAGGGTATTCGAACGCAAGCGGTCGCATCGGCGGTATTCCAGTGAGGGATGCCTGAACCATCTCCTTGTAGATATACGGCAGCAACCGGTAGCGGAGCTCGATCGTCGCTTTGTTTATCTGCTCGTATCTCGATCCATACGACCACGGCTCTTGATCCTTCGAGCCCCACTCTGTGTGGGTGCGCATCAGCGGTGAGAAGACGCCGAGCTGGAGCCACCGTGCGTACAGCTCGCCATCGGGACTCCCCACGAAGCCACCGATGTCCGTGCCGACGAACGGCTGGCCAGAGATGCTGAGGTTCAACATCATCGGCACCGCCATTTCGAGATGCTCCCAAGAAGCGATGTTGTCGCCCGTCCATGCGGCGGAGTATCGTTGGCCGCCCGCGTACGATGCCCGCGTTAGCACAAATGGCCGCTCGGTGGGACGGAGGTTTCGCGCCCCTTCGTACGTGGCTCGCGTCATCAGCAGACCGTACACGTTGTGGTTCTTCGTGTGCGAGGTCTTCAGACCGTTATCATCGTGTATCACGTTCAGATCGACAGTTTTCGTTGGTACGTCAAAGACGGAGGGTTCGTTCATGTCATTCCAGAATCCCCGCACGCCTGCTGTCGTCAACACTTCGAAGTTCTTCCCCCACCATTCTCTCGTCGCGGCTTTTGAGAAATCCGGAAACGCACAGGCACCCGGCCACACCTTTCCGACATACGTTGTCCCGTCCGGATGCTTCAGGAAGTGATCTCCAGAGAGTCCCGATTGGTACGCGTGATACAGGCTGTCCACCTTGATGCCCGGATCGACAATGACGGCGATCTTGAATCCGACACGAGCGAGATCCGAGATCATGGTCTTCGGATTCGGAAAGTTCTTCTTGCTCCACGTAAAGATGCGATATCCCTCCATATAGTCGATATCGAGGTAAATGACATCGCAGGGAATTCGCTTCGATCGGAAATCGCTCGCCAGCTTGCGGACTCGACTTTCCGGAAAGTAGCTCCAGCGGCATTGTTGATAGCCGAGCGACCAGCGCGGGGGAAGCGGCAGGCGACCGACAAGCTCAGTGAAACGTCTGAGGATTTTCTGAGGCGAGGGGCCGCGAAAGAAATAGTAGTTGAGCTCACCTCCGAGGGCGCCAAAGGAATAACGATCGGGGAATTCTTTTCCCATATCAAAAGAGGACCAGTACGAATTGTCGAAAAAGATCCCGTATGCACTGCCTCGGTTGATGCCGTAGAAGAACGGAATCGTTTGGTAAAGCGGATCGGTGTCAGCTTTGTACGCAGGGATGTCCGAATTCCACATCGTCATGTGCTTGAACTTGCGGTTCAGGGCCCCAGCCTTCTCTCCAAACCCGTAGTAGTTTTCTGTTTCAGGCATCTCCTTCCAAACGCGGACCGCTGCACCATCCCAACACATCCCGCGCGTCTCGTCATCTCGATTGAGGAGAGTCCCATGTCTATCTAAGATCGTCAGTCTCAGAGGTTTCTTCTTCACGATCACAACAAGCTCCGACGTCGCGATCCGAATGTCCCCTGCCATGTTCTTCACCTCTGGCTGAATGGTTGGCCATTCCGTTTTGACCACTGCCCACGACTGATCGGGCTGGAATGTCCCATCCGGCGCGAGCCGAACGCGTATCAGATCGGACGCCAGCACCGTGATGTGAAGGACGCTCGACCCGGATGTGAGGACGGCCTTGTTGCCCTCAACGGCGTACGAATCGAGATCGCCAAGCGATTTCCACTGCGCGGGGACGGACGTGGCGACGGCAAAGCAAAGAACAAGAAAAATGACGATTCTCTTCATAGGCATGATGTCGTTGGTTGTTGTGAGCTGCTAAGATGCTTTTTTCTTCTTTGCCTCCCGCGCGTAATGCATCAGCTCTTCGATAAAGCGAATTCGCTCATCCTCGTTTCGAATCGTGAGGATGTAGTCTCGCTGGTCGTCAATAAAGCGTTTTGCCTCCGCGTCCGGTTTTGGCCAGACCTGTTTCACGAGCCAATCAAATGTATCAATTGCTGCCATACCGTGGAACCCCTGTGCGCATTGATGGTGTCGATTAATCAAGAGGTACAATTGGGAATGTCGAAATATCTTCGACGGAAGGTCGACAGGCATTTCAATCTTGATTGCATTGTCGGTTCCGCAGACAACGGCTGACATGGGAAGGAACGACAAAAAGAAAGGTGAATCGTCTGCATCGTCAAGGAGAATTGCGACTCAGGGATTGATCGGAGGCATCACGGAAACGGCATCGTCAGGCGGATGCTCACAACGTTTGAGAAATCTCCCCGCTCGGAGTACCGTATGGCTTGCACGCGATAGGAATAGGTGCTATCCGGCATCAACCCAACCGAATCGATGGCAGTAGAAATGTCGCGAGCTGTGAAGAGACGCGGGGTGAACAGGCCCTGACCGTTTCGGCGCTCGACGACGAATCCTTCCTCCGCCTCACTGTTATCCTTCCACGCAAGACGGACGACGGTCTTACCAACACGATTTGTTGTCAAATCCGTTGGAGCGTGGAGCACAAGGTCTGCTTCAGGGCTTGTCGAGCCGTCCTTCGAGCAACCGGCTGCGATGAGAAAAATTGACAAGAGAGGTACGAGTCTCGATTTCATCTGCCTGGCGTTTTGATTGTGCAGGCTCATGATGAAAATTTTTGGCCACGGAATCAAGACCAGCTTAGAAAGGATGTCTCTCCAGATGGGATCCGGCGCGGATTTGTCGACGTATTCAGCTCTCTAAACGAAGTCATCACATTGCATTTTGATCCTAGATTTTCCCACTCTCTGCCTTACCCGTTCTCCGCCTCACCGATCCCAGAGATTCATCCTCTGCTTCTTGTATGCTTCTGGACACGGATTGGCGACAGTTTAGGACATTGTTCAGGCAAAATCTGCCGAATTCTTGCGGGATTTGTCAATTTTCACTGGCACATCAGTTGACCGTACTATTGTGGTGCTGATCTCGATAAACGGACAGGTGCGATATGAAACGAGTCATTCTGGTCATCCTATTTCTTGGAATTTGCACAAGCCAGTCCCTTCAGGCAGGAGGTAGCAACGAGTCCATGCAGCTTGCCATCGGTATTTCTGCCTCGTTCGGCAACGTTGGGTTCTTTTACAACGCCCTTTCGCCGTATGGAGAGTGGATCGAGCTTGAAACCGGCTTCCACGTTTGGAGGCCGCAGCACGTCCGTTTCGGCTGGCGCCCCTACCTTTACGGCCGTTGGAGGTGGACAGACTATGGATGGTACTGGGTATCGTCAGAACCCTTCGGTTGGGCAGTGTTCCATTATGGCCGTTGGTTTCGTGATGACTACTATGGCTGGGTATGGGTACCAGATCGCGTCTGGGGTCCGTCGTGGGTCGAATGGCGGTACGACGACGACTACATCGGATGGGCTCCGCTGCCGCCGTATGCAAGCTTCAGCTTCAGCATCGGGATACGCTTCACAACACATTGGATAGCGCCCATCCATTACTGGAGCTTTGTGAGGCACCGGCATTTCAATTCCCCGTACATCGTACGAGAAGTAGTGCCTGTGGACTATACAAGGAGGCTAATCAGGACAACGCGATCGGCAGGACGCTATGAGGTCGAAGGCGATCGGATCATCAATCGAGGTGTGGACCGCAGCTTCATCGAGCGACGGGGGAACACGAGGATCGACCGTGTGGATGTTCGCGACGCGACCGAGCGCGGCGAGAGGCTCATTAGAGATCGAAGTCGTGAGCGGATAGAAGTCTATCGACCGAACCGATCGGAGCTCGAACGCTCACCAGAGCGGATCGACGCTCGCCGTGCGGAACGCGGTACTTCGCTTGACATTAGGCGAATTGAGCGCCCGCGTCGAGAAAGCGAGGGCACCATCGAGAGAGGTGAAGGCGAGCGCAGGATTAGTCGGGATGAGTCTCGAACGAGACCTGAAGACCGCACCATCGAACGCCCCGATTTGGAACGCCGCCCGCTCGAACGACAGAGTCGGGCGAGCCGGCGTGACGAGGGCGTTGAGCAACGGCGAGAGAAACGCGAATTGCAGATCCCTCAGCCCAGGACTTTTGAGAGACGAGACCGGGAAACTGAGCGACGAAGAGAAGAGTGGAATCCTTTTCCACGGCGGGAGCAGACGGATCGACAACCGGAACGCAGGGAAACGTCACGGGAACGGGCTCCGCAACAACAACGTCGGGAAGTAGCTCCACCGCGAATGAGAATGGAAGCGCCTCGAGCCGCACCGCGTGCGACACCAGAAACTCGAAGAGAGAGTCCCCGAGGAAGTGAGCCAGGACGAAGGGACGGCGGAAGGAGACGGGATTGAGGAACGGGGACTCGCTTCAACAACAACGGCGTCCGCCAAACGGACGCCGTTTTGTTTTTGGTAAGATTCCCGGAATCTCTTTGTGAGATTCCCGAAATGTCTCATAGCCATGCACAGTCCATTTCGGGAATCTACCATGTTATAAACGCGCCAGCACCTCCTTCATATCCTGCGGCAGCTCAGAATCAAACTTCGTCAACTCTTTTGTCACAGGATGGACGAAGCCGATCGTCTTGGCGTGAAGTGCCTGTCGAATGATGAGCTTCAGAAGATTCTCTGCGCGCTGCGCTTTTTTCCCCTCCAGTCCACCCCAGGTAGCACTCCGACCACCGTAGGAAGGATCACCAAACACCGGATGTCCGATGTGAGCGAGGTGAACCCGAATTTGATGCGTCCGGCCGGTTTTCAACTTCAGGCGAACCAGCGAGAGAAAGTCAAACCCCTTGATCACCTCATACTCCGTTACCGCGTGTTTCCCATCTGTCGTCACCGTGACCTTTTTGCGATCCCTCTTGCTTCGCCCAAGACTCGCTTCGATCGTTCCGTTGGGCTGCTTGAAATTCCCCCACACCAGCGCCCAGTACTCACGCTCTATCGTCCGTTTCGAGAATTGCCTGGCGAGGAAGTGATGCGCAAAATCATTCTTGGCAATGACCATTAGCCCTGTGGTGTCTTTGTCGAGCCTGTGGACAATACCGGGACGCAGCTCGGTGTTGACGCCGGAAAGCTTCTTGCAGTGATGCAGCAGGGCGTTCACAAGCGTTCCGGTGAAATTGCCGTACGCCGGATGGGTCACCATGGCCGCCGGCTTGTTGACGATAAGCAATTGGTCATCTTCGTAGAGGATGTCGAGCGGGATATCTTGCGGCTGAGCCTCCATTCGAGGGGGCCGCGGAAGCGTGATCTCGATGACTTCCCCGGGAGCAACCGCATGGCTCGGCTTCACACGCTTGCCGTTGACAAGCACGAAGCCCCCATCGATGGCTTGCCGGACTTTGCTGCGGGTTACGTTCTGGATTTGGTGGGTGAGGTAGACGTCGATGCGCTCTTTGGATTGCTTGAGCGGAACCACGATGCGGAGCTTTTCCCGTTCGTGCTGAACCGAATGGGCGCTCGCATCGATTTCGGCATCGACGGACATACTAAGAGCCATCTCAAAAATGTTCACGCCCGCCTGCCCTCATGGAATTCTGAGAGGCGGGCAGGCAAAGCCGCCCCGCCAGAATGCGCCTGCCCGAACGACTCGTCGTTCAGTCGGGCGGGTAGCGGGCTGGCAAGGCGCAATGGTAAGAAAAGAATATGGTTTTGGCGAACTCTGCGTCTTTGCGTGAGATAATCTTGTCTCCCTAAGGGGTTTTTGAGAAAGGTTTAGGGAGAGATGTTGGTGGAGCTTTCGATGTCGCTACTGAGCTGCGTGGGGTTGCTCGAACCGCTTGCTTGTCCGCCCGTGGAAGTCGCATCCGAGGCGTTCACGACTGGCGCTGAGGTAACTAACGGAACGGCGGCCACTTCAGCCTCAGTGAATTTCCGATGGAACATGAGGAGCATGATGACGCCAACGGAAACAGACGCGTCGGCAAGATTGAAAACCGGCCAGCGCGAGAGGTGGATTCCAAGGAAATCGATATTGAAGAAATCGACATCGATGAAGTCCACAACCTTGCCATAGAACAGCGGCCCCTCACCGAAGATCACACCGTAGAAGACCCGGTCAATCAGGTTGCCGATAGCTCCGCCGAGGATCATCGCAAGCGCGAGGCGGATCACCAGCGCTTCCTCACGGATCTTGTAGAGGTAAGCCAAGATCCCAATGCTGGCAACGATGGAGAAGACGGTGAGGAACATCTTCCCGCCAAAGTCAATCCCAAACGCCATGCCGGGATTTTCGATAAAGGTGAGGCGAACGAAGTCGGCGATGATCGGATAACTTGCACCGACCGGGATACCCGCGTAATAGAGATCCAGGAAGGGGATCTCAAAACCCTTGATCAGCAGTTTGGCAACCTGATCAAGGACAATGACAAGACCTGTGACGTAGAGAACGCGCATTGTCAGCGTCGAAGGGCAAAGTCTGAAGGACGAAGTTCCGTTTGAGAGGCGCTCACCTGCGAGTCACTTCCCCTTCTTCAGCTTGCACTTGATGCACAATTGCGCGTGAGGGACGGCCTCAAGCCGTTCTTTGTCGATGAGATTGCCGCAGTCAGTGCAGAAGCCATACTCGCCTTTCTCAATTCTCTTGAGCGCATCGTCAAGGTAGTTCAGGAATTTCCCCTCCCTCGAAGCGAAGAGAAACGTCTTCTCCCGCTCCATCGTGTCGGTCCCTTGCTCCATATGGAGCGAGTACGTGGAGTTCTCCGTGACATATTCACCCGTCTGCACATCCATCATGCTAGCCTTGAGAGTCTCAAGCTCTTCGAGAATCTCCTTTCGTTTCTCGATAATGATCTCTTTGAAGTGGGCAAGATCAGCTTTGCTGTAGCCACGCTGCGGGACAGGAGCTTTCACAGGAGCTTTGACCGGGGCAGGTTTCGCCTTAGCTTTTACCTGCTTTATTTTGACAATCTTCTTCACTTTCGCCTTCGGTACCGCTCTGGCGGTCGCCGCTTTCTTGCTGATCTTCTTCACCATGACCAATCTCCTGCTTTGTTGCTCTGCCGAATTGTTGTCCTTCGGTATCACCGGCAGGGGTGTTCTGAGGTGCTGCAAACTTGTAGAGTTAATTCTTAAGAGTCAACAACAACTTTTTCTATCGCAATCGCTGTCTGCTCCCCGTTGATGTCTGACTTCGTAAGAGACAGCGAGCTTGATGGTGCATCGGACAATTCCGTCGCAAGAGTCTCCTGCCTGATGTAGCCGGCCATCCGCCTCAACGCTTTGCCCAACCGTTCTGTTGATCGGTGATAGATCCTTATCCGGTCCGTGACTTCGAACCCGGCATCCTTCCGCATTTTCTGAACGCGGTTGACAAACTCCCGGGCGAAGCCTTCATCGATCAAATCCTCATCCAGCTCGGTGTCCAGCGCAACAGTGATGGTGCCATCCGATTCGACCATCCAACCCTTAATATCCTCGTGAAGGATTTCAATGTCTTCTTTCTTAATGGTGAATTCCGACCCGTCGACGGGAATCGTCAACGCTCCCTGACGTTCCAGCTCATCGATCTCCCTTGCCGTAAACTCTCGAATCCGGGCCGCGACCGGTTGAACCTTCTTTCCGAACTTCTGCCCGAGCGAGCGGAAATTCGGCCTGGCTTTCTTCCGCACGATACCCGATTCATCCGTCACATACTCAATCTGCTTGACGTTGATTTCCTCGAGAATCATCTCTTCCATCCGCTTGACCTCAGCGCGATCGTGCTCGCTGGCGATCGGGAGGATGATCTTCTTCAGCGGCTGCCGCACCTTCAGGTTCGATTTCATCCTCATCGCCCGGACGAGACCGACAATCTTGATCGCCCGTTCCATCCGCTCCTCAAGCTCGCTCTCAATAACGCTGTCGTCAGCCACCGGCAGCATCGACAGGTGAACAGATTGCGTCGACTCGAGGTTTGTGACGACGTTCAGATTGCGATACAATTCGTCTGCGAGGAAGGGAGCAAACGGCGCCATCAGCTTGGCGACCGTGATCAGGCATTCGTACAGCGTCTGATAGGCTGCGGTCTTGTCCTTCCCTTTTTCGCTCTTCCAGAAACGCCGGCGGTTTCGACGAACATACCAGTTGGATAGCTGATCGATTGTGAAGTCGCTCACAGCGCGTGCAGCGCGGGTGACATCATATTCATTCAGCCATTGCCGATAGTTCTTCACGAGCGTATTCAGCTCGGAGAGGATCCAACGATCGATTTCAGTCCGCTCCGCTACGGGTATCTTTGCTTCCTTGTGCTCAAAACCATCGACGTTGGCGTAGAGGGCAAAGAACGCATAGGTGTTCACGAGCGTGCTGAAGAATTTCCTCTGCACTTCGGCCACACCCTCCTCATCAAACAGCGTGGGACGCCAGACCGGACTGTTCGAAACCAGATACCACCGTGTCGCGTCAGCCCCGTATTTCTGGATGAGCTCGAACGGGTCCACGGTGTTCTTCTTGGACTTTGACATCTTCTGTCCTTGCTTGTCCAATATGAGTTCGTTGACAAGCACGGCCTTGAATGCGGGTTTGTCGAACAGGAACGTCCCGATCGAATGCAGGGTGTAGAACCATCCTCGCGTCTGGTCGATGCCTTCAGAGATGAAATCCGCTGGATAACTGCTCTCGAAGATTCCCTTGTTTTCGAACGGGTAATGCCACTGCGCAAATGGCATCGCGCCTGAATCAAACCACACGTCGATCAGCTCAGGAATCCGCCGCATCGTTCCGCCGCAAGCGGTACACTCGAAGGTAACGTCGTCCACGAACGGCTTGTGCAGATCGAGCGGGTCGGGAACATTCTTCCCCTGCTTGAATTCGGTTACACTCCCGATGCACTTCTGCTTGCCGCAATTCTCACAGATCCAAATGGGCAGCGGCGTTCCCCAGAAGCGATCACGCGAAAGGGCCCAGTCCTTGTTCTCCTCGAGCCAGTTGCCGAATCGACCTGTGCCAATTTCCGAAGGGACCCAGTTGATGGTGTTGTTCAGCTCGATCATGCGGCCGGCGTAGGCCGTCGTTCGGATATACCACGACTCGCGAGCATAATACAACAAAGGCGAAGAGCACCGCCAGCAGTGAGGGTAGCTATGGAGAACTGTCTCCTTCTTGAGGAGCAAGCCTCGCAGCCTGAGATTGCCGATGATGTCGAGATCAGCATCTTTGACAAATTTGTTCGGGAAGTCCTTGACCTCAGGTCCGAACTCGCCGGATTTGTTCACCGGATGGATAGTGGGAAGGCCGTACTTCCTTCCTACCTGATAGTCATCCTCGCCGTATGCTGGTGCGATGTGAACGATGCCGGAACCATCGTCGGTTGTCACGAACTCGCCTTCGACAACATACCAACCTTTCTCTTGAACCGGATGGTAGTCGAAGAGACGCTCGTATTCTTTGCCGGCGAGCGCCGAGCCTTTGAATGTTTCGAGAACGGCATACTCAGCCCCTAGAACACCCAGCCGAGCTTGCGCAAGGATCAGCATCTCTCCTTTGTGGTCAACCTTGACGTAGTCAACTTCCGGATGCACAGCGAGGGCGACATTGGAGATCAGCGTCCACGGCGTTGTGGTCCAGACGAGGAAGTAGGTTTTTTCCTCGCCTTTCACTTTCATCTTGATGTATACTGAAGGGTCTTTGACGTCTTTGTAACCAAGCGAGACTTCGTGCGACGAAAGGGGCGTCTCGCACCGCGGGCAATACGGTTGAATCTTGTACCCTTTGTAGATCATCCCCTTGTCAAAATACTGCTTGAGCGCCCACCAGACCGACTCGATATAATCGTTCTCAAAGGTGATGTAGGGATGGTCAAGGTCGACCCAATATCCCATCATCCGCGTCAGCTCTTCCCATTCAGACTTGTACTTCCAGACGGACTTCTTGCACTCCTCGTTAAACTTGGCCACACCATACTCCGCGATCTGATCCTTGCGCTTCAAGCCAAGCATCTTTTCGACCTCGATCTCCACTGGAAGGCCATGCGTGTCCCACCCCGCCTTGCGATGCACTTGGTAGCCGCGCATGGTCCTATAGCGGCACACGAGATCCTTGAGCGTTCGGCTCATCACGTGGTGAATGCCAGGGCGGCCATTCGCCGTCGGCGGACCCTCATAGAACGTGAAAGATGGGCCTCCCTCGCGCGTTGTGATGCTTTGCTTGAAGATCTCGTGCTCGTCCCAGAACTTCAGGATCTCGGACTCGAGCTCGTGGTAGTTAATTCTATCTGTCAGTTGCTTGAAGGACATTTAGGATTGTCGATTGTCGATTGACGATTGACGATTGACGATTCACAATTTATGATTTGTGATTGTCGATTTCTCGATCTTTCCCGCCACAAAGCCGCGGGACGTA
>ERZ1292640.3805-Hain-H43-02um-R1-3805-length-11659-cov-6_pt1 | contig 11659 bp, 30 predicted proteins | sample MGYA00564404_ERZ1292640 | MGnify/ENA primary metagenome ERZ1292640 (study PRJEB36523, sample SAMEA6512636) | groundwater metagenome | collected 2019-01-08 | study: AquaDiva: Metagenomics assemblies of 32 groundwater samples | reverse complement strand
GCCGCTACTCCCTGGCCGCCGTGTGTGGGATCGCCCAGGAAGACGACGACGGGAACGCAGCGAATGCTCCCCGCCGCCAAGATGCACCGGCCCAGGCCAAGGCGGTCGATCCGCAGACCCCGGCCGCGAAGTCCGGCGACATGATCGACTGCCCCAGGTGCGGCGGTCCCTGCTTCGACAACCGGACGGACAAGAAGACGGCCAAGTCCCCGGACATCAAGTGCAAGAACAAGGACTGCGGCAATGCGATCTGGCTCGCGACGTGGAAGACGGAACTGCTCACGGAGATCGCCGCGGCGCATACCGTGGAGGCCATTGACACCCACGAGCGCATTCGGGCCGAGGGCGCGGTCGAGACCATGAGTCCCGCGAAGATGGACACCGTACAGAAGTGGCTATCCGCGCTCGCCGGCCGCACGGGTGCATGATGCCGACGTTTCGCGAGATGGCCGCCAGGAGACACCCGCAGAACAGCGCGCGGGAGACCTTGACCGCATCGCTGGGGGCGGACCCCTACGACCGGCTGGTGGAGCTCGCGGCGCTCGGTGAACGCAAGGCGAAGGCCGCGGGTGTGGCCTACCACATGGACCACATGCGGAAGGTGGTACTCGCCCACGTCGCTGGCGAATTGGCGGTGATCCACGCGAAAGAAGGTCTGTCTGAGGCGAAGCTGGAGCGGCTTGCCCGGGCGGATGATCGGTACCGCCAGCACATCGAAGGTACGGCGGCGGCGATGGAGGAAAGCGAACTGGCCCAGGCCGAATACTGGCGCCTCCGTGCCGAACTGACGTGGGACGAGAAGGCCATCGCCCACTACAACGCCATGTCGAAACTAGGAGATCCGGCCCCATGAACGCGAAGAAGCACGGCCCGAAGCTGGTCAGGATCGAGATCCACATGGTGCAGGGCCTCCGGGCCGCACTGGTGGAGCACATCCCGGACCGGGGGCTCATCCCCATCACCGGCAAGAACACCTCGGGCAAGACCTCCCTACTCCGCGCGATCAATGGAGCGATGGGCGGTGCTGCCCGGGTGAACGAGCGTCCTGTCAACGACGCATCGGAGGATGGGACCGGATACACGGACATCCTCCTCGATGAGGGGTGGAGGGTCAGGCGGCACCACACGCCGGCCAACCCGAAGGGCTCGCTCTACGTGAAGGGCCCGGACGGCGGGAAGTACGGTCAGGCGAAGCTGGACGAGCTGAGCCACGGCGCCGATCCTGACCTCCAGGGGTTCTTCGGGCTCCCGCTGGCGCGGCAGACCGAGATCTTTCTCGGGCTCGGCAACGACCCGGAGCTCCCGAAGAAACTGGTCGAGAAGAAGGCGGCATGGAGGGCGCTCTATGACGAGCGGACACCGGCGATCTCCGATCAGCGGAAGGCGCGTGCGGTGCCCAAGCCCGATGGCGCGAAGCCTGAGCCGGTGGACACGGTTTCTGCCATCGCGGAGGTTCGCGCGCTCAGGGAACAGGACCGGGCACGGCAGGATGCGGCTCGCGCTGTCGCCGCTGAGATTGCCGGTCTGAATCGCTTGGCCCTTGGTATCCAGGATCAAGAGATCCAGGCTGCCAGGTTACGCGCGCAACTGGCGTCCGCCAAGGAAGTGCTTGCGGATCTCAGGAATAACCACGAGCGCCGAACGGCCCTTGTTGGCGTGGAACGGGCCCGCGTGGATGCGCTGCCCGACCCGACCGACGCCATCGAAGCGCAGATGGCCCACATCGCCAGCGCGGAGGCGGTGGCTCGCTCGATGCGTCCCTGGGAAGCATACGATGCGGCGCAGGTCGATGCCGAGCGCGCGACAGCAGAGGTGGACCGGATCACTGCCACCATGAAGGCTGTGGAGGTCGAGCGCCTTGCGCTAATTGAGGCGGCCGAGATCCCGGTGGCGGGCCTGTCCTTCGACCAAGAGGGCGTGCCGGTCTACCATGGGCGCCCGCTTGAGGTCGCATCGGGTGGCGAGCGCGTGCGGATTGCCCTGGCCGTCGCCAAGGCTGCCGGGCTCGGCTTCACGCTGATTGACGAGGGCGACGTGCTGGACGACGACATGCTGGCAGAGATCGACACGGAGGCGCGCGAAGAGCCCGGGGTGCAAGTGCTGATCTGCTCCGTGGGCCGCTCGGGTCCCGGGCTGGTGCAGGTGGTGGACGGTGAGGCGCGTTCGGTGGGGCCCGCATGAAGCGTACAGCCCTCCACCGCCACGCCCAGCTCCAACGCCACGCCTACCTGCGTGCCGTGAACCCGGCGCGGAAGGCGAAGCGTCGCGAAGCCGGCGAGGTGTACGGTCCTGGGTACTTGTGGATGACCCGCCAGCCCTGCATCCTGCGGAGCCGCCCGGACCATCGTTGTGCATGGTCCCAAGACCGCCAGCCGGAGGCCCACCACGTCAAGAGCGTTGGTGCCGGTGGCAGGGACGCGGAGGACACCGTGCCGGTCTGCCATGTCGCGCACGACGCGCTGCACTCCATGGGTCCTGAGACGTTCGAGCGCCGCCACAACGTGTCCCTGACCACGCTCGCCCGTGACTGGTGGATCCGGTACAGGTCGAGCCAGGAGGTTGCATGACCACCCGCAAGATCATGCCGGAGTCCCGTGGCGAGCGCCGCCGGATGGAGCGTGAGTTGGACGCGACACGCCGGGCCCCCGGGGTAGGGCAAGGCTGGAGGCTGAACTACCGTGGGCGTCGCTATGCCGTGCGTGATGCTGGGCCCGTGGACCTGGACGCCATGATCGCGGAATCGGACGCCGTTGCCGCACGGCTGGAGGCTACCCCATGACCACCCGAACCCGTCGCGCCCTCAACCGTGTCCGCAACCATGCCCGGTCGCTCGTGCGGGCCGTGGATGCGCTCGGGCCGCAGGACTGGCAAGAGCTACCGTGGTGGCTCCGCACCGTCACGCTACGGGACCTATGGAGGCTGGCCGCCGTCGTGGAGCGGAAGCTGGCTGCCCGACTGGACGACGATCAGCCGGTCAGGAAGCCGGTGAAGGCCACGCTACCGACACCCGATGCGGAACATGGAGGATACTCATGATGGCCCCGACCGATGTGAGACGCGGTACGATCATTACGGGATCCATACTGCGCTCCTGGGACGCTTGCGGAGACCAGTGTGCGACCGTTGAGCAACTGTGGCCGGACGGCGTAGCAGTCACATTGGACGCGCTCACGGTGGCCCAGGAAGCACACCTGGACCTCGACTGGTTCGCTTGTGCGATTCTGACGGCCCCCGCCTGGCAGGAGTACGAGCGCGTGAGGGCTACCGCCTTGCAGAAGTACGAGCGCGTGTGGGCCCCCGCCTGGCAGGAGTACGAGCGCGTGACGGCTACCGCCCTATGGGCCCTGATCGCTGAGGTGCGGCCATGAGGATCGTATTCGACATCGACGGCACGCTGTCCGACCCGACGCTCCGGCTCCACCACATCACGGGCGAGCGGAAGGACGCGTACCGCGCTCGTGGCCTGACGGTCTATCAAGTCGCACCGGGGGAGTTCTAGGCCATGAGCACCGTCCGCACCTACCCGCCCGACCTGTTCTCGCCACGCGAGCCCGAGTGTGCCAAGGCCGCGAGCATCCTGGACGACATGGCCGAGCGTCGCCGGGACTGGCTCCGGCGGATGCGGAACGCGCTGGCGAGCATCTATCAGGTCCGCGTCACCAAGTACGGCGAAGGCGATCCCCGGTGCTACGTCACCGCCGACGACGCCCGCCGGCTCATGGAGCAGCATCCCCGCGTGTGGGACCTGCCTGCCGGCGCTTCCCCGAACCTGCTCGGCTCGCTGTTCCGCTCGGCGGAGTGGAAGGCAATTGACCGGGAGCACGTCAGTTCTACGACAGGTTCGCACGGGAACATCCTCACCCGCTGGCGCTACGTCGGGCCAGAAAGGAGCGCAGCGTGAAGAAGATCGGTCCGGTGCATCCATGGAGGTACGCCATCGAATATGCCTTCTGGGGCGAGGGATGGGACGACACTCCGTGGTACGGGAGGGCGTGGTACTACGTCTGGCAGTGGATCTTCTGCACCGCGTGGGAACGCGGGTTGCGCCCGCACATCTTCCCGCGCCGATATGCCAGGGAGAGCTACGAGTTCTGGGTTCCGCTTCGCATCCCAGCGCGGATCCATCGCTACGTATGGGGCAACGACGCTGATGGCTACTGCGGCGAGTTCCGCGAGGACAATGGCCCGTGGCGGTTGGCTGTGTTCTGCGGCGACACGCGAGACGAGGCTGAGCGGAACGGCATGGACCTCCTCCGGTGGGCGAAGGACGAAGCCGGGATGGTCGGCAGGAGCTACGGCGTCCTCTACCACGACCACGAACCGGAGCCGCACGTATGGACATGATGACCACGCCGGAGCGGAGCAACCACCACCTGACGGTGCCGGGAAACACCGTGCGGCATACTCCGCTCCGGCTCATACATACGAGTGGTGCCGCCAGCGCGGGCCGGAAACCGAGGGAGACGCGCATTAAACGAGAGCCAGGGGGAATTGCGAGTACGGTCAGCGCAGGGCCGCGAGGATCCGTCGCGAGGCGGGGAGGAAGCTGCGTAGCCGAGCCCTGGCGGCTAGGGGTCCACTCCCCCGGCACCACGAAATCTCACGCGGCTGGCCTATGGCGTGCGGAAGCCGAAAGGCCCGCAAGGACCGGGGGGTCCTCCGACCGTCCCTACGGGCCAGCCGCTTCACTCGGAGGAATGAGAGCATGAACATGCAGGCTTACTGGTCTGGGTTCTTCACCGCCGTGGCGCTGGTTCTCCTCGTCATCGTGGCGGCGTTCGTGCCGTCCACCGAGTTCCGTGTATTCCTCGGTGCCATCACCGCCGTGGCCGCCGGCACGGCTGCCGGGCTGTCGCACGATGCTAGGAAGGACACGACCCATGGCTGAGCCCCTTCCCATGGACGATGAGGTCGCCACCCGTGAGGTGGTACCCCAGCTCTGGCAGCCGTCACAGTCGCGTGACCGCCAGGGTGGAGGGCTCGCCCTGATCCAGCGGGCCATCGTGCGCCATCGGCTCGAAGAGGCCGCGATGCTGGCGGAGCTTCTGGCTCGCGTCTTGGCCGACGTCACGGCGATTGCTGGCGCGGAGAACGGCGTCGCGACCGCCACGCGCGCTCGGCTCACGGACGCGAACACGCTGGCCTCCATGCTTGATGAGCACCGCCGGGACTTCGTCCGCCCCCAAGGCGTGGACGTGCAGATCGTCAGGGGAGGTGACCAGTGAACCCCGTATGGGTGGCCTTCGTGGTCGGCGTGTTCCTTGGCGCCCCGGCCGGCTTCATCCTCGCCGCGATCCTGGCCGCTGGTGCCCGTGAGGCGGTGGCCCGGGAGGCGTATGCCCAAGGGCGCGCGGACGAACGGAGGGCCCGCCCATGATGGACGCCAGACATGGAGGTCCGATGAACGAGTACAGGGTACGTGTGGAGTATCGCGACCGTGGCCCACGGGGATCCTGGGTGGAGGAACTGGAGGTGGCCGCGCCGGATGTAGCAACCGCCGTCGCCAGAGCCATTCAGCTCTCTGCTCCGTCGTCGTGGGTGACAATCACGGGCGTGACGGTAGAGCCGGCCGCCTGATGGACGCCATGAAGCGCATCACGGCAGCAATCGTGTCACCGCCGATCATCGCGATCTTTGGGGTGTTCATCGCCCTGTCGTTCGTCTCCTTTGCGGTATTCGCTCCGTTCTACTTTCTCTTCGCCACGGACCCATTCACTCCACGCGAGAACTGACATGGACGCCACCGCCCAACAGGACTCCGCAGCCGCCTTCCGCCGCACCGGCTATCACTTCTACCGCCCGGACTCGGACGACAGCGGGAACGTCAAGCGGCTGGACAAGATCCAATGGGCTACCGCGCTCGTGCTGATCCAGCGTCAGACGGGCTGGATCCTGGCCAAGGACCCGGCTGAGCCCGACCCGCGACAACTCGCGCTCATGCCGGACGACGTGGCATGACCCCCGTCACCTGGACCGCCGACCACTGCCCGACGTGCGGGATCGCGCTCGAAGGCTTGGGCCGCTGGTGTCCCGAGTGTCGCAGCTATACTGCGGATATGGTGGGCGCGACCACCGACCCCTCGCCGGCAACGCGACCGGAGATCCGGGACGACCGCCTTGAGGACGACCGCAAGCGGGATGCGCGGCCCGCGGTCGAGGCGCTCGGTTGGACGGTTCTGGATTTCGAGCAAGGCTACCGGCCCGATGTCTGTACCAAGTGCAAGGCCCGGCTCCCTGGGGGCCACTCTACCCGCGTGCCCGTGGGTATCGGTGACTGGCTCTGCCAGGGCCACGGGATCGCCGTGTGGATCGAGTGGAAGACGGACGACAACGACCAGACGCCAGGCCAGCGGACGTTCGGGGAAGACTGTGAGGCGGCGTGCGTGCCCTACGCGGTGGTCCGCACGACTGCCGAGGCCGTGACGTTTCTTCGAGGACTCAGGAGGGAAGGAGCATGAACCCGATAGAGCAGGTGGTGAAGGCGCTGAGAGATTGCGCTGATGAACTGGCCTCCGGAGTAGAGGACCGCTACGTCGCGACGAAGGACCATCCGGCGATGAAGTGGCGCTATGAGCGCGACCTGGAACCCGTGACCGTCGCCCGTGCCGCCCTAGCTGAGATCCAGCGGTGGAGCGTGATGGAAGGCAAGGCGGACCCCTCCGGCGGGTTTTGGCTGACGACCGACTTCCCGAGCGACGTTCCCGCTATCCTGCTGGTCAGGAAGGAGGAGTCGTGAGCAGAGATAGCGACGTAGAAGAAATCTGCCGCTTCTGCTTTCTGCACCTCTCGGGTGGCGTTGCAACTGCCCGGGTACGGTGGGGAGAGTGCGCTTCGCATACCGGATGCAAACGCACGAGGTGGGAGAAGTTCTACGACTACGTTCACGGTTTTGTGAAAGAGGAGCCCCGTGGCTGACATCGTGGAGAGGCTGAACGATAAGCAAATGCTTCGGCGCAACACCCGCGCGGAGAACGTAAATGACGGGTGGTATGCCATCCCAAAAGAAGACCTCACGTTTGCAGTGAAAGCCCGGGACGACGCTGCTGATGAGATCACCCGTCTCCGCTCCCAGCTTGCGGAGGCCAGGGAGGAAATCGGTCATCTACTGTGGCTGGTTGAGGTGGAGCACAAGATAGACGGGCAACACATTACTGCCCGTGCCCATACCACCTTGGAGCGCATCAAGGAGGAGCCCAAGTGAAGACTGTGGCTGACGTTTGTTGGGTAGTGTGGTGCCGTGACGGATATAAGAGGGACGGAGCGTGGTTCCCGTGGTTCGACACGGCTCGTTACACCCGCGCCGTCTCTATTGATGCTGCACCCTGGCTTGGGCCGGATGAATACAGGCGCAGACGGAAACGCGGCGTGCTGAAGTGTGTGCGCACGAGTATGTCGGCGAAGCTGCCATGAGGACCGCAGAGGAGTACCGGAAACTCGGTGAGATCGCGGACTCGATTCACGCGGACATGACCATTCGCTTCAACGCGGCGGAGTCGTATCACGAAGGCTCACCACGGGTCCCGGTAGTGGTGATCTCCGACGTGCGAAACAAGATGGAGGTGATCGCTGCCGCACTCCGCGAGGCCGCTGAGTTACGCGAGTGGATGCAGCTCATCTACGACTACGACGATGGAGCGTGGGCAGCCGGCAAGCACCACAAGGCCGCCCGCCAGCAAGGCATCAAGACCATGCGCGGAATGGCTGGCGCCGCCCTGCGTGGTGAGGCTGTCCGCGCCATCCTTGGAGGGGAGCCCCATGAGTGAGACGCTGAAGTCGTGTCCATTCTGTGGTTCAATGCCGGTTGTCTCAGGCAAGGGGACACTGACGAACTGTGAGATCGTGTCATGCCCGACGTGTCATGCCTCTTCATCGTATCACAGACCACAAGGTGCGGCCATCGCCGCGTGGAACCGTCGTGCTAAGCCCACCCCAGAAGCCCTGGAGGCGTGGGCTGAGTGGTTCGATGATCCGAACAAGAGCCCGCCGATGGCCGTACCGCTTTACTTCCAGGTACATCCACTGAGCAATACCTGCACCCCCGGCTACCTCCTGCGAGAGATCGCATGGAGGATGCGGGCCAACAAGGAGGAATGAACGATGGAGATTGATCCCAAGAACGCCGTACAGTGGGTCGTGATGTGGCGATGGGATGACGGCATTTTGTGGCCATTGGGCTACACGATGAGGCAGACCCGGACCTACGCTATAAACGCATTCGAGAAGGCGAACCGCGAGGACTACCGCAAGCTCCGCAAGGCGGGCAAAGCTAAGGCCGTGAAGGTTCGGCTGGAGTTGGTCCGATGACCACCCCCAGCGGTAAGGAGACGAATGATGGAACGCACCGAGAAGCAAAAGATGGAGGACCGGATGGAGAAGCGCGCCCGAGAGATCGCCAGACAGCGCGGGATGCCCGAAGGTCTGTGGGAGCTGTTCCTCACGGAAGCGTACATGGAGGGCTTCCAGAAAGCTCCGGAGTCCGGCTCGTGACCACCCCCAGCGGGCTCCCCACGGCTCCGATGGGATACTTGATTCGCTGCGCTGGTGGGCATTACAGGTGGCGGCGAGATGCCCCCGGGGTCGGTATCATCGCGTGCCCGTGGTGCAGAGAACGACCGGCGCAGATAGCGGAGGTTATTCCACTTGCTCGTGCTGACGCTCCGCTGATCGAGGTTCGCCAACAGGACTGGATTCCTGGCTTCGCTGCCTTCCTTGACACCGACAACGGCGATGGTGCGAGCGGCCCACCACCGGGACCCGCGCACGTCGTCATTAACCTTGGGGCGATCATGGGGTTGGTCGAAGCCAAGGACGCAGGGGCATCCGAGGTGCCGTACATCATCGCGGAGTGTGTGATGCACGAAGTCATGCACGCGCTGGAACAGTGGGCCGGTGTTGAGTTCTCGGAGGATCGGATACACGGCCTGCTGGACAAGTACCGGAATGCAGCCAAGGAGGATGCATGAGCACGCCTGACAGGCTCCCCACGGGGAGCGAGAGGGAGACGGTGGATCAACGGATGCGCGATCTACACGACCGCCTCAAGGCCGCAGGGAACGTATCCGACGCGCAGATCGTTGATGATGCCGTGTGGGCCATCGAGACGCTGGAGACGGATGTTGCTTGGGCCGCAGCGAAACGTGCCGCCCTTTCGGTGAAGCGGGAGCCGACACATGTGGTACGTGGATTGAGTGGACACGTTGCTGGGTTTGAGCGCAGCCACCACGACGCTGGAATGATGGTGCCTTTGGGCGGTGAGTTGTGGCGTCTCCCTCCGGGGCGCTACCGCGTGTACCCTGACGCAGATACACCGCTCGCCGCCTCACCCCCGGAAGCCGTGGAGCCCGAAGGAGACGAGAGACCATGAGCAGAAAGCCGAAGTTCGGAGACCGCATCCGTGGCATCTACGCCTCAGAGCAAAACCCGGAACGCGACGGCTTCTACGTCGAGACGATCCGGTGTACAGGGCGCCTGAACAACGGAACGCACTACCGCTGTACCGATGGGCACGGGCACTTCTGGGAGTACCCAGTAGACTCGACGGAATTGCTTGCCCCCGAGCCCGCCGGGAAGGACGTGGAGGCGCTGGTGGCGCTCCGTGATGGTGATTGGCCGAAGCTGATTGCGCTAGCGCAACGGTGGGGTTGCCTGCCCACAAAACACGGCGCGAATGACCCCAAGGAGTACGAGTGGGCCGGGGACCATGAGCAGGACGCAAGGCACACATACCCGATGAGGGCGCTACTGATTTGCGCGGTGATGAATCACCTAGTCGCCCTCCGCTCCCGTCCCGTGGAGCCCGAGCCGGTGGCGGAAAGCGCACAGAACATGCTCTCTCATCCAGAGGAGCGAGAGAAGTCGGTGAAGCGCCTGCGCTCACTTGCGGAAGCTGTACGCGGGGCAGCGAAGCGGCTACCCGATACCCCCGTGTCGGCGGAAGTCGTGGCGTGCGCGGGAATCATGGGAATGGCGAACTGGCTTGAGCGCGTTGCATCCATGCTCGCCTCCCCCGTGGCCCCCAGCGAGTGGGCGCCGAATCAGGGAACGTCAACCGGCTCCGAGCCCACCGGGGAGGACGTGGAGGCGCGCGACCTCATTGCTGCCGAAGTGCAGGTTGTCGTGTCCCAGGACCGTGCCTACGAGATCGCGGACCACATCCTCGCCGCCCTCCGTACCCGCTCGCCGGAGCCCGAGCCGGTGGCGTGGCGACTTGAAAACCTGTCCGAAAACCAGGGCTGGATCGTATCAGGATTCGCCCACAACCGGGAACGTGTAGACGATTACACGCGCGGGTTCGTCAACGCCCGGGCTATCCCCCTCTACGCCTCACCTGTGCTCGCGCCCACCGGCGAAACCGCAGGAGGGGACCATGAGAATGACTGACTGGAATTGGGTCGTGTGGTGCCGCGCTGGATCACATTGGTACTCGCTCCCATTTACGGCGCACACCACCAGGGCGTTGAGCATCTACTCGTGGAAGAAGTGGATGGGCAACAGCTTTGAGTGGAGGCGTCAGCGTCGTGCTGGTGACGTGCGCTGTGTCAGGACCAAGTTCGAGGCACAGATCGAAGGAGGGAGCAGTGGCTAAGACGTTGAGCGACCGGATGCGCGACCTGCACGAGCGGCTGGAGCTAGCGGGCCAGTACGGAGACGCCGGGGTGCTAGAGGACGCCGTGTGGGCCATCGAGACGCTGGAGACGGACGTTGCTTGGGCCGCAGCGAAACGTGCCGCCCTTTCGGTGAAGCGGGAGCCGGACCTTCTAGGGCCGTTCCGGGCAGCGGCAGAGGCGTTTCGCGACACGCCCCACGAAGACAGCGAGCGCATCACGGTAGCTCAGCGGTACGGCTCTCCAGGTACATCGCGGTTCTGGTTCATGTCCGTGGGGGACTTTCGCGCCCTGCTCTCCGCCTCACCCCCGGAAGCCAGCCAGGAGGATGATCCTGGTATCGCCCCGGTGGGCGAGTTGGAGATGGAACGTTGGGACGCATCCGTGGATCAGATCCACCGGGAGCTGGCTGGGGAGGTTCCGCCGCCGAGCGACCTCCAGGAAGCAAGGGCAGCACTGGAGATGCAGCGATGCCTCTGCCGGGGCGGGTTCGTGTGCTCACGCTGCAAGGGGCTGGCTGCGCTCAAGAGAGCGGGGGTCGAGGTGCCGGAAGTTACCGGCCTGGACGTTGACGGGCTCATACCCCAACCCAGCGAAGGTGCCAACGCCTCGCCCCCGCTTACGCCTTCGTGTGGCCCGGGTGGTGCCCCCGAGGACGTGGAGGCGCTGGATACCAGGGTCGCCTACGCGATCGCGATGTGCCTATCTCCTGAGAGTGAGTACGGGGGTAAGTTCTGGAGGTGCGCGGCTTGCGGGGCGATCATAGACAACACCGACGAGTCAGAGGAGCACGCTGAGAACTGCCCCGTGACGGTGCTCACTGCCCTCCGCTCCCGTCCCGTGGAGCCCGAGCCGGTGGCGTGGCGCTGGCGCTCATCATGGGACGACAGTGAGCCGGGCTGGCACTATCACGAGGACGCTAAGCCACCCCGACTCATCGGTGACTACGAAAGGCAGGCCCTCTATGCCTCACCCGTGGCCCCCGCGTGGCAGCCCATCTCAGCCAGGAAGTGCTAGACCTGGGGGCAAGATGATGCGCTTGCACGCCGGCCCTC
>ERZ1292640.532-Hain-H43-02um-R1-532-length-31047-cov-19_pt1 | contig 11664 bp, 12 predicted proteins | sample MGYA00564404_ERZ1292640 | MGnify/ENA primary metagenome ERZ1292640 (study PRJEB36523, sample SAMEA6512636) | groundwater metagenome | collected 2019-01-08 | study: AquaDiva: Metagenomics assemblies of 32 groundwater samples | reverse complement strand
CCTATGGCGTGGATGGTCCCACCCATCATGGCGTAGAGGACATCGCGATCCTGCGAACGCTCGCGAACCTGACGATCTACAATCCGGCTGATGTGACGACGGCCGGCGCCGCCGTTGCCTTGTCGCACGGCAGTCGCCGTCCAAGTTACGTTCGCATGGACAAGGAACAGCTCGACGAGCTGTACGATCGGAAGTCGACGGATTTCCGCAGTGGCATGGGTGTCGTCGCCGAGGGCAGGGACGCGGCCATTGTTGCCACGGGCGTTCATGTCTGGGCTGCGCGTGCCGCGGCCCACGCGTTGGCGAAAGACGGCATATCGGTTCGCGTGATCGATCTTTATCGCCTGAAGCCCGTGGATACCGATGCACTCGCGAAGCTCCTGGCCGACGTGCGGGCGGTGTTGACGGTTGAAGAGAATGTGGCGACCGGCGGCGTCGGTACGATCGTGGCCGAGACGCTCGGTGATCATGGCCTCAGGCCGCGTCTGCGCAGAATGTCGCTTGGTGACCGGTTCCTGCTGGGATCGGCAAGTCGCGAATGGGCGGCCGAGAAATTCGGGTTGAGCCAGCCGGGCATCGAAGCGGCCGTCCGCAAGCTTTTCGAGACGTCGCGCTCTTCATGAAGACGACCAGGTTGGGCCGAAGCGGCCCTCGAGTCGCCTCGATCGGCCAGGGCACGATGGGCATGGGCGGATACTTCGAGAGAAGCGAGGACGGCGACGAAGGCCATATCCGCGCGTTGCGGACCGGGCTCGATCTCGGGATGACGCTGATCGACACTGCTGAGGTCTACGGCGCCGGGCACGCTGAGGAACTCGTGGGGCAGGCGATCTCCGGCCGGCGCGACGAGGTCGTGCTGATGACCAAGTTCTCCGCCGAGCACAGCCGGGCACCGGATATCGTGTCGGCCCTGGAGGGCAGTTTGCGGCGGCTTGGCACGGACTATGTCGACATCTATCAGCCGCACTGGCCGAATCCGGATGTGCCGTTCGGGGAAACCCTGGGCGCGATCGACCGCTTGATCGCAGCGGGGAAGGTGAGAGCGGCGGGTCTCAGCAATTTCGACGCCGGCGCGGGCAAGCAGGCAATCAGCCAGCTTCAGTCCGGCGAGCTTGCCTGCATGCAGAACGAGTACAACCTCGTGGAGCGAACAGCCGAACGCGACCTACTGCCGTTCTGTGCGGCCAACGGCGTCGCCCTGGTAAGTTATAGCCCCTACCAGCAGGGGAAACTGCTCAAGCGATCGCCACAGACGGAGCTGCTGTTCGAACTCGCGCTGCAGTATGGAGTTCATGTCTCGCAAGTCATCTTGGCCTGGCTCACGCGGACTTCGGGAGTCGTTGCGATTCCCAAGGCGTCAACCGAGGCCAATGTTCGGGCGAACGCGCAGGCCCTCGAGATCGTGATCGACACTGTCGATCTCGATCGCCTCTCGATCGCATTCGATGTCACCCCCTCGCTGGTTCCGTGCGACCAGATCGACGTAGTGGACGCAAGCGATGATCGAACCGTCTACAGAAGCGTCGAGCAGGCCCTGGCCAATCCTCTCCGGATGTCGCCGAGCCCACGGCAACTCGCCGACGAGATTCTTGCGTCGGGCGGGCGCCTGCAGAAGCCGGTCAAGCTCCGATGGCATTCGCAATCGCGACGCTATAGCCTTGTCGAGGGAAGGCTTAAGTACTGGGCATGGGTCATCGCCTATGGCATCGAGTCGCCAATTCCGGCCCTGGTCGAGGACGGCAAGCCCGAATAAAACCGATATGGATCGCGCGGGAGCGCAGCTATGGCAATCAAGAAGAAAACCGACATCAAGCAGTACAGCAACCGGAACGAGGATACCGCTCGCGACTCAATGCTTCATCTCCTCAAGGGGGCGCCTGTACCGGACGATCAGCTGTTGTCGAACCTGGGGCTGTTCCTGGAGTCGAAGAACCTCGCACGACTCCTGTTCATGGACTTCATCTACCGCCAGATCGTCGACGTTCAGGGCGTCGTCATGGAATTCGGCACGCGCTGGGGGCAGAACAGCGCGCTGTTCGCGGCGCTGAGGGGCATTTACGAGCCGTTCAACCGGCACCGCCGCATCGTTGCCTTCGATACCTTCACCGGCTTTCCCTCGATTGCCTCGAAGGATGGCAAGTCCGACCTCATGCAGGTCGGGCAACTCACCACGGCGAAGGGCTATCCCGAATTCCTTGGTCGGGTTCTGAAGGCCCATGAAGACCTCAATCCCCTGGGCCACATCAAGAAACATGAGATCTGTGTCGGCGATGCAACCCGCGAGCTGCCGGCCTACCTCAAGCGATCGCCAGAAACGATCGTGGCGCTGGCCTACTTCGACTTCGACCTCTACGAGCCCACGCGCAAGTGCCTGGAGGCCATACGCCCGCGCCTCGTGAAGGGAAGCATCCTTGGGTTCGATGAGTTGAACGACCCGGATTCGCCCGGCGAGACACGCGCCTTGATGGAAGTATTCGGCCTCAACAACGTGCGCCTGCGCCGCTTTCCGCACGCCTCTCGCGTGTCATACTTCGTCGTCGAATAGGGCGCTGGTCGGGAAATGTCGACTTACTGGTCCGGTCGAAAGGTCCTTGTTGCCGGAGGCACCGGGACGATCGGCGTGCCTACGGTGCGTCTGCTGCTAAGCCGCGGTGCAAACGTCACCGTCATCGCGGTGGATTCCGTGGAAAGAGCGCAGGAAGTTCTTGGGGTCGACGTCGAGTACCGTCGCCTCGATCTCACCACCCTGGCGAACTGCCTGGAAGCAACGAAGGGCTTTCAGGATGTGTTCAATCTGGTGGGCATCAAGGGCTCGGTCGGCGTGGGCGAGTCCAAGGTGGCGAGCTTCTTCTACGCCATGAGCCTGTTCCAGACCAATCTCATGGAAGCGGCCTACCGCAACGGCGTCGAACGATTCATGTTCGTCAGCAGCATTTGCGCCTACCCCCGCAGCGCCGTGCCAAAAGCCGAAAATACGGTGTGGGACGGGATGCCCCTGCAGAACGACCGGATACCCGGACTCGTCAAGCGGATCGGCGAGGTCCAGGCGGAGACCTACAAACTGCAGTATGGTTGGGAAGGTGTGCGAATCGTCCGGCCGGCCAATGTCTATGGACCGCTCGACGATTTCGATCCAGCGACCGCTCAGGTCGTGCCGGCGCTCATCCGGCGCATTCTCTCGGGCGAAAACCCGCTGAAGGTCTGGGGCGACGGTTCGGTGGTCCGCGATTTCGTCTTCTCGGAGGATGTCGCCTATTGGACTGTCGAAGCGATGGAAAAGGCGCCGGGCGGACTGCCCATCAACATTGGCTCTGGCGAGGCGACCACGATCCGCGATCTTGTGACGACGCTCTGCTCCCTGGTGCCGGTCGCCCCAGAAGTCATTTGGGATCCCTCAGGTCCGACGGGGGACCCGGTCCGGTTGCTCGATGTCACGCGTGCGCGCGAAATTCTTGACTACCGGACCCGAACCCCGCTCAAGGAAGGTTTGAGGCGTACGATGGCATGGCTCTCGAGCCAGCCCGAAGGCGCCCTTGCACGAAAGAAGCCGCTCTATGGTTGACAGAAAACTGGTGTTCCCGCTGGCCGAGCTGATCGACCGACTGACGGTCGACCAGATCAAGGAAGTGAGACTGCGTGACCTGAAGCCCGCCCTGCATGAGGAGATGGCTGCCCTCTACCACGACATCGACCAGATTATCGGCGAACGCGGGATCAAGCTGACGGCGCGCCTGATGGGGGTCGTCGTCGCTCTGGCGCAGCTGAATGTGCAGATTTGGGATCTCAAGGACAGGATGACCGCTGGCGATGGTGACTATGCGGCGCAACTCAAGCTCGCGCATCAGTTGAACGGCGTTCGGAACCAGCTCAAGAACTGGCTTCTGACGGAATGCGGCGATCGTTCACCCGGAGCCCGGCGGACCAACTACAACACTGATGGGCTCGAAGGCTGGGACCTGTTCGCGTTGGGACCCACAGGTCCCTGAGACATGGATCTGCGGAAGCTGCCGGGAACGGGTGCGGCGATTTCCCCAATAGGTCAGGGAGCCACGCGACTGGGAACGCGTGACCGGCACGATCGAAAGACGGTCGAGGCCCGTATCGCGGCGCTGCGCCATGGTATCGCGCGCGGACTGAGCTATGTCGACACCGCTCCTCTCTATGGCGGCGGCTTTTCCGAGGAAGTCGTCGGCGAGGCCCTGGCCGGAATTCGGCAGCGCTGCTTCCTGGCGACCAAGGTCCATTTGGACGACGACAGCGATCGGCGTTCCGTCCGTCGGTCGATCCGCGACAGCATGCGGCGGCTGGCAACTGACTACCTGGACCTGGTGCAGATCCATTGGCCCAACCCGTTTGCCCGGCAGGAAGAGGTTTTTGCCGGCCTGGAAGACGCCGTGGTCGAAGGTGAAGTACGCCATATCGGCGTGAGCAACTATTGCGCCCAGGAAATCGGCGAGGCGCAGCGGTATCTCTCGAAAAGTCTCATAGCGACCAACCAGTATGAATTCAATTTGCTCAATCACGGCATTCTCGAAGACCTCAGGTCTCTCACTCGCGACGTGCTGCTGATCGCCTATAGCCCCCTGAATCAGGGACGGCTGGCGGCATCTTCGAAGCAGGCAGCCGTCATTCGGGAGATCGCCCAGGAGCGTGGTGCCACGCCGGCCCAGATCGTCCTCGCCGCCGTCCTGGCCGACGGGCAGTGCGTTGCCGTGGTCCGGGCCTCGAGCATTGGGCATGTCGACGATGCGGCGGGCGCACTGGAGCTTACCCTTTCACCCGACGAACTTGACCGCATTCGTGCCGAGAGCCCGGCGGGTCCGGTCTTCATTTCATCGGACGAGATTGACCTCGTCGGCACGGCGGAGATGGCACCTTACCGGTCGCTCGAAGAAGCCCGGGCGAACAGGCATTTGCTCGTACCCAGCCCGTTGGCTCTGGCGGAACGCCTCCGTAATGACGCGTTGCCAATGCCGGTGCGCGTTCACCGCAAGTCCGATGGGCGCTATATTGCCGATGCATATGATCCCATGGACCAGGTGAAGAAATTCTGGGCCTGGATGATTGCGCGACCGGCGACGCCCATCCCGGTCTACGTTCTGGAAAGTTGAACAAGCCACGATGACCAGTACCCTTACGGTGAACGACTTCGCCCGGCATTTCGGAATCCCGGAACACGACATGCCGGCTGCTTGCCGGGAACTCATTCTTGGCCGCGATTTTCGCTATCGCGTGCTGACCGGGACCGAGCGTGACGCCACGATCCTCAGGGTACTCAAGACGCTGAAGGCGGATCTCGAAATCTCCGGCCCGGGCCGGCAGCCCCGCTGGGAAGCTGGGTGGGGTGAAAATCTCAAGGAGTTCATCGCGTCCAACTATGATCCGTCGATGCTCGTTCCCAAGTTCGTGCGCCGGAAGGAAGTCATCAGGCTCGACGGCGAATTCGTCCTCCCGGAAAGCGAGACCTTCGAGACCGACTATGTCTGCGTGCTGCGGGCCTGGATCTTCTCCAGCTTCTTCCGCGATGTGGGCGCGCTCTATGAGTTCGGCGTCGGGTCGGGGCACAACCTGGTGGAGGCGGCGAAGTACCTGCCTGCCGCCAAGCTCGTTGGTCTCGACTGGGCACAGGTGTCGAAGCAGATATTGGAGGAATTACGCCGGCACTGCGGTATCAACGTCGAAGGCCACGTGTTCGACCTGAACAAGCCGGACGTCTCGCTGCAGTTCGAACCAGGCGCTGGGGTGCTTACGATTGGCACGCTGGAGCAGATAGGGCGCAACTTCGGCCCCTTTGTCGACTTTCTTCTGGAGAGAAAGCCGAAGGTTTGCGTCCACGTCGAGACGCTTTATGAAGTGTATGATCAAGACAACCTAGTTGACTGGCTGGCCGCGGCCTATCTAGAGAAGCGCAACTACCTGAGGGGCTTTCTGGCCAGGATGAGAGAACTCGAGGCCGAACGACGGGTCCGGATCCTGGACCTGCGGAGAACTTTCGGCAGTTTCTACCATGACGGTTACACATATCTGGTCTGGGAGCCGCTGTGATAGTGGCCGCAAAGACCTGGCGGGGAGCGACATAGCGTGACGGATCATGATCAAGTCTATCGTCGGCTTTTCCGAAGCGCGCTCCTGATCAGACTCGTCGAAGAACGCATTATCGAGCTTTACCCATCCGATCGCATTCAAAGTCCGGTCCACCTATCGATCGGGCAGGAAGCCGTTGCAGTCGGCATCTGCGATGCGTTGCGACCGGACGATCTGCTGTTTGCGACCTATCGGTCGCACGCCTTCTACATTGCGAAGGGAGGCCGGCTGGGACCGATGTTCGCCGAACTGTACGGTCGCCGCGATGGCATCTCGGGCGGCAAAGCAGGCTCCATGCACCTGTCGGCTCCCGACGTGGGCCTCATGGGGTCCTCGGCAGTCGTTGCGAGCGCGATCCCACATGCCGTTGGGGCGGCGATGGCATTGAAACGACAGAGTGGCGGTCGCATTGCGGTCGCCGTCTATGGAGACGGCGCAACCGAAGAAGGCGTCTATCATGAGAGTCTGAACTTTGCTTCCCTGAAGAAGATTCCGGTCCTGTTCATCTGCGAGAACAACCAACTCGCCGTGCACAGCCACCTCGCCGAAAGGCAGTCCTATCGCATCGTCGAGCATGCTGCTTCCTTCGGTGTGCCTGGCAGGCGCATCGATCAGGGCTGGGACATGTTGGCTGTCCGGAAAGCCACCGAAGAGGCAGTGGCCCACGTTCGCAACGGGAAGCCTTACCTGCTGGAGATCATGACGGCGCGCTACATGGAACACGTTGGTATCGGCGAGGATTTCCACTTTCAATATCGCTCGCGCACGGAGATCGATGCCTGGAAGGAACGGGATCCGCTGATCGTCGATCAGGCGCTTGTCGGCGAACTCACCGCGGAGCTGATTCGGGAAATCGACGCAGCCGTAGCCCACGCCGAGCAGAGCCCGTCTCCCCAAAGGGCGGATCTCTTGACTGACGTTCTGTAGAACCGGAAAGCCTCGCAACATGAACGCCAGCTCCAGCATCCCGGCTTCCGATGCCCGCGTCGTCTCCTATGCTCAGGCCCTGCTTGAGACCATGGATTCGGCAATGGCCGCCCATTCGAACGTCTTCCTGATGGGGCAGGGCGTCGACGACTTCAAAGGCATATTCGGCTCGACCACCGGGTTGGCCGCCAAATATGGAAGTGACCGGGTCTTTGACGTGCCGCTGATGGAAGAGGGGATGACCGGCATTGCGCTCGGTGCCGCGCTCGTTGGCGATTATCCGGTCATGACGCATATCCGGGCCGATTTCGCTTTTCTGGCGATGAACCAGATCGTGAATCTGGCATCGAAGTACAGCTACATGTTCGGCGGCATCATGCGCTGCCCCATGCTGATCCGTTTGGTGGTCGGACGGAGCTGGGGGCAGGGGGCGCAGCATTCGCAAAGTCCCCAGGCGACGTTCGCCCACTACCCTGGCCTGACGGTCGTCATGCCGTCGTCCAGTCAGTCGATCCTCGACATGTATCCCAAGATCATCAATCGTTGCCCGGGGCCGGTGATCAGCATCGAGCATCGTCTTCTGTACAACCTCGATTTCACCGTCGCGGGAAAATCGGCGCGAGACGATTCCCTCACGAGCTACGTTCTGAGGCCTGGCCGGGATGTGACTGTGGTTGCAACCTCGATCATGGTGCTCGAGGCCATGCGCGCCGCAAGCTACGCGGCGGAGCGCGCAGGTGTGGACGTCGAGGTCATCGACCTCAACTCGATCAGCCATCCGGATTGGGATCTTGTATTTAACAGTGTCCGCAAGACGGGCCGGCTTGTCATCGCCGACACGTCGTGGCTCGAGTATGGGGTTGCCGGCGAGGTTGTGCGGCAGATTGTCCTTCGGAACCCATCGGTGCTCAAGCAACCGCCATCGATGCTTGGGATGGCGCCTGCGCCCTGTCCGACTGCAAAAAGCCTGGAAGACCTCTATTACCCCAGCCTGCACGACACGGTGAACGGCATCCTCGTCCAGGCCCGTGGGCCTGAACACGGTGTGGAATTGCCGAACGAGGCGTCAATGGCCGACGTCTACAAACGGTTTCGGGGGCCGTTCTAGCCAACTTGCCGGTATGTCCGTTCGGCTGGATTCTTGTGCATATGTGTGGTTTTTGTCGTCGGCCTTGACCTGACCGAGGAACACACCGGCAACGCGAGGTTTCTTTTTTGCAACGGTGGCCCTGTTTGGTCCTGTTATGGCGTGCGTGGCTCATGAAATGAGTGGACAGGTGCATCTTGCGGCCAGTTGTCTGTATAGGGGCTGTTGGTCCGCTGATCGGGGGTTGGCGTGTGAGTGGTGAAGGTATCGTGGCGCAATTGTTGAAAGTCCTGCGCGAGTTCCGTCTCCGGGGCAGGAATAGACCTATCCAGGATGAGCTGGCGCACGATCATCGGCACGGGCTGTTTCTGAGAGCCCGGGCGTTGGCGCGATTCGGCGCATTCGACCTTGCTGCCCCGCTCTTTGGCCAAGCGGTCGACATGGATCCGACCTTTGATGAGGCGTGGGAAGGCTGGGGCGAGGCGCTCGATGCATTGGGCGAGCGCGCGCTCGCCCTGGAGAAGTACGAGATGGCGCGTCGGTTGCGCTCCGGACTTCGGCCGGGGGCGCCTGACCGCCATTTCGTGTTGCGCCAGCGCGGTCATTTTACCGCGGAGATCCTGGCTTACGATGCGGTCGTGAGGTCACTGGCGAAGAACACGCTTCCCTATCTTGCGCGGGGCAATGCCTACTTGGCGACCGGGCAGGCAGAACAGGCCCTGGCGAACTATGAGCGCGCCCTTCGGCTCAAGCCTGGCGTTCCCGAGATCACGGCATTGAAGGGCGAGGCCCTGGCGGTGCTCGGTCGCTATTCGGACGCACTGCAGGCCTTCGATGCGGCCCTCGCGGCGCGACCGAACGACGCTGAAATATTGGGTGGCCGTGCCATCGTGCGTATCGCTCTGGGTCTCATCGAGGAGGCTGACGCCGATTGGCGGCGGCAACTCCGGCTGCTGCAAGGCAAGCCATCGGCATGTGCCTGCGTGGCATTGCGCATGGCCGACTACGACGCGGCGCTCCCCCAATTGGAACAGGCGCTTGTGAAGGAGCCGGGTGATCCTTACTGGCTTCTCTACCGGCTGACGGCATGGCGCCGGCTTGGTGAGCCGTTCGATGCGACGAACATCCCGGCAATCGATGCGTGGCCTGGTCCGCTCCTCGCTCTCCACGCCGGTCGCATGAGCGTGGCCGAGATGCTGAAGCTGGCAAACACCGATAGTCGCCGCGCCGAAGCAACATTCCAGTTGGGCGTCCTGGCCTTTGCCCAGGACCCCAATGCAGCCAGGTCGCACTGGCAGGAAATCGTCGATCGGTCTGGTCCCAGCCTGATCGAGTATGCTGCGGCGCGCCACGAATTGGTACGAGCGCAGTCCTCAAACGCGTCGTAAACGCGAGGGATTCTATGTTCTCTGTGATTCTCTACGGCCGCAACGATAGTCACGGCTACAATCTGCACAAGCGGGCGGCGATCAGCTTCAATGCCATCGCAGAGGTGATGTCCGATCCGGACGACGAGATCCTGTTCGTCGACTACAATACGCCTGACGATCATCCGACCTTCCCCGAGGCGATCCACGACACGCTGACCGACAAGGCAAAGAAAGTGCTCCGCATATTTCGCGTGCGGCCGGAGCAGCACTATCACCTGAAATCGAAGACGCACCTCGTCGCTCTCGAGGCCCAGTCGCGCAATATTGCATTGCGTCGATCCAATCCGAACAATCGGTGGATCCTGTATACGAATACCGACATGCTGCTGGTGCCGCGGCGCGAGGAAGAGTCACTCAGCGAGATTTTGGGCGACGTGCCGGATGGTTTTTATCAGATCCCCCGCTTCGAACTTCCGGAGATGCTGTGGGAAGCCGCGTTCGATCGCCGGGATCCGAAGGGCAATCTTACCAAACTGCGCGATTGGGCGGTTCGCTTCCATCTGAACCAGGTCGTGCATAATTTCATGCCCATGAAGTATGACGCCCTGGGCGATTTCCAGGCGGCGTTGCGCGAGGACATGTTCGCCATCCATGGCTTCGATGAAGATATGTTGCTCGGCTGGCATTGTGATTCGAATCTTGCCGCGCGGCTGGCCCTTTATCGCGGCCGTGTCGATACCCTCATCGACAAGGTGTTCGGCTATCATTGCGACCATACCCGGGTCGCGGCGGCCAACAACAAGGGGCGCGCCACCCGGATGAACGATCAGAACCGGTTCATCTGGGACGTTTCTTCGCCATATTTGCCGGAGCAGGCCGACACATGGGGTTGGCCCAGCGTCGAGATCGAGGAAGTCCGTCTGGATCGCGAGACATCGTATGAGCGGTTTACCTCGGGACTTGCCGCGGCATTGGATCCGGCCACGGAGCCTTATCGATCGACGAGTCTGGATTGGCACCTGTACTCGGACCTCAGCTACGACATTCGTCACACGCTGCCGTTCGTTTGCGATCAGGTTCTGACATACCCGCGGTCTACGGCGGTGATGCTTGTGGCAACGAGGGCCGAGTTCGTCTCTCGTTTCGCCGTGGCCTGGCAGGCCATGGGCTTCACGGGCCCCATTCTCGTGCCCACTGAATGCCAGAGACTGGATACGAACCATCCATCGATCAAGACAGGCGCTTTCTCGGAGCTTGTTCGCATGGCTGATTTGTTCATCTTCGAATTTGGCCTGGCGACGCAGAATTCCGACGAGGCCGTGCGGATAGGCCGGCCCGAAAGTCCGGTGGATAAGAAAAGCCTGAAGACGGTCGCAAAACTTTTCGCCGCGGCCGCATCGGAGGAAGCGGAGACCAGACCCAACGGCCGCCGGCTGCCCCGGCGTTTCATCGGCGTGAACGTGATCTACAACAAGTTCTGGCCGCTGTTTACTGACTACATCGGAGCGAACATCAATCCGTTTTGCAGTCAGGTCCTTGCGGGTATCCCTCGGCAGGAGTCGTCCTTGAAGGGGAAGATCCTTAAGTTCCGTGGCCGGTACGGGGTTTAATCCAGACCGGAGACAGAGTCCGGTTGGATCAAGCCTTTGTAAGCGGCCTTGAGACGCTTGAGAACTGTAGGAGGCATCGGCGGTATCCAGGGGGCCGGGAAGAATTCTGGCGCGCCTGATTCGAACGCCGCAATGTAATCCTTGTAGGGAAGGGCGGGAGCTGCCTCCGGCTGCGCCTGTCCTGTCAGCAGTTCGAGGCCGACGTCGACGTCGAATATGCCTTGCAGCTTCTCGCGCATGACAATGAGAATTTCGGCGGCCGAGTCGGGTTGGTTCCAGATGGAGAAGATTGCCGCGAGCTTCGCCATTTTTTCCGGCCTCATGGCGGCGCCGAAGTCCCGCCAATCAGGTCCCACCGGGTCACGCGCATAGAACGCTTCGGCCTGGTAGGGACGGCCTGTGATCGACTGGGCCGGCGAGGTGATCGCAAAGGGAGCAGGCAGGGCGGATATCGAATAGTTGCGCACGTCGAGGGCGAACAGTTCAAAGCCCCGGGCACGCATGAACCGGTCGGTATTGTGAAAAGTGTGCTCCCAATCGCCGGGGCCGCCATTCAGATTGACCTCGAGGCGAGCCGAAAGCAGGC
>ERZ1292640.3802-Hain-H43-02um-R1-3802-length-11665-cov-10_pt1 | contig 11665 bp, 13 predicted proteins | sample MGYA00564404_ERZ1292640 | MGnify/ENA primary metagenome ERZ1292640 (study PRJEB36523, sample SAMEA6512636) | groundwater metagenome | collected 2019-01-08 | study: AquaDiva: Metagenomics assemblies of 32 groundwater samples | reverse complement strand
CCCGAAAGATCGTCGACATCATCGGCGTGATCGACGGCATAGCGTTTCAGACCAATATTCTGGCCCTGAACGCCGCGGTTGAAGCGGCGCGCGCCGGTGAGCAGGGCCGCGGCTTTGCCGTGGTGGCCGCCGAGGTGCGCAACCTGGCCCAGCGCAGTGCGACAGCCGCCAAGGAGATCAAGGGTTTGATTGATGATTCCGTGGGCAAGGTCGAACAAGGCAGCAAACAGGTGGCCGAAGCCGGCAAGACCATGGACGAGATCGTCGACAGCGTCAAACGCGTGACCGACATCATGGCCGAGATCACGGCGGCCAGCCAGGAGCAGACCCAGGGCATAGAGCAGATCAACCAGGCGATCACGCAGATGGACCAGGTGACGCAGCAGAATGCCGCGCTGGTGGAAGAGGCTGCTGCTGCAGCATCCTCGCTGCAGGAGCAGGCCAGCGGGCTCAGCCAGGTGGTCAGTGTGTTCAGGCTGGACAACCAGCCGGTCCATTATGTGGCGCCACCGCAGCGCAGCGCAGCCGACCGCCAGAGCGCACCCAAGCAGCCGCCTCCGGCCAAACGCGCCATTGCGGCGCCGCGCCGGCCTACCACGCCTGGTGGCGAGCTGGCCACGGCCGGGGGTAGCTGGGAAAATTTTTGAAAATGGTGATGAAGGGTGTCCCGGTATACAAGTGTGTTGCCGCTTTGTCGGCTGATACATCGGCGTGGCATCAAACCGTATAGGAGTTTTCATGCCCGCAAGAAACCTGCGCCAGGAACGAGATGAACTGCCTCTGGACGTCCGTTCTTGGCCGACGATTCACGATGGACGCAAGTCCCTGTTTGTGCTGGCGCAGGTTCACTCTGCGCAGCAGGGAATTGCTGTTCTTCCCGGGTCGCAGGCCGCTTCGGCTGTCCCTGTCGCCACCTTGCCGCTGCAGGACAGCTTGTTCCGCACGTTGACCGAGGAGGCGCCCCAGGTGATCTGGTACGCCAATGCGCGGGGCGATCTGGTCTATGCCAACCGCAGGTGGTACGCCCTGGTGGGCGGCAAGCCGGAAGACTGGATGGGCAGCAAGTGGCTTCAGGCCGTGCATCCGCAGGACCGGGAAGATCTGCTGGAGGCATGGCAACGCTCACTCCGGGAGCGCGAGAATTATTCCGGCGTGCGGCGCATCCTGTCCCGGGACGGGAGCTACCACACGATGTCGTACAAGGCCAGGCCGGTACTTGGTGAAAAAGGCGATGTGGCCTTCTGGGTAGGCATCGACACGGATATCAGCGAGATCAAGGCGACGGAGGCTGCATTGCGTCTGTCCAACGAGGAACTGGCAGCTTTCTCCTATTCGGTATCCCATGACCTGCGTTCGCCCCTGAGCGCCATCGATGGTTTCAGCCGTCTGCTGGCCAGACAGCTGGATCCTCAGGCCAGTGATACGGCGCGGCATTACCTCGCCAGGATCGAAGCGGGGGTAGGTCAGATGGGCCGGCTGATCGAAGATCTTCTTTCACTGGCCCAGGTTTCCCGCACGGATTTCCGCAACGAAATCGTTGATCTGAGCCAGCTGGCTGTGCAGGTGCTGGAGCGGCACCTGGGAAGCCCGGATGGGAGGGACGTGACTGTGACCATCGCACCCGGCCTGCAGGCCAGGGGTGACGGCCGGCTGATTCGGGTGGTGCTGGAAAACCTGCTTGGAAACGCGTGGAAGTTCACGTCGCAGCGGGTCTCCGCCATCATTTCCGTCGGCCAGCTCGCCGATGCCGAGGGAGACCCCATCTTTTTTGTGCGCGACAATGGCGCCGGATTCGACATGGCATATGCCGACAAGCTGTTCAAGACCTTCCAGCGTCTTCATTCAAGCACAGAGTTCCCCGGGACCGGTGTGGGCCTGGCGACGGTGCATCGCATCGTGACGCGACACGGCGGAGAAGTCTGGGCTGATGCGGAGCCCGAAAAAGGCGCCACGTTTTTCTTCACGCTGCCCAACCGGTAAGCACTGCACCTTACGACGCGGGCCTCGCCATCTGGTCGGCAGGAGCGATCGCTGGCGTTGTCGCATGGGGTGCCAGGCTTGTCCAAAGTGGTGAATGGGCGTCGCAGCGCCTGGGCAGGGCGGGCTGAAAATGCCCGCGCGGTCAGGACGGGTCTGTCTCAGCCGACTGCAAACCGACTGCCGCTGCTGGAGCCTGCCTTGTGCGTACCATCCGGTCCATACAGAGGCTGGCCACTGGCTTTCAGGAAGTTGATGGACTGCCGTGTGTAGTCCAGATGGGTGTGGATCATCACCCCATTTCGGTGATTGCACTCATGGGCTTGCGCTGCGCGCGCCAGCAGATTGCTCCATGCCGTTTGGAGAGTTTCTCCCCCGGCCATCGCAGCGGCATCGCAACCATTGCGTCCAGGGGCGTAGCCCAACGCCTGCTGCTCCATTTCACGCTGGCGACCGATCAGGGCGATTTGCTCGGCCAGTTGTGACTTGCGCTCGGCAAGACCGGGCAGGCGTTTGAATTCGCCTTGGGTCATGGCGTCAGATTCCTGGGCGAGCAATTCGAGAAATTCGCCGATGGCGGCATGTTCGCGAACGAGGAGGTCGACCAGCGGGGAACTCATGGCGCTTTTTCTCCCAGGAGATCACGCACCGAACGGAGCAGTCCGTCGGCTATTTTGGCGGTGTCCACATGGTAGCGGCCGGCACTGATGTCTTCGCGGATTTTACCCACGCGGGCCGCGTCGAAGTCTCCGTTGGTCGAGGGCAGCAAGGGCGTCGCTGCAACCGGGCGAACCTGGGCCGCCTCTGCCGGCATGCCTGACACCGCACGGTTCGGCTTGACGCCTTCCCTTGCGGGCACAGCCGGGGAATCGGCTGCATTTTTCAGGAAAGTGACGTTTTGATTGATTTTCATGATGTTTTCCTCAGGGGATCTCACCGGTATAACGGCAGATCATCCCGAAACTTGAGGGAATGACTGCAATTTAACAGGATCAATTGGTTCGTTCCACCATTCCGTCGGGGCCGACGATGCCGCTGATCAGCGTGCCGCCCTGCATTTTGACCTGAATCAGGGTGCCCACGGCCGCACTGGTCATGGCTGTTCCCTCGGCACTCACCATAAAGCCTGCTCCCTGGGTGCGTACGCGAATGGTCTGCCCCCTTTGCACTGCCACGGCGTCTCGCAGCAACTCCCGCCGCAAGGGGGCACCCGATGCGATCTGGTTGAGGGCAGTTGCGCCATTGAATTGCGCGGGATCGACGATCACGCTGCGGGGAAGGGCGGTCAGGTCGCCTTCGCGTGCAGTGGCATCGGCGAGTGTCAAGGCCTGGCCCGCAGAGATGGGTCGAACGGCGGCATAGTAGACGGACCGGACCGCGATGTACACAGGCACAAAGCGGGTCCACGGTTGATCCGAATGGCATCGCACCCCGACCGACAGTCGCCCCCACAAGCGGGCACCACCGGGCAGGAAGGGCTCGGGTGATTCACATGCCGGCAGTGCGCCCGAAATCGGCGTATCAATCGTGATGCCTACCTTGCCGGGCAGGCCTGCCGTCTGGCGCAACAGGAATTGCTCGATCACGGGGCGTGCATTGCCCGACAGGGGCACTGGTTGCGACGTTGCGCTGTGGGCCTGCAGGGACAGGCTGGCGAAGGTGACAAGGGTGGCAAGTCCAGGTGCCAGGACTTTGTACATGGGCATCTTCATGAAATCCCTCAATGGAGTGGCGCCAATGGCCAGGGCCTGCAGGTGTCAATGGACGCCTACGCGCTCGGTATCCGGGCAGCTGCAGGAATTTTAGAAGCCTGGGCGACGGGACCAAGGGTTGAATTGCGCTGCAATTCGGATGCTGTTTGCCCGATTGAAACCCGCTGTCCCGGCATGCAATTCATGAAAGCGGAACGTCGCTCGCCAACGCTGCAGCAAGAGTTGAATTGAACCTTGAAACGCCGTCTGTTCAGGTGATTGCGCAAGCAGGGTCTCCCTACAATTATTTTCATCAAAGCCGGCTATGCCGTCAGAGGCACCACTTGAAACGTTGAGGAAAAAATGATCGACAAACTGGATTCAGCACTGCGCTTCCATCAGGAGGCGCTCAGCCTGCGGGCGCGGCGGCAGGAAGTGCTGTCGTCCAATGTCGCGAATGCCGACACGCCCAATTTCAAGGCGCGTGATTTCGACTTCGGCAGCAAGCTGACGGAGGCGGTTGAACGCGGCAGGCAGTCCATGTCCATGTCGATGTCCACCACGTCGTCCCGTCATCTGTCCGGTGAAGCGCATGCGGCAAGCGAGAGCGACTTGATGTACCGCACGCCCAATCAGACTAGCCTCGATGGCAACACCGTCGAGATGGATGTAGAGAGGGTCAATTTTGCCGACAACGCCATGCGTTACGAAGCCAACCTGACCATTCTGGGTTCCAAAATCAAATCGCTGTTGTCAGCGGTTCAGTAACAACCAGGCGGAGTCTGTTCATGCCGTTTTCAAACCGTTCGCTCAGCATTTTCGATATCGCCGGCTCGGCCATGACTGCCCAATCGCAGCGCATGAACACCACCGCCAGCAACATGGCCAACGCGGACAGCGTCGCCGGGCCGGATGGCCAGCCTTACCGGGCCCGTCAGGTTGTGTTCGAGATGTCACCTGGAGCGGGTCAGGGCATAGGCGGTGTCAGGGTGGCGCGCGTCATCGAAGATCCCTCGCCGCTGCGCATGGTGCATGACCCCAAGAATCCACATGCGAACGCCGAAGGCTATGTGGCCATGCCCAACGTCAACGTGGTCGAGGAAATGGTCAACATGATCTCGGCTTCGCGGTCCTACCAGGCCAATGTCGAGGTTCTCAATACGGCCAAGACATTGATGCTCAAAACGCTGACGGTGGGTCAGTAAGGCCGTTGGCGGCCGCCATTTCCATTTTCGGAGAATTTCTTATGACTGCTTCTGCAATCACTTCAACCGACGGCGCCAGCGCGGCCGGCGCGCTGTCATCCAAGACGGTTTCAAGTGCCGATGGAGAGCAGCGTTTTCTCAAGCTGCTTGTCACGCAGCTGAACAATCAGGACCCCCTGAATCCCCTGGACAACGCCGAGCTGACCTCGCAACTGGCACAGATGAGCACCGTCAGCGGAATTGAAAAACTCAATACGGCCTTCCAGTCCCTGCTGGCCCAAAGCGGATCCAGCCAGGTCCTGCAGTCTGCCTCCCTGATCGGCCATTCCGTGCTCGTTCCCGGAAACGGGTTGGCTCTGGAGCAGGGTGCTGCTGTGCCGTTTGCCGTTGAGCTGCCGCAGGGCGCTGATTCGGTGAAAGTCACCGTCACCGATGCGGCCGGCAACACCGTTCGCAGTTTTGATCTGGGTGCCTTGCCGCAAGGGGTCAAGACACTCTCCTGGGACGGCAAGTCAGATGGCGGTGTGCAGTTGGCAGACGGCGCCTACACCGTCAACGTGGCGGCCTACTCCGGGGATTCCAGGGTGACAGGGATTGCGCTGACCTATGCCGGCGTGGCCAGCGTGTCGCAGGGCGGCAATGGTGTTGCGCTTGATCTCGGAGCCGGTCGCAAGGCCGCGCTCAGTGAGGTTCGCCTGATTCTCTGAGCCTGACCGACTCGCGGCAGTCTCGATTTACAAGTCAATTCAACAGAAGGAAATACCATGGGTTTCGCACAAGGTGTAAGCGCTCTGAACGCCTCCGCAGCCAATCTCGACGTCATCGGCAACAACATTGCCAATGCCGGAACGATAGGCTTCAAATCCGGGGGCGTGCAGTTTGCGGATGTGTATGCAGGTTCGAAGATCGGTCTGGGCACCCAGGTGGCCAGCGTTGCGCAGAATTTCACGGCCGGCTCGGTGCAAACCAGTTCCCGCGCCCTGGATGTGGCCATCAGTGATGGTGACGGATTTTTCCGGCTCGCGAGCCCGGAAGGCGAAATAGCCTATTCGCGCAATGGCCAGTTTGACATGGACAAGAACGGCTACATCGTCAACACGGCCGGTTTGCAGCTGACGGGTTATGCCGTGGGTGCCAACGGCAACCTTGCGGGCGGCACCCCGGCCCCTTTGCAAATGCCCACGGCCGCCATGGCGCCGAAGGCGACCGGGTCCGTGACCGGAATCACTGCACAGTTCAATCTTGATTCGCGGAGCACAGCGCCGGCGGCTGCATTCGACGCCACGGATTCAAGCACCTACAACTATGCCAATTCGGTGACGATTTATGACTCGCTGGGAAACCCTCATGAGTTGGCCACCTTCTTTGCAAAACAGGCTGCTCCGGCCCTCAATACCTGGAATGTTCATGCGACTGTGGACGGGAAGCCGCTGGATAACGGTGGTGTTCTGCCAGCTGTGGCCAATGGCACGGCGATCGGCACCTTGACCTTTGACAGCAACGGCATTCTGGATACGGCCGTCGTGGGTAACGGTGTCCTGGGTTTCAAGACGCCCGGCTTTACCCTGGGCAATGGCTCAGCGCCGATGACGTTCGATATGAACGTCGCGGGCACCACCCAGTTCGGCAATGCCAATGATGTCAGAAAGTTGACGCAGGACGGCTATGCATCCGGCACCCTGACCTCCCTGGCCATTGAACAGGATGGAACCATCACCGGAAAATACAGCAACGAGCAGTCCAACACGCTTGGACAGATCGTCCTGTCTTCCTTTGTGAATCCTAACGGACTGCAGTCCAAGGGCGACAACGTCTGGGCCGAAACCGCTGCGTCAGGTCAACCGTTGACGGGCACACCGGGTGCCGGCACCAAGCTGGGTGCCCTGGTTTCTGGAGCCCTGGAAGGCTCCAACGTGGACCTGACCTCCGAACTGGTCAACCTGATCATTGCACAGCGGACCTATCAGGCCAATGCCCAGACCGTCAAGACGCAAGACCAGGTGATGCAGACCCTGATGAACATGCGTTGATGACCCTGTGACCGCCGGCAAGGCGGTTTCTGGCGTCAACAAAATCAGGACAACCAAGGAAGCAATATGGACCGGATGATCTATGTCGGCATGACGGGTGCCAAGCAGGCCATGGAGCAGCAGGCTGCGGTGGCCAACAACATGGCCAATGTGTCGACGCCCGGTTTTCGCGCGCATATCAACAACTACCGTGCGGTCCCTGTCGTCGGCGACGAGATGGCGACCCGTGCCATGGTGGTTGCCACGACCCCTGGCGCCGACATGCGTTCCGGGCCGCTGATGCAGACTGGCCGTCCACTGGACGTTGCCATACGCGGCGAAGGCTGGTTGACCGTACAGACGCCGGACGGCGGCGAGGCTTACACCCGGGTCGGCAATCTTCAAGTGGGTGCCGACGGCCAATTGATGACCATGGATGCCAGGCCGGTGTTGGGCGAGTCTGGCCCGATGGTTGTGCCTCCGGGCTCGTCGCTGGTGGTGGCCGATGACGGCGTGGTGACAGCGCTGGGCGCCGGTGATCCGGCCGTTGGTGCCGCGGAAGTGGGGCGCCTGAAGCTGGTCAACCCTGCCGTCGATGAGCTGGTGCGTGGCGACGATGGCCTGTTTCGCATGCAGGCCGGCACGGCCGCCCCGCAGGCCGACCCCAGCGTGCGTTTGCTGTCCGGCACGCTGGAGGGAAGCAACGTCAATGCCGTGGAGGCCATGGTCGACATGATTGCCAATGCACGACGCTTTGAGATGCAAATGAAGACACTGCAGACGGCCGAAAGCAACGACCAGCAGGCCAACAAGCTGCTGGGCAACGGCTGATTCGCCGCTCACCTCTTGCCAACCGATCCGACATGAACACGGCCCCGGCCATTCCCCAGGAGTTTTTTCCATGATTCGTTCCCTTTCCATTGCCAAAACCGGTCTTGATGCCCAGCAGATGCAACTCGATGTTGTTGCCAACAACCTGGCCAACGTGGGCACCACAGGTTTCAAACGCAGCCGCGCCGTGTTTGAAGACCTGATGTACCAGAACCTGCGCCAGACCGGCGGCCAGACCTCGGACCAGACGCGCATGCCCTCCGGCCTGCAACTGGGTACAGGCGTTCGCGTGGTGGCCACCGAGCGGATTCATACCCAAGGCAATCCGACGAAGACCGAGAACCCGAAAGATGTGGCCATCAATGGCGATGGCTTCTTTCAGGTATTGATGCCGGACGGCACGACGGCCTACACGCGGGACGGTTCATTCCAGTCCGACCAGAGTGGGCAACTGGTCACCGCCAGCGGCTTTCCCGTGCAGCCGGCCATTACCCTGCCGCAGAACACCACCAGCATGACCATTGGTCGTGATGGCACGGTGTCGGTCACCCAGGCCGGCAGTACGGCCAACGTGCAGATTGGCCAGATCCAGCTGGCGACCTTTCTCAACGCCGCGGGTCTGCAAAGCAAGGGTGAAAACCTCTATGTGGCGACGGATGCCTCCGGTGGAGCCAACGAGACCGCGCCGGGCCAGAACGGCGCCGGCATCCTGAATCAGGGTTATGTGGAATCGTCGAACGTCAACGTCGTCGAGGAGCTGGTCAACATGATCCAGACCCAGCGTGCGTATGAAATCAACAGCAAGGCTGTCCAGACCTCTGACCAGATGCTCGCGCGCCTGGCGCAGCTGTGATGCACGGGTTGCCGCAGAGAGGCTGGCGCAAAGGCGGCTGGACATTGGCCGTCGCGGGTTTGCTGGGGGGCTGTGCGCAGATCCCGCGCGAGCCACTGGTGCATCAGCCCATGAGCTCGCGTGCCGATGCGCAGGTGCGCCCCGCCGCGCCGGTCAATGGCGCAATCTATCGGACCGGTTTCGGCGCGCAGGCCCTGTTTGAAGACAGGCGGCCCCGTTACGTGGGCGACATCCTGACCATCCTGGTCAGCGAAAACGTCAATGCGAGCAAGAACTCGGCGGCCAATGCCAGCCGTAGCGGAAGTGCCAGCACCGAGCTGAGCCTGATTCCGAAAATTTTCAGCGGTCTGATCTCCAGCGCGCAGGACGCCACTGCGGGCGGAAAAAACATACTGAGTGCCAAGGGTGGGGCCAATGCCACGAACACCTTCAACGGCGTGATCACGGTCACGGTGATTGAAGTTCTCCCCAACGGCAACCTGATTGTCAGCGGAGAAAAGCAGATGCTGATCAACCAGGGTACGGAGTTCATCCGTTTCTCGGGCGTGGTCAACCCGCGCACCGTCAGCGCGAACAACACTGTTCCTTCCACCCAGGTCGCCGACGCGCGCATGGAATACAGCGCCAAAGGTTATATCGACGAAGCCCAGAGCATGGGCTGGCTCCAGCGCATCTTCCTCAACGTGCTGCCGTTCTGATCATGAACACCACACTCATTTTGCTTGCGCCTCGGGGAAGAATGCACACGGCGCTGACGTGCTGCCTGAAACTTTGCCTGCTTTTGTCTGCCCTGGTCGGGCAGCCATCGCAGGCGGAGCGCCTGAAGGATCTCGCGAGCATTCAGGGCGTGCGCGACAACCCTCTGATCGGTTACGGCCTGATGGTCGGCCTCGATGGCAGCGGCGACCAGACCATGCAGACACCGTTCACCACCCAAAGCCTGAACAACATGCTGGGGCAGCTCGGCGTGACGGTACCGCCCGGAACCAACATGCAGCTGAAAAATGTGGCTGCCGTGATGGTCACCGCATCCCTGCCGCCCTTTGTGCGGCCCGGGCAGACCATCGACATCACGGTGTCATCCCTGGGCAATGCCAAGAGCCTGCGCGGCGGGACCTTGCTGATGACGCCGTTGAAGGGCTCCGACGGCCAGGTCTATGCGCTCGCCCAAGGCAACATGGTGATCGGAGGCGCTGGTGCCTCGGCCAATGGCAGCCAGGTCAAAATCAACCAGCTCAGCTCCGGCCGCATTCCAGCGGGCGCCATTGTGGAGCGGGCGGTGGAGTCGTCACTCGGCGGGGACGGCACCGTGATGCTTGAGTTGACGACCAGCGATTTCGGCACGGCGCAGAAGGCAGTGGACGCCATCAACCGGAATTTTGGTCCAGGGACGGCCCATGCGCTTGACGCCCGGGTGATCCAGGTCACCGCACCGCCCCGGCCTGAGGACCGCGTCGGGTTCCTCGCCCGCATCGAGAACATCGATGTTGCGCCTTCTCAGGCGATCGCGAAAGTGGTTATCAATGCCCGTACCGGCTCGGTCGTGATGAACCAGACCGTCCGGATCAATGACTGCGCCGTGGCGCACGGCAATCTGTCGGTGGTGATCAATACCGAGCCGGTGATCAGCCAGCCCGGTGCACTCTCGGGCGGCAGCACGGTGGCCACCCAGCGCTCGCAGGTTGAAGTCAGCCAGGCGGGTGGCGCGCTGCAGATCGTGCGTGGCGGCGCCTCGCTGGCTGACGTGATCAAGGGACTCAATACGCTGGGTGCCAATCCGCAGGACCTGGTGTCCATCCTGCAGGCCATGAAGGCCGTCGGCGCATTGCGCGCTGAGCTCGAGATCATCTGAGGTTGACATGAACAGCGCCGGTCTTGCCAACCTCAACAGCATGAATTCCCCTGCCGCAGGCGTGCTCGACCAGCGTTTGTCACTGGATGTGCAGGGTGTTGATGCCTTGCGACGCACGGTACGCAGTTCACCGCAGGAAGGCATGAAACAGGCCTCCAAGCAATTTGAAGTGATGTTCATGCAGATGGTGCTCAAGAGCATGCGTGAAGCCACGCCGTCAGACGGCATGTTCAGCAGCCAGCAGGAAAAGATGTACACGTCGATGCTGGATCAGCAACTGGCACAAAATCTGTCCGGCCGGGGTCTGGGCCTGGCTGAGGCCATGTTCGCGCAGCTCAACCGGACCGCTGGCGGGGCTGATGTGCAGCCTGCCGCATTGTCCGTCGACAAGCCGCCCGGTCTGTCTGGCGCCACGGTGCCCAGGGCGCCGCAGCCGGTTGCTTCTGCCGCCGCACCGCTCGTCCGGACACCGGACCTCTCCCTGTACGAGACTGCCACGGCGCAGGCGACCCTGAGCAGGAGTGCGCTGCCGCAAGCGCACGTTGAGCAATTTGTATCGCGCATGCTGCCTGCGGCGCAGCGTGCCAGCGAGGCCACGGGTGTTCCGGCGCAGCTGATCATGGCGCAGGCGGCGCTGGAGTCCGGCTGGGGGCGGCGCGAGATCCGCGCGGAGGACGGCCAGACAAGCTTCAACGTGTTCGGCATCAAGGCCGACAAGAGCTGGAAGGGGCCGGTGGTCGAAACCATGACCACCGAATACGTCAACGGCGTTGCGCAAAAGGGGCGGGCCAGCTTTCGGGCCTACGGCTCTTATGACGAAGCGTTTTCCGACTATGCGCGTTTCCTGGTGACGAACCCGCGTTACGCCAATGTGCTCTCCACGCAGGACCCGGCTGAAGCGGCGCACGGCCTGCAGCGCGCAGGTTATGCGACCGATCCCCAATACGGCGGAAAACTGGTCCGCATCATGAAGCAGATGTCCTGAGACCGCGAATGGCCCGGGCGAGCACCGTTGAACCAGGCAGCAACGCATGCGACGACCGTTTGTTTTTGAGAACTAAAGTTTTTTCTTGTTGTGGTCGTTAATACAAATAGTGTCTTTTGTTGTCATTATTTTTGAAGCGCGTACGGAAGCGCTGCCCACCTGATTGAGGAGCACCCATGCAAGCAAGCCCCAGCCAAGCCGGAACCTCGGCCGTCCCCGCCATGCCACCCGGAGCCCTGGCGGCCCAGCCGCTGGAGTTCCT
>ERZ1292640.3431-Hain-H43-02um-R1-3431-length-12328-cov-8_pt1 | contig 11666 bp, 14 predicted proteins | sample MGYA00564404_ERZ1292640 | MGnify/ENA primary metagenome ERZ1292640 (study PRJEB36523, sample SAMEA6512636) | groundwater metagenome | collected 2019-01-08 | study: AquaDiva: Metagenomics assemblies of 32 groundwater samples | reverse complement strand
CCGGCGGCCGCCGTCAGGCGGCCGCCTTTTCCTCGCCGATCAGAATCAGCTCGACGGCAATCGGCTGGCCTTCCATCTGGAAGGGGCAGCGCGCCCGGCGCACCGCGCCCATGTACTTGGTCGAGAAGTCCGAGCCGATCGTCACCGTCGGCACGGCAATCGCCGAGGCCGGTTCAATCGCCGCCAGCTTGTTGCGGAAGGTGCCCGCCACCATATTGGCGACCTCGCCCATGGCGTCGGGCATCTCGTCGTTCAAATCCTCGATCGCGATGCCCAGCATGGCGCCGGCAATCGACCGGGCGGCGTCAATCGAGCTGTGGATGGCGACCAGCCCGCGGCGGTGGCCGGCGAAGGCGACCGTGGCGACGACGTGCGCGCCCTTGCGCTCGCTCGCGGTCTCGACGGCCGGCACGCGGACCAGCGACTTGAACATCATGGTTTCGAAGACCTCCTCGGTCGAGGTCATCAGGTCCGTCAACATCTCAGCGGGAATCGTCATGGCTACCTCAGAGGACGGCTTGGGGGTTAGGCCTTCAAGGCAGCCTGGATCTTCTCTTTGATGGTGTCCGGCGTGAACGGCTTGACGACGTAGTTGTTGACGCCCGCGCGCAGCGCCTCCTTGATGTCGTCTTCCGCCGCGTTGGTGGTGACCATCAGCACCGGCAGCGCCCTGGTGGCCTCGTTGGCCCGCACCGCCTTGATGAAGTCGATGCCGCTCATCTCGGGCATGTTCCAGTCGGTGATGACCATGTCGACGGGGGTGGTCGCCAGACGGTCGACGCCCTCGCGGCCGTTGCCGGCCTCGTGGAAATCCTTGTAGCCCAGCTTGTTGAGCGTGTTGATGATGATGCGTCGCATCGTGCTCGAGTCGTCCACAATTAGAAAGCGCATGGGGGGCTCCGGAAACAAGTGAAACAGTCCGCTCGTAGGGGTTCAATCGGCAGTTTCGTGTTAGGGTTTAGTTTCCGTGGCTGAGCCTACTGCTGCCCCGGCGTGGCTCGAGCGCGCCAACCGCCTGTCGCTCATCGCGCGCCTGGTGTCGTCCACGATCCACGACGTCAACAACGCCCTGCAGGTCATTGGCGGCAGCGCCGAACTGCTCGAAATGGCGCCCGGCGCCAGCGAGCCCGTGCTGCGGCGTGGCAAGACCATCACCACCCAGGCCAAGCGGGCCTCCAGCCTGCTGAACGAATTGAGCACCTTCGTCCGCGACACCCGCAACCGCCCGGAGCGCACCGGCCTGCTGGCGGCCGCCACCCAGGCGCTGGCGATGCGCCATTACTCGCTCTCGAAGCTGCGCGTGACCGCGGCGATCGACGGCGACGAGGTGTGGGCGGACGTGAACCCGCGCGAGCTGCTGCAGGTGCTGTTGAACCTCGTGATCAATGCCGAACAGGCCCTGGCCACGACCCCGGACGCGCGGCTGCGCCTCGCCGTGCGGCGCGACGGCGACCAGGCCGCGGTGGTGGTGGAAGACAACGGCAGTGGCGTCGCGCGCGCCGAGGCCGACGCGTTGTTCGACGCGCTCACGACCGGGCCGAACGAGGCCGGCGACCTGCGAATCGGGCTGTCGGTGTCGCGGTGGCTGGCGGCGCGGATGGGCGGGACGCTGAGCTACGCCCCGGCCGAGGGCCAGGGCGCGCGGTTCACGTTATTGTTGCCCGTCTCAGGCGGCCGACGAGTCGACGACGCCGCCCAGGCGCTGTAGCTTGTCGATCAGCGTGGTGCGGCTCAGGTTCAGCAGCCGCGCCGCCTGGCGCTTGTTGCCGCCGGTCTTCTCGAGTCCCCGCGTAATCAGCTCGCGTTCGAGCTGGGTCATCACCGCCGAGAAATCGAGGCCCTCGTCCGGAATGGTCACCGGTGCCAGCATGGCCGAGCGGCCCGGGCTGCGCACGTCCTCGGGCAGCATGTGCGGGCCAATCTCGCGATCGAGTCCGCTCACGGCCACCGCGTGCTCGATCGCGTTTTCGAGCTGGCGGATGTTGCCCGGCCACGGGTAATCCATCAACACCCGCAGCGCCGCCTGGTTCAGGGCGCGCGATGGAATGCCGTTGCCCTTGCACGACTTCTGTACGAAGTGGTTCGCCAGCAGTGCGATGTCCTCGCGCCGCGAGCGCAGCGGCGGCAGCGTGATCGGCACCACGTTCAGGCGGTAGAAGAGGTCCTCGCGGAACGTCCCGTCCTTCACCAGCTTGCGCAGGTCGACGTTGGTGGCCGCGACCACGCGGATGTCGAACTTGAACGGCCGCGATTCGCCCACTCGCTCCACTTCGCGTTCCTGCAGCGCGCGCAGCAGCTTGGCCTGCAGCGCCAGCGTCATGGACGACACTTCGTCGATGAACAGCGTGCCCTTGTGGGCCAGCTCGAAGCGGCCGACTCGGGCGCTGGACGCCCCGGTGAAGGCGCCCTTGACGTGGCCGAACAACTCGGCTTCGGCCAGGCCTTCCGGGATCGCGGCGGCGTTGAACGCCACAAAGTGATGATCGCGCCGCGGGCTGTTGTAGTGGATGGTGCGCGCGATCAGCTCCTTGCCGGTGCCGGTCTCGCCATGAATGAGCACGGTGCTGTTCATTGGCGAGACGAGCTCGAGCGACGAGAACACGTGCTGCATCGGCGCGCTCTGGCCGATCACGCTGGCAAAGCTGAAGCGGTCGTGGAGCTGTGCGCGCAGTTCGGCGTTCTCCTGCTGCAGGCGGCGCTCGTTGATCCCGGTGTGCAGGACCTGCGCCAGCTGGGTCAGCTGGAAGGGCTTGATCAGAAAGTCGATGGCGCCGCGCTTGATCGCCTTGACCGCCTCTTCGACACCGCCCCAGCCGGTGATTACGACGGCCCGGATCTCGGGATAGCGGGCGAGCGCCGCATCGAGCACGTCCATGCCGTCGGCGTCGGGCAGTCTCAGGTCGACCACCAGGCCGTCATACGCGAAGCCTTCCAGCCGGGACCTGGCGTCGGCCGCGTCGAGGGCCTGCGCGACCGCGAATCCCCTGGCTTCAAGGGATTCCGCGATGATCTGGCGCAGTTCGGCTTCATCTTCAACAACTAGCACCGTGGGCTGGGACAGTTGGGACATTTGAGTTTTGTGAGCCTATTACGACTATTCGTGGTTCAACTACAGGTTTTTCCGAAATTGTCGATTTAACGTCCGGAAAGACAGCAACCGTCATGCCAATCGACCGCATTCAAGCGCCCTGGGAAGTCATGGTCGTCGACGACGACGAGGCCATTCGCGAGCTAATCGTCTCCTATTTCAATGGGTTAGGGATGCTGGTGACGGGCGCCAAAGATGGCCGCGCCGCCATTGCCGCCCTGCAGCGGTCGGAAGGCCGCTTCGGTCTCGTCGTGACCGACTTGAACCTGCCCGGCGCCGACGGATTTGCCGTCTTGCAGACCGCGCGCCAGGCCAACAGCAATTGTTATGTTGTCATCGTCACCGGCTATGCGTCGCTCGATTCGGCCATCCATGCGGTGCGGGTCGGCGCGTATGACTATCTCACCAAACCCTTTTCAATGGGGCAGTTAGACGTGGTGCTGAGACGAATTACCGACCGCGCATCGCTCGAGCGGCAGAACCGCGACCTGGTGCGAATGCCGGTCACCTCGCCCGCCGTTTCCGAAGACCGCGCGGCGGCCGCGGGTGCCAGCCTGACGTCGCTCGAACACGGAATGGCACGGATGGAGGCGGCCATCGCCCGCATTGAAGCCCGCCTCGCCGCAAGTGTCGGATCGCCGTTCGCCCGACTTTAGGTGTCGGGCGGCCGACACGGCCGCGCACATTTCTGCCGCTCGGGCGTCTGCCGCACCCCAGCACCCGAGCACCCTCGCACCCGAGCACCCCAGCACCCCAGCACCTTCCGTTTGGCATCACCCTTGCTCAAGGGGATGGCGTGAACGACATTCCAGACGGAGCGATCCTCGCCGCCCTCCGCCGACAGATGGCGCAAGCCGTTCAACGGCAGACCGTCGCGTCGAGCAACCTCGCCAATCTCGATACGCCTGGCTATAGGACACAGGAAGCCACGTTTGCCGATGCCCTGGACGACTCGATGGGCGCGACGCTCTCGCTGACCAGCACCGGGCACCTGGCCGGCGCGGAGTCGGCCGGCGCCGGTCGCACGCGCGACGTCGAGGGCCTGGCTTACAAGCGAGACGGCAACAACGTGCAGCTCGATCGCGAGCTGCTGTCCCTGACGAGCGCCGCCGGCGACTTCAGCAAGGCGCAGACCGCGCTGGCCGCGAAGTTCCGCCTGGTGCGCTACGCCATCAACGAGGGTCGTTAGCCATGTCCTCGCTCGGCAACGCCATCAACGTCAGCGCCAGCGCACTCAACGCGCAGCGTGCGCGCATCGAAGTGGCGGTTTCGAACATCGCCAACGCCGAATCCACCCGCGGCGCCGACGGCCTGCCGTATCGCCGCCGCGACGTCGTGCTGTCGGCCATGCCGCTCAACGCCTTCGACGCGGCGCTCGGCCGTGCCGACGCGGTCGGCGTGCAGGTCTCGGACGTGATTGAAGACACGGCGGAGTTCCGCCGCCGCTATGACCCGGCGCATCCCGATGCCGACAAGGACGGCATGGTCGCGGTGCCGAACGTGGACGTACCCGAAGAGATGGTCGACATGTTGGGGGCCGCCCGGGCATACCAGGCCAACCTCACCGCCATCGGCCTGATCCGCGACACCATTCAACGCGCCCTGGAGCTGGGCAAGTAAGCCATGGCGGTTGACGCGATTCCTCCAATGTCCACGGGCAGCCTGGGCGGTGTCGGCAAGACGGGCGGGACCGCCAGGGCCGCCGCCACCGCGGCGTCGGGCGGCGACGGGTTCGGCGACGCGCTGGCCGGCCTGTTGGCCTCGGTCGACGAGTCGGCGGGCGCCGCCAACACCGCCGTGGCCAACATGGTCCAGGGCACCGGCGACGTGCACGAAGCCATGATCGCGCTGCAACGCGCGGAGACCACGCTGCAGCTCACCGTGCAGATTCGCAACAAGCTCGTGCAGGCGTATCAGGACGTGATGCGCATGCCCATCTGATGGATCGGCCTGACACGCCTTGACTCCCGATCAATTCCTCGCGCCGCTCAAGCGGCTCTCGGCGACGCTGACGCCGCGCCAGATCGCCACCCTCGCCGGGGCGTTCGTCGGCGTGGTCGGCATCGTCGCCGGCTCGACCTACTGGATGAACTCGCCGTCCTACACGCTGCTGTACGCCGACCTCGACCCGGAGTCGGCCAACGCGGTGGTCACCAAGCTCAAGGCGGCCAAGATTGACTACGTGCTCGATGACGGCGGCCGCGCGGTGCGCGTGCCGGTCGAGCGTGTCGATGAACTGCGCCTCGACATGGCGTCGCAGGGCCTGCCGACCACCGGCCGCATTGGCTTCGAGATCTTCGACCGCACCGCGTTTGGCACGACCGAGTTCCTGGAGCAGGTGAACTTCCGCCGCGGCCTCGAGGGCGAACTGGGGCGCACCATCGGCACGATTGCCGAAGTGGCCAGCGCCCGCGTCCACATCGCCCTGCCCAAGGCCTCGCTGTTCACGGGCGACAACGAGCAGGCCAAGGCCTCGGTTGTCCTGAAGCTGCGCAACAACAAGCCACTGGCGCCGTCGACCGTCGCCGGCATTGCCGGCCTGGTCGCCGCCAGCGTCGAATCGCTCCGTCCCGAATCGGTGGTCATCATCGACACCTTCGGCCGCCCGCTCTCGGCGCGGGCCGACGCCGAGGACGAAACCATGGCGGGCGTGCCGATGGAACGCCAGCAGCGCCTCGAACGCGACCTGTCGGCCAAGGTGGTCGCGCTGCTCGAACCGGTCGTCGGGCCCGGCCACGTCCGCGTCAACGTGTCGGCGCGGCTGAACGGCAACTCGCAGGAAGAAACCGAAGAGCGCTGGGATCCAACGACGGTGATTCGCAGCCGCCAGTCGTCGACCGACGCCAGCAGCGTCGCCGCCGCGGGCGGGCTCGCCGGGTCCCGCGCCAACGCGCCGCCGGCGGTCGGCCAGGCGCCGGCCAAGCCAGTCGTCTCGCCGGCGCCGGTCATGGCCGGACGCAGCACGGAAACCACCAACTTCGAAGTGAGCAAGCTGACCCGCCACACCATTGCCCCGCGCGGCCAGCTCGCCCGGCTGTCCGTGGCCGTCATCCTGGACGATGTGCGGACGGTGACCAAGGATGCCGAGGGCAAGACGCAGACGGCCGCCAAGCCGCGCGATGCAGGTGAAGTGGAACGCATCAAGAACCTCGTGGCGGCGGCGGTCGGGCTCGACTCCGGCCGTGGCGATCAGCTCACCGTCGAGAACATCTCGTTTGGCGAGGTGCCCGTCGACGACGACCTGGCGCCGTCGCTGTGGGAGCGCATCGCGCCGCCGGTGACCGATTATGCGCCGCAGGCCGTGCGACTGCTGGGCATCCTGTTGATGGCGACCCTCGCGTTCAGCATGGTGCTGCGCCCGATGGTCCGCGCCGTCGTGCCGGCACAGGCCATGCTCGGCGCGACCGCGCCCCAGGCCGGCCTGCCGCAGATTGTGCGGACGGTGGCCGACCTTGAAGGGGAGATCGAGGCGGAACTGGACGCCAGCGCCGCGCCGACCTCGGCCGAAGCTCGCCGCCTGCCGGTGCTGAGCAAGCGCATCGCCAAGAAGGCCGAAGAAGAGCCCGAGCAGATGGCGCGCCTGGTGCGCTCGTGGCTGGTCGAGGAGGAGCGCTAGCCCATGGCGGCCGTGTCCCATCCCCTGAGCGGCGCCCGCAAGGCGGCCATCGTCATGATGGCGATCGGCGAGGAAACCTCGTCGAAGATGTTCAAGTACCTGCAGGAGGAGGAGATCGAGCGCATTGCCCGCGAGGTCGCCTCGCTCGGCAGCGTCAGCTCCCAGCAGGGCGAGAGCGTGCTGGCGGAGTTTCACCAGATGGCGTCGGCCTCCGACTACATCTCGAGTGGCGGCGTCGAGCACGCGCGCCGGCTGCTGAGCAAGTCGCTCGGCCCCGACCTGTCGCGGCGCATTCTCGATCGGGTCATCAAGTCCTTCAACACCAACGCCGGCTTTGCCACCCTGGAGAAGGCCAACCCGCAGCAGTTGTCGAAGTTCATCCTGGGCGAGCATCCGCAGACCATCGCCCTGATCCTGGCGCACCTCAATGCCGGCAGTGCCGCGCAACTGGTCACCCAGTTGCCCGACGAGATGCGGGCCGACGTGCTGATGCGCATGGCCAGCATCGAGGACATCTCGCCTGAAGTCATCGGCCGGATCTCGGGCGTGATCGATCAGCGCCTGAAGTCGCTCGGCAGCGGCTCGCGCGAAACGCACGGCGGCGTGCGGGCGGTGGCGGAGCTGTTCAACCGCCTCGATCGCAGCGTCAGCCAGCCGGCGCTCGAGCGCATCGAATCGGAATCGCAGGACATGGCGGTGCAGATCCGCAACCTGATGTTCGTGTTCGAGGACCTGGCGAGCGTCGAGGACGCTGGCATTCGCGAGATCGTCAATCGCAGCGACAAGCGGGTGCTGACCATCGCCCTGAAGGGCGCGAGCGAGGAGATTCGGCAGCGCTTCTTCGCCAACATGTCGAAGCGCGCCGGCGAGCTGCTGAAGGAAGAAATGGAGATCATGGGCGCGGTCCGCCTGCGCGACGTCGAAAAGGCGCAGCACGACGTCGTCGCCATTGCCCGCAAGCTCGAAGAAGAAGGCCTGATCACGACCGGCGCCGGCGCAGGGGAGCCCTATGTCGTCTAAGGCCGTGCGGCTGACCCAGTCGGTCGGCGTTGACGCCTACGACTGGAGCGGGTGGACGCCCACCGAGCCGGTGGCCCGTCACTCCCAGGCGCCCGTCGCGCCGCCGCCGGCCATGCCGTCGTTCGACCGCGCCGTCATCGAGCGCGACGCCTTCGCCCAGGGGTTTGCCCAGGGCGAGCGGTCCGGCGCCGAAGCCGCCGCGGCCAGAAGCGAAGCTGTATTGCAGCGGCTCAAGCAGACCATCGAGGAACTGCAGTCGCTGCGTGCCGAGATGATTCACAAGACCGAGCGGCAGGTGGTGCAGCTGGCCATTGCCATGGCCAAGCGGATCGTCCATCGCGAGATCAGTCTCGATCCGGAGCTGCTGAGCGCCATGGCGCGGGTGGCGCTGGACCGGCTGGGTGACGCCGCCTCGGCCACCATTCGCCTGCACCCCGACGACTACGCGGCCACCGCCGGCGCCAACGGCGATGTCCGCACCGAATCGACCGTGGTCCGCGTCGTGGCCGATCCCGTGGTCCGCCGCGGCGGTTGCCTGGTGCAATCGGAATTCGGGCTGATCGACGTCAGCGCCGACGCGCAGATCCAGGAACTGGCGACGGCGCTGCTCGGCAGCGACGAGAGCCAGCACCAGATGGTGGCCGAGGCCAGTCTTGTTGGCTGAGCCTTCAGAGGGCATTGCCCTCGACGGATACTTCGATCTCGTCCGCGACTCCGAGCCGGCGCCGATGATCGGCCGGGTCTCGCGGGTCGTCGGCCTGCTGGTCGAGTCGACCGGGCCGCAGGCACGGATCGGCGAAGTGTGCGAGTTGCGGCGGGCGGACGGCGTGCCGGTCCCGGTCGAAATCGTCGGCTTCCGCGATGGCCGCCTGCTGTCGGTGCCGCTCGGCGACACCACCGGCATTCGTCCCGGCGACCGGATTGTCGCCCGCGGCGGCGTGCTGTCGATTGCGGCCGGCGAGACCTTGATGGGCCGGGTCATCGACGGCCTGGGCAACCCGATTGACGGCCTGGGGCCGCTGCGCGCGCGCGAACAGTACCCGCTCAAGCCGGCGGCCATGAATCCGCTGGCGCGCGAGGCGATCACCAGGGCCATCGGTACCGGCGTGCGCGCCATCGACGGCCTGTTGACGTGCGGCCGCGGCCAGCGCATCGGCCTGTTCGGCGGCAGCGGCGTCGGCAAGAGCACCTTGCTGGGCATGATGGCGCGCGGCACCGAGGCCGACGTCGTCGTGCTGGCGCTGGTCGGCGAACGCGGCCGCGAGGTGCGCAGCTTTCTCGAGCACGACCTGGGGCCCAACGGCCTCGCCAAGTCGGTGGTCGTGGTGTCGACGTCCGACAGCCCGCCGCTGGTGCGGCTGCGCGCCGCCTACGGCGCCACGGCGATCGCCGAGTCCTTCCGCGATCGCGGCAAGAACGTGCTGCTGATGATGGACTCGGTCACGCGCTTCGCGATGGCGCAGCGCGAGGTCGGCCTCGCGGCCGGCGAGCCGCCCACCGCGAAGGGCTACCCGCCGTCGGTGTTTGCGCTGTTGCCCGGCCTGCTCGAGCGCGCCGGCAACGTGCGCGGCAGCGGCAGCATCACCGCCATCTACTCGGTGCTGGTCGAGGGCGACGATACCAACGAACCGATTGCCGACGCCGTGCGCGGCATTCTCGACGGCCACGTCGTGCTGTCGCGCGACCTCGCCGGCCGCAATCACTATCCCGCGATCGACGTGCTCGCCAGCATCAGCCGCACCATGCCGCAGGTGACCACGCCGGATCATCGGCGCAAGGCCGGGCAGGTGCGCGAATGGCTCGCCACCCTGCGCGACAGCGACGACCTGGTCAGTGTCGGCGCCTACGTACGCGGCAGCAATCCCCGCATTGACACCGCCCTCGAGCGGCGCGATGCCGTATCGGCCTTTTTGTGTCAGTCCGCTGACATGAGTGGCGGGCTGACCGACGCCGTCGCGGCGCTCGGCGCCTTGTAGCCGATGCGCGCGTTCCGCTTTCGCGCCGCTGCCGCGCTGGAGTTGCGGCGGAAAGAGGAGGAGTCCGCCCGCTTGCGGCTCGCCCGCGCGCAAACCGACCTGCAGCACGCCGAGCAGCGCGTCCTCGACGCGGATCGCGCCGCCGTTCAGGCGGCGGAACACCTCACCACGGCACAATCCGGCGGCACCGAGGCCTGGCGGATCGGTTGGCATCAAAGTTGGATAAGGAGACAGCGGCTGGAAGCGGAGGCGTGTCGGCGGACCGTGGCGGTATCGGCCACCATCGCCGAGCGCACCGCCGCTTCAGTCAGCATCGCGCACCAGAAACGGCGCGTGCTCGAGCGGCTCCGGGAACGGGCGTGGCAACGGCATCGGCAGGCGGCCGACCGTCATGCCACCAACGAGATGAACCAGTTGGCGAACTTGCGCTATCTCGCGCGGGCCGCCGGCGGTGGAGGAACTGACAGTGACGATCGATCCGACGACCAAGACGGCGGACCAGACGGCTACCGGTAAGAGCGACAAGGCGGCAGATCCCCTCGGCCGCGACGCCTTCATGAGGCTCTTGCTGACGCAGTTGCAGCACCAGGATCCCACGCAGCCCCAGGCCGACGGCGAGTTCCTCGCGCAACTGGCGCAGTTCTCGGCGCTCGAACAACTGCAGGCGATGAATGCCAAGCTCGAGAGCATGGCGAGCTTTTTCAACCAGGTTGGGTCGACCGCGAGTGTCGGCGCGACGAAGGAGCAGTAATGGGTTTTTCCGCTAGCCTCTCGGGTCTCAACGTCAATCAGCAGAAGCTGAACGTGATTGGCAACAACCTCGCCAACATCAACACCATCGGCTTCAAGGCAAGCACCGTGCAGTTCATGGACCTGGTCAGCCAGTCGGTCGGCGGTTCGAGCGCCAACCCGATGCAGGTCGGCCTCGGCGTCATGACCGGTTCGATTTCGCCCAGCTTCAAGCAGGGCGGCATCGAGAACACGGGCGTGCCGACCAACGTTGCGATTCAGGGCAACGGCTTCTTCGTGGTCGGTGATGCGTCGAACCGCTCGTACACCCGCGCCGGCGACTTCTCGTTCGACGCCGACGGCATGCTGGTGACACCTGACGGGCTGCCCGTCCAGGGGTACACCGCGATCGATCCGGCCACCGGGGCGGTGATCACCACAGGCCAGCCTGGCAACATCGTCGTGCCGCCGGGTGTGCTGCGCGCGCCCACCGCGACGGCCAAGTTCGGCACGATCAGCAATCTCGATTCCGGGGCCGCCGTGGCCTCGACCTTCTCGGCGTCGGTCGAAGTCTACGATGCGCTCGGCTCCCCGCATGTCGCGACGATTACCTACACCAAGACCGGCGCCGGCGCCTGGGGCTATGCCATCACCGTGCCCGGCGAAGACGTGACGCCCGGCACCCCGGGCACACCCTTTCAGATCGCGACCGGCACGCTGACCTTCACTGCGGCAGGCAAGCTGAACCTGGTCAATGGCGCGGCGGCAGCCGACGTGAACATCCCCGGGCCCGCCTGGAAGAACGGCGCGGCGGCCACCGCCCTCGTGTGGGACCTCGTGGACGCCGCCGGCGTGGGATCGCTCACCGGCTTCGCCAGCCCGTCCGCTACCTCGTCGAAGACGCAGAACGGCTCGGCAGCCGGCACGATCAACAGCATCAGTATCGATTCCGAAGGGCAGATCCTCGCCACCTTCGGCAGTGGCGGCAGTGTGGCCATCGGCCAGATGGCGCTCGCCAACTTCAACAACCCCCAGGGCCTGGTGAAGCTCGGGTCCAATCGATTTGGGGAAAGCGCGTCGGCGGGCATCGCCAACATCGGCATTGCCGGCACCGGCGGTCGCGGCACCTTGATCGGCAGTTCGCTGGAGCAGTCCAACGTCGACATCGCGCAGGAGTTCACCCAGATGATCCTCGCGCAGCGCGGTTACCAGGCCAACTCCAAGAGCATCACCGTGG
>ERZ1292640.2696-Hain-H43-02um-R1-2696-length-14102-cov-5_pt1 | contig 11666 bp, 11 predicted proteins | sample MGYA00564404_ERZ1292640 | MGnify/ENA primary metagenome ERZ1292640 (study PRJEB36523, sample SAMEA6512636) | groundwater metagenome | collected 2019-01-08 | study: AquaDiva: Metagenomics assemblies of 32 groundwater samples | reverse complement strand
CTTCGCAGTCGAGGGGGAGCGAAAAGCATCCGGGTCACCCCATGCCGACAACGTTGCGCCGTCTCTCCTCGGCGGCGCGTGTCTCGTGCGAAGCTATGAGCCGCTCGATGTCATTGTAATCCCAGTCCGCAACAGCATCATTTGGGTTGTCGTTCATCCCCACGTTGTCGTGAGAACGGAAGAAGCGCGGAGCATTCTGCCGAAAGCGATTGCCCTTGGAACGGCAATTCGTCAATGGGGAAACATCAGCGGACTGACAGTAGGTCTGGCTTCGGGAAATCCGGAATTAGTGGGGAAATGTGTCGAAGATGAAGTTGCAGAGCCGGTTCGCGCGAATTTGATTCCCGGCTTCGCTGACGTCAAGCGCGCGGCCCTTGATGCTGGTGCATATGGTTGCTCCATTTCCGGTTCGGGTCCGTCGATCTTCGCCGTCGCCTCTTCACCACGTTCAGCAAAGCAGATTGGTGAGGCAATGAGGAAAACCTTCGCCCGGGTCGCCCGAGTGGAATGTGAAGTGTACGTTTCCCGCATCAACATGGAAGGTGCGCGCATTGTGTGGATGAAAGAAGCATGAGATTTGTCAGTATTCGAGGTCAGAGCCCGGCCGTCAGTTTTCGCGGCGCGCTGCTGAATGGAATGGCGCCGGACGGAAGCCTCTACGTTCCTGAGTACATCCCCTCCCTGCCGAGAGCATTTCTCGATCATCTCGAGTCACACTCCCTCCACTCGATCGGTCATCACGTCGCTTCCCTCTTTATTGATGAGATACCGAAATCAGCCCTGCAGCGGGTTATCCAGAGCGCGTGGAGGTTTCCGATTCCGCTCATAAAACTTGAGGATGACTTATTCCTTCTCGAGCTGTTCCACGGGCCGACGTTGGCATTTAAGGATGTCGGTGCACGGTTCATGGCTCAAGCTCTTTCCTACTTCTTCGAAACAGAAGAACGAACAATCACCATTGCTGTTGCAACATCTGGCGACACCGGCGCCGCCGTCGCACACGGCTTCCACAACGTGCGCCACACTGAAGTGTATGTTCTGTATCCGTCGGGCAAAATCAGCATGCTGCAGGAGCAGCAGATGACCACGCTGGGTGGAAACATTCATGCCATTGAAGTGGACGGAACGTTTGATGACTGCCAACGCTTGGTGAAACAGGCTCTTGCCGATCAAGAACTCGTACGAGCCACAAACCTGACAACAGCCAACTCGATTAACCTTGGCCGACTGCTACCGCAGATCACCTACTACATCTGGGCTCTCGCACAGTTGAAGAACCTCATGCCCAGCCAAAACGCCGGAACTGCACCAACGGTCATCGTCCCCAGCGGAAACTTCGGCAACCTCACCGCAGCTGTATACTCCAAGTGGATGGGAAACTCTATTGGTCGATTTGTTGCGGCCACCAACGTAAACCACGTTGTCCCAGACTATTTCTCGTCGGGCACCTACACGCCCCGTCCCTCGGTTCAGACATATTCGAATGCGATGGATGTCGGCAACCCCAGCAACTTTGTGCGCTTGCAGGCGCTCTACAACTATGACGTTCACCGGATGAATCGGGACATCTCCGCTGTTAGCGTTTCGGATGAAGAGACGCTGGCTGAAATCCGCCGGACCTACAACCGCACCGGCTATATTCTTGATCCGCACACCGCCGTTGGCGTTGCTGCTGCACGAAGAGCCTATGCGCCATCGGGCGATTCCCCACCTTTGATTGTTACGGCAACTGCTCATCCGGGAAAATTTCCAGATGTCGTTGCGAAAGCGCTGGGTCGAGAGATCTCTCTTCCTCCCGCGTTGCGGGAAGCGATGAACCGACCGAAGATGAGCACACGCATGCCGGCAGAGTATTCAAGGTGGAGGGAGATTCTCCTGCAATCAACCCGTTAGCGCTCGTGCGCGCTTCCTTGCTTCTCGCTCTAATTCTCAATACTTTTTCTTCGAGAACACTCATCTCGTGACAGCATGGATTACTACATACGCTCAGCGCTCCTTGTGCTCGGCTTGCTGATTTTGCAGACGACGTTCATTCCGTTCCTTTCGATTGGCGGGTTTCTTCCTGATCTCTTTGTTGTCTGGATTGTATATGTCGCGATCAGGCGCGGACAATTGGAAGCAAGCATAGCTGGATTTGTCGTCGGGCTTATGCAAGACGCTGTTACGACGCAGTTCTTTGGGCTCGGCGCATTTAGCAAAATACTCTGTGGGTTTGTCGCCGGATATTTCTTCAACGAGAACAACACCGAACAAACACTCGGCTCATACCGTTTTCTCTTGATCGTCCTTCTCTGCTCAATGATTCATAATATGATTTACTTTGGGGTTTTCCTGCAGGGGGTTCAGGACTCGGTGATCGTGACATCCATTGAATTTAGCCTAGCGACAAGCGTCTATACCGGTGTTGTCAGCATTCTTCCTCTATTTACCTTTGTCCGGAAGTATCGTCTTTCGCAATCACTATGATCTACGACGAGCAATTCGGATCCCCTCAGCGACGTAAAGCGCTCACGGCCATTGTTCTCGTGATCTTCGGCGTGCTCCTGCTCCGTCTGTACCAGCTACAGCTTCTGTATCACGGTGAGCTGGATAAGAAGTCCGAAGAAAACAGTGTGCGCGCCCTCATCAAGGAGCCGATCCGCGGCTATATGTTTGACCGAAACGGCAAGCTCATTGTCGATGTTGGTCCCTCGTACTCCATTACACTGGTTCCGTTTGAATTCGACAAGGCAAATCAAGCCTTGCTGTCGTCGATATTGAAGCTGGATTTGCAGACTCTTGAAGAGCGAATTGCGCGCGCTCGCACTTACTCTCCATTCCTTCCGTCGCGCATCAAGCGGGATATCGATCTCAGAACCCTCGCTTCGATAGAGGAAACCCTCCCCGTGCTCCGCGGCATTTCGTATGAGATTGAATCGAAGCGCGTCTACCCAACAGCCGCGCATGCTTCGCACCTCTTTGGGTACCGACGCGAGATTTCCGACGCCCAGCTTGCGCAGGTGAGCGATTTTTACCGTCAAGGCGACCTTGTCGGCATCGCGGGCTTGGAGGCGCGCTACGAACCTGTCTTGCGTGGTGAAAAGGGGTACGAGTTTGTCTCTGTCAATGCCAAAGGTCAAATTATTGGGAGCTTTGAGGATGGAAAACGGGACATCACAGCAAGAGAGGGGTTCGATCTTCTCCTGAGTATCGATGTCGGTCTGCAGGCATTTGCCGAATCTTTGATGACACTCAACAACTACACCGGCGCGATTGTTGCAATAGATCCAACGAACGGCGGAATCCTTGCTCAGGTGAGCAAACCGGATTTTGACCCCTCGATCTTGAGTGGTGTGACACCCGCTGAGCTGTGGTTGCAGCTCCAATCTGATCCGGCGAAGCCGTTGTTCAACCGCGCGACGTTAACACGGTATCCTCCCGGTTCGACATTCAAAATGGTGCTAGCAGCTGCCGCGTTGCAGGAGGGGATCATTGACGAGAACTATCGAATTCGCTGCACCGGCGGATTCCGTTTTGGCGATCGGGTCTTCAAGGATCTCCATGTTCACGGTTCGGTGAATATTGTCGAGGCTATTCAGAGATCGTGCAACGTCTTCTTCTATCAGTTAATCCTCAGGGTTGGGTTTGACAAATGGACGGAGTACGGCCGACGATTTGGATTTGGCCAAATGACAGGCACCGACACCGGCGAGGAGACGGCGGGATTACTCCCCTCGGCAGCATATTACGATTCGAGGTACGGGAAGGGAAAGTGGACACAGGGATTTCTCATCAGCTTGGCGATCGGGCAGGGCGAGGTTGGTGTATCGCCCTTGCAGATGGCGCGCTATGCTGCAGCGCTGGCCAATGGCGGAACGCTCCTTCAACCACACGCGGTTCAGTCCATTCGCAACAAACAGACGAACAAGGTTGAAGAAGTTCCTCACGACACCGGCTCCGTTGGTCTCTCCCCCGATATCATGGCGCTGATCCGGGAGGGATTGCAGCGGGTTGTTCAAGCACCGGGTGGAACCGGCGGTCTGGCTCGCATCCCGGGCATTATCTCTGGTGGAAAGACCGGCACTGCTGAAAATCCGCACGGCGAAGATCACGCGTGGTATGTTGGGTTCGCGCCGTTCGACAATCCCAAAATCGCTGTGGCAGTGATGCTGGAAAATTCGGGATTTGGCGGTGCAAAGGCAGCGCCGCTTGCAGGGCTTGTGGTGGAACGATACATCTACGGTGAACTGCGACGCAACCTGCCCAAGCCGGCGCCAACTCCTGTCAAGCGAGACACGGTGAGAGTCATTACACATAACGTTCGCTGAAGCTATGTTGGAACATTTCAGAGAGTATTTTGACTACAAGGCGTTCTTGATTTGCGTGGCGCTCGTCGGGCTCGGACTGCTTTCCGTCTACAGCGCGACCTTCGATGTCGGGGCGGCGTCAGCTTTTGAAAAGCAGGTCGTCTGGGCGGGAATTGGCTTGCTTGGCATGCTTGTCGCGGCTTTTTTCCCAATCCGAGCTCTGCACCGGATTGCCTTTCCAGTTTACTTCGCGACGCTCGCTGTCTTGTTGATTGTCCTCATCGTCGGCAAAACAATCTCCGGCTCACGAAGCTGGTTTGCCGTCGGCGGGATTGGTGGGCAGCCATCAGAGTTCGCGAAGCTTGCTGCGATCATAGCCCTGGCTTCTTTTCTTGCCCGGACCACGACATCTCTCTCAAGTGTTAAACATCTGTTGATCGCGATTAGCATTGTCGTGGCGCCGATGATCCTGATTCTCGCGCAGCCTGATCTGGGAACGACCGTCGTGTTTTTCGCGATGCTTCTTCCTGTTTTATACTGGGCCGGTGCGTCGAATTTTGTTCTTGCGGCCATCATCGCTCCTATTCTTGCGGCAGCTGGTGCGTTGTTCGGAACGCTCACCTTCCTTGTCACCCTTCTTGTCTCCGGCGCGTTGCTGTACATCACCCGACAGAATCGGTTCGCAGCCGCGGTAGCGTTTGCGTTGACGCTGGCTATCGGGTTATCTGTGCAGGCGGTGTATGAGAGGCTCCCGGGGTACCAGCAGAAACGGATTTCCACATTCCTGAACCCCGAACTTGACCCCAAGGGTGCTGGATACAATGTGGTGCAGTCGAAAGTCGCGATTGGCTCCGGAGGATTTCTCGGCAAAGGATATCTACAGGGCACACAGACACAACTCAACTTCATACCGGAGCAGTGGACAGATTTCATTTTCTGTGTCCCCGGCGAGGAGTTCGGCTTTCTCGGCGCGTCAATCGTGCTTACATTGTTTATAGCATTGCTTCTCCATAGCATTAAGGTCGCAAGCCTCTCGAAAAACAAGTTTGCTAGCGCGGCGGCCATCGGCATCACCGGCATCTTTACGATCCACGTCCTGATCAACGTCGGCATGTCCATGGGGCTTCTTCCGGTGATAGGCATTCCTCTTCCTTTCCTCAGCTACGGTGGATCGGCACTTATCGCGAACATGGTGATGGTCGGTCTGTTGATGAACTTTTACGCGAACCGCAAAGAGCATTGAGTGCGGACTTCCGAAGTTTTGAGAACTTCGGATGTTTGAATTAAACTCCTGAAGTCTTGACCTGCCCCAGCCCGCTACGCGTTCTGGCGGGCACCATGATTTCTGGGGGGAGACTTCCGGCGTTTGCCTTAGTCTTCATTGAAACTCACCACTCTTTTTCTTATCCTGAAACACCTCGTGCATACGAACATACTAGCGTGACCTTCACTTCATTCTTGCTCTTGTTCTTCGGTGGCATCGTTACCGGAACAATTGGCGCTATGCTTGGTCTTGGTGGCGGCGTGTTCCTTGTTCCATTTCTCGCTCTTGTGTTCGATCTCCCGATGCATCAGGCCATCGCCACGAGCATCCTTGCGGTCATTGCAACCTCAAGCGCCGGCGCCGCGATGAATGTCGAGCGCCAGATTGTCAACCTGAAATTGGGCATGGTGCTGGAAATCGCTACGGTCATTGGCGCAATCTTTGGTGGCGTGTCGGCTAATTTGCTCAGCGGAGAGATTCTCACCAAGATATTTGCCACGCTGTTATTGTTCGTGTCATTCATGATGATCTGGAAAACACGGCACCGCAGCCCCAACGAAACAACCTTTCAGAACGGCACATTGCCCGGTAGCTATAAGGACGAAGCATCCGGCACGGTTGTCTCCTATACCGTCAAACGTGTTCCCTTCGTGATGCTTGTATCACTGGTCGCTGGGAATATCTCGGGCCTATTAGGCATCGGCGGCGGCATTTTCAAAGTGCCTGCTATGCATGTGATTTCAGGCGTTCCCATGAAGGCCGCAACAGCAACAAGCAACTTTATGATCGGCGTAACGGCGGCTGCAAGCGTGTTCATCTACTTTGCCCACGGACACCTGAACCCCCTTATCGCGGCGCCGGCTGCCCTTGGTGTTTTGAGCGGATCGTTTCTCGGCGTGAGCATCAACCGGAAAATTAAAGGTGATGCACTCACGTGGGTCTTTGCGGCTGTGCTGCTTTTGATTTCTCTGAGGATGTTTTGGCGATAGGACAAGCAGGAAACGATGGGAGATCTGAAACAACATATCGTTGAAAGGTGGATTAGCTGGACGTTGCGTATTGGGGTCTGGAGCAGTGCAGCGTTGATGATCGCCGGGCTCCTCGTTGTGTGGATCTCTGGTTCGACTCCACCGCTACCGAGCGAGAACCCTTCTCCCGGAGAGCTCTTCGCCAAGCTGTTTTCCTCTTCTATCGACGGGATCACATTAATGTTTTCCGGTTTGGTCCTGCTCATGCTTACACCGTTTCTGCGCGTACTAACGGCCACTCTGGGATTCATAGCGGAGAAAGATCCCAAGTACGTTGTTGTTTCTCTCACCGTACTTGGAATGCTTCTGGGGGAGTTCTACTTTTCGCTACGGTAGGTAAGGCGAGTAAGTATTGAAGTAGTAAGTAATTAAAGATAACAGCGGGTAGCTCTGGACTTCAGGCCAGGCATGACGGTTTCCCGGCAACATTGACCTCTTGACCAACCCACTTAAATGAAATTCACCCAAAAACTTCAGAAGATCCAACGCAGGAATGGTTCCCTTCTCTGCGTTGGTCTCGATGTCGATCCTGCGCGGCTCCCATCCCACCTCCGATCAGCAAGCAATGCGGCTCTTCAGTTCAACCGCCGCATCATTGAAGCCACGAGTGACCTGGTTTGCGCCTATAAGTTGAACCTCGCGTTCTACGAAGCGCTTGGAGACCAGGGATGGCATGCGATGCGACAGACCCTTTCACACATCCCGAAGGGCGTAATCACGATCGGCAATGGAAAGCGCAGCGACATTGGGAACACCTCTGATCGATACGCAACGGCACTGTATGACGATCTCGGCTTCGATGCTGTCACCGTCAATCCTTACATGGGATATGATTCCGTCGAACCGTTCATCCGGAGTGAAAGCCGATGTGCGTTCGTCCTCATTTTAACGTCAAACGAGGGATCACGCGACTTTCAACGTCTCACCATCGGCGGCAGACCGTTCTACGAAAAGGTTGTCCACGCCGCGGTGAAATGGAACACAAAGAAGAACATCGGTCTCGTTGTCGGCGCGACTCATCCTGAGGAGCTCCAATCGATTCGAAGGTTGGCACTCGAGATGCCAATTCTGATCCCGGGCATCGGCAAGCAGGGAGGAGACATTGAATCTGCAGTTCGCTACGGATGCAGCAAGAGGGGCGAGCTCGCCATCATCAACGCGAGCCGAAGCATCATCTACGCCTCAAACGGAAAGGACTTCGCGTCTGCCGCGAGAAAGGAAGCAACAAAGCTCCACAATCAGATACTCGCGTATCAAGAGCATTACTTCGGCTAGCAAATAGATGTACCGGTAAGTTGTCGGTACAAATCCATCCTCCACATTTTTCACTACAAATCGCTGCCGACGTATGAGCTATCGCAAGCTCAATATTCATGAGCGTTTTCTTCGCCACATCTGGAGCAATCAATATCTCCGTCACTTTGCGCTAAGAACGACTGACAGTCGGCCCGTGCGCGTTTTTGATGCCGGAACACTCAACACCGACGGCGGACCCGATTTCCGCAACGCCACCATCAAGATTGGTTCCGTCACATACTGCGGCGACATCGAAATTCATCGAACCGCGATCGAGTGGCTCCAACACCAGCATCAGGAAGATCCTCGCTACAATAAGGTCATTCTCCACGTTGTCCTAGAAGGGACGACGGGAGAGTTACCTACCACCGTCTTCAGTGGGCGTACCGTCCCCGTTCTTGTGCTCGAGCCTTTCCTCTCAGAGTCAATCCGCACCCTGTGGCAGAAAACAATCCTCGATGAGCGTGCCCGCTCCGCGCAAACAATCAAATGCTTCCGCCGGAACAGCAACGTGAGCGCGGACCTCTTGAAAGCCTGGATACGTAAGCTCGCTCTGGAGCGTCTTGAACTCAAGCTTCGCCGATTTGACGAGCGCGTGAGAGAGCTTGCCCACACACATGTTCTGACCCTGCGTGAGCACGCACGTCCCTACGGCTCGGTGCGCGTCCAGGGCAATCCTGACGACATCCCACCACCCTACAGGGAGCTCACACAGAAGGATCTCTCCCGGAGAGATCTCTGGGAACAAGTGCTGTATGAGGGTATGATGGAGTGCCTTGGCTACAGCAAAAACCAGGAGCCGTTTGTTCGCTTAGCTCGCGCAGCAACGCTTCAACAATTCCGGCATCACCACCTTGAGCAAGATGCTGCAAGAATTCAAGCCTTTCTCTTTGGCGTAGCGGGTCTCTTGCCAAAGGTGCGCTCGGTGAAAGAAAGAGAATCTCGGAACCTCGTCCGGAAGCTTGCGAAAGACTGGAGGCAACTTAAAAAGACCTATCGCGCAACAATCTTGCATCCAGCCGACTGGCAGTTCTTTCCCACCCGACCAACGAACTTTCCTACAGTCCGTCTGGCCGCAGCGAGCGTCCTCATTCAACGATTGCTTTTGGATGACCTCTTCCGCAAGATCATCCAGACGATGAAGTCCTCAGACAATGAGAGTGCAAAGCTTGACTCGTTGCGCAACCTCCTTGGTGTTGCCGCATTGGAGTTCTGGTCCAACCATTATCATTTCGACGAACCAACGGCAGCGCCCGTTCGCGCACTGGGAACTGAGCGTATCAACGACATAATTGTCAATGCGATCATCCCGCTGGCGTTGCTTTACGCTCGAACGTTCAAGGATAGGGCGGTGCGTGAGAAAACACTGAAGCTGTACGAGTCGCTCCCTCCGTCAATGGAGAATTCTGTCACCCGGCTGATGGCCAAGCAACTGCTGAAGGGTAGGATGCAGCTCAATTCCGTCGGCGCGCAGCAAGGTGTGATTCAACTCTATAAGTTTTACTGCCGGGAGGAACGATGCGTGGAATGTGAGGTAGGAAGGCTCGTGTTTCGCGAATGAAGCTAAGGTCTGTGTTGGGTTGTAGGTTATGGGTTATGGTTTCGGGTTTCAAGTTTCAGGTTTCAGGTTTCAGGTTTCAGGTTTCAGGTTTCGAGTCTCAAGTCTCAAGTTTGAGCTTCACGGTCTTCTGTCCTCTGAATTCTGCATTCTGTCTTCTGCATTCTGACGTCTGACCTCTCCCTCACGTCTTCTGCTGCTTTTTCTTTGCTGCCGGGAAGAGTACGTTATTGAGGATGAGCCGATAACCGGGGGAGTTCTTGTGCAGTGTCAAATCAGTCGGTGGATCACCTACGGCATGTTGATAGTCCTCCGGATCGTGCCCTCCATACCACGTGAACGTCCCTCGACCGAAGTTGCCGTGAATGTATCTCGCCTCTTCTGTCCCCTCCCGCTGTGCGAGGATCACGACAGTACGCTTAACTAAACTCTTGCGAAACGCGGTTGTCTGTCCCATAAATCCCTTAACGATTGAGACATGGTTTTGCGTCAACATCGTGGGGACAGGATCGTACTTTGCTGAGAATTCAAAGAGTGTGAAGTAATCGGTGTTCGGATCACGGGCTGGTGGCGGGTCGCTTGGCGGAACATCGATGTCTGAATATTCATACCGCATCGGGTTCATATCGAGCTTGAAATTCTCAAACGCCAGCGTCTTGCTGAAATCAAGCTTCTTCTGAGCATCCGTATCGGGCGGGTCGCCGTCAAACATCACATCACAGATGTCCAGATTCTCCGCGGCAAGCGCAATGTCATAGCTATCGGTCGCTGAGCACATTGCAAACATGAACCCTCCTCCCGCAATGTAGTCCTTGATCGTTCGGACGACGGCTTTCTTTGCATCAGACACCTTCTTGAATCCTAAGCGCCTGGCTTCTTTCTCATACAACAGTTGCTGCTCAATATACCACTGAGCGTACCGATAGTTGGCATAGAATTTTCCATACTGCCCGGTGAAGTCCTCGTGGTGGAGATGCAGCCAGTCATATTCCGCGAGTTTACCCGACAGCACTTCTTCATCCCACACTTTCGTGTACGGAACCTCCGCATATTCAAGCGCGAGCGTGACGGCATCGTCCCACGGCTTGAAATTGGGCGGGACATAGACGGCAATCTTCGGCGCTTTTTCCAACCGAACCACGTCCATATTGTTGTTATCACGCTGGACCTCGGCAAAGATTGATGATGCTTCGCCAGCCCCCAACGCCTCAAAGAGCACGCCGCGCACCCTGCACTCGCGCGCGACAACATCGCTATAGTCCGTCATGAACGAGCCGCCACGATAGTTCAAGAGCCAATCCACCTCACCATTGTGTTGAAGAACCCAGAACGCAACGCCGTACGATTTCAGATGATCGGTCTGCTTCAAGTCCATCGGGATGAGGAGCTTCGATTGGGCAAGCACAGCCACTGAAAGTGCGATGACCAGGAGCACCATAAAAACCGCAAACCGTTTTGGAAATCTCATTCTTCCGCCACCCTAATGTTTTCGAATTCAGAGAGTGTCGCCCCGCAGCAGGCGTATTCGTTTTCGGGCCTCTTCAAGATACAATGACGTTGGATAGTTGATCAGGACCGCCTCGTATGCCTCTATGGCTTTCTGCTTGTCTTTCAACCTGTTTTCGTAGATCTCGCCGGTACGCATCTGAGCGCGATCACGAAGAATGCTCGTGGGCATATCGCGCGTGATACGCCGAAGAACCTCGAGAGCTTCGTCTGTACGATTTAAAAAGAGGTGAAGCTCACCGATCTTCATCATCCCGTCATCCACCAGAAGCGCTGTTGAATACTGGCGAGTGAGCTCCTGGAAACGGAGGAGCGCTTCAGAATACTTCCTCTGCCGCATCAACAAATCTGCCTTTGCAAACGCGGCAAGTCCGGCCTGCGCCGTGGATTTATTCTCCTGGACAAAATAGAGGAGCTGGAGCGCATCGTTCGCGAGATCGGTGTTGGCGTTTGCAGATATCATCTGCAGCTTTGCCAGCGCCGAATCAAAACTCGCTTCGAAGTAGTCAAGCTCAGCGAGATGGAAGAGGGCGCGATCCCGGTAGAGTTCTGGTGACATAGCCAGGAGTTTTAGATACTCCATCCGTGACTGAGCAAGGTTATTCTGTGCAATCCGAACTTCGGCAATGCTGGCCGTCGCCTCGTGTACTAGAGTAGAACTGAAAGGAAGAGCTCGAACTCGGTCAAAGACTGCCACCGCTCCATCGAGATCAAAAAAACGGCGGTAT
>ERZ1292640.3800-Hain-H43-02um-R1-3800-length-11671-cov-4_pt1 | contig 11671 bp, 11 predicted proteins | sample MGYA00564404_ERZ1292640 | MGnify/ENA primary metagenome ERZ1292640 (study PRJEB36523, sample SAMEA6512636) | groundwater metagenome | collected 2019-01-08 | study: AquaDiva: Metagenomics assemblies of 32 groundwater samples | reverse complement strand
CCCTCGCGCTCATGGGCGCCCCGCCGGCCGCAGGAGCCTGACAGCGGGCCGGTCTTGAACACCCTTGAGGCGCGGCCCGGCTCGGTCGCTTCGGCCCACATGCTGCCCCAGCGGCGCGCGGGGAGGCGCGCGGCCATCGGGCTGATGGCCCTGGGTGGAGCGACCCTCGTCCTGGGGCTGCTCTGGGGCCTCGGCCTGAAAAGGCTGTCAGATCCAACCGCCGAGGACTTGCCTCCCTCCCTGGCCGGACTGGCGCTGCGCTCAGCCGGCTACGGTGCCGAGGCGGTGGCGGAGGTCGCACGCCTACACCGCAGGCAATTTCCGCTGACCACGGGCGCGGTAGGCAGCTACGGCCCCCAGGCTGAGGTCACGGTGTGGGCGGCGGGGACGCTTTCGGGCTTCCTGGCCCGGGCCATGCTGAACCAGATGGAAGAGAGCATTGCCCAGGGAAACTCGCCCTTTACCCCGGTTGGCATGTCCGCCATCGACGGCCGCCCGGTCTACGAGCTCACTGGCATGGGCCAGACCCACTACTATTTCCAATCCGGGGCCCGCGTCGTGTGGATCGCCGCCTCACACGAGGTGGCGGGCACTGCGCTGCGAGAGGCGTTGCAGTTCTACCCATGAACTCGAGGAGGAGCGGGTCGTGATCGGAGACATCGGCCTCATCGCCCTGGTATTGGGCTTTCTGTTGTCGGTCTACGCCGCGGCGGCCGCGGCCTACGGCGGCCACACCGGTCGGTCGGCTTTGGTCGAGAGCGCCCGGAATGCGGTCCTTGGCGCCTTCGGCATGCTCACCCTGGCCGTGCTTTCCCTTGTGTACTCCCTGGTGACCCTGGACTTCTCCCGGGCCTACGTCGCCGACGTTAGCAGCCGGGCCATGTCCAGCTTCTTACGGGCCACCGCTCTATGGGGCGGCCAGGCGGGGTCGATCCTCTTTTGGGCCTGGATCATGGCCGGGTTTGTGGCCATTGTGAGCCTGAGGAAGTGGGATCGAGATCGGGAGTTGATGCCCTGGGTCATCGCCGTGGCCATGGGCACGACGACCTTCTACGTCGGGCTCTCCGTCTTTGTCTCCAATCCCTTTGCCAAGCTCTGGCTAGAGCAGGGCGCCAACGAGCTCACCCCGGCGGTCTTTCGACCGGAAAACGCCGTCCCCTATGTTCCGGAGGACGGGCAGGGGCTCAATCCTCTCTTGCGGCATTTCGGCATGATCCTCCACCCACCGACCACCTACGTGGGGTTTACTGGCTTCGTGATCCCCTTCGCCTTCGCCATGGCGGCTCTGATCACGGGGAAGTCCAGCCAGGACGATTGGATCCTGACCACCCGAAGGTGGACTCTGCTCGCCTGGGTCTTCCTGAGCATCGGGCTGATCCTGGGTGGCCGCTGGGCCTATGACGTGTTGGGATGGGGTGGGTTCTGGGGCTGGGATCCGGTAGAGAACGCGATGCTCATGCCCTGGTTGACCGGGACAGCCTTCGTGCACTCGGTCATGATCCAGGAGAAGCGGGGCATGCTCAAAGTCTGGAACATGATCCTGATTATCCTGACCTACGCCCTGGTGATTTTCGGGACCTTTATTACGCGAACGGGGCTGGTCAGCTCGGTGCACGCTTTCGCCAAGTCCGCACTCGGGCCGGCGTTCTTCCTGTTCATTGGGGTCACCTTCCTGGCCTCCATGGGGCTGCTGTTCCGCCGCCTGGACACCCTTCGGGCGGATCACGAGCTGCAGGGTTTGCTGTCGCGAGAGACGGTGTTCTTGCTTCAGAACGTTCTATTCCTGGCGATCACCTTCGCCGTCTTCTGGGGGACGGTCTTCCCGATGATCTCCGAGCTTTTCACCGGGACGCGTATCTCAGTTGGGCCGCCCTACTACCAAAAGGTCACCGGCCCGCTGTTCGCCGGTTTGGTGCTGCTGATGAGCATGGCTCCCGTCTTCGCTTGGCGACGCCAGTCTGTGCAACTCCTGTTCCGCAGCCTGGCCCCGCCGTTTCTGTTCTCGTTGCTGGCAGGCGGTCTGTGGGCCTATGGGCACCGCCAGCACCCCGGCTCCGCACTGGCCCTGTGGCTGGTGAGCTTCGCCATCCTGGCCGTGATCTTCGAGTTTTGGAAAGGCGTGCAGGCGAGGATGCGCGCCTTGGGCGAGAGCGCATTGGTGGCTCTATCGCGCCTGTTGGCGAGGAACCGGAGACGCTACGGCGGCTATCTGGTCCATCTGGGCGTGGTCATGATCGGCCTGGCCTTCGCGGGGGACGCATTCTTCAAACAGGAGACCCAAGGGCCACTGCGTCAGGGTGAATCTCTGAACCTGGCGGGCTACAGCCTGCGCTATGAGGGGCTGCGCCAATACTATGGGTCAGACGGGCGGGAGGTGCTGGAGGCGACGACCTCCCTGTACAAGGATGGCAGGCTCATCCGGCAGCTCATGCCGCGGCGGGACTACTTCGTGGTCCAGCAACAGCCGATGACGGTGCCGGGGGTATACAGTACGCTCGGCGAGGACGTCTACGTGCTGCTGGTCGGGTGGGAGGAGATCGGTCTGCAGAGCGCCACCTTCAAGATGTACATCAACCCGCTGATCAACTGGGCCTGGCTCGGGGGCGCGCTGCTGGTGCTGGGTACCGTTGTGGCTGCCTGGCCATCGAGCGGCGCGACGGCTAGTGCCGGCTATGCCCTGCGAGCCACTCAGCGTGCTGCGGCGATGGGCCAAGGGGACTGAGCGATGCGAGACAAGGCCCTGCTCTCACTGGTGACCATCCTGGCCAGCCTGCTGGCGGCGGCTACGGTGCAGGCCCAGGGTGGGACGGGCTATCCCACCGATGATGAGGTCAACCGGATCGCCAAGCAGCTCTACTGCCCGGTGTGCCCCAACACCCCGCTGGACGTCTGCGAGACCAAAGCCTGCCAGGATTGGCGAGCCCAAATCCGGGATCAGCTGGCCCAGGGTTGGTCCGAAGAGCAGATCATCGGCTATTTCGTCGATCAGTACGGTGAGCGGGTGCTCGCCGAACCCAGGCGCGGGGGCTTCACTTCCCTGGTGTGGATCCTGCCTGTCCTCGCGGTGGCGCTCGGCGTGACGGTTGCGCTGCAAGTGGTGAGGGGCTGGCGGCAGCGAGCGAAATCGCCCCTGACCGCGGAGGAACCAGTTGCCGAGCTGCCGCCGGAGACCCTGGCCCGGCTGGAACAGGAGCTCAGGGAACTGCGCTAAGGGTCTGAAGCGGTAACCTACGGAGGCTGGTGTGGAAATCGGATCGGTTTTGTTCGGCCTGGCCCTGGCGATCATGGCCGCCGTGCTGGTGACGGATCCTTTCCTTCGGCGCCAAGCCCGCAAGAGCAGAGCGCCAGGCCCCCGGGCAAGGGAGCTCAGGCATTCGGCGCTGCTGGCCATCCGGGACCTGGACTTCGACCATCAAACCGGGAAGGTGGTTGAAGAGGACTACCAAGCATGGCGCGCCAGTTTGCTCGAGGAGGCGGCCCGGTGGTTCACGGAGGACGTAAGGGCTGAGACGGAGCTGGGGAGGGCCATCGAAGGTGGGGTGGCGACGATCCGGAAGGCAAGGTCCGGCGCTCGCTCCTGTCCATCCTGCGGTCAACCGCAGGTCCACGGCGACCAGTTCTGCGCGGGCTGCGGAGCCCCGTTCGCGGAGGCATGTGGGCGGTGCGGCGCGGCCATTCGGCCGGGTGACCGCTTCTGCTCGGCCTGCGGGGAGATGCTGGTGGAGGCCGGAGGCGAGGCGGCATGAAACTGCTGGGCCTGCTGCTCGTTTTGCCCCTTGCCATGTCCGGCGGACGCCCAGCAGGGCCGCCGCATCAGACGCAGGACGAAGCCGCAGGTTCGCAAGTCACGGGGAGAATTGTCAACGGCACGGATGGCCGGCAGGTGCCGGAGGGGCTGGAGGTCATGCTCCATACCTGGAGCGAGGTCACTGGCGAAGGCCCCATGGAGCACGGTGCCTCCGGGCCGGGAGGGGCTTTCGTCTTTGAAGACGTCCAGATCGTGCCGGGCGCGTCGTACGCCGCCATGGCGCTGTATGAGGGGGCCAGCTACTTCTCCGAGTTGGCAGTTGCTTCGGAGCAGCAGCCGCTTGCGCCCTTTGAAATCGTGATCTACGAGACCACGCCGAACCTGGAGGCGGTAAGTGTGGATTCGCTTCACGTGATCCTTGAGGCAGCCCAGGGTGGTCTGAGGGTGGCCGAGATCTACGTGCTGTCGAACCGCGGGGATCATACCGTCGCCGGCGCGGCCGAGCCAGGGGCAGTCCAAAAAGGGTCGCTCCAGTTCTGGCTGCCGGAAGGGGCCGCCAATGTGAGCTTTCCCGGTTCCGAAGGCGCCCGCTTCGTTCCGGCCGCAGAGGGCTTCAGCGATTCGGCTCCCCTGGTACCTGGGGAAGGATCGGGCCAGGTTGTGGTGTCCTATGTCCTGGCCTACGAGGACGGCCTCCGTTTTCGTCACGGCACCGATCTGCCCATCTCGGTCACGAATATCCTTGTGCCCTACGGGTCAGGCCTGAAGGTTGCGGAGGGATCCGTGGAATACGCGGGAACGCGAACGGTAGGAAACGCGGGGGCCTATGAGGTGTATCGGCTCGGTCCGATCGCGCCTGGCGAGGTCATCGAGGTCGAGCTCAGCGGAGCCCTGGCTGTCCCCGCAGCCCCGGACGAAGCCGCGTTTCCCGAGGACCCGCTCGCCGGCAAGGGGCTGCCTCTTGGGTTGGCGGCCCTAGGGACCGCGCTGCTGGGCGCAGGCGTCTGGTGGTGGAGGCGGATCTCGGTGGAGTCGGAGGAGGAAGGCCCACTGGAGGAATCCGCCGGGTCATTGGAGGGTGGCTGAGCACCTCGTCCCGGGCCGACCGGCCCGCAACTCCCTGTGGAACTGCGATTTCGTCGTCGCCCTGTCGAGGATCCTCCCCACAGGCACTCTTGCCTGCTGTGGGTGAGCCATTTCGCGCATTAGGAACCGGGGCGGCTCTGCAATAATCCCTGGTGGGGGTTCCCGGCCCAGAGGAGCAGGCATTTCCCGGCCTCCGTCCAGGAGGGTTAGCATGGGTTTGATTGGGCCAGCCGGCAGGAAAGGGGGCAGCACCTCTCGACGCGGCTTTCTCCGCATCTGGCTCTGGAGCATCGGCGCCTTTATCAGCTCGCTCCTCGGCATCCCCGTTCTGGGTTACCTGCTCTCCCCTGCACTGAAGCGCACCACTGCCGAATGGATCCAGCTCGGCCCCTTGCAGGACTTCGCCATCGGCGTGCCCCAGCAGGTCGCCTTTACCCGCTTCCGGCGCGACGGATGGATCGAGCGGCCGGAGAACCTGGCGGTATGGGTCTGGCGGGTCAGCGAAGCCGAGGTGGTGGTCTACAACAGCCACTGCACCCACTTGGGTTGCGCCTACAGCTGGGTCACCGAGGGGAAGCACCAGGACCACTTCTTCTGCCCCTGCCATGACGGGGTGTACGCCAAGGATGGCACCGTCCTGGGCGGCCCGCCGCCTCGCCCCCTCGACCGGCTTGAGACCAAGGTCGAGGTCGGGGTGGTCTACACGCTCTACCAGGGCTTCCGCGTGGGCCTTCCCGAGAAGGTGACCATATGATCGCCTCCTTCGGCCAGCGGCTGGCGCAGTGGCTGGAGGACAGGGCCGGGTTGGGGCCGATCTGGCAGGCCGTCTTTCTCCGGCGGATCCCCGCCGGCCTGGGGTGGGCTCACACGCTCGGAAGCGCCACGCTCTTCGTGTTCGGGCTTCAGGTGGTTACCGGCATGTTCCTGGCCCTGTACTACTCGCCCAGCCCCGATCACGCCTACGACAGCGTGCAGTACATCACGACCGAAGTGACCTTCGGCAGCATTGTGCGCGGGCTGCATTACTGGGGTGCCAGCGCCATGGTGGTCCTCGTCGCGGCGCACCTGCTGCGGGTCTTCTACATGGGGGCCTACAAGTTCCCCCACGAAGTCACCTGGGTGGCAGGTCTGATTCTCCTGCTGCTGACCCTGGCGTTTGGATTCACCGGGTACCTGCTTCCCTGGGATGAGAAAGCCTACTGGGCGACCACCGTAGGGACCAACATCATGGGCCTTGTCCCGGTCGTGGGAGGCTTCGTTCTGCGGGTCGTGCGAGGCGGGGCGGAGGTGGGCGCGTTGACCCTCGCACGTTTCTTCACCGCCCACGCGCTGATCCTCCCGTGGTTGACCGCGGGAGTGGTTGGTGTTCATCTCTACTTGTTGATCCGGAACGGCATCTCGGCGCCTCCGGATGCGGACACCGAGCGCAAGGAGGGGGCGCTGCGGCAGGGGCCTGGGCAAGGGTGGCGGCGATGGCCCTGGAACACCCCCCACCCCGAGGTCCACGCCGCCTACCTGCGCCGTCAGCAGGCGCTCAAGGAGCAGGGCAAGCCGTTCTTCCCCGACGTGCTGATCAAGGATGCGGTGGTTGCCCTGGTCCTGCTGCTTGTGCTGCTCGGGCTGACCGTTTGGAGGGGCGTGCCCACCGAGAGCGCAGCCGACCCGACCAACACCGTATACGTCCCGCGCCCCGAGTGGTACTTCATGTTCCTGTTTGAGTTCCTGAAGTATGTGCCGGGGGAGTTGGAGGGGCTGGCGGCCATCGGGCTTCCCGGGCTGGCCGTCCTGGCGCTGTTGCTGCTGCCCTTCGTGGACCGCAGCCCGGCCCGCCACCCTCGCCTGCGGCCGTACGGAACGGCCCTCATGAGCCTGGCGCTTGCCGCCGTCGCGACCCTCTCGGTGCGGGCGTTCCAGACGACGCCGCCTGCCATCGCCCAGCGACCAGGCGAACCCCTCGCGGCGGTCCAGCAGGCCGGCCGGGCCCTCTTCCGTCGCAGCTGCGCCGGATGCCACACTGTAGACGGCTCGGGCACCGCCCCAGGCCCAGACCTGAGCGGCGTGGCCCAGGCCAGGGGCCCGGGCTGGGTCCATAGCTACATCGAGAACCCCCAGGCCCTAGAAGCCGGCGCCACGATGCCAGGCTTCGTGCCGGCCATCTCCCACCAGGAGGTGGAGATGATCACCAGCTACCTTATGAGCTTGCACGGCCCGCCCGCGCCGACGCCCTCCCCCTTTCAAGAGTTTCGCATCACCGCCTACCAGTTTGGTTTCGAACCGGACACGATCATGGTAAGCGCCGGGTTGCCCGTGCGTCTGATCGTCAGCTCCCAGGACGTGGACCATGGCCTGGCCATACCTGGCCTGGAGGTTGTGGCGCAGATCAGCGCCGGTCGAACGAGCATCATCGAGTTCACCCCCACGCGGCCGGGCGATTACCCCTTTGAGTGTGCCGTCCAGTGCGGGACCGGCCACGCCCGGATGCGCGGGGTCATTCAGGTGCGCTGAGGCGGGATCAGCCATGGCACGTTCGTCCGCGGTCCTGGGGCCATTGCTGGTTGGCGCTGCGCTGCTGGCCGGTGGCCTGGTGAGCTTCGGCCTGTACCGCGCGGAGCAAGGCGCCCGCGCCAAACCAGCGCCGGCAGGCGAGGTTCAAGCCCCCTCCACGGCCGGTCCTCCGGCTGCGACGAGGCCCGTCGCCCAGGGCACTCCGACTAGCTCGACTGCCCCTGCGGAGCAGGCCACCCCGGTTCAGCCCAAGGCGGTCGCAGGCCGGGCGATCTACGCCCAACTCTGCGACGCCTGCCACCCGGGCGGGGCAGCGGGTGTGGGGCCGGGCCTGAACACGACGGGCTTTGTTGAGAAATACGCGGAGGACGCAGCCCTGCTGAGCATCCTGCGCGAGGGCACCCCTCGCATGCCGGCCTTCCCGGCCTCGCGCCTGTCTGAGGCCAATCTGGCCGACCTGATGGCCTTCCTCAGAGCGCTCGGGCCGGAGCAGGTCGGAGCAGAGATCCCCACCCCGACCGAGGTTGCTGTGGAGGGGCAGCTGAGCTGGACCGGCACCTACGCGACGGACATTCAGCCCATCTTTGACGCATACTGCGCGCGATGCCATGGCGAGACGCTCGCCGAGAACGGCCTGCGCTTAGATAGCTACGAGGGAGCGATGAGGGGAACCCTCGGCGGACGAGTTGTCATCCCGGGGCGGGCCAGCGCCAGCACGCTGGTGTGGGTGATCCAGGGCCTGGCCGCGCCGGAGATCCGGATGCCGCACGCCGAGCGGCCGTTGAGCCCGAACCGGATCCAGAACATCGTACTGTGGATTGACGCGGGAGCGCCTGACCGCTAGCCTTCGAATCCGGGCAGCGGCTGCACTACGACTGGCTGGTGTTGGCCATCGGCGCCGAGACCGACACCGGGCGGGTTCCGGGATTCTCGATGGCCCATCACTTCTACGACCAGGAGGGGGCGCCCCTCGCGCCCCAGCCCGCTGTGCCACTGGGCGAAGGCGGCGCTCAACCGCTTCTACTGGGTGACCATCGCTCCAGGTCGCATCTAGCAGGCGAAACCGAGGAAGTGGATAGGGCGGCGAGAAGTCAATCAGCTTGGCGAGCGGAGAATCCCCCCGTCCGCGTCCGGGGCTGGGCCGGCTGGTCTAGACCGTCGCCAGGATCAGCAGGCCCATGGACACAACGCCCGAGCCCAGGCCCAGCCGCACCCACTCCTTGTGATGCAGGTTCCAACGCGCCAGCCGCTGAAGGGTCGGCCGAGCGGCGGCGGCAAACAGGATCACCACGAGCGGCAGGACAAACACGACGTTATAAAGAAGCAAGTAGGCGTATCCCAGCAGCGCGGTCGGCTGCAGCGCCAGCAGGCTCAGGACCCCCAGGTAGACCGCGCCGCTGCATGGCACGGTGCACAGGCCGATCAGGAATCCTCCGGCGACAAGCGCCGGCAAGGTGGCCCGCTGGGCTGACCGCCGCGCGATCTCACCCACCTTTCCTGGCGCCTGCAGCCTCAAGCCCAGATCGGGCAGGAAGTAGTCCTTGAGCATCCAAAGGCCGAACAGCACAGCCAGCAACGCCCCCAGCCGGGCCGGCAGGTGCTGCCGGGTGAACAGGTCCACCGCCTGAAGCGCCCCGACCCCCAGCGCCAGGTAGGTCAGGAAGATGGCGGCGATATAGATCGCGCCTGTACCCAACAGGCGCAAGCGCGCCGCCTGGAGCCCTAAAGACTTGGCCTTAAGCGAGGCGAGCATTGCGGTGATGAAGAGCAGCAGCACCGTGAAGGCGCATGGGTTAATCCCGTCCACCAGGCCGGCAATGAGCACTGTAGCCAGCGTGATCTTGGGAAGGTAGACCTGCATGGCCTGCGAGGGGGCGTTCGGATGCCACAGACCGGCCAGCGCGGCTGCTCCCAGCGCCGCCACGAGAAGCAGCGAAAGGACGATGGTGCGGCGAAGGTGAGAGGTGGCCATGAACTAGACTTCGACGATCAGGGTTCCGTTCATGTCCGGGTTGGCGCGACCGCCGCAGCAGATGTCGCAGTAGAAGGTGAAGGTGCCAGGCTGCTGCGGGGTGAAGGTGGCGTACCGGTTGCCCAGGGGTGGGGCAACGATGTCTACGCCGAGCTCGTCAACCGCCCATTGATGCTTGCCACCGCCATCGGTGTGGTGGGAATTGTCCAGGCTGGTGAGGCGTATGGTCACCGGCTGGCCGAGCTTGACCCGGATCTCGGGCTTGTCGAAGCCCGCCATGTCGGCGGCCACGTCGATAACGTTCCCCGCCATGGGCGGCGGCTTCTGTCGGTTGAAAGCCCCCCAAAGCAGCGATCCCGCGGCCGCGAGCACCCCCAGGGTGATGGCTGCAAAAGTCGCGGCGCGGATTCGCTTGCGCCTGAGGCGCGCCCGCTTGCGTATGGCCCGACGGTTCTCAGTCATCGAATCGATCTCCAAAGTTTGAATCCGGGGACGGAGCAGGAGAAAGGAGACATGTTCCTGGCTCAGCCTAGCCTGGTTAGGCGCGGCGGACAAGCGTGAAATGACCCTGGCGGGATAGGCCACTTCGCCTACGGCAGGACTCGGCCCCTGGCTGCAACAAGCCGAGTCGCATCGAAGGCAGTCCTGTGACCTTCCCTGTACGGCCGGTGGCTATGGTCATCCTTCTAGATTGCCTATGCCCCTGAGTCGCGGTACGCTTCCTGGTCCGTCGATCCAGTTCGGACCAAGAGACAGGAAACAGCATGGCCAAGCGATTGATTCAGCCGAACACGACCTTCTACCCGGCCGCAGTTGCCCTGATCACCACCGGCGCCGATCGCCCGAACGTGATGACCTGCAATCGAATCGCCTCCTGTTCCGCCGAGCCAGCTCGGCTGTCCATTTCCATTCGCCCTGCGCGCTATTCACACGACCTGATCCGAAGCACGGGCGAGTTTGTGCTCAATCTGCCAACGCCTGGGCAGGCGCTCCTGGCTGACTACGTGGGGGTGGTTTCCGGGCGGGAGGAGGACAAGTTCGCCAATTCCGGCCTGAGGCTGGCATCGGCCTCACAGCTCAAGACCCCGCTCTTGGCCGACTGCCCGGTTAATGTCGAGTGCGCCGTCGAGCGCGAGCTTGACCTGGACTCCCACACGCTGTTCATTGGCAGGGTGCTGGCCGTGCGCGTCGAGGAATCCGTGCTCGATGCGAATGGCGATGTGGACCTGAGCCGGGCAGGCGGGATTGCGTACGGCTGCGGGACTGTCCGTGAGCGGCCCACGTACGACTTCACCGTGGACTCGCTGCGCAGGGAAGTCCGGAGCGCACGCGCCGGCTAACCGATCGCTCCGTATTTTCGTGCGAGTCCGAGCAAGGCACCGCCCGTCTGGCCATGTCCCTAGTCTGATACCTCACGCATACCGGCTTAACGAAATGCTCATTCGGATCGCTGCCAGGCTCCGCTAAAATCCCACCCGGGATGTGCGGAAGGCCAGATGAGATCGTGCGATGAACCGACTGCCCGGTGAGTGGATGGCCCGTCCCGGCCGCTGGTTCCCTGTAATGGGCGTCACGTTGGGGCTCGCCCTGGCGTGGATCTGGGCCTCGGCCGCCCCGGCGGCAGCCACCACCGGCGGCCTGATACCCAGCCCGCGGGAAGGTTTCCTCGCTCCCGACTTCACGTTAGACCTGCTTGATGGCGGCCAGGTGACACTCTCCGACCTGCGTGGAAAAGGGGTGGTGATCAACCTGTGGGCCAGCTGGTGCCCGCCGTGCCGGGCAGAGATGCCTGCCATCCAGCGTGTCTACGAGCGAAGCAAGGGCCGCGGCCTGGAGGTGCTGGCGGTGAATACCACCTATCAGGACAGCGAGCGAGCGGCGCTGGATTTCATTCAGGAATTGGGTCTGACCTTCCCCGTCCCGCTGGATCGAACCGGCACGGTGAGCCGTTCGTACCAACTTCGGGCACTGCCATCCACCTTCTTCGTCGATCGAGAGGGAATCATCCGCAAGGTGATTTTCGGGGGCCCGATGAGCGAGGCCACCCTTCAGACGGCTGTGGAACAGATCCTGGAGGGTGGCGGCTGATGCTGCCCATCCTGCAAGTCGGCCCGCTGGCGATCCAGCTCCCGGGGCTGCTGCTCTTGGCCGGGGTGTGGGTGGGGAGCTCGGTCATCGAGAAGCAGGCCCGCAGGCTCAGGCTCCCAGTGACGGCCTTGAGCAACATGGTCTTCATCGGTCTCGTGGCCGGGCTGCTGGGTGCACGGTTATGGTACGCCGTCCGCTACTTAAGCGTCTACCTGGATAACCCCTTGAGTCTGCTCTCCCTCAACCCGACCACGCTGGCGCCGGCCGAGGGC
>ERZ1292640.3799-Hain-H43-02um-R1-3799-length-11674-cov-6_pt1 | contig 11674 bp, 4 predicted proteins | sample MGYA00564404_ERZ1292640 | MGnify/ENA primary metagenome ERZ1292640 (study PRJEB36523, sample SAMEA6512636) | groundwater metagenome | collected 2019-01-08 | study: AquaDiva: Metagenomics assemblies of 32 groundwater samples | reverse complement strand
CCGTCGCGGTCCACGTCGAGCGCGAGCGCCGGGCTCGCGGTGCGCAGGTCCTCCGGCGTGCCGCGCTTCGGCCAGCCCGCCGACGGATAGCCGCTGCGGTTCCAGAACGCCAGCTCGGAGTGCAGGGATTGCGTGAGCACCTCGGGCACGCCGTCGCCGTCGGCGTCGCCGGCGCCGAGGCCCGCGACCAGCGTGTCGGAGAGCCTGCGCCCCCAGCCCGGCAGCGGCTCGCCGCCCGGACAGTAGGCCCACAGGCGGTCGGCGTGGTGGACGATCAGCGCGGGCACGCCGCCGGCGCAGGTCGGGACGGTGCCGGCGGGCGGCGTCGCGCCGTCGAAGTCGAGCCACAGGAACTCCGGGGCGAAGGTGCCCGCCGTGGACAGGCGCACGGGCCAGCCGGGGTCGGGCCCGGGCCACGCCGGCTGCGCCGCGCGCGGCTCCGGTCCCGCCAGCGACCAGGTCTTCACGCCCACCCGGCCATCGTCCGTCCCGGCGGCCACGAGCCAGCTCCCGGAGAGCAGCGGCCACGCCGCGAGCCGGCCGCTGATCGGCGCCGTGGACACCCGGAATGCGTTGAGGACCGCCCCATCGAGGCCGATGCCGTAGACCAGACCGTCCGCGCAGCCGACGAACACCACCGCGTTCGGAAACTGCCCGGCGAACACAGGCGGGGTCGTGACGATGCTCGGCAGCGGCGCGGGCCAGCCGGGCAGCGGCGTGCCGTAGCGGTCGAGCAGCCACGCTCGCCCGCCCGCCGTGCTGGTGTCGGGCCCGTCCGCGACTGTCGAGACCGCGAACCATGCCGGCCCCTGCGCGGGCAGCCCGGGCAACCCGGGCTCCCCGATCGGCAGCGCCGCCAGCACCGGGTAGGGTTTGCGGTCGAGCCGGGCGAAGGCGAAGTTCGTCAGGTTGCCGCCGGTCGTGTCGAGCGGCGTGCCGTCGGCACGGATCGCGAACAGCGCGTTCGCGTCGGGGTTGGCGACGCGCGAGCCGTCGCCGAGCGTGAGCGAGTCGGCCCCGCCGGCCCAGCACACCTCGAGCCGCCGGTCGCCGTCGGCGTCCACCGCGAGCAGGATGGGACCGCCGCCGGGGAAGTCGGCGGCCAGCGGCCAGCCGGGGAGCTCCCAGGCTCGCGCGGCGCTGAAGTGCATGGTCGGAGCCGCTTCGTCGAGGAACGAGAGCCGCTTGTGCGGCAGCGTGCCGATGTGCGGTCTCAGGTTGGGGAAGGTGGAATCCCCGAGCGCCGGGTTGTTGCTCCTGAAGAACGGGTCGCTGGGCGCGCCCAGCAGGTAGGGCGACCCGGGGTCGCCGAGGTCGCCGAGCCCGTCGCCCTCGATCACCGAGATGGCCGGCCGCCGCGGGTCGGTGTTGAAGCCGTAGTCCGGGTTGATGCGCAGCGAGCTCTCGAACGGGATCACGCTGCTGTCCACGTGCCAGACCAGCAGGCCGCTGCCGGGCAGGAGCGCGTCGTACTCGAGCGCGTCCGGGTTCTTCGGTCCCAGCACCACGTGGCTCGTCGAGTCCTGGTCCAGCACCACCAGGCTCTCGGGCGCCACGTGGCGGTTCTCGAGCAGCAGGTACTCGTCGCTCGAGAGCGTCACGCGCCGCACGTCCGGGTTGCGCTCGCTGTTGGCGAGCGCGGTCGAGCTGTCGTTGTACGCCACCTCGGGGAATCCCAGCACGTCGGTGGTGTAGAAGCGGTGCCAGGGATCCACGCTCGGCGGCAAGAGCCCGGTCGCGAAGATCTCGCTGCCGTCGCTGAGCGCCACGCGCGCGCCCACCAGGTTGCCCGAGTCCATCAGGCTCCAGAAGCCCACCACCGGATAGCCGGTCTCGATGTCGTAGAGGTCGGCGTAGCCGAAGAACAGGTGCCCGCACTCGTGCGCGATCACGCCGTTCAGCGCGCCGTAGTAGCCGTCCTGGTTCACGGTCTCCGGGACGATGACCGCGCGATCGATGGCGCGGTTCGTCGAGTCGGGGAAGATCACCCGGTCGGTGTCGCCCACGCCGATGGTGAAGGACGGGATGTCCTCCTTGCTGTCGCGCCGCACGTCGCTCTGCAGGTCGCTGCCGGCGTGGATGATCACGATGCTGTCGTAGTCATCCCACGGGATGCGGTCGCCGAGCGCGACCGACTGCGAGTCGGCCGCGAACAGCATGGTGCGGAACATGTGGACCGCGGCCCGATAGATCGCCTGGCTGAAGGTCCACGGCCCGAAGTCGGCCATGTCGCTCAACGAGTAGGCCCCGTCCGGCGTGCGCGGCCACACGTCTCCCTGCACCACGACGCGTCCGTAGCTCTGCGCGGAGTAGTAGCGCGACAGCGCCTCGAGGTGGTCCTGGTAGAACTTGCGGTTGTGCGGCGGCCGGTCGATGGGCGCGACCGTGGTGTCGGGGCCCGAGAGGTCGAAGTGGCCGTCCCCGGTCGAGGCGCTCCCGCCGCGGTCGGCGCGGAAATCAACGCGCACGAACGCGACGTTGATCACCAGCGGCGGGGCCAGCGCGGGGCCCTCGGGCGCCAGCGCGGTGCGCGGCGAGGTCGAGCGGTGGAGCGGGCGCGAAAGCCGCGGTGACCAGTCCACGCCCGGACGGCTCAGCAGGTCCGGGAAGCTGCGCCACGCCGCCGCGCGCGCGTGCTGCTGGGCCAGTTCGGCGGGGCGCATCGGCAGGACCCCGCGCTGGCCGAGGCGCGCGAGCCGGGCAGGGTCGGTGGCCGGCGCCACGCGCCGCACCGAGAGCGGGACGCCCGCCCGCGCGACGCCCGCTCCGGCGACGAGGAGCGACAGCGTCAGGCCGACGGCAGGGAGAGCGCCGCGCAAGTGGATCGTTCCTGAGTCCCGGGTCGAGTTAGGTGGCCAGATCGCGTTCGCAGCAACGGGTCATGGGTGGTCCGGGCTAGAAACGGTAGCCGAGGCTGATCTTGTTGACGTTCGACAGCCCGGAGTTCCTGGCCTGGGGGATGCTGCCCCAGTCGATCCCGCGCGCGCCCCAGTTGATGCCGATCCCGTAGGTGAGGTCCCCGATGTCGCCGAGCGGGTCGGAGTAGTAGCCGATCCGTCCGGCGAGGCCGATCTCGCTCAGCCCCGTGCCGCCCTCGTTGGCGTAGCGCAGCTCGGCGCCCCCGTTGTAGGTGCGGAAGTCGTCGGTCACCAGCGACTGGTTGAAGTCTCCCGCGAACACGACATCGAAGGGAGAGCCCTTGAGCGCCTCCCACGCGAACCCGGTCTTGACGTTGCGCGACAGAGGACTCGCCTGGTCCTCGTTGATGAAGGTCACGCTGGGACCCAGGTTCTGCACGTTGACGCCGAAGCGCAGCCGAGCGGCCGGGATCCGATAGAGACCGGCGAGGTCGAGGCCGAAGGTCGAGCCCACGCCCGACTGGGACTGCGGCGCGAGCTGGATGCGGATGTACTTGAGCGATGCGCCCACCGCGAAGTCGGGCAGGATGCGGGTGCCGTAGTAGAGCGCCGGCGAGAACTCGTTCGAGCCGAACATCCCGGTCGAGTTGCCGCCCGCGTCCACGCCTTCGCTCTGGCCGTAATCGAGGAACACGATGCCGAGCCCGAAGGCGCCCCAGCCCTCCACCGGCTGGACGTAGGTAGCGTAGTTGTAGCTGACGTCGGTGGCCAGACCCGGCACCAGCTGCGCGTAGCTCAGCTGCATGGCCGGACGCTGGACGAAGCCCAGCGCCGCCGGGTTCCACCAGGTGGCTCCGGTGGCGTCGTCGCCCAGCGCCACTCCCGCGGCGCCCATGCCGTTCTGCCGCGCCCCGGGCTGGATGTCGAGCGACCGGCCGGTCCCCTGCGCGAGCGCCGGCGCCGCCAGGAGCAGCCCGGCGAGCACGGCCAACGTCGTGATATTCAAACGCATATCGAAAACTCCCTCCGTACGGACCATGATCCCCCAGCCGCGCATGCGGTGAGGGATACTACACCGGGACGCAGGTCCAGGCTCCAACCTTTTTTGGCCGAGGCGGTTGGTCCGGCCGACCCGCGTCTGGAGCGGGTCCGACGGCCCACCCCCGGCCCGGTCCCCTCATCGGCACTCCCGGTCCCGGACCGGTTCATCGGTTCACGATCACGAACCGGCCCGACGCGTCGGCCTGCTGGCGCGGGCTGCTCGCCCCCTCCTCGTCGCGGCCGTTCACGTGCACCTGGAAGAAGTACACCCCGTTCGCCAGCGCCGCCCCCTCGTCGTCCAGCCCGTCCCACGGGATCTGCGCCTGGCCGAGGCCTCCGAACGCCTTGAGCGTGCGGATCAGCCGGCCCGAGGCGGTGTAGAGGCGGAGCAGCACGTTCACCGAGTCGCCCGGCGCGTCCACCACGAACTGCCCGCCGCTGCGCCACCCGCCGGACTCGGTCGGGTTCGGGAACAGGTAGGCGCGCGCGATCCGGAGCGGCGGATTGTCCACCACCGTGAAGTCGAGCGACGCTCTCGAGCGGTGCGCCGGCGCGTTGAGCCCCGCGGCCAGGTTGTCGGCCGCCGAGACCATCACGTTGTGCGACCCCCTGGACAGGTTCGGCAGCTCCCAGCTCGCGGTGCCGGACTGGTACGAGTCGGCGGCGTAGCGGAAGCTCGGGGTGATGTCCACCCGGTTCGTGGTGTTGCCGTCGAGCGTCACCACGATGCCGTTCTGCGGCGAGTGCGCGGTGGTGAGGATCCCGCTCGGGTCGTAGAGGTTCACGTTGAGCGCGGCGTTCGGCCGCACGAAGGTCGAGCCGCCCGCGAAGGAGAGCGCGATGTGCGGGCCCTCGGTGTCGCCCGTGACGCCGGTGCCCGGCGAGACCTGCGCCGCGATGCTGCCCACGCCGTCGGTGTCGAAGCCCTCGCCCGCCGCGCGGCCCTCGAGGTAGGCGCGCACCCGGCCGCGCGCACCGTCCTTCGCCTCGATCGGCACGACGAAGCGGCCCTGGAACTCGCCGTTCATCACACCCACGTCACCGCGGTAGATGGGGCCGGCCTTGAAGAAGTACCGGTAGCACGAGTACTGCGAGCACCCGGGAGTCTGGTCGACCGGCGTCGAGTCCTCGATGAGCAGGCTCGCCGTGCCGGTGAACGGCACGGGCGCACCGAGCGGGCAGGTGAGCACCCGGCCCCGGAACGAGACGGTCGCGCCGCGCTTCACCTCGGTGACGGGACTCCCCGCCGAGTCGGCGAGCGTGATCTCGGCCCACAGGCGCGGCAGGTTCTCGCCGGTGCCCGAGTCCCCCAGGAGCTGGTACTTCTGGTTGTTCGTGCTCCCCGACTTGGCCACCAGCAGCGCCTCCGAGAGCGACACGTGGTACTGGCACTCGGTGGTGTCGCGCCGGAAGATCTCCCGGTAGAAGACCTGGTTGAGCTCGGCGTTCTGGTTGCTGAACGCCAGCTCGGTCGCGGAGATCACGCCGACCGAGCCGCCCACGGTGGTGGTGATGAGCCGCTCGCCCAGGCTCTGCAGCGTCGGGTCGTTGAACTTGCCCACGTCGCACGACGCCGCCACGAAGATGTTGAAGCGTGGAGCGTTCGTGAGCGTCCCCACGTCGGTGTCGAGCAGCACGCTCTCGTCGGCGATCTTGAACGGGCTGCCGTGCCCGATGAAGTTGAACATCGCCACGCCGTCGTTGATGTTCTTCTTCGCGTCCGCGCGCGCGCCGGGCTTGGTCGCGCCGGGGCCGTCGGGGTAGGTGTGCAGGTAGACGTAGGCGCGGTCGATGTGCCGCGGGGTGAAAAACGTGTCGAGCACCGTGGTCTGCGACAGGTGCAACCAGCCGAGCGGGTCGACGTCGTCGCCCTGCTCGTTGTCGTCGGCGATGAGCATGACGCGGTTGCGGTACTCGCCGAGCGGCACGCTGCGCTCGTAGGCGAGCACCTTCTTCCGCACCACCTCGAGCGCGGTGTTCGGGTCATCCACCGGGATGCGACCGCCGAAGAAATCGGGGATGATGTTGATCGCGTCGGTCGCGTCGAGCATCCAGTCGTCGCTCGCGAACTGGCGTTTCACCGCGGAGTCGAAGCCGCCCTCGTACGAAGGCACGAGGGTTCCCGGCTGTCCGGCCGGGGCGCCCCCGATCAGGTTCTTGAAGTCGTAGGACGCGTCCCCCAGGAACGTCACGAACGCGCAGTTCGGGCGGGAGCGCGTCGCGTCGTTCCAGTTGAAGAACACCGCGCGCAGGAAGCTGCGGATCGCGCCGGGGTCGGTGCGCCCGCCCGAGAACTGGTCGTAGAGCGCCGAGACCGGGACCGCGCGGGCCTGGTACGGAGCCGCCACGCCCATGCTCGGCAGCCGCACCGCGCGCCACGCCGCCAGCGAGTCCGCCGCGGCCTTGAAACCGTCCCAGTAGATCACCAGGTAGTCCACCGCCGGCTGGTTGCGCAGGTTGGCGAGGCTCGTGCCGGACGCCTCCATGATCTCGCCGCTCCCGGGGCGGCTCCCGACCTTGACGATGTTCGCCTCCGGGATGACGCGGTAGCGCCGGCGCGAGCTCTCGGTCACCTCGAACCGGAGCATCTTCGCCGTGGTGTCGTAGGACAGCGAGTCGAACTCGACGGGGGTCGTGGGGTCGGTGACGTCGAAGACCCGCGGCGGCGTCGCACTCGAGAACGGGCCGACGGTGTAGATGACGTTGCCGTTGCCCCCGGCCGGCGAATCGAACGCCAGTGAGTCCCCGGCCGGCTGGAAGAACCGCGGATAGTAGAGGTCGATCCACGCCAGCCCGGTGCGGTCCACGCGGGTGGGGTTGTTCGGGTCGCTCACGTTCGGGATGCGCATCGCGAACGGGTTGCCGTAGGTGTGGAGCACGCCGAGCGTGGTGTCGAAGAGCGCCGGCCGCAGCTCGTCGAACGCGCGCTGCGGGAACGTCACGTCGGAGAAGCTCGCGTCCAGGTAGTGGTCGAGGATCCACGGGGTCTTGTAGTAGGGATACTTCGGCGCGTTGAAGTTGACCCCCCACGTCAGGATGCGCACGCGCGGCGGCGCGGCCGCGGGATCGCTGAGCGCGGTGTCGGCGCCCGGAGCGGGCACGCTGGTCGTGAACTGGCCCCCCTGCGTGATGCTGCGCCAGTACCACTTCTCCCAGGCCATGTCGCGGTACCGGAAGTCGAAGAGCGGCGAGGCGTCGGGCCAGTACTCGTTGTCGAGCTCGGCGTGGATGCGGGCGCGGAAGGTGAGCGGGCGGGTCTCGGTGCCATCGTCCACGACCGGCGCGGGCGCGACCCTGATGCGCTTCTTCTCGCCCCCGACCGGCGGCAGCTCCGGCAGCGTGTCGGCGCGGGTCAGGTAGCAGAAGTTGCGGGTCTCGTAGGGGTTCTCCACGAACACCGTCTCCGGCCGGGCCGGGTCGAAGCTGCTGGCCCAGTCGCTCGGGCCCATCGCGAAGAAGTAGAGGTAGTCGCTGTTGCGGTTGAAGCGCCCGTCGCCGTCGTCCGAGAACCCGATCGCGACCTCACGGTAGTCGCACGAGTCGCAGTAGTTCCGCTCCGGCAGCACCGGAACGCCCGGCCAGGTGAAGAGCCGCAGGCTGTCGAGCGCGACCGTGGTGTCCTGGTTGAACAGGTCGAAGTTCCTGAGCTGCCCGAAGTCCACCTTGTAGAAGCCGGTCCGCGGGATGGCGATCTTCACCCACAGGCGCCCGGCGAACACGCTGGATTCCGGCACCGCCGCCTGGAAGGCCGCGAGCCCCGCGGCCCCGGCGCCGGCGCGATCGAGCAGCGCGCGGGTCGCCGGACGGCGCCACGCCTTCCCCTGCTCGTAGTTGACCAGCGTCCTGCGGTAGACGCGCTCGAACGGGTCGCTCGCCTCGGCCGGCGGGCCGAGATCGCCCGCGGGCTGCACCTGCAGCTCGACCTCGATGCGCCGCCACAGGCTCACGCGCCGCCCCGCGGCGTCGTAGTCCGCCGGACGGATCGCAACGCGCGCCACGCGCTGGTTGCGCATCCACGACACGCCGAGCAGCTCGGCGCGCTCCGCCAGGCGCGGCCCGCGCGCCGCGTACGCCGCGACCGAGCGCGCGTAGACCGGCCGGCCCTGGCGGTCGCCGCGGTCCGCCGCGGGCTGGGAAGCCAGCAGCACGCCGTCGGTGGTCGCGAGGTCCGTCGCCGACGCCGAGAGCCTCACCTCGCCGAGCGGCGGCACCGCGACGAGCACGACGCGCGCGGGCAGCGCGGGCTCGCCCGCCGGGGCCTCGAGGTCGTAGCCGTCGAGCACGAAGCGCGACATGCGCTCGCCCTCCGCGGCCGGGACCCCGGCGAGCGGCTCGAAGCGCGGCTCCGGCACGTTCACTTCGAAGCGGATCGAGCCCGGGCCCGCGGCGAGCAGGCGGGCCGGGGCCGGGGCAGCCGCGCGTGCGCTCACACCGACGGCGAGGGCCAGCAGGACCGCCGCGGCGGCGGCGCGCGGCGGGCGGGAGCGCTTCGGGAGGTGCATGCCCGGGCTAGAACTTCTCGGCTTCTTCGACCAGCATCACCGGGATGTCGTCCACAATCCGATAGCGCAGGCGACAGGCGTTGCAGATGAGGCGCTGGCCGGGCTCGTCGTAGACGAGGTCGCCCTTGCAGGCGGGACAGACCAGGATGCTGAGCAGCTCGGGACTGAGGGACATGGACTCCTCGCTCAGGCGCGTTGAGGTGGTGGGCATCGTTCCGCCGTGCGGCGCTCCCCTGCCGGGAACTGTCGCGGCGGCTCCCTTCAAGGCGTAACCAGAGACGTCGAGAAGTCCTCCTCCGTGGTCAGCGCACTCCGAGACGCGGGCGAGTCTAGCAACCCGCTTTTCAGCCGGTCAAGCCGCGCCCTCCCGGTACACCCCCAGACGACGGTACTTCTGCAGCCGGCGCGCGACCCGCTCGCCCGGGGCTACACCGGAGAGCGCTCCCAGGTGCCGCAGAAGCGCGTCCTTCACCGCGGCCGCGGCCGCGGCCGGGTCGCGGTGGGCGCCGCCGACCGGCTCGGGCAGCAGGGCGTCCACCACGCCGAGCCGCTCGAGGTCCGCCGCGGTGAGCTTGAGCGCCTCGGCCGCCTGCGGGCCCTTCTTCCCGTCGCGCCACAGGATCGAGGCGCAGCCCTCGGGCGAGATCACCGAGTAGATCGAGTTCTCGAGCATGAGCACCACGTCGGCGACCGCGATGGCCAGCGCGCCGCCCGATCCGCCCTCCCCGATCACCACGGTGACGATGGGCACGCCGAGCCGCGCCATCTCCCGCAGGTTGACCGCGATCGCCTCGGCCTGCCCGCGCTCCTCGGCGCCCAGCCCCGGGTAGGCGCCCGGGGTGTCCACCAGCGTCACCACAGGCACGTCGAAGCGCTCCGCGAGCTTCATCAGCCGGAGCGCCTTGCGGTAGCCCTCGGGGTTCGGCATGCCGAAGCGGCGGAGCAGGTTCTCCCTGGTGTCGCGGCCCTTCTGCTGGCCGATCACCATGACCGGCTGCCCTTCCAGCAGCGCCAGGCCCGCGACGATGGCCGGGTCGTCGGCGAAGTGGCGGTCGCCGTGCAGCTCGGTGAAGTCGGTGAAGCACGCGCCGATGTAGTCGAGCGTGTAGGGACGCCTGGGGTGGCGCGCGAGCTGCACGCGCTGGTAGGGCGTGAGGCCGGCGTAGATCTCGCGGCGCAGCGCCTCGGCCTTCTCCTCGAGGTCGGTCAGCTCCGCGCCCGCGTCCAGGCCCCGCTCGGCGGCCTGGACCCGGAGCTCCTGGATCTTCTGTTCCAGCTCGAGCACCGGCTTCTCGAAGTCCAGCCAGGTGGTCACGACGCCCCCTTTCCCCAGAACGCGCGCACGCCCGGGAAACGCTCCCGGAGAACGGCCACCACCGCGCCGTCCTCTGCCACCCGGTAGCGCCGCGAGCGGCTCGCCCTGCGCGAGGAGTCGGGCATGACGATGTGCAGGAACACCTCGGCCTCGCCCGGATGCGCCGACAGCACCTCGTCCACCCGCTCAAGCCAGGGCACCGAGAGCTCATCGGCGCGCACCTCGATGTGCAGGCAGGGCCGGTACGCCGTGCGCGCCTCTTCGATGCGCAGGATCTCCGAGATCAGCAGCCTGGGACCGCGGTCGTCGCGGTTCTCCACCCGCCCCGAGGCCACCACGATGTCCTCGGCCGCGAGCCAGGCCCTCACACCTGCGTACTGCTCCGGGAACATCGTACACTCGATGCGCCCGCTGAGGTCCTCGAGCGTCAGTACGCCCATCAGCTTCCCGGCCCGCGTGGTGATGCCGCGCAGCTCGCCCACCAGCCCGCCCAGGCGCACCTCGGTGCCGGGCTCCAGCCCGAGCGCCTCGCTCACCTCGTGCGTGACAACACGCGCCAGCTGGTCGCGCAGCGGCTCGAGCGGGTGCTCCGAGAAGTAGAAGCCCAGCACCTCCTTCTCGCGCGTGCTGCGGTCGCGGCTGGTCCACGCCTCGGCCGGCGGCAGCGCCAGCGCCGCCACCGCCACCCCGCCGCCGTCCTCGGGGCCACCAAACAGCGAGGACTGTCCGCTCCACCGCTCGCGGTGCAGCGAGGCCGCCTGCTCGAGCACGCGGCCCGCGCCGGCGAACATGCGCTCGCGCCCGGCACCCAGGGCGTCGCACCCGCCCGAAGCGATCAGGCACTCGAGCACGCGGCGATTCAGGGCGCGCGTGTCCACGCGGCACGCCAGGTCGAAGAGGTCCTTGAACGGTCCCCCCGCCGCGCGCGCCGCCACCAGCGACTCGACCGCAGCCTGGCCCACGTTGCGCACCGCGCCCAGGCCGACGCGGACCTTCCCGTCCTCGAGCGAGAACTTCCAGTCCGAGCGGTTCACGTCCGGCGGCAGGACCTCGAGCTTCATCCGCCGGCTCTCCTCGATGAGCGTGACGATGCGGCTCGAGTCCGACATCTCGCTCGTCAGCGTCGCCGCCATGAACTCGGCCGGCCAGTGCGCCTTGAGGTATGCGCACTGGTAGGCGAGCAGGGCGTAGGCGGCACTGTGGGAGTTGTGGACGATGATTCCATCGGCGACGAAGTTGTGGTCCTTCTCCACCGTGAGGTCGTAGGTGTCCTGGACCCCCTTCGGCTCGATCGAGACGACTCGGTCCCAGAAGACATCGGATGTGGCGATCCGGGCGAGACGGAGCGAGTCGAAGAAGCGGGCGAAGCGCATGACGGTCGAGCGGCGGAAGCCGCGCTTCCAGGGCGGACCTTTTCCATAGAGGTCCTTCACCGAGACGCCGGAGAGCTCTTCGACCTCCACCCAGCTCAACCCCGCCCTCTTGCGCTCCTCATCCACCCACGCCCGGACTTCCCGGGCAATGGTGTCCTTGCTGCTGCGCTCGCGGGCCACGGACGCGAGCCTCGCCCTGAGCATCCCGATCTGGCGCTCACGACCGATGATGTGCGGTGCGATCCGGCCCACGAACGCCGCCGGCGCCCCCTCGCCCAGCAGGTGGACCGTGCAGCCGGGCCGTCTTGTCCCACGGTACTTGAACTCCTTCCGGTGGAGCCCCGCGAGGATGCCGCGCCGCTCCGCCCGGCGGAACGCGCCCGAGCGGCGCCCCGGCACATCCATCACGAGCGCGAGGTTCCCCTCGGTGACCGCGGTGCCGTAGAGGGGCTCGTCCCGCACGGCTCCCGGCAACCCAAGGTTTGCGCTGACCTGGAGCGCCCCGTCCCTCCGCTCGTAGATGCGCGTCACGGTGTCCGGGAAGTTCGAGATGGCCGCCGCGAAGTCGTCGATGAGCACCCGGTC
>ERZ1292640.3798-Hain-H43-02um-R1-3798-length-11675-cov-6_pt1 | contig 11675 bp, 8 predicted proteins | sample MGYA00564404_ERZ1292640 | MGnify/ENA primary metagenome ERZ1292640 (study PRJEB36523, sample SAMEA6512636) | groundwater metagenome | collected 2019-01-08 | study: AquaDiva: Metagenomics assemblies of 32 groundwater samples | reverse complement strand
CCGACAGGGTCGTGGCGAAGCCCCGGATCGGGCCCGTGCCGAACTGGAACAGGAATGCCGCGGAAATCAGCGAGGCCACGTGTGTGTCGAGCAGGGTGAGGAAGACGCGGCTGAATCCGGCGTTGAGCGCCTGGCGCACGCCCCGTTGCGCCGCCAACTCCTCCTTGATCCGCTCGAAGATCAGCACGTTCGAATCGACGCCGATGCCCATCGTCAACACGAAGCCCGCAATGCCTGGCAGCGTCATGGTGGCCCCCACGTAGGCCATCAACCCGAGCAGCAGCAGCAGGTTGAACACCAGTGCCACGATCGCATTGATGCCCGACAACTTGTAGTAGACCAACATGAAGACGACCACCAGGAACATGCCAACCGCCGATGCGATGACGCCCGAGCGTATCGAGTCGGCGCCCAGCGTCGGGCCGACCGTGTTCTCTTCGAGGTACGTCAGCGAGGCCGGCAGCGCGCCCGAGCGTAGCACCAGCGACAAATCCTGCACCTGCTGCTGCGTAAAGCTGCCGCTGATACGCCCCTCGTCGGTGATGCGTGACTCGATGACCGGCGCCGACTGCACGCGGCCATCAAGGATGATGCCCAGTCGGCGGCCCACGTTGTCGCCGGTGGCCTTGCCGAACTTGCGCGCGCCGTCCTGGTTCAGCGAGAAGCTGACCGCGGGCCGATTCATTTCGTCGAGCGTGGGCTTGGCGTTGCGCAAGTCGCGGCCGGTCACCACGGCCACCTTGCGCACCAGGTAGTAGACCGTCTCGGCCCGGCTGTCGGTGGATGCATCGCTGACGCCAGGCACGACGTCCATGTTGTTCGGGATGGTGCCGTTGCGCGACTGCAGCAGCGCCTCCCGGGTGCTGGCTGGACCGTCCTCGATGAGCTTCAGCTCGAGCAGCGCCGTGGACCGGATAATCTCCTTGGCGCGCGCCACGTCACTGACGCCTGGCAGTTCCACGATGATCTGGTCGTTGGAACTGCCGCTTTGCGCGATCACCGGCTCGGTCACGCCCAGTTCGTTGACGCGCCGGTCGATCGTCTCGAGCGCCTGCTTCACCGCGTCCTCGCGCAGCTGGACGGCGATGTTGGGCTTCATCGTGAACGTGTACGTCCCGTTGGCGCCAGGTTCCCGGTTGTAGGACCCCTCAATCTCGGTCGTCGCCTCACGGAATGCCGCATCCTGCGCTTGCGGCACACCATCGACCTTGAACTGCGTCGTGTTCAGCACGGTGAAGGTCGGGCCCTGGATGTTCCGGGTGTCAACCCCCTCGCGCAGCTGTTCCATCGTGGTTTCGGTGTCAAGGCGCAGGGCATCGTCGGTGTGCACGCGCATCACCAGATGGACGCCGCCCTTGAGGTCCAGCCCCAGCTTGATCTTCTGGTCGGGTGGATACAGGGCCCAGATGGCCAACCCGACGACCACGAGGGTAGTGATGACCCTCCAGCGCACGTTCTTCATAGGATTACTGGTTCATGGAATCGGGCGCGACGGGGTCCTGTCCCTGAAGGCCCCCGACGGCCGCCTTGGCCACTTCTATCCGAACCTTGTCGGCAATCTGCAATTGCACGCTCTTGTCGTTGAGCCGGGTGATCTGCCCGTAGATACCGCTGGTGGTCACGACGCGGTCGCCGACCTTCAGCTCGGCTAGAAAGTGCTGCACCTTCTTCTGCTTGCGCTGCATGGGCAGCAGAATCAGGAAGTAGAAGATCGCCAGCACCAGGGCGAACGGGATCAGTTGCACCCAGGGGTTCGCGCCGGTATCAGCCGCGCCGGCCATCGCCAGCACCAGCCCGAGTCCAGAAAAACCTGTATCAATCATGAGTCACACGACGGGCGGGCAAAGGTTGAGCGTAGCGATTGTCGTAAGCTTTCTAACGAGCCAAAAACTATAGCCTCCCTGATCCGCGCCATCGTGTCAAGGTAGAAGCTCAGGTTGTGCAGCGTGTTCAGAACGGAAGCCGTGATTTCTCCGGCCAGGAACAAATGCCTAAGGTACGCTCGCGAGAAGTGACGGCAGGTGTAGCACCCGCACGACGGGTCGAGCGGACCCGGATCGTCCGCGAAACGGGCATTCTTGATCGTCAGCCGGCCTTCGCTCGTGAACAACTGGCCGTTGCGGGCATTGCGGGTTGGCAGCACGCAATCAAAGAGATCCACGCCGCGCGCGACCGCTTCCACCATGTCGAAGGGCGTGCCCACACCCATCAGGTAGCGGGGCCGGCCGACCGGCAGAAGCGGCGCCGTGTGCTCCACCACCGCATACATGGTCTCGGGAGGTTCGCCAACACTCAGCCCGCCGATGGCGTAGGCATCGAAACCGATCGGCACAGTCAATTCGACACTGAGCGTGCGCAAAGAAGGTTCAATCCCGCCCTGGATGATGCCAAATTGGGCCTGGCCGGGATTGGTGACCAGCGGCCACGTGCCCTGCCGGTGGACGGCCGCCGAGCCGGACTCAGACCAACGCTCGTCGATGGCGAGAAACCGATCTCGACACCGACGGGCCCACCGGGCCGAGCGTTCGGTCGATCGCCGCACCGCCGGCGACGGTGCCGGCTGGGCCAGGCATTCATCGAGTACCATGGTGATGTCCGATCCCAGCTGGGTCTGGATATCGGTGGCGCCCTCCGGCGTCAGGAACTGATCGCTGCCATCGAGATGCGAACGGAACCGTATCCCGTCTTCCGAAATCACGCGGCGCGCGCCAAGGCTGAAGGCCTGAAAGCCGCCGCTGTCGGTCAGAATCGGGCGATCCCAGCCCATGAAGCGGTGCAGGCCGCCCAGTTTGGCGATGAGCGCATCACCGGGCCGCAGCCACAAGTGGTAGGTGTTGCCCAGGATGATCTCGGCGCCGATCCCGGTCAGGTCGCGAGCGGTCAGCCCCTTCACGGCGCCTCGCGTGCCCACTGGCATGAAGGCCGGCGTCTGCACGATGCCGTGCGCCGTCGTCAGTTCGCCGCGACGCGCTCGGCCGTGAGTATGGAGCACCCGGAAACCACAAACAGGCGGCATGACGGACTAGTGTCCCGAATCCGGAGAACGTTGACAATAGTCCGGAGCGCGGCGCCCGGATCGCAAGGCGCGACGACCGAGCATATCGGGAATATGTGAGGGAGGAGCAACGAAGCGAGGCGGGATGCCCCGCCCGGACTATGGCAAGGTACTTCGGATTCGGGACACTGGGTTATATTAGGAAGCAGCTGTGAAGAGAATCCGCGTTGGAGTTGTGTTCGGCGGCCAATCGAGCGAGCACTACGTGTCGGTCCGCTCGGCGACATCCGTGATCGCCAACCTCGATCGAGAACGCTACGATCCGCTGGCGCTGTACCTGCTGCCGCAAGGACGGTGGGTCGTGCCCGACCGTCCACCCGCGGCACTGACCGAGGCCGACGCGAAGGAGTACGTGCGCGACCAGGAGGCACGCCAGGCCCGGACCGACCGCGAAGCGCATCTGGTGGCCTATCCGAGCAACGACCGGTCGCTGCTGACCATCGAGCGGCGGGGCCCGGAGCTCGATTCGGGTCACGACAGCGCGCAGGACGTGGCGGTGGTCCGTGGCCTGCACCTGGACGTGGTGTTCCCGGTGATGCACGGACCGTACGGCGAAGACGGCACGGTGCAGGGATTGCTCGAGTTGGCGAACTTGCCGTACGTGGGCGCAGGCGTGCTCGCCTCGGCGGCGGGCATGGACAAGGCGGTGATGAAGACCTTGTTTGCCGCAAGCAAACTGCCGGGTCCCGCGCATGCCCTGGTGACATCACGCAACTGGGCCTCGGACCGCGCCGGGGTACTGGCCGGCCTGGTTGGGCGATTTGCGTTTCCGGTGTTCGTGAAACCGGCCAACCTCGGGTCGAGCGTCGGCATCAGCAAGGCCAAGGACGCCGCCGCGCTCGAGGCCGCCCTCGATCTGGCCGCCCAGTACGATCGGAGGCTGATCGTCGAAGCGGCCGTGCCGAATGCGCGTGAGATCGAGGTGTCGGTACTCGGCAACGACCGTCCCGAAGCCTCGGTGCCAGGCGAGGTGATCCCGTCGCGCGAGTTCTACGACTACGAAGCCAAGTACCTCGACGAGGGTTCACAACTGCTCATCCCCGCGCCGCTGACGGCCGCACAAACGACCGAGGTGCGGCGCCTGGCCGTCGAGGCCTTCCTCGCGGTGGACGCGGCAGGCATGGGGCGGGTGGATTTCCTGCTGGACCGCGTCTCGGGCCAGTGGTATCTGAACGAGATCAACACCATCCCCGGCTTCACCACGATCAGCATGTACCCGAAACTCTGGGGCGCCAGCGGACTCGAGTATCCGGCCCTGCTCGACCGTCTGATCGATCTGGCGCTCGAGCGTCACGCCGACAAGCAGCTGTTTCGCTCCCACACGCTATGACTCCCGGCGGCCCGGCTCGCTGGGTCGTCCTCTCGTCGGGGCTGGTGCTGCTCGCCCTGATCGTGCCGGTCCCGCCGTCTGCCGCCGGGGCGCCGGTTCGGGGCCTGACCGAGGGGCTGGCGCTCTCGCGTGTGTACGAACTGGTCTACGACGCAGACTTCGCAGCCGCCGATGCCGAACTGACCCGGGCCTGCGGGCCTGCCCCGGATCAGGCGTGCGACGTGATCGGCGCCGCCGCCCTCTGGTGGCGCCTCTACTTCGACCTCGACGATCGCAGAGGCGACCAGGTGTTTCTCTCGCGCATCACCCGTGTGATCGAGCGGGGGGAACAATGGGTCGCGCGCGAACCCGAACGCGCCGAGGCGTGGTTCTATCTGGGTGCCGCCTACGGGTCGCGGGTGCAGTTTCACGCACAGCGCAACGAGTTTCTGGCCGCCGCCCGCGACGGCAAGCGAATCAAGGTGTCGCTCGAACGGGCCCTGGTGCTGGACCCGGCCCTGTACGATGCCAATGTCGGGGTTGGGCTCTACCAGTACTACGCGGATATCGCTCCGGCGGTCCTAAAACTGCTGCGTTGGCTGATGAACCTGCCCGGCGGCGACAAGGTGCAGGGCCTCCAGCGGATAGTCCGCACGAGAGACCAGGGCCTGCTGCTGCGAAGCGAGGCCGCCTATCAACTTCACCTGATTCATCTGCGGTACGAACACCAACCCGATCGCGCGCTGGCGCTGCTCGACGAACTGCACGCGCGGTACCCGCACAACCCCCTCTTGCTCCTCAACATCGCCCAGGTGCACGACGTCTACCGGAGCGACCGGCCGGCGGCGCTCGCCGCCTACCGGCGTCTGGTGGACAGAGCCCGAACCGGACAGCTCCGGGAACCGGAACTGGCAGAAACGTGGGGTCATCTCGGCACCGCCGCCCAACTGGACGCGCTTGCGGAAACCGACCGCGCCCTTGATGAACTTCGCATCGTTGTCGCCGCGCGGCCTCGAGCGCCGTACGGCGCGATCGCCCAGGCACAGCTCGACATGGGCCGTGCGCTCGATCGCCTCGGCTTGCGCACCGAGGCGCGGGCCGCGTACACCGCCGCCCAGACGTCCGCCCCACCAGACGACCCGCGGCACATCCGCTCGCGCGCACGCGAAGGGTTGTCCCGCACACCCGACCAGACGACGAGCGAGGCATTCCGGTTGTCGATCGAGGGCTGGCGCGCCTTCGAGCGCGGCGATCTGGCCGCGGCATCGCCGCTGCTCGATCGCGCCGTACTGCTGCGGCCCGATGACGGCGTGCACCGATACCGGCGCGGCCGCCTGGCTGCGGCGCGCCAGGATCGGCCGCGCGCGATTGCCGACTTCGAGCGCGCGTTTCGGGTGCGCCCCTCGCCACCAGCGCCGTTGGTGGCCGCCTCGTTTCTCGAGTGCGGTCGCCTGTACGAAGCGCAGGGCGATCGCACGCGCGCCGCCTCGCTCTACGGATCGGCGTCGCGCGTGCGCGGCGCCGATCCGTCCACGCGAGAGGCCGCGCAACTGGCGCTGGCGCGCGTCAAACAGTGAACGATCGCGATCGCGTGCGCGCGTACCACGTCCGCACCTCAGCGGCCGACACCGTGACGCCGAGAAAATATTGCGCGCGATTGCGACTTTGTACTTGACATCACTTTTTTCTCACCCATAATCTACATGTTGTATGAGCCTGGATTGCTCAGCCCAGCGCTTGTGATGTGTTGACGGCGTAACTTGCTGAGCGGCCACAATCCGAGGAGGAGAAATGGCGAAGAAGACTGTAAAGAAAGCCACGAAGAAGGCGGCGAAGAAGCGCTAGTCGCTTCACACTGGTTCCGGGGGTGGAAACACCCCCATTTTTTTGCCCGCTCCTCCCGATGTCACGGGAGTTCACGATAGCGAGACGCGGCGGACCCGGGACGGTCCCGATCGTGCCAGGCAGCCGCGGGAAGGTCGTGCAGTAGCAGTTCGGATTCCACCATGAAGGGGGGGATGAAGATGGCGAAGAAGCCCGCAAAGAAGGCCGCGAAGAAGCCGGCGAAGAAGCGCTAGTCGCTTCAGCCAAAAACGTGAGGGGGCGGCAGGCGCCCCCTTGTGTTTTGTACGTCAGTCCGGCTCACCCCACGATCAACGCACGATCATGTCCACGCCATCCCACGTCCGCACGCAACGGATCACATCCCACTGCTGCAGGCGATCGACCACCTCCATGCCGGCCACCACGCGGCCAAACACCGTATAGCGTCCGTCCAGGTGCGGCTGCGGCGAATGGGTGATGAAGAACTGGCTGCCGCCGGTGTCCGGCCATTCGAGCGCCATGCCCAGCGTGCCCCGCAGGAAGGGCAGCTCATTGAGCTCGTCCCGAATCGTGTACCCCGGGCCGCCCTCGCCATCGCCGCGCGCGTCGCCGTCCTGGACGACGAAATTCGGGACCACGCGATGGATCGACACGCCCGAAAACTGGCCCGCGCGCGCCAGACGCAGGAAGTTGGCCGCCGTCTGCGGCGCATCGAGCATCGCCATCTCGACTTCGATGGTGCCTTTGTCGGTCTCGATGAACACGTGCGGCGAGACCGCCGGCGACACCAGCGCCGGCGCCTGATAGCCGTCCGCCTCCCGTGTGGAGGCCGGGCGCACCAGATCGACGCCCCCCGACGCCGGATCGATCTCCCGAACGAGCGCGCGCGCACGGACGCGGATCGCCCAATCCGGATCGCCCAGCGCCTCGCGCAGCACAGGCAGGGCGATGGCCGCGCCGTATTTCACTAGCGCCGCCAGAGCGGCCGCGCGCGCCTGATACGGCCCGTCGGCGACGCCGTTCCGGTACAGCGTGATCAGTGACGATTCCCCTCCTGCCGGTTTCAGTTCGCCGATGCCCGCCGCCGCCGCCGCGCGCACCATCACATCGTCGTGTTTCAGGAAGCGCGCCAGGCCGGGTCCAATCTCGGACCCGCCGATACGGACAAGCGCCGCGATCACGGCGGGCAACACCCGGACGTCGCGGTCGTTCAACATGGCGGTGAGCCGCGGACGGGCCACCTCGGGATCGAGCGTGCCGAGCAGTGACGCGAGCGTCGATCGGACGCTCGGGTGCGGATCGGGATCGAGTCCCGACAGCACCACCATCAAGGTGTCGGGATCCAGGTCGCGCACCACGCGGAATGCGGCGGCCCGCATGGCGGGCCACGCGTCGCCCAGCAGATCGACGATTGGGTCGAGCGACGCCTTGTCGCGCAGGGCGCCTAACGCGGACACGGTCTCGAGCCGCAGATTCGGGTCCAGGTTTCGCACCTGTAGCAGGCTCCGCAGGATGGGCGCGGCCTGCTCATTCCCGATCTGGCCGAGCGCGCGAATGGCCGCCACGGCCGAGCGCGCATCTTCTTGCCACCCTTGCGCCAGCAGGACGAGGGGGCCAACGGCGCCGGCGTCTTTCGCGATGCCCAGACCGCGGGCGGCGTACGCCCTGGTGTAACTGCCCTTCCCGCGCACGAGGATATTCAGCACAGGCGCCGAACGGGGATCGGCGATGCGTGAGAGCGCGTAGGCCACCGGCCACCAGTGGGCGCGCGGCTGGCCAGCTGGGTCGAGCACCACCGAGGCGAGCGGTTCGTAGGCCTTCAGCCGAGTCAGCGCGTAGATGCCCAGGCGGAAGGCCTCGGTGTCGGGAGCCTGAGGAAACGAGAGATCGTCGGGATCGAGCTTGGCTGCCTGACTCTGCGCGAATCGGGCCGCAGCCATCGCGGCAATCGCCGGCGCCGACGCCGTGTCGCCAATCAGGCCCAGCGCCTCGGCCGCGCGCCCCTGCACAAGCGGGGATCGCTCCGACAGCGCGACGCGCAGCGCGTCGACGGCAGCCGTGCTGCCAATGAGGCCCAAGGCAAAGGCCGCCATCTGACGAACCTCGGGATCGGCGTCGGCTGCCAGCACCTTCGAGAGCGGCGCCACGCCGTCTGCAAGCCCCACGCGGCCGATCGCCAGTGCCGCCCGCCGGCGTACGCGCGCTTCGCCATCGCCGAGCAGCCGTACCAGGTCGGGCACCTGTGGCGGGATGACGGCCGGCGGCTTCCCACGACTTCCCTTGGCCGGAAGCGAGAGCGGCGCGGGTGGTGGGGCCGGATCGCGAAGCACCCGTTGGTCTTCGAGACGCAGAATCCACCCCATCTTCTGTTCGAAGTTCGGTCCGCCGACCACCGGGGCCGCCGTCTGGGCACCGGCCAGACTGGCCGCCCACATCAGGGCCGCGCAGCCGATGCTAGCAGCCCGTGGTGCTAATGTGGTCATGCGGACAACTCCACGCGCCGAAGTGTGGCCCGTTCGAGCCGTTCCACATCCACGTGCACGCCAATACCAATGCCCTCAGGCACCGGGACGGTGCCGTCGGGCTGCACCTCGATACCCGGTTCAATCAGGTCCGGCTCGTAGTACCGTTTGCTTGCGGCCACATCACCTGGCAGCGAGAAATTCGGCAGCGTCGACAGGTGCAGGTTGTGCGCGCGGCCGATCCCCGACTCGAGCATGCCGCCGTGCCAGACCGGAATGCCGCGCTCGGCACACAGATCGTGAAGCCGGATCGACTCGGCGTGACCCCCCAGGCGTCCCGGCTTGATGTTGATGATGCGGCATGCCCCCTCGTCGATGGCGTCGCGGCCGGCTCGCACCGAGTGGATGGATTCGTCAAGACAGATTGGCGTGTGCACGCGGGCCTGCAGCCGTGCGTGGTCCCGGATGTCGTCGTAGTCGAGCGGCTGCTCGATCATCATCAGAGCGTGCTCGTCGAGCGCCGCCAGACGGTCCGTATCTTGGAGGGTGTAGGCGGCGTTGGCGTCGACCATCAGCGGGATGGCGCCAAAACGCTGGCGCAAGAAGGCCACGGCGTCGAGATCCCAACCCGGCTTCACCTTAATCTTGATCCGCTGATAACCATCCTGAAGCTCGGCCGCCACACGATCGGCCAGCTGCTCGAGCGAGTCCTGAATGCCGATCGACACGCCAGCCGGAATGGCGGTTCGCACGCCGCCAAACACGGCGTGCAGGGGCCGCTGTTGCTGGCGGGCGTACAGGTCCCAGGCCGGCATCTCGATGGCCGCCTTCGCCATGTGATGGCCCCGCACACGCCCCAGCGCCGGAAACAGGGCGCGGGGATGCGCGAAGTCGATGCCCAACACCATCGGCGCAAGAAACTGCTGGATGATGTGCCAGGCCGTCTCAGTGGTCTCGGCGCTGTAGAACGGGTTGTCGTCGGCCACACACTCCCCATAGGCGGACACACCGTCGCCGTCCAAACGCGTCACGAGGAAGGTGCGGTGATAGACGCGGCCAAAACTGGTCTCGAAAAACCGGACCAGAGGCAGGCGAACCAGTCGAAGCTCGACACGCTCGATTCTCACGGCAGCATCTTATCGCGCCTTGCCTCTGCCGTGAGGCGGTCGGTATACTCGCGGCACGGTGGAGTTTCGCTACATCGCCATCGAGGGACCTGTGTGCGTCGGCAAGTCGGCGCTGGCCGAACGCCTGGCCGTACGCGTGGACGCCACGGCCGTGCTGGAGGATGCCGAGAATCCGTTTCTGGGCGATTTCTACCAGGACAAGCCCGGGGCGGCGTTCCAGACTCAGCTGTTCTTCCTGCTGAACCGCCAGCGCCAGCTGGCGGCCCTGCGCCAGACGGATCTCTTTTCGCAGGTGACCATCTGCGACTACCTATTCGAGAGGGATCGGATCTACGCCTACCTGAGCCTCGACGACAACGAACTGTTCATCTACCAGCGGCTGTACGACCTGCTGGCACGCGACGTGCCGGCTCCCGACCTGGTGATCTACCTGCAGGCCCCTACTGACGTCCTGCTGAAGCGCGTGAAGGAACGGAGCCGGGATCCGGAAGCCGTCGCCTATCGCCTCGAGGCCGCCTATGTGAAGGAGCTGAACGAGGCCTACCAGCACTTTTTCTTTCACTACACGTCCACGCCGCTGCTGGTGGTGGAAACGTCGCAGATAGACGTTGGCCGCAGCGACGAGGCGGTTGACGATCTGCTGCGCCAGATCAGAGGTCTGGGACGCGGGACACAGTACTATGTGCCGCGGACGGCGTAGGGCGATGCGCTGACGCCTGTCCGTCCTGACTTCTGCCTTCTGTTCCTCCTGATGTAAGCTGTCCCCGCATGCCGTGGTTCAAGAAAGAGAAGACGCCGATTGCCTCGGCCAGCCGGGAGGCGGCCGTCCGCGTGCCCGAGGGTCTGTGGGTCAAATGCCCATCGTGCAACCAGGTGATCTACAACAAGGATCTGCAGGCCAGCGCCAGCGTGTGCCCCAAGTGCGCACACCATTTCCGCATGACGGCGGTCCAGCGGCTGCGACTGCTGTTTGATGGCGACTGGGAGACGCACGACGAGCATTTGCAGTCGACCGACCCCTTGAGATTCACCGACACCAAACCGTACAGGGATCGGCTGATCGCCAGTGCCTCGTCAACCGGCATGCTCGACGCCGTCGTTGTGGGCAGCGGGACGCTGGATGGTCTTCCGGTGGTGGTCGCGTCGATGGAGTACGCCTTCATCGGCGGCAGCATGGGTGTGGTGGTCGGCGAGAAGATCACTCGGGGTATCGAGCGGGCTCTGGCGGCGCGGTGCCCGATGATCATCGTGTCGTGCTCGGGAGGCGCCCGGATGATGGAAGGCGCGCTGTCGCTGATGCAGATGGCGAAGATATCGGCGGCGCTGGCCCGCTTCGACCGGGCCCGCTTGCCCTACATCTCGGTGCTGACCGATCCGACCACCGGCGGGGTGACCGCCAGTTTCGCCATGCTGGGCGACGTGAACATCGCCGAGCCAAAAGCGTTGATCGGGTTTGCCGGCCCACGGGTGATCGAGCAAACCATCCGACAGAAGCTTCCCGAGGGCTTTCAGCGCAGCGAGTTCCTGCTGACCCGTGGCATGCTCGACATGGTGGTCGATCGGCGCGAGTTGAAGGCCACGATCGCTCGCACGCTAAGGTTCATGCAGGCGGGCGAGGCAAAGACCGTGTAGTTGGCGGTCATGGATGCTATCGAATACCTGTACGGTCTCGAGTTTCACGGCCACAAGTTCGGTCTCGAGAACATCCGGGCCATCCTGGCTGGCCTTGGCAACCCCCAACAGGCGTTCCGCAGCGTGATTGTGGCGGGCACCAACGGCAAAGGGTCGGTCTGCGCCATGACGGCCGCCGCCCTGACGGCCGCGGGGCATCGGACAGGGCGCTACACCTCGCCTCACTTGATCCGTCTCGAAGAGCGCGTGGCGATCGATGGAGTGGA
>ERZ1292640.3797-Hain-H43-02um-R1-3797-length-11677-cov-8_pt1 | contig 11677 bp, 9 predicted proteins | sample MGYA00564404_ERZ1292640 | MGnify/ENA primary metagenome ERZ1292640 (study PRJEB36523, sample SAMEA6512636) | groundwater metagenome | collected 2019-01-08 | study: AquaDiva: Metagenomics assemblies of 32 groundwater samples | reverse complement strand
ACAAATGTCTCTCTAGTAAAAACTGTATACAACCCGTTGAAAAATAACACGGGGATTGCTTTTACAGATTTAGGGATTCTTTGCTGTTTTTGTCCGTTTGCTAGCTCCATGAGCCTGATAATTGTCTCCCTGTTACTCATTAATTTCATTTCCTTTTTAAGCTTCAAAAATATAAAAGTCATCTCTTCATCTAGCTCAATGGTAAGTTTCGTAGGTACAGCTTGGCAGGCAGTGCCGCTAGGCACAGTTCCAAACAAATTTTGGTTTACAGAATTCTCCTCTCCTCGCCCCTTTGCTCTCAACTCCTTTGCCAACTCTTGCAAAGCCGGTTTACTCATATTTTTAATCTTATCCACCATAGCTTCTTCGTTTTCTGGAGTTACGAGAGTTGCCATGATTGCCACTTTATTCATGCCTTCGGATCTGATTGCTTCCTTCAACTTTGGCTTATTCTCCAAGAACTTCTCCAGTCTTAATCTTTTCAAAACTACTCCTTCAGAAAGTCCGCCAAACTTTGCAGCATATTCTACAATTGAAGAAGCGTATTTTTTGTAGATTCTTTTTTCGTAGATCTCTGGAAGGAGGGCTAAAAGTTCGTTGGTTAATTGTCGACGGTCATTGCCAAACTTTACGAACTTTTGGTGCAAAGATTTATCGGTCAGATTTTGAATATTATTTTGCATATATTTTCGTTAGTACTTTGAATCAAAAAGATATCACGGGCCATAAGTAAAATCAAGGAGTAAACGGCTCACGAGAGCCAGAAATCGCCACTTTACCATGTTTTAAATCCAGCATTGATTAGACTCAAAATTAACACGAAGAATTCAGCAAGCAACTAAGTCTTAAAACGTCAAAACCCAACCGATCCAAATTCAAAATCAAAAATACAATTCAAACCCAACTTATCACCAAAAATTTGCCCTAGCTTCACAACAAAAAATCCGTCAACTACAAAGTTTTATAGATAGTGAAGGTATCTACGAAAATATCAGCGGAATCAAAAACTTTCTACAATAATCCCTCCAGGCGATGCTACGACAATCCTCGGGGAGAGAGCTCAAACTCCAACGCCTAAAATCTTATTGGTTCACCTAAAATCCCCTCTTGATTCTCCTAAAGGTTTCGACGAGCCAGTTTAGGGAATATTTGAGAGTGACTGGTAAATCTTGGCAGTGGAGGAGGTCTTTTTGGAAACCGCCGAAGCCGGTTTTGAAAGTTGTGATGCCGGCGAAAGGATGTTTTTTGGAAGCGTTTTGAGGAGCAATTCCCCAGAAATTGTAATATTTCATGCCACGTTTTTTGGCTTCCTGAATGGCTGTCCATTGCAAAAGATAAGATGGCTGGCATTTAATTCTCTCAGAAGTAGAGGCACCATGTCGGTAAACCGCCGTATCTCCATAAAAGAAAATTACAGCTGAAGAAACCAATTTTCCTTCAAAATAAGCTTCAAAAATTTGGACAGCATCTTCTGATTTAAAAGCATCAAATTCTGCCTTCATATACTTGTAAGAAAATGGCGTAAAATTGTGGCGAGTAGCTGTTTCTTGAAGGAGGTCGTTTAAACGTTTAAGGGCTTCTTCATCCTTAGTTATCCTAATTTCCACACCTTCACGTTTGCCACGATTGATCAGATTGCGAGTGGTGTCACGCATGGCTTTAAATAAAGTTTCTGGGTCAGGAGCTAATTCCAAAATCCAAGTAGTTTCAGCTAAAACGTGTAGAGGTGCTGGCCTAAATCCAGCTTTTTTAAATTTATATTTCATCTCCGGTGTATCGTCTTCAAACGGTGAAACACGAATGAAATCTGCTTTATGCTCTTTGGCTAATTTTTTTAATTCATGCACAAAGGCTGGCCAAATTTCCGGATCGCTAAAATCTAATTTTGGACCATATGGTAAATACAAAAACTTACCTCTTTTGGCTGTAGTCGTAACAATAAGGGAACCACCAACTATTTTGCCGTCTTTTTTGATTCCTAAAACAAAAGCTTCTTCACCCAAAGTTCTAAAAAAATCTCCGTAATTCCAGGATTGCACAAAAATATTTGGATCAAGAGTTTTTAAAAAATTCTCCCACTCGTTTTTATCTTTTATTTTTTCTATTTGAAAATCCATATGTTATTTTAATAAATCGATTATTCGCTGAGCTTTTTGCAAATTTATACTGCGGTGAGTTGGTAAGTTAAAGGTTGTTTTAGATCTTTCTTCAGCGATGGGACAAGAGCCAATTTGATAATTCATAGCGGCTAAATCGGCGTCTTTTGGTGCAATCACGGTATCATACCAGTCGCCCAAAAATATACCCTCGTTTTTGGCTTTTTGGTGAATTTCGTTGCGGTTTGCTGACTCTAAGGGATAGCGTAAATAAATTGGTGAAGAATTTGTTAAGATTGATGGTTTTGAGAATTCTGCAGGTAGATTTTGATTATAAAATTTTGCGATTTCCTGGCGATGTTTATTGAGAATTTCTAGCTCCTGAAGCTGAGAATAAGCCAGGTGCGCTAGGGCGTTGGGCATTTGAGCTGGAAACCATATTGGCTTGATGGCCTTTTTTTCGCTGTCTTCGATGACGCGAGCGGTAAAACCAAGTTTTTTGCATAGATAAAGCCAGATTTTGCCAATAAAAATTGGATATAAAACCTTACCAAGGGCAAAAAATGGTGGGTGAAGTAAGTGTTTTGCAATTATTCCAAGTGGTAAGGTTGGTAATTTTAATTCCGTGAGTTTTTGAATGGCTGACGGATCTTTTACATAAGCCGCACCTCCACGTACACCTGAAACAACTTTATCCACGCCAAAACTAAAAATACTGGCGTTGGCAAAAGTTCCTAATTTCTGGCCGTTAAATTCTGCACCTAGAGAATGCGCACAATCTTCTATAACAATTAAATTATGTTTAGCAGCTATTTGCATAATTGCTGGAACGTTGGCGGCAAATCCAAAAGTATGTTGAATGATTATCGCTTTGGTTTTTGCGGTGATTTTATTCTCAATTTTTGTCGCATCGATATTGTAGCTATCAACTTCTATATCTAAATAAATTGGTTTTGCTCCGGCATAAATAATGGCATTAGGAACCACCGTACAGGTAAAAGCTTGCAATAAAACTTCGTCACCACTGGAGATATTATATGCTTTTAAAACTTCACAAAGTGCAGTACGTCCGCTATCAAAAGTGAAAAATTCTCCGGTTTGAGTTTTAAGAATTTCTTTTAATTTTGTGGAAACTTTTTGAGAATAAGAACCAGAGCGCCATGACAGCCAACGCCATGGAAGTAAAATATAGCCGAGACTATTTAGAACTTGTTTCCAATTGTTGTTAGGGGCAAAAGAAGTAATCATTTAAGCTTTTTTGAATTGGTTGATAATGCTCTGTGGCAAACGATTCTCAAATAAAATTGCATCGCCTGGCTGAATTTTATCATTAATTTTACGAATTAAATCTTGATGATCCGTGATCAGTGTGACTTCCCTATTTGGATTAGTTTTTTGAATGCTGGACTTTAGAATTTCAAAAGAATCAGCTGAAGTCACATAAATTTCGTCACAGATTTCAGCGATCTTTTGGCCTACTTGAGCATGGAGTTCATCATTTTTTTCTCCGAGTTCAATCATTCCCATAGTAACTAAAAAGTTTCTTTTAGCTTTGAGGTTCTTTAAAGAATTAAGCGCGGAAATAAAACCGTCCGGATTGGAATTATAACTGTCGTCGATGATTTTGATTTTTTTGCTATTTTCAAAAATTTGTAGAGAGCCCTCTAAAACCTGACAGGATTTTGCATACTGGGAGATTTCCTCAAGCGCAAGGCCTAACTCCAAGGCGCAGGCTACGCAGGCTAATAAATTTTGAACGAAATGTTCACCAAAAATCGGGACAGAAAAGTCGGTGGTTTGGTCTTTGTAATGTACAGTAAAATTTAGGGAAGAATCTTTTTGCTCGATATTATTGGCGTATAAATCTGCTTTAGTTTGGCTGCTGTATTTAATTACTTTTTCAGCATTGTTGCATTTCTGGAGGCTTTCAAGAGCGTTGGGGCTGTCGGCATTTACGATTGCTAAACCATTTGTTGGGAGGCTGGCCAATAATTCTCCTTTTGCCTGAATTGTATTTTGGATTGAGCCAAAAATGCTTAAATGTTGTTCGTTTACACCCGTTAGAATGCCAATTTCCGGTTTAACGATGTTGCAACTGGAAGCAATTTCACCTTTTTTATAGGCGCCCATTTCTACAATAAAAACTTCCGTGGAATCTTTGACTTCTTTTAATAAAATTTGAGCGATACCAATATCTACATTTACATGTTTAGAAGTTTTGATAGTTTTAAATTTGTGCTGGAGAATTTGGTAAAGAAATTCCTTGGTAGAACTTTTGCCGTAGCTACCTGTTATGCCTATTACCTTTAGATTCGGCATTGCTAAGCGTTTTTTTGTTGCTTTAGCCATGAGATATTTCTTCAAAATTAAGAATGGAATGCCGACGATATGCATTAAAATCGTGACTAAAAATGGTCGTAAAACTTCTAAAATTAACACCGCTAGAGCTAAATTTGCTGCGAAAAAAATGGCTAAAGCTTCAGAAGCGAAGATTGCTAATAGCATCAGTAGCATTCTAAAAGTTGGCTTTGGACGGAGAAAGTTGTGATGACGAAAGTTATTAATTAGTCTAAAAATCGTGACTAAAGCTAAAGCTGTTAAAGCGAGTGAAAAAGAGTAATAAATTCCTAATAAAATGATCAAGGCTCGAATTAAATTTAATGGCGAAACGATGAAGGCTCGGCCTTTTGGCGAATTTAAAAATTCCAACATTCTATCCCAGCGATACTCTTTTAACTGCCAATAATAAGTATCTAAAAAAACGCCCTTTAAAGCAGCGAGCAGCCAAACTGCGATGCCAAGATAATAGAGGCTATTTGTAGATAAATTAAGTTCCATATTTAGGCTTTAGCAGACAAATATTTTTCGATTAATTCGACCAGTTTTTCAGGCATTCTCAAGTGTAAACCGTGAGTTCCACCAGGGAAAACATCGATGGTTGAGCCATGGATTTTTTGATGCATTGTGAAGGCGTCTTTTACCGGCACGTAACTATCAAGATCGCCCCAAATTATATGAGTTTTGACTTTGATATCCGGCAAATGATGGCTGAGATCTTCATTGATCACATTTTGAAAAGTTTCTTTCATAGTGCCTTCGGCCTTCATATAATCTTTGGCGTGAGCAGCTCTATATATTAATTTTTTGGCTTTATCAGCTAACTTCTCTAATTTCAAAAAATTTAAGATCCATTTGCCAGTTTTGGAAATATAACGGAATAAACGGATTTTTAGGGAAGGTGGATGTTTGATGCCAGCAGCAGCAACTAAAAATAATTCTGCAAAAATATGTGGATGTTGAGAGGCCAATTTAATAGCTATGCGCCCACCAAAAGAATGACAAATGCAGATAGGTTTTTCGAGATTTTTTTCTTTCATCAATTTCTGCACATAATCAGCGTAATCCTGCACATTCCAAGGCTTATCCGGCGCGGCAGTAGAGCCAAATCCAGGCAGGTCAGGTACAAAAAGTTCATACTTTGTTTTATCAAAGAGAGCTGTGCAATTCTGCCAGGTCGCGCTTGAGCCTCCCCAACCGTGTAAAATAAGGATTTTTTGCTTGTGATTTGAAGTCGTTGTTTGATGCATAATTCAGAGACAAGGCTAACACTTTACGCTCCAAAATACCAGTGGCCTAAAAGGATTGCTTAGATCAGGCGTTTTCTGTATATTTGCTAGGCTTTTAACAAGAAATTATTTTGATGAGACTTTTTCGAGGTATTAAAAAGAGATCAACAGAAGCCCATTTTTTGGCTCTAGATATAGGTACTGACGTGGTAAAAGCCGTAATCTGTGAGTCAGAAGGCAATGGTAGGGGTAAAATCCTTGGTTACGGGAGAAAACAGCAAAAACTTGGGGATATGCAAAGTGGCGTGGTGATGGATATCTCATCTGTTATTTCTAATTGTCATATAGCTATAAGAGAGGCGGAGAATATGGCCGGGGTAAAAGTCACAAAGATGATCTTGGGAATATCTGGAGAATTGGTAAAAGGCGCGACCATGACTACAAGTTACGTACGTCGCGATGCAAACACTAAAATTGATCTTTCTGAGTTAAAAAATATTGTTCATAAGGTGCAGTGGAGAGCTTTTGACCACGTCCGAGGTGAGCTGGCTGATGAGACCGGATACAGCGAGATTGATGTTAAATTGGTGAATGCGGCGATTGTGGATGTGAGAATTGATGGCTATAAAGTTGGTAATCCTACAGGTTTCCAGGGTAAAGAAGTTACTTTGGGAATTTTTAATGCTTTTGCTCCCCTAGTGCATTATGGGGCTTTGCAGACTATTTCTTGTGAAATTGATAAAGAATTATTGGCGATTGCTGCGGAACCATACGCTTTGGCTAGATGTTTGGAGAATGACGATGGCCAATTTGGAGCGATTTTTATTGATGTTGGAAGTGGTACAACTGATATAGCTGTTGTGAGGGATGGCACAGTTGAAGGGACAAAGATGTTTACCTTGGGCGGCAGGACATTCACAAAGAGACTGGCCCAAAGTTTGAATATTTCATTTAAAGAAGCTGAAGAAATTAAACTTTTGTATAGTGAAGATAAATTAGAAAGACAATCACATAAAATTGTGCGTGAAGCCATGAAGAGCGATTGTGAAGTTTGGTTATCAGGTGTAATTCTGACTTTGGAATCTTTTACTAATATAGACATGCTGCCTTCAAAGATATTTTTGTCAGGAGGTGGAGCACATTTACCAGAAATTAAAGAAACACTGGAAGGAATGGAATGGGTGAAATCACTACCGTTTAGTAGGAAGCCACAAATCAGCTTTTTGAATCCAAAGATGATCAGTAATCTAAGTGACGAGACAAAGATTATGAGAGATCATCAAGATATTATGCCAATGGCTTTGGCCAACCTAGGTCTAAGCTTTATAGGTGAAGAACAACCTCTGTCAAAAGTACTTAAAAAAGTGGTTCGTTTAATGCAAATTTAATGTCCACAAAACAAACAAACCAGGACGACGAAGAACTTTCCGTCACAACAGCTTCTGTTTCGACGAAGAAGGTTATTTATGCAGAAATTGACGATGAAGTAACTGCAATTTACGATAGGTTTAAAAACATAACCGGCAAGCAGATTTATATCGTTGTGCCGCAGAGGGCAATACTTTTTCAGAGTATTGTGAATTTAAAAATTCTCAAAAGAAAAGCTACAGATGATGGCAAAACTTTATTCTTAATTACTAATGACAAGAATGGAATTCACCTGGCTCAAAAAATTGGAATAGAGGTTTACAACAAAGCATATGAAGGAAAATCCGCTCTTTTTGCAGCTGAAAGTAGTGATGAGAGGTTGAGAATTACGCCACTTAAAGCGAGTATAAATTCTATAGAAGAAGAAGCTCCTACCAGATTAGTGGAGCGTAAATTATCTATAAGTGAAATTTTGAGTAAGGTTAAACACAGCAAAGATTTAACTTTTGCAAAAATCAAGCAGACAGAAAGAAAAATATTTGAAAAAGCCAGATCTAAATTCGTGATTGTTTCACCTAACCGCCATGCCCTGATTGGGCTGGTTTCTTTGAGTTTAATTATTTTGATGATTATTGTGTACATTGCCTTACCTGGAGTTACAATTTACCTCACTCCAACGGCTAGTGTTTTGGAAAAGTCAGTCAATATCACCCTGGCAGATTCTCAAAAAAATCGGGCGGAACTTGATACTCATCCAGAGCACACCATCGCCAGCTATCCAATTTCTACAAAAGTGCAGCGAACAATTACCCATCAGGCAACCGGCAAAAAATTCTCAGAAAAAGGTGCTAATGCCAGAGGAAAAATCATGATAATCAATAAGGCGACTACAGCACGCCCACTGATTACGCAAACACGTTTTCAGACTAGTGAAGGTATAGTTTTTAGGATTAAACAAGATGTAAATGTGCCGGCGGCAAACGCTCAGGGACCTGGAAAACTGGAAGTAAATGTAGAAGCGGATCAAGTAGATGCAGATGGATTAGTGGCTGGAGCAAGAGGAAATATTGGGCCGAGTAAATTCTTTTTACCAGGTTTAAAAGAGGATAGTCGTGAGGAAGTTTATGGAGAAAGTTATGCCGATATGTCAGGAGGTGTAACTGATTATATTAGTTATGTTAGTAAAGAAGATTTGACGGCAGCTCAAGGCAGAATCAAGGATGTTTTGTTAAAAGAGGCTGTGAAAGATTTAAAAGTTGCGATCAATCAAAAGGCGGATCTCGCAGGTATAAAAGGTGAATTTGTGCTTCTTGAAGGAGATCAGGCGATAAAATTGGGAGAAGTAAAAAGTCAGGATATTAGTGGTTTTGAAAATAAAGAAATTGGAGAATTTAGTATTAGTGGAGAAGTTGATGTAAAAGGTGTTTATTATGATAGAGAAACCATGCTGGAAATTCTTAAAAACGAGCTGCTTCTCAAAAAAAGTCCACAAAAAGAGTTAGTTAGAATTAATGACGGCTCAACAACTTACAAGATTTTTGAGCAAGATAATGGCGGTGGCAAGATCAAAGTTACGGCTAATATTAAAGGTATTGAGCAGTATGAGATTGATCCTGAGGCCGAAAGTGGAGCACGCATCCTAGAGAAGATTAGGGAGCATATAGTTGGCCTGGATATTGATGAGGCAAAGGCTTATGTGCAGAATTTACCAGAGATAAATAAGGTAGAAATAGAAAGCTGGCCAGCCTGGTCCCCTACTATCCCAACAATTGCGGATAATATAGAGTTTGAAATCACTGATGCAGTGAATGTTGAATAGAGAGGCAAAATCTGCTATAATATTCTCAGTAAAAATAAAAACAAACAAAATATGTTCAATTCAAATCTTAAAAAGGTAGTATTAGCTTCTGCGATTGCGGTTTTTGCCGGCGTTAGTATGCTTGGTGTAAACGCTGTTATGGGTGCTACAACTGCTACAACTACAACGACGACTACTGGCCTTACGGCTCCGACTCAAAATCCAGATAGTGCAAAATTGGTTTCACCTACATTTGACAGTCTAAATATACAGGGAGACTTAAAAAATAATCTCTCCGGTCAGGCTTTAAAAATTACGGACCCTGATGGTGTGCAAATTACGGCTCCACTTTCATTACAATCCATAAAAAACACATTAAGCTTTGTGGCACCGGTAAAAATTGATGATAATTTAGATGTGATTGGAAATATTTCTAATTCTACTGCAAATACAGCAGTACTAATCAATGATGATGTACTTTTACAAGGCACATTAGATCTAACCGGAAAAATAGTTAACTCTATTGGCAATTTGATAGTTGGTGGTAAAAACATCCAGTTTGGTGAAACAGATGGAACTTCAGCCATCACCGTAAAAGGCGCTTCAATTACAATGACTGGAGCAACAAGTTTTTCTAATGATATCGACGCGAAAGCTAAAATTAAAAACACTACTGCGGGTAAATCTGTTGAAGTTAGTGATGATTTGTTGGTTACTGGAAAAATAGATGCCTTAGCAGATGTGAATGTACAGAATTTAAATGCCAGCAATATGCATTCTACTGGACACTTATGGATGAATAATAACGCTGTGATGCTTTCTAATGATTCATGGATTCATCAACTTACTAATGGTCCATTAACAATTAAAGCTCACTCAGGTAGAGAATTAGAATTATTATCTGGAGACACAAAAACAAGCGTTAAATTAAAAGCTAATGGTAATACAGATATTCTAGGAAATTTGAATATTTCTGGAGCCTTGGCAAGCACAACTACTTCTTTGTTAGTGCAGGATAACGTGAGTGTAGCTGGTAACGTTGGGGCGACTGGCACAGTGACTGCTAAACGTTTTGGTACATATTCAACAGTTAACTCAAGTATGATGCCAATGGCGCAAGATGTTTCAGCTGAGGCAACTATTGCCTGTCCTGTAAACACATATATCGTAGGCTGTGATGCAAGATCATCAGATACAACAAGCTTTAGCAGCTGGACAAAGTGGGTTTATATCAACCACTCTTATACAGATGTAGCAACGAATACCTGTAAAGTAAGAGGTGTAAATACTGCAACTTCAACACGTTATGTTGGAGCAACTGCAGTTTGTTTGAATCCGAATATTTAATCCTAAAAACTATCTGTCCTTGGTGCCATCGATGCACTCAGCAATTAGATCTTTACGACCTATCTCATCACAAAGAGATGGGTCTTTTTTTCGTGCTGCCAAATTAGCTATCACATTGTATTTACAGCTGTACTGTTGGTTTTCGTCTTGAATATCTTCACAGAGATCAGCATCACCTTCTGCAACGGCTTCTGATTCTATTTCCACATAAGCTTCTGCGGCTGCGGCTTGTTGCTCCATATAAGTTTCAGGATCTATGGATTCAGTTACGGTAGGCTCAGTCTGGTTTTCCACAGCCTTATGGTGTTTTGATGTACACGCAACTAAAAATAGGCTAGCAAGAATAATTAAAAAGAGAGATTTTTTCATAGGTTTGTATTTTAGAATGAAGTGATTAGATTCCTAATTTTTTGCGAATTTCTTCGGCTTTACCAGCATCTTCCTGTTTTTTGCTGCCGGCCTGATATTCTTCTTCCAACTGTGTCCACTCTTGGAAATGCTGTTCAGCTAATTTTTCCAATTGAGGAATATGTTTTTTTGAAAGAGCGGCAAATTTCTGTTTTTCTTCTTCAAAAATTCTGATTAATTCGTCGATCTGAGCCTGACGTAATTTTGGAATCGAATCGATAATTCTCTTTTTTTCGTCTTTTGCGAGAGAAATTGAACCAGCAAGCAAACGGATGAAATATTCTTCATCAAAATTTAAGCTGTGAGCAGGAGATTTAACACCAATTTTTGGAGATAATTTAGTACCAAGCTGAAAGTTAGCTGGGGTTGTGTCCTCTTGTGGAGGTTGGAAACCGCCTTGACCCTGTTGTCCTGCTGGTGGGAATCCTGCCCCTGGGTAAGCTCCATTTGGATCTTGGGGATACTGTGGGTATTGTGGATAACCCTGTGGTGGCATTTGACCGTAACCTGGACCTGGTGGGTATGCGCCCGGTTGTGGATAGGCTCCCTGTGGAGGATACCCGCCGCCGAAATCTTGAGGATATTGAGGGTATTGTGGATAACCTTGTGGTGGCATTCCGTAACCTGGTGGGTAAGCTCCTGGCTGTGGCATACCCTGTTGTGGATATGCTCCCTGTGGGTACGCACCTGGAGGTGGATACATTCCTGGCTGACCACCTTGAGGCATGCCTTGCGCCGGAGGAGTTGGAGGAGTTGGTGGTGTCGGCGGAGTTGCTGGATTAGGATCCACTGGAGCCGTCTGGCCTGGATTTTGATTAGTTGAAGATTGTCCTTGGGGCTGTGCGCCACCTTGACCGTTTGGATTTATTTGAGGATCCATAGTAGTTGCTTAAATTTTCTTTAATGAGTCTATTCTAGCCATATGAGCTTGATTCTACAAGTCTAAATGAAGTAGAGTCAGTCACAAATAGGGCGATTAGCTCAGTTGGTAGAGCGTCCGCTTGACTTGCGGAAGGCCAGTGGTTCGAATCCACTATCGCCCACCAGATTAACCTCAGGCTACTTCAGCCAAATAACATTTCTCACAATAAATT
>ERZ1292640.3796-Hain-H43-02um-R1-3796-length-11678-cov-5_pt1 | contig 11678 bp, 15 predicted proteins | sample MGYA00564404_ERZ1292640 | MGnify/ENA primary metagenome ERZ1292640 (study PRJEB36523, sample SAMEA6512636) | groundwater metagenome | collected 2019-01-08 | study: AquaDiva: Metagenomics assemblies of 32 groundwater samples | reverse complement strand
ATCGCTGAAGGGAAATACACTGTGGCCCAGGTGGTGAATGAAGTCGAATTGAAATATGGTGGCAAGAAATTTTAATAGATGGGCAATTATTGAGGAGCAGAAAGGGGCGAAGGCTTATGAAACTCTTACTAATCCTTGCGGTGGGGCTGGCGCCGTTGATTGCGAGCGCTGGGTGTGTGTCCCCCTATTACGGACAGTACGAGCGTGAACGCGTTTCAGAGGTTGACACGCTGCAGGCGCCAGCGATGACAAAAGAAGATGTCATCGCGTTGGCAAGGGAAGGAATCAGTGATGAGGTGATCGTCAGTCAGATCAAAGCGACGGGTTCATATTTTCAACTCAGCACAGATGATATCCTCGAACTGAAGAAAGCTGGTGTGAGCGAAAAGGTGATGAGCGCGATGATTAAGAGTGGTGAGTCCCGGCCGGTACGGAGAGCCATTCGAAGATACTATTATGGGTATCCACCGTATGTTCCCTACTCCATATACTATGGATACCCGTGGTATAATCCTTGGTATTCTTCGATCCACCTAGGTTTCTCGTACAGGCGTTATTATCCTTACGTCCACTCTGGCTTCAACAGTGGGCATTTTAGCCGCGGCCACTATTCAGGTTTCCATGGATATGGAGGGCATCGATCGTTTGGAGGCCATCGATAGAGATGATGGTTGCGAGATGAAGATTCGACAAGAAGGACATAAATCAGGATTAAATGGAGTTGACCAAGGAAGGAGACGAACATGAAAAATCCTAAGATATTTCTCGTTGCAATGATTCTCGTGGTACCGACTAACAATATGTTGGCTCAGCATCACCATGGTGATCAATGGTCCTCGTCAGGGAAGAAAAATCCGGCAATTGCCGCAGCGTTATCGCTACAACCGCTTCCAGTGGATTTAGGCGGCTTTTATGCCGGCAATTGGGAACGAGGTGCCATTTATACCGCGGCTGAGATTGCGTTGTTTATCCCGGCCGTGGTTTTGGTCGCAGAGAATTCCAACTGGGGCCATCATCGCTATGATTCGTACTATTACGCTAACACCAATCGAAAGACGTGGACAGACGCTGAACGCAACAGGTTCTATTACTTTGTTGGCGGCTATTTTCTGGTGAAGTTGATCAGTGCGTTTGACGCTGGCTATTCAGTAGAGCGGCACAACGCCCATCTCTCCGTTGGGTATGATGAACGAAGGCAATCACTTGGCTTCTCCTTGGCAATCCCGATTCGCTAAGTGATGGCAGTGCAGAAGATGGTTAGAGAACTGTTGCGGTGTCACTTGCGCGCGGAATATTGCGGTTGCATCAGCCGGAGGGATGCATAGAAGTCAAATTGTTTGTCCGTCACAGGATTACTGCACAGATGTGCACAGTTACTCGAACCAGTGAGATATGTGAAAGACTATATGGTGCACAGAAATTTTAAGGACAATCTTCTACAGCTCACCAAGCTGTTTCTAAATCTCGTCGTTCTGGTTGGCTCGGCTCTTGTTCTTCACGCACAGCAGAAAACGGGAAGCCTCGAAGGAACGGTATTCGACAAGAGTACGAAACAACCCCTTGATCTAGTGAATGTATTCATCGAAGGCACGACCTTTGGTGCGGCTACCGATTCAAAAGGCTACTACAATATTCGTAGCATCCGCGTTGGTGTGTATACGGTTCGTTTCTCGATCATCGGATACAAGGAACGGAGGTTTTCAAATGTTCAAATCAGACCAGGGAGGAACGATCTCAGCGCTGTTCTGGAAGAAACCTTGCTGCAAACAGATGAGGTTGTTGTGACGCCGAAGCCCGAACGATACGATGCGAGCGGAATCTCTGCGCGTCTCGGCAAGGATATGGTTGCTTCAACTCCTGGCTCCGCACAAGATATCTTTTGGGTCGTTCAGACACTGCCCGGCATTACATCGGACGGCGACAACTCAAAACTCTATGTTCGGGGAGGAAATCCTGACGAGAATCTTGTTCTGTTCGACGGCGCGACCGTTGGAAATCCATTTCATTTCGATATGATGGGCGGCGGGTTCTGGAGCATCTTCAACTCAAGGCTGGTGGACAAGGTTGAATTCTACGCGGGTGGCTTCCCAGCTCGGTATGGCGACAGAATTGCTTCGGTGTTGATCATCGAGAATCGCACAGCTGATCTTGGGAAAACGAAAGGTGAAGTGTCGCTCAGTATGTCCGATGCGAGCGGTGTCCTTGAAGCTCCTTTATCGTTTGCAAATGGATCGGCTCTGCTTTCTGCGCGCAGAAGCTACCTTGATGTGTTTCTTAAATACACGGACCTCGCAGGACAATATGATGTGCTTCCGTATTTCTTTGACATCAACTCAAAGCTCGATTTCAACATCTCGCAGCAACACAAACTTACCCTCTCCGGGCTATTCTCCAGAGAGCGTATGTACGCCTACTTTGATGAAAACCCACACTACACAGGGGATTTCTCCTGGGGAAGCTCCAATGCGGTCGCGACCGCCAGGCTTCGCTCCGTGTTAAGCGATTTCTTCCTTTCGGATTTCATTCTCGCCTGGAGCAATGTTGACCGGTCTTCTCGCCAACCGGGTGGAGGGATCGAAGAGGTGATGGAGAAGACGCTAAGCGTCAAGCAAGATTTTGTGTCGATCCTTCCCAGTCACGAGCTTCACGTTGGCGCGTGGATAGTTTCGGAACAGCAACGGGTGGAAGTCAACCTTCCCGAGGAAATTGCGATAAACTTTGACGAACTGAAGCTTCGAGGAAACGGCACTTCGTTCAAGCCTTCTTTGTATGTCGACGATAAGTGGACGATCAGCTCAACTCTGATGGCGACGCTGGGTTTGCGGTATGACTATATCGCGAGAAGTAAGGAGAGTACTATTTCACCGCGCATTAACTTAGCATACTCGTGGAATGAACATATGAGTCTGTCGGCAGATTACGGCTGGTACTTTCAGTCGCCCAAAGCCTATGAGCTCGCAGTCAACAGCAACCTGCGATCGAAAAAAGCCGAGAGCTACGGCATTGGAATGAAGCATCAGATTGGGGACGAGATTGTCCTCAGCGTCGAGCTCTACAACAAAAACCTCTCGCAACTAATCACAATTGATTCGCTGTGGAATCTTTCCAACGAAGGATACGGCTATTCGCGTGGGGCTGAATTCTACATTCAACTGAAATCGCCATCGGGGTTTTCTGGATGGCTTTCCTATACCTACTCGGTCTCAAAGCGTAAGGAAGGGACCAATGCGGCTCTTCATTATTTCGATTTTGACCGCCCGCATCTGATCAGCGTGGTCGCCAACTATAGGTTTGCAGAACACTGGCAGGCGGGTGCTCGCTTTCGGTATGGCAGCGGGAAGCCGTATACGCCTGTTGCGTCAGCATTCTACAATCCTGCTGCGGGGCATTGGTTCCCGATTCCGGGAGAACATAACTCCAGTCGATTCCCAGACTACAGTCGCCTTGACATTCGCGTGACGCGTCATTTTCAATTTGATGCGTTCGACTTGGATGTCTATCTTGAGCTGTTGAATTCATACAACCGGAAGAATCCAATTCATTTTATGTGGGATGAGACGTATTCGCGGAGCGATCCTGTTACGGTCTTCCCATTCCTTCCTGTGTTGGGAGTGAGTGCGAAGTTTTGAATCAAAGAATGTTTTGGAGGAGATAACGTTATGTCACACTCTTGTTCGGAATGTGGGAAACCACTCACCCAGAACGCAAACTTCTGCACAAGCTGCGGAGCTCCCTTAGCCGGGAAACCTCCAGCACATGCGCGCTGGCAAGAAAAACGAGAGAGGATCCTGGGGAAACAACAGGCCTCGGGAAAAAAACGCTTTCGGACGATTCTCGCTCTTCTCGTGGTAGCGGCGCTTGGAGGATGGTTCTACATAAACATTCCCGAGGCAGGCAATCCCGTCATCAAAGGATTGCCTGTCGTTGTCGCTGCAGCGCAATATCCACAAGGTGGCCAGCAGATGTCTCGCGTCGTCGCAAAGGTCGCCAACGGAAAAATCATTATTCCTCTCGACGTCGTTCAAAAGAACAAGTTTGTCAGGTTCTCCTACGGTGATGCGGCATCCGGCCTTCCGTTGTTGGCGTATGTATCCGGCGAAGGAAAAATCGTGACTGCTGTCAGTGTGTGCGAGCCGTGTAATTCGACTGCATTTCACATCAAAGGCGACAAGATCATCTGCAACACTTGTGGCTCCACGTGGGAGTTGAACAGTCTTGAGGCGGTCAGTGGATCGTGCGGACGCTATCCGCCCGATGCTTTGCCGAACACTGTCGTTGGCGATGAAATCCAGATTGATGAGCAGCTTGTCGCTGGCTGGCAGCGCAGGATATAACATCCAAATCGCGAATTTCCGCAGAAGGCTTATGCACCTTTGGCCCAGTCATGTTCCACTGCTCCAACGAAGTTTAAGTGGTAATCAGGCTGGATGAGTAACTTGTTTGACGAAGGTATTTATATCGCCAAGACAGCATTCACCTTTCGGGTTCTTGATGTCGCAGGCACAGTTCCCAGCCTTGACTTCCTTTGCGATCTCCAAGGAGGCTGTGGATTTCCCTGTTTCGGCTATTTGCCCTTTGATTCGTCCACGAGTCCAGTCGAAGCAGTAGCAAACATTAACATTGTCGCCTTTGTCTTTGGCAAACACTTTTACCTTAACATCATCGACAGTAAAGTATGGCACGCTTCCATTTGAAAAATAGACCACCTTGCATTCGGGATCTGTACAGTAGTAGTATTGCACGTTCTGAATTGAACCGACTTTCTCCGCTTTCAGCAGGTGCTCAAGTGTTCTTCGCTGAACCTTCCGAGATGAGGTCTTAGAAATGGGACACTCAGCTTTAGCGGGTGCAGGTGTTTTTTCCGTAGCAAGGCAGCACTCTTCGCCACTCTTATGCTGGTCGGCGGCAATAACTTCCACGGGTAATGTGCAACAGGAGTTCATTTTACATTCCTTTCTTTTGGTCTATGATGGTGGCATTAAACCCATTTTCTTTGACACGCTCGACAAAGGTATCTGGCTTGACCAACGCCGGGTCATACTCGATGACTGCTTCTCCGTGTTCAAAACTTACACGTGCTTTATGAACACCGTGAATGCTTGCAAGCGAACCTTCAACACCAGCAGCACACGCTTTGCAATCCATCCCTTCGACGTTCAACGAAACAACCGCTTTGGCTTGCACAGCTACATTTGCCCCCGATGGAATCGGGGAAGGAGCAACTCCCAAGTACGGGAATGCTATCGCAACCGCAGCGAGGAAGGTCGCGCTCCAGACGCCAACTTTGTTCCATTTCCCAGCATCTCGGATTTTGCAGCTTCCATCTTCACACGTTACCTCTCGTTTCCGGTAAACAAGGTAGAACGCAACGCCGAGCAGAAGAATTGTAGCCCCAATGAGATACGGACGATAGTTCTCAAAGACGGCAAAGGCTCCGACGCTCCCTATGCCAATAAGCGCAACCAATACAGGTCCTATGCAACACAGTGATGCAACAATGGCTGCAACGATTCCCCCAACGCTTGATAACGATGGCTTATCCATTATTTATTTCCTTTCACCTAACGCAAATGCGTGTTGTTCTTTTGTTTCATCCAAGCCGAACATATCTTTCAAGTTTGTGGTGAAGATGTTCAATACAAGCGAATAATAAATGGTTTGCCCCTTGCGCCGAGACTTTACAATATTTCTGTCCTTGAGCTTCCGCAGATGCTGTGAGACCGCTGAATCAGTCAACTCCAACACTTCTGCTAAGTCGCAGACGCACATTTCTTTGTGGGCGTGGAGCAAGTACAGAATCTTCAACCGTTGGATGTTGCCGCCGGTTCCGAGCAAATCAGCCAGCGTTGCTAAGCCTTTTTGCTCTGCAAGGTTGCGCTTAATCAGGGCAAACTGGGCTTTCGAGAAGGTTGGCCCAATACAGAGCTTCCCTTCGATGTACACTTTTTTCATTGATCGTCTTATTAGTATTTTAGTATATACTTAAATACTGTAACAGCATAATGAGAAAAAAGTTCCCAGACAAGTATTATTATGGAGCTGCTTTCGTTCGTTCCGATCGCACTTGGTCTATCGCTTGATTCGCTGGCAATTGCCGCGAGTGCGGGTTCCATGGCGACACGCCTCTCCCAACGGCGACTCCTGCAAGTCGGTGGCATGTTTGGTGCAGTTCAGGTTGCGATGTTACTTCTGGGGTGGTGGCTGGGCGGCGAACTCTCGCGTAACGTTGAAGGATATGAGCACTGGGTCGTGTGTGTCTTGTTTGCCGGAGTCGGGGCGAAAATGATCAAAGACAGCTTCTCCGCAAGAAAGAAGACAAGAGATGAGCCTGTATCCCTCTATGGCGCCCAAGGATGGGCTCTGTCTGCCGCCGCCGGTGTGGACGCCATTGCTATAGGTGGGGCGTTAGGTCTGTACCGATTGCCAATCGCGTTGCCCAGCGTCATCGTGGGTATTATCGGTGCGCTGATGACGATTGTTGGACTTGTATTGGGAGGAATGATGAAGAGAGTTCACTTTCTTTGGGCAAATTGGACCGGTGGACTGCTTTTCATTGCTGTCGGGATTCGAATTCTGCTGTACCATCTTCCGTAACTGCGCCTACACCGCAGAGAGTCAGATATCTCGGAGGGACGATTTCTCGACGTTGGAGCAAGGACATATGAAACTCTACAATATCTCATTAAACAATCTGCGCCGGCGCAAGGCGAAAATGGTCTTCCTTGTCTTGGGCTTGACGATTGCCGTCAGCACCGTCGTCACGCTTATCACGGTCTCTCAAGAAATGAACGCCGACATCGCGAACAAGCTCGATGAGTTCGGGGCCAACATCGTCATCGTGCCGAAATCAGATGCTCTGTCGCTGACGTACGGCGGGATGGCCGTTTCGGGAGTTTCCTTGGACGTGCAGAAGTTGCATGAAGAGGATATTGAACAGATCCGATCGATCAAAAACCGTGATAACATCAAAATCGTGGCACCGAAACTCCTCAACGCCGCCAAAATAGCCAAACGGGATGTGCTTGTGGTCGGGATTGACTATCCGCAGGAGCAGCAACTCAAGAAGTGGTGGAGGCTGACGGGTAAACAACCATCGCGAGCGCGCGAGGCAATCCTCGGAGCGGAAGTGAAAGATAAGCTTCAACTGAATTTGAATCAATCATTTGAGATCAAGGGTGAGCAGTTTTTGGTTTCAGGCATCCTTGAGCCAACGGGTTCACAAGACGATGGTATTGTTTTCATCGACCTTAAAGAAGCGCAGCGACTTTTTGGGAAGCCCGAAGAGTTGAGCTTGATCGAAATTGCGGCGCTCTGTTATGACTGCCCCATCGAAGAAATTGTTCGCCAGACTTCAGAGAAGCTCCCGGGTGCAAGAGTGACGGCGATTCGCCAGACCATCGAAGTCAAGATGGAAGCGATGCATCGCTTTGAACATTTCTCATACGGCATCTCCGGCGTGGTACTGTTGGTGGCCGCGTTAATTGTGGCTACCAATATGACTGCTTCAGTCAACGAACGAACGCGCGAGATCGGAGTGTTCCGCGCTATCGGCTTTCGTCAGAAACATATTATGAAGATTATTCTCATAGAGGCGTTTCTGGTAAGCTTCGTTGCGGGACTTACCGGATACTTCATCGGACTCGGCGTTTCGAAGATTGTTACGCCCCTACTGACAATGAATGGAAGCGACGGATCTATGATGAACTACACTCTGCTTGGATTCTCTCTCGTCCTTGCAGTGTTTATAGGACTCGCATCAAGCATCTATCCGGCGTTCAAAGCAGCACGCCTTGATCCTACCGTGGCATTGAAGGCGCTTTGAGAATTGGAGAGGTATACATATGGAAGGAATCGACAATATGACAAAGATCGTCCATCAACGTGTGTTCCTCACGCTAGCCGCTTTCGCGGTGATGTCGGTTGAGGCAGAGGCAAGACAAGGCTTCAATTACCAACAAGGAAGCGTTCCCATCATTCATCATTTTCCCCATCCACTGAATGCAACGATGGCCATTCCGGATCCTGTTGGAAGCTACAACTTTCGCCTCAATGCTTTTCGCCAACAGAAAGACAATGGATCCACTTACGATTTCAGCGGGCACCTAAGTTACGGGATGTTTGACTGGGGCGGCATCCACCTTCGAAGCCTCGGCGTTAAAACAACACCGCTCACGGAGATGATCGCAATGGTGGGCCTGTGGCGGAATGGCAGACGAACCCAGGGAGTATCGCTACTTGGTATCGTCGGCCTGCCCACCGGCAAAAAGGAGGGAAACGGTCATCACGGTTTAACCTACCTTGCGGGGCTGACTGGTCGCATTGCCAAAGAAGGGATCATAACCAATGATATGATCCTTCATTATGATTTTTCTGCGAAACATACCATAACGGAGACGGGAACTGTCGTGAAGCTGATGGCGAACCTCTTTGCCACGCTCGATGCGAGGGGAACGTTTGGAAGTGATCAGCCGGATATTGCTCTGCTTACTTCGCTCAAGTTTCAGCTGTTCGCTGCGACGTTTCTCGCACTTGGATACCACACCCCTGTAACGAACACGAGAACATTTAGCCATCAGGTGTTTGTTCAGGTTGAAGTCGGGAGCCATTAAAATGAGTCTCATACAACTCAGCAATCTCCATAAGGTCTACAACACCGGCAGAGAACGTGTTCATGCACTCGGTGGAATTTCATTTGAAATTGCGCAGGGTGAGTTTGTTGCCATTATAGGACCATCCGGATCAGGGAAAAGCACCTTGCTGGCTCTCCTTGGCGGCTTAAGCCATCCTACAGAGGGAAAGGTCATCGTGGATGAGATCGACGTGTATTCACTTCCCGTAGAGCAGCTCGCGGATTTCCGAAGAGAATATGTGGGATTCGTTTTCCAATCGTTTCAACTCATTCCCTATCTCACCATTCTGGAAAATGTGATGCTTCCGCTGGCGGTCGCATCGCTCTCAGGGGCAGAAAAGAAACTGATGGCAATCGATATTGTTGAAAAGGTCGGGCTGCGGTCAAAGGCTTTCCGCCTTCCAGATGAGCTTAGCGGCGGCGAGCAGCAGCGTGTTGCGATAGCGAGGGCCTTGGTCAATCAACCCCCCATCATTCTTGCCGATGAGCCGACAGGAAATCTCGATACAGGGACGAGCGGAGAAATTATGGAATTGCTTCAGAAGCTGAATAACGATGGCCATACCTGCGTCATTGTCACGCATAACCCTGAAAACATAAAATACGTCCAGCGCTGTGTCTCTCTGCGTGATGGAAAGCTTCTGCATCAGGTTGCAGAGGCTCTCACCAGTCTATCCTCATGAGAATTCACAACACTGCTGTTCATCTAATCACATACAACTTATGGAGGGTTCGTATGAATCGCATCTCGCTTCTTGCTGCTTTCTTCATCGTAGCGTTTTTCTTGGGTACGGCATCTCCGGGTCAGGAGAAAAGAAAAGCCGTTAAGGAGTCCCAATCGTCCCAAAACATCTCTCCCGTCGAAAAGATCAAGATGGCGAAGGCGCTTCTGGACGAGGCGAAAAGGGGATTGAAGAGAGAGGGGAAGTATAATTGCTGCATTGATACGCCCTGCAACCAATGCGCGTTAGATCATCAGAGTTGCCCCTGTTACGATGAGCTCAAGGCAAGCAAACCCGTTTGCCCCGAGTGCTATGCCGGCTGGCAGCGAGGAGAAGGGAAAGACAGCAGCATCAAGCCAAGCGAGGTGAAGACCAAGCTCAGCACCCACAAGCATTGATTCATGGAATGATTTCGAGAAGGGCGGCCGCTTTCGAGGGGCGTGCTTTTTCTCGACGTTTACTACACTCTGTACGTACCTTCCAAACCTCAGTTGATTGTTCGCGTGTTCTCGCGCTTGACTTATCCCTTAGTTACGATAAGATCAAGAAGGCTGTTCACACCGAGGGTCTGCCGCGTGAAGAAGGGCTCACCGTACTTCACGCCGATGCGCATTCCATAGTACCGTGATTGTGTCTCGATCCGCTCAAGGAACTCGGGACTGCTCAACTTTGTCTCGCGCTCCCTGCTGTTCGGGTTGTAGAACTGAGAGGCATACGATCGGACCGCCTTCATCTTGATGTCGAACGTGTCACTGATGTCCACAACGAACGAAGGCTGAAACTCATACCATTGCATGAATTCGAAGAAATGGTGAGGACGATACGGATGCTGGTCGACACCCTTGTGCTTGGTCTTGATCTTTTCCAAGCCGGCATAGAACCATGCTTCTTTGCACAGCTCGTGAGTGTGGACGTGATCGGGATGCCGCTCAACGGAGTGAGGGATAATAAGAATTCTCGGCTGAAGCTCCCGTATAAGAGTGATGACCTTGTTCCTGTTGTGATCACTGACCTCAATATTTCCGTCGGGGATGAGCAGGTTTCTTCTCGTGGCAACACCAAGAGTTTTTGCCGCCTCTTCTGCTTCTCGCGCCCGGATCTCCTTTGTGCCCCGGGTACCGAGTTCTCCCTGTGTTATGTCCACCAGGGCAACTTTGTAACCTTGCTTTACGAGTTTGGCTATTGTGCCACCGCAGGTAAGCTCCAGATCATCCGGATGAGACCCGAAAGCCAGAACATCAACTGTCATATACTCTTCCTTATTTGCCTGTGGAGATTTCCGATATTGTGAAGACTTCGGAACATATTTTCGAATGCGCCAATATACCAAAGAGGGATTCGAAAGACAAGACGTCCGAGGGTGGACGAACCAAGATTGAGGTCCGAGAAATTCGAGAGTTCCGGTTTTCGAACGGAAAGTCCGTGATTGGGCTGAACAACAAAACTTGAAGTAAGCACAATCCGGCGGCTGATCATGCCCGCTGAATGCACGCTTCTGTTGTGAAGGCGATCGAATAATTGGCGTGCTTGAAAGCCCAATGTTTCCTATATTGCACGCACTATACTTAAACGTAGATTTGTGATGCCAGAAGAACAGAAAGTCCTCACCGTTTCAGAAATCACCCGCCAGATCAAGTTCTCGCTGGAGCAGAGGTTTCCGAGGGTTTGGGTGCAAGGGGAGGTCTCGAATTTCAAGCGACACACCTCCGGCCATCTGTATTTTACACTCAAGGATGAAGGAGCACAGATTTCTGTAACGATGTGGCGAAGCCGAGCGGAAAGCCTTCTGTTCGCCCCGGAGGACGGGATGAAGGTGATCGCGCGGGGAACTATCACCGTGTACCCACCGCGCGGCAACTATCAGCTTGATGTTGACCAGCTCACACCGATCGGAATTGGCGAGCTCCAGCTTGCGTTCGAGCGCTTGAAGGAGAAGCTTGGGGCAGAAGGCCTCTTCGACGCGGAACACAAGAAACCGATTCCTGAATTTCCGGAACGAGTTGGTATCATCACATCGGAGACAGGGGCCGCGCTGCAAGATGTTCGGAGCGTACTCTCGCGGAGATTTCCCGGGCTCGAGGTTTTTCTTCTGCCAGTCCGAGTTCAGGGGGTAGGGGCAGCAGAAGAAATCGCGCAAGCAATTCATGACATGAATCGATACGGTAAAGTCGATGTGATGATCGTCGGGCGAGGGGGAGGCTCACTCGAGGATCTTTGGGCGTTCAACGAAGAAATTGTCGCAAGAGCGATCTATGGGTCGACGATCCCGATTGTCAGCGCTGTTGGTCACGAAACTGACTTCAGCATTGCCGATTTCGTCGCTGATC
>ERZ1292640.1383-Hain-H43-02um-R1-1383-length-20079-cov-11_pt1 | contig 11679 bp, 10 predicted proteins | sample MGYA00564404_ERZ1292640 | MGnify/ENA primary metagenome ERZ1292640 (study PRJEB36523, sample SAMEA6512636) | groundwater metagenome | collected 2019-01-08 | study: AquaDiva: Metagenomics assemblies of 32 groundwater samples | reverse complement strand
AGCACTTCGGCGCGGGCATGCGGGTGCGCAAAGATCAACGCGGCCGCCGCGGCCGTGTACGCGGCACGCAAGGGCATCCGTACCGGCGTGGCGGCCGAACGCTTCGGCGGCCAGGTGAACGACACTCTGGCGATCGAGAACTTCATCTCGGTGCCTGAGACCGACGGTCCGAAGTTCGCGGCTGCCTTGGAGCAGCACGTCAAGGCCTATGACGTCGACATCATGAACCTGCAGCGCGCCGACAAGATCATTCCGGCCAGAGAACCGGGCGGCCTGATCGAGGTGCAACTGGCCAACGGCGGTTCGCTCAAGAGCCGCAGCGTCATCCTGTCCACCGGCGCGCGCTGGCGCAATGTCAATGTGCCCGGCGAGGCCGAGTACAAGAACAAGGGCGTGGCCTACTGCCCGCACTGCGATGGCCCGCTGTTCAAGGGCAAGCGTGTGGCGGTGATCGGTGGCGGCAACTCGGGTGTCGAGGCGGCGATCGACCTGGCCGGCATCGTGGCCCATGTGACCCTGCTCGAATTTGGTGACGCCCTGCGTGCCGATGCGGTGCTGGTGGCCAAGCTCAAGAGCCTGCCCAATGTCACCATCCACACCCAGGCCCAGACCACCGAGTTCACCGGCGACGGCAGCAAACTCAATGGCCTGCGCTACACCGACCGCGCCACCGGCGAGGCCCGGCACATCGAGCTGGAAGGCGTGTTCGTGCAGATCGGCCTGGTGCCCAACACCGAGTGGCTCAAGGGCACGGTGGCGTTGAGCCAGCACGGCGAGATCGTGATCGATGCCAAGGGTTCGACCAACGTGCCGGGCGTATTTGCTGCCGGCGACGTGACCACGGTGCCCTACAAGCAGATCATCATCGCCACCGGCGAAGGCGCCAAGGCGGCGCTCAGCGCTTTCGACTACCTGATCCGAACCCCGCTGCCGCAGGCGGTGGCCGCCTGACGGGGCTGGCCGGATGAGAAAAGGGGCTGACCGTGAAGGTCAGCCCCTTTTTCATGGGAGTGTTCAGACCCGTTCGAAGATGGCGGCAATGCCTTGGCCGCCGCCGATGCACAGCGTGACCAGGGCGTAGCGGCCGCCGGTGCGGTGCAACTCGGCAATGGCCTTGGTGGTGATGATGGCGCCGGTGGCACCTACCGGGTGGCCGAGCGAGATGCCGGAACCGTTGGGGTTGACCTTGGCCGGATCGAAATTCAATTCCTTGATGACGGCGCAGGCCTGGGCGGCGAAGGCCTCGTTGGCTTCGATCACATCGAGGTCGCTCATCTTCAGGCCGGTGCGCTCCAGCACCTTGCGCGTGGCAGGAATCGGGCCGATGCCCATGTAGGCCGGGTCGACGCCGGCATGGGCGTAGCCGACCAGGCGCGCCATCGGCTCGAGACCGAGTGCCTGCACGCGGCTGCCGGCAGCCAGCACCACGGCGCCGGCGCCGTCGTTGATGCCGGAGGCGTTGCCGGCTGTCACCAGGCCATCCTTCTTGAAGGCGGGCTTCATCTTGGCCAGCGTTTCCACCGTGGTGTCGGCGCGCACGTGCTCATCAGTGTCAAACAGCACAACACCCTTGCGGGTCTTGACTTCCACTGGGACGATCTGTTCCTTGAAGCGGCCCTCGGCAATGGCGACGGCAGCACGGCGATGGCTTTCGGCGGCCAATGCATCCTGCTGCTCGCGCGAAATGCCGTAGCGCGCCGCCACGTTCTCGGCCGTGATGCCCATGTGCATCTTCTCCCACGGGTCATGCAGGATGCCGAGCATGTAGTCCACCAGCGTGGCATCGCCCATGCGCACGCCGTAGCGTGCCGAGGTGTCGAAGTAGGGGCCGCGGCTCATCGACTCCGAGCCGCCGCCGATGGCGACGTCGCAGTCGCCCAGGGCAATGGCTTGCGCCGCCGACACGATGGCCTGCAGGCCGGAGCCGCACAGGCGGTTGACGTTGAAAGCCGGGGTCTCGATCGGGCAGCCGGCATCGACGGCGGCGACGCGGCTGAGGTAGGCGTCCTTGGTGTCGGTGGGGATCACATTGCCCATCACCACATGGCCGATGGCATCCGGTGCCACACCGCTGCGCTCGATGGCGGCGCGCACGGCGGTGGTGGCGAGCTGGGTGTTGGGCACGTCCTTGAGCGCGCCGCCAAAGGTGCCGATGGCGGTGCGGGCGGTGCCGACGACGAAGATGTCACGTTGATTCATGGTGCTTCCTATAAACAAAACTGTCATTGACCCGTGAATTGTGCGGGTTGCTTGGCGAAGAAGGCCTCGACGCCGGCGCGGAAATCTTCGGTCCGGGCGCACCGTTCGAAGGCGGCGGCTTCGGCGTCGAGCTGCTGCGGCAGGCTGCGGTCGAACGCGCTGCGCATCAGGCGCCGCATTTCTCCCAGCGCGCGGGTCGGACCGCCGGCCAGACGTTGTGCCAAGGCCTTGACCTGGGCCTCGAGTTCGGCGGCTGGAACCACGCGGTTGACCAGGCCCAGGCGTTCAGCATCACTTGCCGACAGCGTGTCGCCCAGCAGGGCAATTTCCAGTGCCCGGCGCAGGCCCACCAGGCGGGGTAGGGCCCAAGAGGCGCCGACATCGCAACTGGCACCGATGTTGATGTAGGCGAGGTTGAAGCGCGTGCCTTCGGCGGCCAGCACGAAATCGGCCTGCAGCATCAGGCTCAGGCCCGCACCGGCGGCCACACCGTGCACTTGGGCGATGAGCGGCGCATCCAAGGCGGCGAGCAGCGTGAGCGCTTCGTGCAGCGGACCGATCAGCTCGGCCGCGCCCTGCAACGGGTCGGCATTCAACGTGGCGAGGTCGCCGCCGGCCATGAAGCCCTTGCCGGCGCCGCACAGCACCACGGCACGCACCGAGCGGTCGGTCGCCAGCGCCTTGGCGGCGGCCAGGAAGCCGCGCGCCATCGGCACGTCGGCGGCATTGAGCGCGGACGGGCGATTGAAGCGCAGCGTGGCGATGGCGCCGTCACGCGTCAGTTGCACGGGGGCATCAGGAGAGATGGACATGGACGTCTCTGCGTTGGGTAGAACCCGCCCGTCGAGGGCTCAGCGGTACAGGGCTTCGATTTCCACCGTGTAGGTTTTGTAGATGCTGGAGCGGCGCACTTTCATGGTGGCGGTGACTTCACCGTCGTCATGGTCGAGCTCCTTGGTCAGCAGGTGGAACTTGCGGATCTGCGAGACCTGGGCCAGGCGCTCATTGCCGCGGTCGATTTCGGCCTGGATCAGTTCACGCACCTGCGGGGTTTCAACCAGCGAGCGGAAATGCGTGAACGGAATGCGACGCGCTTCGGCCCATTTTCCCACCGTTTCCAGGTCGATCTGCACCAGGGCACCGACGAACTTGCGCCCTTCGGCCACGATGATGCACTCCTTGATGAAGGGGCTGCCCTTCATCGTGTTCTCGATTTCCGAGGGCGTGAGGTTCTTGCCGCCGGCGGTGATCATGATGTCCTTGAGGCGGTCGACGATCTTGCGCTGGCCCTGCTCCTCTCGCACCACATCACCGGTGTGCAGCCAGCCGTCGCGGATGCTGGTGGCGGTGGCTTCCGGGCTCTTGTAGTAGCCGGCAAACACCATGTCACCGCGCACCTGCAGTTCGCCCTCGGCGCCGATGCGGTGTTCCACGCCCAGGATGGGCACGCCCACGGTGCCGATGACCACGTGGTCACGGCGGTGGCCGGTGATCATGCCGGTCGACTCGGTCAGGCCATACACCTCTACCAGCGGAACGCCCAGCACGCGGAAGAAATGCACCACGTCGGGCGGAATCGGCGCCGCACCGGTGAGCGCTACCTGTGCGTTGCGCAGGCCGATGAAATTCTGCAGGGCACGCAGCACCAGCCAGTAGCTGAGGAAGTAAGCAGCTTTGTCGCCCAGGCTCCAGGTCTGGCGCGACTTCTCGGCCAGGCCCTGGCAGGCGGCAAAAGCCTGGTGAAACAGGGCGCGGCGCAGGCCACCGGTTTCCTGCAGCTTGATGCTGATGGCCGCGTGCATTTTTTCCCAGATGCGCGGCACGCCCAGGAACATGGTGGGCGCCACCTCGCGCAGGTCTTCCTGCACGGTGCGGATGGATTCGCCGAAGTTCACTTGCGAGCCGACGTAGACGGGCACGAAGGTGGTCAGCATCTGTTCGGCCACATGACACAGCGGCAGGTAGGACAGGTGGGTGGTGTCGGCCGACAGGCCGAGCCGCTCCACGATGCCGGGCACCACGCCGCGGATGTTGCGGTAGGAAATCATGGCGCCCTTGGGCTTGCCGGTGGAGCCCGAGGTGTAGATCATCAGGCCGATGTCGTCCAGCGTCTGGCGCGCCAGGGCCTCGTCGATCAGGGCCCTGTTGCCGCTGGCGGCACCGAGCTGCTCGACTTCGTCGAAGGTGGAGATCAGCTGGCGCATCTCGAGTGCGAAGCTGCGCAGGCCCTTGGTTTCCATCACCACGATGCGGCGTAGGCGCGGCAGTTCGTCCAGTGCGGCCAGTACCTTGTCGGTCTGCTCCTGGTCTTCGCAGACCATGACCTCGATGTCGGCATGGCCGACCACATAGGCCACTTCGGGCGTGGGACTGGTGGGGTAGACGCCGACCGTCACGGCACCGACCAGACCGGCACCCATCTGCGCCAGGATCCACTCGATGCGGTTTTCCGAAATCACGCCGACGTGGCCGCCGGCCGGCAGGCCCAGGGCGCGCAGGCCCAGGCCGAAATGGCAGGCACGCTGGTAGTAGGCATCCCAGCGCACGGGTTTCCAGATGCCGAAGTCCTTCTGTCGGATGGCGATGCGCGCCGGCATGGCCTGCGCCTGTTGGCGCAGCATCTGGGGCAGGGTCAGTTCGGGAAGGGCGAGGGACGTCATGACAGCCATCTTTTGCGACGCTTGTAGTGTTTGATGTCGCGGAAACTGCGCGCTTCGCCGCCGCCGCCCACGCCGAGGTAGAACTCGCGCACGTCGGGGTCGGAGGCCAGGCGTTCGGCGCTGCCGTCGATCACGATCTTGCCGTTCTCCATGATGTAGCCGCTGTGCGCCACGGCCAGCGCCACGGTGGCGTTCTGCTCCACCAGCAGCATGGAGACGCCGCGCTCGGCGTTGATGCGGGCGATGATGGTGAAAATGTCTTCCACCAGCTTGGGCGACAGGCCGAGCGAGGGCTCGTCCAGCAGGATCAGCTCGGGCTGCGCAATCAGCGCGCGGCCGATGGCGAGCATCTGCTGCTCGCCGCCGGAGAGGTAGCCTGCCAGCCCTTTGCGCCGCTCGTGCAGGCGCGGGAAGTAGGTGTAGACCAGGTCGAAGTCGGGCTTGGCCCCACTGCGGCCGGTCAAGGCATAGGTGGCGGCCACCAGGTTTTCCTCGACCGTGAGGTCTTCGAAAACGCGGCGGCCTTCCATCACATGACTCAGACCCTGGCGCACCAGCTGCTGGGGTGCCAGCGCGCGCGTGGACTGGCCGTTGAACAGGATCTGCCCGCTCTTGAGCTCGCCGTCTTCCAGCGTCAGCAGACCCGAGATGGCCTTGAGCGTGGTGGACTTGCCGGCCCCGTTGCAGCCCAGCAAGGCCACGATCTGGCCACGCGGCACGGCCAGCGACAGGCCGCGCAGGGCCTGCACCACCTTGTTGTAGACGACCTCGATGTTGTTGACTTCGAGGACGTGGTTCGATGCAGCGACAGTCATGACGTAGAACGAGGGGTATTCAGTCCAGGGCACCCGCGGAACCGGCTCTGCCGGTCCGCTGGGTGCGTCCCCCCTCCCGCGCGCAGCGCGAGAGAGGGGGGAAGGCGCGAAGCGACTCAGGGGGGTGTTTCATCTCACAACGAAATCCAGTCGGAGGCCGGCACCATCTTCTGCGCCTTCATGTCGGCCTTGTAGACGCGGCCCACCGGGATGGAGTTGCCCTTGATGGTGATCGGCACGCCGATCAGACCGCCGGTGTCGAAGTCCTTGATGCTGTTGAGCGCGGCCTTCAGGTTCTTGCCGTTGAGCTCCTTCTTGGCATCGAGCGTGCGCTTGGCCGCCTCGGTGAACAGCATGGCGGCCAGAAAGCCCTGGATGTAGGCCGTGCTCTGGTACTCGGGCCGCATCTGGCGGATCTTGTCGAGCATCGGCGCCTTGGCCGAGGTGTCGTAGTAGTAGCGGTAGGGCATCACGCCCATGAAGCCGTCGCCGGCCTCGCCCATCTTCATGACGGTGGAGCTGTCCATGGTCCAGAAGGTGCCCATCCACTTGCTGGTCATGCCCTGCTGCTTGCCCTGGGTGATGAACTCGGGAATCGGCGCCAGGATGTAGCCGTGGAAGATGGTGTAGTCGGGGGCCGCGCGGCGCAGCTTGATGACTTCGGTGGACACGTCCACGCTGCCGGGCGGCGTCATGATCTTGATGACCACGTTCAGGCCGAGCTTCTTGGCCAGCGCCTCGCTGCTTTCGACCGGGTCGCGGCCGAATTCCGAGTCGGAGTAGACGAAGGCCACCTTGGCACCCGGCTTCTCCTTGGCAATGTGGCGCAGCAGGATGCCGAACATCTCGGTGTAGTCGGGGCCGACCAGGAACTGGTTCGGATACTTCTTCGGATCGTTCAGCTCGGTGGCAAACGAGGCACCGGCCATCAGGATGTTGCCGTTGCGGTCCAGTTCCGGATTGATGGTCTTGGAGAAGGCAGTCGAGTCGCCGTAGTAGAGGCTGACCTTGTTCTGGCTGGTGATCTTCTTGTAGGCGGCCACCGAAACGTCCACCTTGTAGCCGGTGTCTTCCGGCACGTAGCGCACCTTGCGGCCCTTGATGCCGCCGCCGTCGTTGAGGATCTTGACGTAGTCGGAGATGCCGGCATTGATGCCGACACCGGCAAAGGCAAACACGCCCGTCATGGGGATGGAGCCGCCGAGGACGATGTCTTCACCGCCGGCCTGGGCATGCGCTGCCAGCGGCGCGGCCAGCGAAGCGCCTGCTGCGAGCAGCAGGGAGCGACGATTTTGGGAAATGCGTGAGTTCTGCATGCTTGTCTCCTTTTCGTTTGCGTTGCCCGTGGGTCCGCTCAATTGCGGAACGGCCACAGATGGAAAAAACGGCGAATGCGCCGCCACATTTCTGCGAGCCCATGGGGCTCGAACACCAGAAAGCCGATGATCAAGAGGCCGAAGATGATGGTGCGCACCGGCGACAGGAATACCGTGAGCTCCGTGCTGTTGGGCAGCAGGTCGAACACCAGCTTCAGCAGTTCGGGCACCATGGTCATGAAAACGGCGCCGAGGATGCCGCCCAGGATGGTGCCCATGCCGCCGACGATGATGGCGGCGAGGAAGAAGATGGACATCAGCAGCGGGAAGCTCTCGGGCGTCACCACGCGGAAGAAGTAGGCCCACAGGCCGCCGGCCACGCCGGCATAGAAGGACGACAGGCCGAAGGACAGCAGCTTGTAGCGCAGCAGCGGAATGCCCAGCACCTCGGCCGAGATGTCGCGGTCGCGGATGGCGATGAAGGCGCGCCCGACGCGGGTGCGGAACAGGTTGGCGGCGCCCAGCAGCATCAGCACCGTGACCGGCACGATCACCCAGTACAGACGGAACGAGGTGTCGAGCAGCACGCCGAAGGCGCTGGCCGGCGGCACTGTGAGGCCGCCGGTGCCGCCGGTGAAACTGGTGTTGGCAAAGATGAAGTGGGTGATGAAGGAGGCCGCAATGGTGGCGATCGCCAGGTACAGCCCTTTCACGCGCAGCGAGGGGATGCCGACGATCAGACCGCCCAGCATGGCGACACAGCCGCCGGCCAGGATGTTGAGCAGGAAGGGCGTGCCCAGGCGCAACTGCATGATGGCCACCGTGTAGGCGCCCAGGCCCATGAAGGCTGCCTGGCCCAGGCTGACCAGCCCGGTGTAGCCGGTCAGGATGTTGAGGCCGGTGGCACTGGCCACGTTGATGCAGACCAGGCAGGCGAGGTACAGCCAGTAGTCGCTGGCGACAAAGGGAAACAGCACCAGCAGCACGGCAGCAATGCCGAGCCAGGTTTTCTGCGTGCGCGAGTCGAACAGCGCCGCGTCGGCGATATAGCTTTCCTTGAGGGTACCGATGCGCATCAGGCCTCCCGACGGGCCGTCCCAAGGGAGGCCAACATCCCCTCGGGGGGCAGTGAATACACGAAGTGATGAGCGTGGGGGCGCATGTTTACAGCCTCTCGATTTCGTGCGTGCCGAACAGGCCGTAGGGCCGGATCATCAGAATGACGACCAGCACGATGAAGGTGGCCAGCAGCTTGTATTCACCGCCCAGGTAGGCGCCGGCCAGTGCCTCGACCAGACCGATGAACAGGCCACCGACCAGCGCACCGAGCACGCTGTCCAGGCCGCCGACGATCACCACCACCAGCACCGACAGGCCGAACACGCCCATGGTGGAAGAGATGCCGCCGATCGAGCCGACGATGATGCCCGACAGCGCCGCCAGCATGGCCGACACCACCCAGGCCAGCGAGAACACGCGCGGCACGTTGATGCCCATGGAGTAGGCGGCCGCCTGGTCGGAGGCGGTGGCACGCAAGGCGACACCGCCGCGCCAGAAGCGGAACACCAGCAACACGGCGGCAATGAAGACCACGGCGATCACCGCGCCCCAGAAGATCTTGGGCGCCAGGAAGGCGTCGCCCACCATGATGGCCTGCGTGGGCATGAAGTCGGGCAGGCGGCGCTGGTCCGCGGTCCAGATCATTTCCACCAGGCCCACCAGCACCGAGGCCAGGCCGACGGTGACCATGAAGACCGAGATCGGCGGCTCACCCAGCAGCGGGCGGATCATGGTGCGTTCGATCACCGCACCCAGCACGCCCGCGCCCAGCACGGCAGCCGGAATGGCCAGCCAGATCGGCAGCGCCAGCATCGAGGCAAAGGTGAAGAACAGGTAGGCGCCGGCCATCAGCATCTCGCCGATGGCGATGTTGACGACACGCGTGGCCTTGTAGACCATGACGAAGGCCAGTGCCGCCAGCGCATAGAGGCCACCGCCGGCAATGCCGGTCAGGCTGATTTCAAACAGGTAGGCCCAATCCATCAGACCGCTCCCGTTGCGGCATGCAGCTTGCGCCGCAGGTCGCCCACATCACCGGAGCCCAGGTAGGCCCGGATCACTTCCGGATCGGCCTGCACAGCGGCCGGGTCGCCCTGGGCAATGACCTGGCCGAAGTTGAGCACCACCACGTGGTCCGACAGGTCCATCACCATGCCCATGTCGTGCTCCACCATCAGCACCGTGACGCCCCACTCGGCGCGCACGTCGAGGATGAAGCGCGCCATGTCCTCGGTTTCCTCGCGGTTCATGCCGGCCACCGGTTCGTCGAGCATCAGGATCTCGGGCTGCATGGCCAGGGCGCGTGCCATCTCCACGCGCTTTTGCAGGCCGTAGGACAAGGCCGACACCGGTGCATGGCGGATGTGGTCGATCTCCAGGAAGTCGATGATGCGTTCCTCGATGTCGGCGCGCAGTTCGGCTTCCTCGCGGCGCGCCCGGCCGATGTAGAACAGGGCGTCGAGTACATTGGTCTTCAGGTGCGCATGGCGGCCGAGCTTGATGTTGTCCAGCACGGTCATGCCGCGAAACAGCGCAATGTTCTGGAAGCTGCGGCCCAGGCCCATGCGGGCGCGCTTCGGCGCGGGCAGCCGCGTGATGTCCTGCCCCTTGAAATGCACACTGCCGTTGTTGGGGCGGTAAAAGCCGGAGATGGTGTTGAACAGCGAGGTCTTGCCGGCGCCGTTGGGGCCGATCACCGCGGTGATGGAGCCGGGCGCCACGTCGAAACTCACGCCGCTGAGCGCCTTCACGCCGCCAAAGGCCAGCGTGACGCCATCGACGCTCAGCAGTGGCTGAGTCTTGGGGTTGCCTGCAGGCGTGTTCTCCATCGGCGTCACTACGGGTTTATGCGAATCGGAAAATTTCTACTTGTGCGTAAACTTTTTACTCACGAGTAGATTTTGGAATTTGCCAAGCCTTCGGGCATCAGGACTTTCCCGTAGCACCTGTCATGACAACGACACGCCCGCAACGCCGCAAGACGGCGGCCCCCGCTGCCGCGGCTTCGCCCTGGGCGCCGTCCTCGACGCGCGAACAGCAGCGTGAGGCCAAGCGCAATGCCGTGCTGTCGACCGCGGCGCAGCTGTTCAACGAGAAGGGTTTTCACGCCACGTCGCTGGACGACATCGCGGCACGGCTCAATGTCAGCAAGCCCACGCTCTACTACTACGTCAAGAACAAGGACGAGATCCTGATCGCTTGCGTGCGGCGCGGGCTGGAGATGATGCACGAGGGCATCGAGGCCAGCCGCGAGGCGGGCGGCTCCGCGGTCGAGCAGCTGATGGCCTGCATGCGCGTCTACACCCGCATCGTCACCATGGATTTCGGCATGTGCGTCATCCGCATTGCCGATGACGAGTTGCCACCCAAGAGCCGCAAGGAACTGCGGCGCCTCAAGTCCGGTATCGACATGGAGTTCCGCCGTCTGGTGGTGGCCGGGGTGGAAGAGGGTTCGATCGCTCCCTGCGACCCCAAGATGACGGCCTTCCTGATTGCCGGTGCGTTGGGCTGGATCGGACGCTGGTACCAGCCGGGCGGCGAATACGAACCCGAGCAGATCGCCGATCAGTTCATCGCCACGTTGTGCGGCGGGGTGTTGCAGCCGGCCGGCAAGGCCGTCAGTGTCAAGAACCCTGTGAAGTCAGTGCGGGGTGCGGCGCCCGCGGTCAAGCGCAAGAGCGCCAGGACATGAAAAAACCCGCCAATCTTGCGATTGGCGGGTTTTTAACTGGTGCCGGAGAGATGAATCGAACACCCGACCTTCTCATTACGAATGAGCTGCTCTACCGACTGAGCTACACCGGCGAAGCCAAAATTATACCTTGGTGTGGTACGAGGTGACGCGCTCTACCTCATTTTTGGAGCCCAGGATCACGCTCACGCGCTCGTGCAGCTGGGTCGGCTGCAGGTCGAGGATGCGCTGGCGGCCGTTGGTGGCGGCGCCGCCGGCCTGTTCGACCAGCCAGCTCATCGGATTGGCTTCGTACATCAGGCGCAGCTTGCCGGGTTTGTTCGGCTCGCGTTTGTCCCAGGGGTACATGAAGACGCCGCCGCGCGTCAGGATGCGGTGCACGTCGGCCACCATGGAGGCAATCCAGCGCATGTTGAAGTCCTTGCCGCGCGGGCCTTCCTTGCCCTGCAGGCATTCGTCGATGTAGCGCTTCACCGGCTCGTCCCAGTGGCGCATATTGCTCATGTTGATGGCGAATTCCTTGGTGTCTTCAGGAATCTTGACGTGTTCCTGGGTCAACACGAAGGAGCCCTGCTCGCGGTCGAGCGTGAACATGGCCACGCCGTCGCCCACGGTCAGCACCAGCGTGGTCTGCGGGCCGTAGACGCAGTAACCGGCGGCCACCTGCTGGCTGCCTTTTTGCAGGAAATCGTGTTCGCAGACCGGCTCGGCGGCCGTGGGGTCGTCGTTGCCCTTCTTGAGCACCGAGAAGATGGTGCCGATGCTGACGTTGACGTCGATGTTGCTGGAGCCGTCCAGGGGGTCGAACAGCAGCAGGTATTCACCCTTGGGGTAGCGGTTGGGCACGACGTAGATGCTGTCCATCTCTTCCGAGGCCATGGCCGCCAGGTGGCCGCCCCATTCGTTGGCCTCGATCAGCACCTCGTTGGCGATGATGT
>ERZ1292640.3795-Hain-H43-02um-R1-3795-length-11682-cov-7_pt1 | contig 11682 bp, 10 predicted proteins | sample MGYA00564404_ERZ1292640 | MGnify/ENA primary metagenome ERZ1292640 (study PRJEB36523, sample SAMEA6512636) | groundwater metagenome | collected 2019-01-08 | study: AquaDiva: Metagenomics assemblies of 32 groundwater samples | reverse complement strand
CGACCGATTCGACCACGTCGTCGCGCCAGGCGAGCACCTGCCGCAGCCAGGCGATCTTCTCGTCGAACGGGTCCGGCCGCGCCGCCGCCCGCCCCGCGCCCGCCTCCTTGTAGCGCCAGTGCGCGGCCACGCCCAGTTCCGCGTGGCGGTGCATGTCGTGGGTGCGTATCTGCACTTCCAGCGCACGCCCGTCGGGGCCGACCACGGCCGTGTGCAGCGAGCGGTAGTCGTTGCTCTTCGGGCGCGAGATGTAATCGTCGAACTCTTTCAGGATCGGTGTCCACAGGTTGTGCACGACACCCAGCGCGGTGTAGCAGTCCTTCACCGAATCCACCAGCACGCGCACGGCACGCACGTCGTAGAGTTCGGAGAAGTCCAGCGACTTGCCGCGCATCTTGTTGTAGATGCTGTAGATGTGCTTGGGCCGCCCCTGCACCTCGGCGCGCAGGCCCGCCGCGCGCAGTTCCGCCTCGAGCGCGGCCATCGCGCCGGCGATGAAGCGCTCGCGTTCTTCGCGGTTCTCGTCGAGTATTTCCGCTATCTTTTCGTACAGCTCCGGATCGAGGTAACGGAAGGCGTGGTCTTCGAGTTCCCACTTGAGCTGCCATACGCCCAGGCGGTTGGCGAGCGGGGCGAAAATATCCAGGGTCTCCTGCGCATAAGGCCGGCGCAGGGCGTCGGGCGATCGCGCCATGAAGCGCAGCGTCTGGGCGCGGCTCGCGAGCCGCACCAGCACGACGCGGATGTCTTCGACCATCGCGAGCAGCATCTTGCGCAGCACCTCGGCCTGGGCGTTGCGCGCCGCGCCGGTTTCCTGTCCCGCCAGCGCGCGGGTGATCATCCGCAGCTGATTCAGCTTCGCAATGCCTGTCACCAGCGCTGCAACCGTCGGGCCGAAGGTGGCGCTGAGCTTGTCGCGGCTGTCGGCGAGATACTGCGGCATCGCAAACAGGATGCCGGCGATGCGCGTCTCTACGTCGAGCCTCAGTGCCGCCAGGGAAGAAACCACGCCCAGCGCGTGTTCGAGCGCCGGCTCGCCGGTGCCGAGCAACTTGTCCGCGTAGACGGACCGGGCGAATTCGCAGGCACTCCTCAGCCGGACGGCGTCGGACTCGGACAAGCCCGCGGCCATCGAAGCCAGCGCCGGCCCGGGCGAATCGACGTGTGCGGTCTGCGCGACAGTGCCCATAGACGAATTATACCCGCCGAGTCAGGGGGGGCCGCCCTGACCAAACGCAAACAATGCGCAGAACTTGGGCCGGCGCGGCTGGTGCCGGTTCCCGGCAGGCAATCCGGGCGGAGGGGACGCTCAGCCTTGCATTTTCTGCGGCAACCAGGTGACGATATCGGGCACGGCGATCAAGAGCAGGGTGAAGACGATCATGATCACTGCGTAGGGGATGATGCCCTGGATCACATCGGAAACGCTGCCGCGATCGGGCCTGATACCCTGCACCACGAACAGGTTCATGCCGACCGGCGGGGTGATCAGCCCGAGTTCGCACATGATTACGATGAATATGCCGAACCAGATCGGATCGACGCCCAGCGCACTGACCACCGGATAGGTGAGCGGTATGGTCGCGACCATCATCGAGAGCGTGTCCATGAACATGCCGAGGATCAGATAGAACACGATCAGCGCGACCAGCGTCTCGAATCTGGACAGCCCGAATGCCGTTACCCACTTGGTCAGCGCTTCGCCGATGCCGGTGAGCGACAGCGCGAGATTGAGCACGAAGGCGGCCACGACGATCAGCAGAATCATGCCGCTGGTGCGCGCGCTGGAGGTGAAGCACTGCAGCAGAAGCTTGCGCGTGAGCTTGCCGCCCCTGGCCATGAAGAACAGTGCGGCAACCACGCCCAGCGCGGCCGACTCGGTCGCCGTGGCGATACCGAAGTAGAGGCTGCCCATGACGATGCCGAACACCACCAGCGGTTCGAACAGGTTCTTCAACAGCCGCACCCGTTCCGCCAGTGGAACGAGTTCGTGCACCACGCGCTTGCCGCTGGCAATGGTAGACAGCAGGATCCACAGCATGAAGGACAGCGTCAGCAGCAGGCCTGGAATAATGCCGGCGATGAACAGCTTGCCGACCGAGTTGTTGGTCATCGATCCATAAATGATCATGTTCACCGAGGGCGGAATGAGTATGCCGAGTGTTCCGCCCGCTGCCAGCGAACCCAGCGCTTCCTTCATCGGATAACCGTGCTTGGCGAGCGACGGCAGGGCCACCGTGCCGATGGTGGCGGCGGTGGCGACCGACGAACCCGAGGTCGCCGCAAACAGGGCGCAGCAGCCGATGTTGGTGTGCAGCAACCCGCCCGGCAGCCGCCCCAGCCATGCGGCGAACACCACGTACATGCGGTCGGCCATGCCGCTGCGCAGCAGGAATTCGCCCAGCAGCACGAATAGCGGGATGGCGGTGAGCCCATTTTCGCTCATCGTTCCCCAGGCCACCGAGGCCGAGGAGACGAGGAAGGCGCCGCCGTAGGCAATCATGCCCCCGCCGAGGCCGACCAGCAGCATGACTGATGCAATCGGCAGACCGAGCAACATCAGCCCGACCATGATGATGAATCCGCTCACGCCGACGGCGATCATGCTCACGGCGTTTTCTCCCCGCCCGACGTGCCGATGCTCTCGGCCGCGCCGCGCGCCTTGATATCTTCCAGTTCCTCCTTCAATTCGTCCTTGGTGCTCTTGGGCTGGAACTCGTCGTCAAGTTGCCCCACGCGTCCGGTGGCCGCCAGCCAGAGGGCGCGCAGCGCATAGCCCAGCGCGGCCAGCATGAACACGGCCAGCACGGCCAGCCAGACCGACTGCGGATACTTCAGCGGCGTAGCCCAGGGCGTCTGCGCCGTGCTGCTCATGCCGATTGAGTCGTTGAGGCTGTAGCCGGCCATCGCGACTAGGCTGACCGCGGACAGCGCGAGAAAGATCGCCGCCGCGAGGTTGAGCAGCGCGCGCGGCAGGCGCGGCAAGCGATCGTGCACCAAGTCTATGCGCATGTGCGAGCGCGACAAGAGGGCCATGGTGAACGCGAGCGCGGCGCCGATGGCGAGGCTGTAGCCGCCCAGCTCGTCCACGCCCTGCAACGATTTGTTGAAGATCTTGCGCATCAGGGTCTCGACCGCAACGGCTACGGACAGGAACAGGAACACCGCGCCGAACAGCGCGGCCAGTACGGTTTCAAAGCGCTTCATGCGAATTCGTGCTCCCCTGGGCCGACAGCATTATCAGATTTGCTGCGCATGCAAGGCGCAGCGCCCCGCGAGCGAGGCGCATGCGCTCAGGCTGCGCGAATCACTTGACACCGATAACCGGGCCGACGGTCTTTTTCCAGGCATCGGTGCAGCCCGGATGGACCTTGTCGCAGCTCTCGGACCATGCAGGCAGCGAGATATCGCGCACCGCGGCCTTCACCAGCTCGAGGTCCTTCGGCTGGACGGGAGAGGTCACCAGCTTGTATTTCTTGCCCGTCGTGCAGGGGTCCGTGCCGGCGTTGCAGCGCATCGCGTCATTCCACAGTTCCTCGGAGTATTTCCAGATGTCGCTGGTGAGGCCTTCGACTGCGCTCTTCAACTTCGCCTGGTCGGCCGGCTTCAGCTTATTCCAGGCGGGCAGGCTGATCGCGTAGGCCTGCACCGCGACCTGCAGGCCGAGCGGATAGACGTGCGTGGCCGATTCCGGCCAGCCGGCGGAATTGGCCGAGGACGGGCCGGTCACCGCGCAGTCGATGGTACCCAGAGACAGGCCCTGGGAGACTTCACTGAACGCCATGGTGATCGGCGTGGCGCCGAGTTTTTCCATGAACTTGGCCATCACGCCGTCGAGGATGCGGATCTTCAGCCCCTTCAGGTCGGCGAAGCTCTTCACCGCCGGCTTGCAGAAAATGATCTGCGGGCCGAACGGCCAGACGCCGAGCAGTTTGAGGTTGAAATTGGACTGCAGGCGCTTGTCGACGGTGTCGAAATAGGCATTTACGACGTTGCGCGCGACCTTGTAGTCCGGATTGAGACCGACCAGGTCGAGGCCGAGGATGGTCGGCTCGTCGCGCGATGCCTGGCCCAGGCGCAATCCGACGATATCGAACAGCCCGGTCTTCATCACCCGCAGCTGCTCGAACTCCTTGATGCCGGTGGAATCGAGCGGCTTGTAATCGACCTCGACCGGCAGGCCGGTCTTGGCGGCGAGCGTTTCAAAAAAAGGTTGCTCGCGCAATTTCTGGATATTGCCGACCGCCAGTGGCATGCCCATCACGCGCAGTTTTATTTTTTCCTGTGCCGTCGCGGGCAGAATACAGGTAGCCGTCAGGGCCAGCGCTGAAGCCAGTGCGCCGAGTTTGTGCAATCTCATGAAAATCTCCTTTGGGAACGGGTTAGGGAGCGGCGAGGCGAACCGGCGCGCAGGGGTTTTCCTGCGAGCCCGAACATCAAGTATGCGCCAGCAAGTCGGACGCGAACAGGAGGATCAGCCATGTTGCGGCTGCCCACCTGAAATCGCTTCCAGCCAACGCCGGGTCGCGCCCGGACGCTGCTTCGGCTGCGCGGTGACGGGACGCTCGGCGCGCAGGAATTCACCGCGTCCGGCCGCGCCTTGAGGGGATTCCCCGTCCCACACCACCTCGCCCCGCGACAGCGTGATCGCCGGCCATGCATTGAGCGGCTGGCCCTCATAGGGCGTGTAGTCGACGTTGTGGTGCAGCATGGCGTTGGTCAGGGTAAAGGCGCGGCCGGTGTCCCAGACGACGAGATCGGCGTCCGCGCCTACGGCGATCGTGCCCTTTTTCGGGTACAGCCCGTAGAGTTTCGCCGCGTTGGTCGAAGTCAGCGCGACGAAGGTGTTCAGATCGAGCCGCCCGGACTGCACGCCGCCCGACATCAGCAGGGCCATGCGCGTTTCGAGCCCGGGAATGCCGTTCGGCACGCGGTCGAAGCTCGGCTTTTCCCCCGCCACGTGCTTGCCCTTGTCCCCGGCGAGACGGAACGGCGCATGATCGGAAGAGAGCACGTGGAAGGTGCCGTTCTCGAGGCCATCCCAGACCGCCTGCCGGTTCGCCTCGTCGCGCGGCGGCGGGCTGCAGATGCAGCCATAGCCAAGCGGCGCGTCCTTTTCCAGAACCGCCTCGGTCAGGAACAAGTACTGCGGGCAAGTTTCGGCGTAAATGCGGATGCCGCGACCCTGCGCCCAGCGGATCTGCTCGATCGCCTCGCGCCCCGACACATGCACGATCAGCAGCGGCACGTCCAGCAGTTCCGCAAATGATATCGCGCGGTGCGTCGCCTCCCGTTCGACCGCCATGGGCCGCGACAGCGCGTGCCCGATGGGCGCGCCCATGCCGGCCGCGAGCAGGCGTTCGGTCAGCCACGCGATGCAGTCGGCGTTTTCCGCGTGGATCATGGTCATCGCGCCCTCGCGCCGGGCGAGCGCCAGCACCTCGATGATCTGCCGGTCGTTCAGCTTCAGGTCGTCGTAGGTCATGTACAGCTTGAACGATGCATAGCCCGCGCGGATGAGTCGCGGCAGTTCGTCGTTCAGCACCGCGGGCGTCGGATCGCTCACGATCATGTGAAAGCCATAGTCGATCAGCGCCTTGCCTTCGGCTCGCCGGTGGTAGTCGTCCACCGCGGCTTGCAGCGATTGACCCTTCGCCTGACAGGCGAAGGGAATGATCGTGGTGGTGCCGCCGCAGGCTGCGGAAACCGTGCCGCTGCGAAAATCGTCGGCCATCACCGAGCCGTCGCTCATCGGCTGGTCGAGGTGGCAGTGGCTGTCCACGCCGCCCGGGGTCACCAGTCGCCCGGCCGCGTCGATGTCGCGGCTCGCGGCGCCGAGGCGCTCGGCCATCGCCACGATACGCCCGCCGCGCACGCCGATGTCACAATGCTGCACGTCCGCGGCGGTCACCGCGGTGGCGTTGCGCACTGCCAGATCGTATTCCGCGCTCATGGCGGAAGCCTAAGCGACTTCGGCAAACAGCCGGCCCCAGCGCGCAAGCCGTTTGGTGTCCGCGCCGGCGATGCGCAGCGACTGCCACACCGCCGTGCTGACCGTGTCGTAGATCGGAATGCCGAATTCGCGTTCCAGTTCCGGCACGTAGTCCGCCGCCCGCAGGTTGGTGCAGAAGATACTGATCGCGTCCGGCTTGGCCTTGGCGCAGGTCGCGACGAGGCCGTGAAGCTGCGCCCGCGTCACCTCCGAAAAATCCCAATTCACCGACAGCCCGAGATGCCCCTCGGCCACGGTGTCGAAGCCGGCCTTGCGGTAAGTCTGGACGATGCGCTCCTGAATGCCGTCGATATAGGGAGTGGCGAAGCCGATCGTGCGCGCACCGGTAAGGCGAAGGATCTCGTTCAACGCGAGCACCGAGGTACAAGCGGCGATGCCGGTCGCCGCGGTGATGTTGCGGCATAGCGATTCGTCCGCCTGCAAGCCGAGCCAGCCGGAAGAAGTTCCGTTCCAGCAGATCACGTCAACCTTGGCGTCGGCGAGAAGCTTCGCCGCGTCCGTTATCGGCCGCTCGTCGAACTGCCCGAGGGCACGGTCACGCAGGGAAATCTCGGTGACGCTGAAACGCCCGAAGTGGGCCGAAGCGCCGGGGACATCCGCGACCATCGCCGAGACCAGCGGTTCAAGAGAGGTATTGGACGATGGGGTCAACATGCCGAGCAGTATTCGCTTCATTTTGCGGGACCTTTTCAATAGCCGAGCTTGCGCGGAAGCCAGGTGACAAGCGGCGGGTAGAACATACATGCGAACAGAACCAGATACATGTAGGCGATGAACGGCCAGCAAGCACGGACCAGATCGCGCATCTTGATCTCTGTGATCCCGCACACCACGAACAGCACCACGCCGACCGGCGGCGTCAGCATTCCGATCACCAGGTTGAGCACGAACAGGAAGCCAAAATGCAGTGGATCGAGGCCCAGCGCCAGGGCGATCGGATGCAGCAGCGGCACCAGCATGATATAGGCCGCATTCGACTCCATGAACATGCCGACGACAAACAGGAGTACTGCAACCAGTAAGTTGAATATCAACGGATCGCGCGTGAGCGACTGGATCAGCGCCGAGAGCTTCTGCGGCAGGAGATCGACCGTCAGCAGGAAAGTCGCGGCCGAGGCGAAGGCGATGAGGGCGCCGACCATGGCGCTGGTGATGGCCGCGCGGATGATCAGCGCCGGCAAATCGGCGAGCACGAGGCGGCGGGTGATGAAAAAGCCGATGAGAAGCGCGTAGACGACCGCAATCGCCGAGCCCTCGGTGGCGGTGAACGCACCGCCGACGATGCCGCCGATAACGATGACCGGCATCAGGAAGATGATCAGCGAGCGCCGCAGCTGCAGCAGCACGTTGGCAAAGCTGAACGCCGCACCGGTCGTCCCCCAGCCGCGCTGCTTGGCGATCCAGCTGCACATCGCCATGAAGCCCGCTGTGATCAGCAGGCCGGGGATGACGCCGGCCATGAACATGCCGCCCACCGAAACCGTCGGGCCGGCCATGAACGCGTATACGATCATCGCCGCGCTGGGCGGAATGATCGGCCCCAGGTTGGCCGCCGCCGCGACGATGGCCGTGGCGAAAGGCTTGTCGTAGGCCTTGGTCAGCGAGGGAACGAGGATCGTGGCGAGGGCGCTCGCGTCCGACACGGCCGCGCCCGACACCGTCGCCAGTCCCGCCCCCGACAGCATGGTGACGTGCGCCAAGCCGCCGCGCACCCGCCCGACCACGGAATTCGCCAGTTCGATCAGGCGCTCGACGATGCCGGCTTTGATCATCAATTCGCCGGCCAGCATGAAGAACGGAATCGACATCAGCGGGAACGAATTGACCGAATGCATCATGCGTTGCGGCAGCATCGCCCATTCGACGTTCGCCCCATGCGCCGCGGCGAGCGCGCCGAACCCGAGCGCGAAGGCGATGGGCATCCCCAGCGTGGCGAGCAGCAGAAATACGAGAACGAGTACCGCGCTCATTCGTCCCTCATTCGGCGGACAGCAGATCGTGCCTGGGCGCACCTGCCACGGCAATGGCGACGAGGTGCAGGATGCTGTGCGCCGCGCCGATGGCAATCGGCAGCATGAACCATCCGACCGACACCTCCAGTGTGGGCAGATTCTCGTCCCATTGCCCGACAAGAAGCACCACGGAGTGCCAGCACACCACCCCCATGAGAAAGGCGGAGAGCCCTGCCATCAGGCGCGGCAGCACCTGGCGCAGCACTTCCGGAAACGCGTTCATGACAAATTCGATGCCGATGTGCGCGCCGCCGCGCACGCCCAGCGGTACCGCCAGGAACATGAACCACACGAACGTCAGCCGGGCCACTTCTTCGGCCCAGTCTATCGAAGTATTGAAACCGTAACGCAGTACGACTTGGGTGAAGACGATCGCGGTCATCGCGCAGGCCGCGGCTATCACGGCCCAGCCGGCTACGCGATCGATGCCAGCAAGGGCCTTGCCGGCGGGTCCGCCCAGCGCCGCGGTCATGGCGCGCTCAGCGGACCTTTGCGACTTCGGCCAGCACGCGGTCGACCAGTTCCGCACCGGCGCGCTTCTTCACCTGGTCCACCACGGGCGCGCTGGCTTTGCGCATCTCGTCGATGGCTTGCGGCGTCAGCGCGTCGTATTGCATCTTTTTCCTCAGCTCGGCCAGTGCCTTCGCATCCAGCTCCGCCGCCAGCGAGCGCTGACTGGCGATGGCGGCGGCCATTGCGCCGCGGATCGCTTTTTGCTGCTCGGGCTTCATCGCCTCGAATTGCTTGCGATTGGCGACCACGGCGATGAAATCGAAGAAATGCCCGGTGTTGGATACAAATTTCTGCACTTCGCCGTAACGGTTGGCGACGATGATCGAATACGGGTTTTCCTGCCCGTCGAGCACCCCCTGCTCCAGCGCGGAATAGAGTTCCTTCACGTCCATCGCGATCGCGTTGACCCCCAGCGCGCGGAACGTCGCCAGATGCGCTTCGTTGGGCTGCAGGCGAATCTTCAGCCCTTTCATTTCCGCCATGGACTTTATCGGCCGCTTGGAATTGGTGAGATGGCGCGCGCCCAGCTCCATCCAGCCGAGGGAGACGAAGCCCTTGTCGGCCAGTTTCTGGTCGAGCAACTGGCCGACGGGCCCGTCCATGACCTTGAACGCCGCTTCGCGCGACGGAAACAGGAACGGCAGGCTCACCGATTCCAGTTCGGGCACGATGCGCGACAGGAACGCCGCTCCCACCCAGGTCATGAACAGTGTCCCGGAGCGCACCGCGTCGACGTTTTCCTTTGCGCCGCCAAGCTGCATCGCCGGAAAGATGTCCACGTCCAGCTTGTTGCCGGACAGCTTGGCGAGCTCGGCGCGGAACACCTTCTCCACGGCGACGCTGGAGGAGTGGTCGGCGGCGAAGTTGCCCGCAATGCGTATCTTCTCCTGCGCAGCGGTCGAACAGGCTGCGGCGGCCAGGGCCGTCGCCAGACATAGCTGCAGGTGCAGATTGCGAAATTTCATCTTGTTACTCCCCCGTCGTATGCTCTGTTGTGTCAGGAAATCTGGACCGGTCAAAATCGATTGGCGCCAAATTGTTTTTAGATTGTGTACAATCTAGTTGCATAATGTCAACAATTATTTTATCCTCCGACCAGGGATCTGACACATGGCTACCCCAGCAACAGAACGGACGGCAAGGATCCGGCCACTCGCCCGAAGAGGCGCACTGGATGAAGATGCCATCTACGAGCGCATCATGGCGGCTGTATTCGAGCACCGGCTGCCGCCCGGCACCAAGTTGGGGGAGGACAAGCTTGCCGGCATCTTCGGGGTGAGCCGCGCGCGCATCCGGCGCGTGCTGCTGCGCCTTGCGCACGAACATGTGGTCACGCTGGAGCCGAACCGCGGCGCCTTCGTCGCCAAGCCGACTGCGGCAGAAGCGCGCGACATCTTCGAGGCGCGCCGTCTCATAGAACCCGGCATCGTCACGCAGTTCATCGACCGGGCCGACCGTACCGGGATGACGCGGCTGCGCCAGCATGTGGCAAAAGAGCGCCGCGCGCGCGCGGCGGACGATCTGCGCGCGATCGTGCGGCTCTCCGGTGAATTTCACGTACTGATCGCTGAGATTGCCGGCAATGCCATGCTCGCCCGCACCATGCGGGAACTGACACTCCTAACCTGCCTGATCATCGCGCTCTACGATGCCCCCGCGGTGCCGCACTGCCGCAGCGACGAGCACGCGGATATCGTCGAGGCCATTGCACGCAAGGACCAGGAGCGTGCGGTCGGCCTCATGATTGAGCACCTTGACCACGTGAGAGCAGGTCTGGACCTCGATGTGGAGTCGGCAGAACCCGCCGACCTGGACGCAATTCTGAGCTAGCCGCGCACTGCCGCGGTGCGCGGGCGGACGATCTAGGTGCAGCGCTGGCGTGCCCCGCTTCCGCGAACAGCAGTGGGAAGACGCGATGTTATCCCCGCTGAATCCGCCGGCGCGCTGCGTCGCGGCCAGATGCATATCGGCGATAATCGCCCCATGTTCGGACTATTCAATGCCTGGCGCAGAAAGCGTGCCTTGCGCCGCGCCGTGCTGGACGAGGCCCTGTGGCAGCGGGTGACCGGCAGTCTGCATTTTCTGCGGGGACTGACGCAAGCCGAAAGCGAGCGATTGAAGGACCAGTCGACGCTATTCCTGCACAAAAAGCAAATGCACGGCGCGCGCGGCTTCGTCCTGACCGATCCGGTGCGTCTTTCGATCGCGGTGCAGGCCTGCCTGCCCATCCTCAATCTGGGCCTGGACACCTATCAGGGCTGGGTAGGGATCGTCGTCTACCCGGGCGAATTCAAGGTCCGGCGCGAGGAAACGGACGCGAGCGGAGTGGTGCACGAATACGACGATGCGCTCTCGGGCGAAGCCTGGCCTGGCGGGCCGGTGATCCTCTCCTGGCAAGACGTGGAACTGGGCGAGGCAGGCTACAACGTCGTGATCCACGAGTTCGCGCACAAGCTGCACATGGCCCGCGGCGATATGGATGATTTTCCGCTGCCGCACGCGGACATGGACCGCGAACGCTGGCTGGCCGTCTGGGACAGGGCCTACGACGAATTCTGCGACCAGGTCGACCGCGGCATGGATACCCTGATCGATCCCTACGCGAGCGAACAGCCGGCCGAATTCTTCGCCGTCCTCTCCGAAACCTTCTTCACCCTGCCGCAGGCAGTGCGCTCGACCTATCCGGCCTTGTACGCGCAGCTGGCGCTGTTCTACAGGCAGGATCCGGCCGCAAGGCCTCATCCATAATCGCGAACCAGGGCATTCGCGCGCTGCGTCCGGTTACCGCTGACACAAAACACAGCATGGGGATTCTATACAAGATCGCCGATTGCGTGCGGACGGCTTTTCGTCCGTACGCAATCGGCGATCCGCGCGGACGGTCCGCCGTCCGCGCAAGCCGGGGGCACTGCGGTTCGAGTTGGCCGGATCTATCCAGGCGTTGTGCACGAGCGACCATTGCGCGCTCCGCGCGCCAACCGTGTTTTCTGTACGGATAAAAAGCGCATCCGTACAGAAAACACAGTTATGGATAAGACAATAACGCGGAGCTGCGCATGAAACCGCAACCGGTAGGCGCTATCAGTCCCCCAGCAGAAAATCGCGCACTATCGCGATCTGGTCCGCGTGCATCAGCGTCGGCGC
>ERZ1292640.3794-Hain-H43-02um-R1-3794-length-11687-cov-5_pt1 | contig 11687 bp, 5 predicted proteins | sample MGYA00564404_ERZ1292640 | MGnify/ENA primary metagenome ERZ1292640 (study PRJEB36523, sample SAMEA6512636) | groundwater metagenome | collected 2019-01-08 | study: AquaDiva: Metagenomics assemblies of 32 groundwater samples | reverse complement strand
ACAAGCCCCAGGCGACGCCCGCACAGGAGTCGGATCATGAGTAACGCGCACACCGCCCGCCCGCTCGCGCTCGCCCTTGTCGCGGGCTCCATCCTGGCCGGCTGCCAGGTCGAGGGACAGGCCGCCGCGACCCGGCGACCTCCGGTGTCGGCCGCGCAGCCCAACCAGCCCGCTTCGGGCAACATCGCCGATCCGGCGTTCCTCGAGCAGTTCGCCGCGACCTACCGCTTCGGCGCCGGCACGCCCCGCGGAATCACCATCACCCCCGATGGCAAGAGCGTCCTGTTCCTCAGGTCGGGCCCCCGGTCGGTCGTGCAGGATCTCTACGAGATCAACGTCGCAACCGGCTACGAGCGGGTCCTGCTCACCGCCGACAAGATCCTCAACGGTGCGCAGGAGAGGCTCTCCGCCGAGGAGCTGGCCCGGCGCGAACGCATGCGCATGTCCAGCCGCGGCATCGTCGGGTACTCGATGAGCAAGGACGGCAACAAGATCCTGGTCCCCCTCTCGGGCAAGCTCTACGTCATCGAGCGCGCCACCCTCCGCGTGCGCGAGGTCGGCACCCACAAGGGCTTCCCCATCGGCGCCGTCTTCAGCGACGATGCCTCGACCGTTGCCTGCACACGCGAGGGCGATCTCTACGTCATCGACGTCGACAGCGGCACCGAACGCAGGCTCACCACCAAGCCCGAGGGCAAGGCCGGCGAGACGATTGACAACGGGATCGCCGAGTTCGTCGCCGCCGAAGAAATGGCCCGCTTCGACGGCTTTTGGCTCAGCCCCGACGCCAAGTCCGTCGCCTACTGCCAGGTCGACACCGCCGGCCTCGAAACCTTCACCATCGCCGACCCCGTCAACCCCGACAAGGGCCCCCAGAGCTGGCCCTACCCGCGCCCGGGCAAGAAAAACGCGACCGTCAAGCTCGGCGTCCTGCCCACCGCGGGCGGGCCCACCACGTGGGTCAACTGGGATCACGATCGGTATCCCTACGTCGTCACCGTCCGCTGGGACAAGAACGCGCCCCTCACGCTCGTCGTCAGCAATCGGGCCCAGACCGAGATGGTCGTCTACGCCGTCGAACCCTCGACCGGGTCGCTCACCGAGATCCTCACCGAGCGCGACGCCGCGTGGGTTGAGATCCGCCAGAGCGTCCCGCACTGGCTCGAGGACGGCTCCGGTTTCCTCTGGATCAGCGAGGCCGGCGGTTGGCCCGAGCTCCAGTGGCGCGACCGCTCCGGCAAGCTGCTCGCCACGCTCGCGGGCAAGGACGTGGGCTTCCGCGGGCTCATCGACGTCGACAACGCCAAGGGCGCGGTGTACATCTCGGCGAGCGTCGACCCCACCCAGTCGCACGTCTGGGCCGTCCCGCTCAACATGAGCTTCCCCCCGCAGCAGCTCACGCAGGCCGAGGGAACGCACGGGCTCATCGCCAGCAAGAACTTCTCCGCGATCGTGCTGACGTCGTCGACGGCCAAGGGCGAACGGTCGGCGTCGGTGCTGGGGGAGAAGGGCGATCCCACGCCCATCAAGAGCGTCGCGGAGAAGCCCCCATTCATGCCGAACGTGGAATGGACCACTGTCGGATCGGGCGATCGCATTTTCCAGGCCTACGTGATCCGTCCGCGCAACTTCGAGAAGGGTCGCAAGTACCCCGTGATCGACAGCGTCTACGCGGGACCGACCGCCAACGTCGTCACCAAGACCCTCTGGGGCTCGCTGCTCAACCAGTGGATCGCCGACCACGGCTTCATCGTCGTCGGCCTCGACAATCGCGGCACCGAGAACCGCGGACGCACCTGGCAACGCGCCTGGAAGCTCCAGAGCGGCAATTCCAAGGGCGATCTCATCGACATCGCCCTCGCCGACCAGGCCGACGGCGTCAAGATGCTCGTCGAGAAGTACCCCGAGATGGACGGCGCCCGAGTGGGCGTCTACGGCTGGTCGTTCGGCGGCTACTTCAGCGCCATGGCCGCCATGCGCCGCCCCGACGTCTTCAAGGCCGGGTGCGCCGGTGCCCCCGTCTGCGACTTCGCCGACTACGACACCACCTACACGGAGCGGTATCTCGGCACGCCGCAGGAGAACCCCGAGGGCTACAAGAACAGCAGCGTGCTGACGTGGGCGAAGGACCTCAAGGTGCCGCTGATGGTCATCCACGGGACGGCCGACGACAACGTCTACTTCATGCACTCGCTCAAGATGACCGACGCTCTCTTCCGCGCGGGCAAGAAGTACGATTTCCTGGTGCTCCCGGGCTTCACCCACATGGTCCCCGACCCGGTGGTGACGCGAAGCCTCTACACGCGCGTCGCCGACTTCTTTGTTCGGGAGCTTCAGCCCGGGCCAAGCGCCCGCTGAACCATCCAGAATGTCGCGATCGAGCCGATCGCCAGCGACGCGGGGATCACCACGCGCGAGCGGTACCAGGGCTTGTCGCGCCACCAGCCCACCATGAGAAAGGCCGCCGCCAGGACGCCCAGGTGCCCGCATTCGACGCCCACGTTGAACGAGACGAGGCCGGCGACGAGCTGTCCGGTGGGCAGGCCGACCTCACCCAGCGCCGACGCGAAGCCCATCCCGTGGAGGAGCCCGAACACGAAGGCCACGACGGGGCGCCAGGCGTGCACCTTGGTGGTCGCCAGGTTCTCAACCGCGATGAACGCGATGGAGGCGGCGATGGTGGTCTCGACAATCCTGGACTGAAGCGCGAAGATGTGGAGCGTGGTCAGCGTGAGGGTGACCGAGTGTGCGATCGTGAAGGCGGTGATCTGCCACACCAGCGACTTGAGCCGCGGGCTGAGCAGGAACAGCCCCAGGACGAAAAGACCGTGATCTGGCCCACCGGGGATGATGTGTGTGAAGCCGAGCCACGCGTAGCGCCAGGCAACGTCCAGAGCGCTCAACTGCCGCACCGGCGTTTGCAACCCGCGGGCGCCATTCCCGCCGCCTGATCCATCCCCGGGCCCTTGTCCGGCCGCGTCACCCGCACTCGCGCTCCGCCACTCGAGCGGTGGCGTCGATTCGCCCGGGCGGAGCGGCAGCCCCAGGGGCTCGTCGTTGGGCCGCTCGATCGTGACGATCACATCGCCGAGCACCTTGGGAAAGGCAATCGAAACTCCACGAGAGCCCTGGGGCAGCGTGGCCCGCGCGATGATGATCATTCTCACAGGCAGTCGCCGATCCCCGTTGGCCCGGCGCCAGTCGCGCAGCGACTCCACCGTCGGGGCTTCGAGAATCTCGACATCGACACGCCGCCCGTCGGCGTTGAGCACGAACAGGGACTGGAATCGGTCCCGCCCGGCAAGGAACGTCTGGGCCTGCGTCGTCTCGGTCGCGTCGAGAAACTCGAACATGGGCGCGTCGGCGATATCCGCCGGCGTCTCGTCGAGCGCGAACGCCAGCGCGTCGTGGCTCAGCGTCAGCGAGAACTCGCCTCTGGCATCGATCTTCACCAGGGCCGTCGCCGAGAAGCGGGGATGGCCAAGGGCTCCGGGTGCGAGCAACCCCAGGACGATGGCGAGCATCGTCGCGACCAGCGCGCGAACCAATGGGATGCTCCTCATGTTCCACTCACTGGCTCAGGGAACGCGCGTCGACTCCTTGAGCGACCGGATCGCTTCCTCTCCAAGCGCCGAGTTCCAGATCGTGACCCCGCGGATCTCACCCTCGAACGTCCGCTTCTTCTCCCACGGGTCCACCGGGGCGAAGTTGACCACGTTCTCGTCGTCGGCGAGCTGAACCTTGCGTTCGCCGACCTTGACGCCGTCCTTGAACATCCGCAGCACCGTTCCGTCATAGGTCGCGGTGAGCATCTGCCACTTGCCAAGTTCCAGGGGCGTCTTGCTGGGCACGTCGCGGTTGCAGACCCAGAACTGCAGCCCGTTGGCGAACTTGCTGAAGTATCGGGCGATCCCCGCGGTGCCGTCCTCGCACTTGCCAAACCCGGCGATGATCGTGCGGTTGTCGGGCTGCTTGTCCGTCTTCACGAACATGCTCATCGTCCACTTGTCGCCGCCCTTGACGGGCAGGCCCGGCACGTTCTTGATCGCCTTGCCCATCATCTCCTTGGTTACCGCCTCGAGCTTGTACACCGGGCCGGTGACGCGAACCTCCAGCGACGCCGCCTTCGACGCGTTGTGCGCCGGCGACGCGTCCTTGATGTCCTTCACGTTCAGGTGGTACGTCTTGTCCACCTCCGGCGCCGATGCAAGCTCGACCGTCGCCGTCTTGTGGTCCGCGCTGAGCGTCACGCTCTTGACCGCGATCGAAGGCTCGACCAGGTAGTTCTTCGCCGAGGCCGCCGAATCATCCAGCGGCTCCGAAAACTCCACGCGAATCACCGGCGACATGTAGTTCGTCGATACACCCTTGACAGTGGGGGGTGTCACGTCGGTCACATCGACCTTCACCGTCGCGACCGGGCTCGAAGCGCCGCCAGACCCGACGACCGCGGCCGTCACCGTCGTCGGGCGATTCACCGCGATCGGCCCGGCGTAGACCGGAGAGGCCTGCGTGGGCGCCGAGCCATCGAGCGTGTACCGGAGCGAACCGGGCGTCCAGTACATCCGAGGCTCGATGCGAATCTCCGTCGCGTCCTTGAAGGGCCCTGAACCCACGACGATCCGCGGCGAGTCCTGGGCGTGATCGTTGAGCGTGTCGGTCAGCGCCCCCGCGGGCACGACAAGGAGCCCGCCCGTGTTCACGGCCGTCGCCGCGAACACCTTCACACGATCGTTGTTGGGCAGCCGAACCGTCTTGGCGCCCTTGGGCAGATCGATCGCGACCTTGTACATGTAGCAGAACTGGTAGTACGTGTCGCCCTTGGGAGTGCTGTAGTGCGAGTTGTACCACGCGACAGTCTCGGGCTTCACATACCCGGGCTCGATACCGCCCAGATCGTTGTTCCAGTTGAAGGTCAGCTCGGGCACCTCGCCCAGCCAGATTCGGCGGTCCCACTGCCCGAGCATTCCCGACCAGTCGCGGAAGCGAGCATCGACCTTCTTGCCGTCAACCTCCACGCTCGTGTTCACGTCGCCGTCGGACGAGGCCGCCAGCAGGTAGAGCCGATCAAACTCGCCGCTGGGGAGCGTGATCTCCTGCCCGCGGCACGCGACGGCGTTCTTCTTCCCATCCGCGGCCGACCCCAGCGTGAACGTGGCGTCTTCCGCCACGATCGTCGCGGGGAACTGCTCCGCCGGGAATCCGCTCCCCTTCGCGTCCATCGCTCCATCGCCGCGCTTCGCCCGCGTGGAGGCCACGTCTGTGTCAAACGCGAGCTCGACGCTCGTGCTCTGGGTCTTGACCGCCTTCACCGAGGCCTCGCCGAGCTTCACCGCGTACGCCCGCAGCTCGTACCCGCCGATGTCGGCGACCAGTGCGCCGTCCTTTACTGTGGCCGCACCCATCGGGCGTTCCTGCCCATCAACCTCGCGGGCCGACAGAATCACCTTGCCCGCCGAGACCTTCACGCCCTTGACGGCTTTCCCGCTCAGCTCCCGCAAGCGCAGCACAACCTCATCCCCATCTTCGGCCTTCTTGATCGCCGACACCATCACGTTGGGATCGCTCACCTTGACCAGCGAGAACGACTTGCCCAGTGCGCCCGCGTGGGCGCTCGTCCTGAACGCCAGGATCGGCTGGTTCAATCGCGCCGCCTGCTCGGCACTCCGCCCCTTGCGCCAATCCCCCTCGTGCCCGGAGATCGCGTAGAGAATGTGGTGCCTACCCAAATCCTGCGTCCCCTGATCCTGATACCCGCCCTGCACCCCTGGCGTGTGCAAGAGCGTCAGTCGCACCGTGGTATCGCTGGGCTTGTCGGCCCCGTACTTGCTGTCGCTCATCACCGTGACGCCGTAGTCGCCCTTGGTGTCGGTGAGGTCAAACCACTGCTGGAACGCGTACTCGTACTGGTGCGGCTGGCCGTTGCCGCGTTCGATCGTGCCCGTCTGAATGTCGTACGTCGCCTTGGGGTTGCTCACCGACAAGGGGAACGCCGCCCGCAGGCTCCGCTCGCGTGCCGCCCAGTCGATCGAGCAGTCAAACTCCAGGCGATCGCCCGCCTGCCCGCCCGCCAATCGCAGACGCTGCGTGAACGTCGATCCGCCGACCTCGCGCACAATCTCAACCGTCACCCGCGCCGGCCCATTCTCAACCACACGCACCTTGGCCGCCCCACCCGCCCCACCCGCCCCACCCGCCCCCACGACCTCCTTGACCGGCAGCTGGCGATCCGCCCAGTCCTGGTTCCATGCCGGCCAGTTCTTGGGGTTCTCGTAGTGCAGCCCCAGCCCGGCCGGGGCCGAGAGCATCTCCCGCTTGGCCTTCTTGTCCGTGATCGAGGCCACGTCGCCATTGTCGTTGATCTTGACGAGATAACGGCTGTTCTCGATGCTCTTGTTGTCCGCGTGCAGCGTCGGATCCACCGTCGGCGCCGCCGTCCCCAGCGTCGCGCTGAAGCTCGCGAAACCCACCGACGGCACCTTCGCCAAAAACGCCACCCGAACCATCGTCGCATTCCCACTCAGGATCTGGGCCGCCACCGGCTTCCCATCCGGCCCCGTCACCACCACGCTCTTGGCCGCCGCAAAGTCGCCGGGAATCTCCGCCTCCACCACATCCTCGCGATCCACCGACAGCGGATTGAACAACACGAGCGAAGTCCCGCTCCCCGTTGTGTCCATCGCACCCGCCACAACCCCCGCACCATCCGTCAGCACCGCCGCAAACTCGTTGGCCGCCAGAATCTCGTCGTTCCACGAGTAGTCGTACGCCCTGGGGTGGCTCGTCCCCGGCAAAATGTCGTGCATCTGCGACCCGAGCACCAGCGTCCACGCCTCTTCGAGCTTTGCCGACGGATACGCCCGCCCGCCCAGCCACGCCGCCGCTACCGATGCCCGCTCGGCCGCGTCGGCGAGCAGCTCGTTCTTGCGGTTCCACCGCTTCATGTACGCCTGGGAGGTCACCGACCCCGCCGAGTGCTCGGTGAGCTGCAGCTCGCCCTTGTACGTCGGCAGCTTCGCGCGCATCTCGGGCGTGATCGCGTGGAAGAGTTGATCGGCCGGGCCCGACACGATCTTCTGCTTCCCCTTGGTTGCGATGCTCGTCTCCATCATCGCCACCGAGCGATCCGTCGGCCCGCCGCCCTGATCGCCCGTGCCGTAATAGTGGTAATCCGCTAGCACGCCCGAGACCTTCCCGCTCGCGGCGATTCGCTTGGCCCACCCGTCGCTGTTTGCCAGGTTCTCCAGCACCTCGCCGCCGTAGCTGCCAGGGTCCAGCGCCGCCACCACTCCGCGCCCGTCGGGCCCCTCCCACACACCCACCTTGAACGGAATCGGTACCACCGCGTTCCACGTCAGCTTCTGCGTCGAGAACCCCGTCACCCCGCAGTGCGCCAGCAGGCTGGGAATCGCCGCCGGGAACCCAAAGCAATCCGGCAGCATGTACTCATCGCTCGCCACACCAAATTCCTGGCGGAAGAACCGGTTGCCGTACAGCACATGGCGCACGTACGACTCGCCCGACGGCACGTTGGCGTCGTTCTCGTCGACCGACGATCCGCACGGGAACCACTTGCCGGCCGCAACCTCCGCCTTGAGCCTCGCGTAGTCCTCGGGGTAATACTCGCGCATCATCTGATACCGGCGCGAGCCGCTGAAATTGAAGACGTAGTTGGGGTACTTCTTGAAGAAGTCAAAGTTGACGTGCAGCGTCGCGGGCAGGTACTCGCGGATGCTCTGCGGATAACACCACCGCCACTGCGTGTCCAGGTGGGCGTACGCCACCACAAAGAGCGTCGGCTCCTTGAGCAGGTCGGGCAGGGCCGGGGGAGTCTTCGTGCCCGGCGTCGACGCGATCGGGGCGGCCTTCTTGGTCTCAGTCGCCGCCGGCTGCGCCAGCCCGGAAGCCGTCACGAGCGAGCTGATCCCGATCACCATTCCAAACGCCGCAGACTTCGAACGCTTCATGTTCTTGCTCCGCCAGAGTGACTCCGCGCCGCCCATTGGTGGCACCGCTCTCCAGAGCGGTGCTTGCCTTTCCGCACGCCTCCCGATTTCCGACCGCGATCCTAGTGCCCACCCGAGGGCTTCGCGCATCCCCAGCCCGGATGTTGGCCCATCATGCCAGACCTAACTCTTCCCGCAGACACGCGGCAATCGCCTCGCTGTTCGCGGCCCCCTCGACCCGGGCCCTGAATTCCTCGTGCATCAGTTTCCGCGCCAGCTTCGCGAAGACCTTCATGTGGGCGGCCCCGCCCCCGCCGGCACTTTCGGACGCCGGAACCGCCAGCAGCATCACGATTCCAACGGGAAGTCCGTCCATCGATCCCCACTCCACCGGCGTGCGAAGCTTCAGCACCGCCAGAGTCGGGGTCGCCACCGCGTCTGACTTGCAGTGCGGCACCGCAAACCCATATCCCAAACCCGTCGAGTACGTCGCCTCCCGGGCCCACACCGCCTCTTCCACCGCCTGGGCGTCGTTGGTTCGCCCCGCGATGAACAGGAGATCGATCGCTTCCCGGATCGCCTCTTCCTTCGAGCACGCGTCACTCCCCACCTCGATCAGCTCGGCGTCGAGAATGCTCTCGTGCGTGCCCGAGGACCTGGGCCCCGCCCGCAGCAACGTTTCCACCGCCGCGGGCGTCCTGCACGCCGCCGCGGCCGCCAGGAGCTCGCGGCACGCCGACGCATCCAAGGCTTGCACCGCGGCCTTGAGCTTGAGTACCTCTCCGGGCGAAACGCTGATCTCATCGACTCCAAGCCCCACCATGAGCGGCAGGTTCACTCGGTCTCCGGCCATCTCCCCGCACACCCCGATCCATTTGCCCCTGGCTCTCGCGCCGTCCACGATCGTCCGCAAGAGGCGCAGAAACGAAGGCTGGTGCGGGTTGTAAAGCCCAGCCACCGCCGCGTTCCCGCGATCGACCGCCATCCAGTACTGGCAAAGGTCGTTGGTCCCGATGCTGAAGAAGTCCACCTCTTCGCACAGCTGATCCATGACCAGCGCCGTCGCCGGAATCTCGATCATCACGCCCACGGGCGCGCCCGCATCGAACGCCACGCCGGCCGTGGCCAGGTCCTTCTGCGCGTCGCGCACCTGCTCGCGAAACCACGCGGCCTCGGTGGGCGTCGCCACCATCGGCGCCATGATCTTCACCTTGCCAAAGGCCGACGCCCGAGAGATCGCTCGCAGCTGAGTCCGCAGGAGTTCGGGATGCTTCTCGTACAGGCGCAAGCCCCGCACGCCCAGGAACGGATTGTCTTCCTTGGGCATCGTCAGATAGGTCGCGGGCTTGTCCCCGCCGATATCAAACGTTCGGATGATCACCGGTCGCCCGGCCGCGGCCCGCACCACAGCGTCGTACGACTCGAACTGTTCCTGCTCGGTCGGGGGCGTCTGGCGGTCAAGAAACAGGAGCTCGGTTCGCAGGAGCCCAACACCCTCGGCCCCGCGGTCCACCGCCGCCACCACCTCATCCGCCAGCGTCGCGTTGACTCCGACTTCTAGCCGCACGCCATCGCTCGTGACGGCCGCCTTCAGCGCCGCGGGCGCCAGCCTCGCCGTCAGCCGATCCATCGTCCGCTTCTGTCGCTCGTAGTACCGAGCCACGCCCGGAGTGACTCCGGTCACCACGAACCCGGCATCCCCATCCACCACGACCTGTTCTCCGGCTCCCACCAGGCTCGCGGCACCGGGCACGTCGATGAGCGTCGGAATGCGCAGCGACCGCGAGAGGATCACTGTGTGCGACGTTGCCCCGACACCGCCCAGCACCAGTCCACGCAAGAAGCGGCGATCCATCCTCAGCAGCTGGTTTGCGGTGAGCATCTCGGCGAAGACCACGCTGTCGCGCTCGAGTCGCACGTTCATCGCCTCGAGCTTCCCCCCCGTCACGCGGTCGAGCAGCTGCATGCACACGTCCTGCACGTCGACCACGCGATCGCGGATGTACGCGCTCGCGGCGGTCCGCAAGCGCGCGACAAACTGCTCCGCCGCCGCCACCAGGGCCTGCGCCGCCGTCCGCCCGCCGCGCACTTGTCCCTCGATCTCCGCCAGGAGCGCCGGGTCGCCGGCGATCTGTGCGTGCGCCCGCAAAAGCTCAGCCTCCATCCGATCGTGCGCCAGCCCCGAGCGTCTCTCGAGATCCTCCCGCACCCACGCGGCCGCCCCGCGGACGACTCCGAGCTCCTCATTGGTCGATCCGGGCTTCGCGTCCAGGGCCTCCGCCGGCAGCACGAGCCCCTTCACCAGCACCCCGGCCCCGGCTCCCACTCCCCCGCACACGCGGCGTCCCGCGACATGGCGCGTGTTCTGCTTCCGCAGGGTGATCGGGAGCTTCACGCTCGCCTGGGCCCGCGCGGCATCCGGCGCCGGCAATTCATCGCCCTCCGCAAGCCGTCCCTCGACGCACGTTCGCACCGCCGCGATCGCCTGGACGGCGTCGGCCCCCGTGGCGGCGACGACGCACACGTCACCCTTGTGAACATCAAGCCCGACGATCGAGAGCACGCTCCGGGCGTTTACGGGCGTTGAGTCGATCCCCTTTGCGATCGTTACTTCCGAGGTGAACGGGGCCACACTCTCGGCCAGCATGCTCGCGGGGCGTGCGTGCACCCCGTTGTGCAGGGCGCACACGAACTGGTACCGCTCCCGATGGCTGTCCGCCCGCGTTGTCATCGCCGATCACACGCCCGCCTTCGCGAGGACTCCCTTGGGGTTCTTGATCGCCTCGGACACGCCCACGCGCACGGACTTTTTGTCCTTGAATCGCTCGAGATGCTCCACCTCGATGTCGACCGCGAAGATCGCCACATCCGCCTCGGCGATCTCCTTGGTGGTCAGCTCGTTCTCGATCCCCATCGCCCCCTGCGTCTCCACGCGGATCTGGTGCCCCATCGCCTTGGCCGTCTTCTCGAGCATCTCCGCCGCCATGTACGTGTGCGCAATGCCCGTCGGACACGCCGTTACCGCAACAATCTTCATTTTTGGCTCCCGCCTCTCGCCTCTTCCGCCTCTTGTCTCTTCACTCGATGCCTCTTGCCTCGATGCCTTCCTCTCACTCCGCCCTTTCCCCCGGCGCCTTCCAGACCTTCTTAAGCACGTTGATCGCCACCGCCGTCACAACCATCCCAGCCAGGATCGCCACCACATACATCCCCCGGTTGATCACCACCGGCAGCACGATCGGCCCGCCGTGCGGAGCCTGATCGCCCACGCTCGCCAGCATCGCTATCGTGCTCGCCGTCATCGATCCCAGCATGATGCAGGGAATCACCCGCAAGGGGTCCGACGCCGCGAACGGAATCGCCCCCTCGGTGATCCCGATCATCCCCATCGCCATCGCCGCGATCCCCGACTCGCGCTGCTCCTCGCTCCACTGCTTGCGGCTGATCATCGTCGCCAGGCCCAGCCCCAGGGGCGGCGTGCAGATCGCCGCCGCGACCGCCCCCATCATCAGGAAATTGCCCTGCGCAATGAGCCCCGACGCGAAGAAGAACGCCGCCTTGTTCACCGGCCCGCCCATGTCAAACGCGATCATCGCCCCCAGCAGCATCGCCAGCCCGATCGCGCTTCCCGTCTGCATCGCCTCGAGCTGATGGCCAAGCGCCACAAGCGCGTCCGCGAGCGGCGGGCCAAGCATCTTCAGCATCAGCACGCCCACCACAACCGACGAAACCACCGGGATG
>ERZ1292640.3793-Hain-H43-02um-R1-3793-length-11690-cov-44_pt1 | contig 11690 bp, 10 predicted proteins | sample MGYA00564404_ERZ1292640 | MGnify/ENA primary metagenome ERZ1292640 (study PRJEB36523, sample SAMEA6512636) | groundwater metagenome | collected 2019-01-08 | study: AquaDiva: Metagenomics assemblies of 32 groundwater samples | reverse complement strand
GCGCCCCTACGACTTGCGGCGTCTGGATGCCGGCGAGCTTGCCGCGCAGGTGGTGAGTGAGTTTCGCAAGGAAGCAGGACCGGGCGGCTTCACTATTCGCCTTGATGTGGCCCCCGGCGAACACCCGATTGAGGCCGACGCCGAAGCCCTCACCCATGCGCTTTGGAATCTGCTGGACAACGCGGTGAAGTACTCGGGCGAGGGCCGCACGGTGTGGGTCGCCGTGAACGGCCACCACGACGGCACGGCCATCTCGGTGCGCGACGAAGGGCCCGGCATCCCGCGCGAGGAACAGAAGGAGATCTTCCGCAAGTTCGTGCGCGGCGAGCGGGCGCGCCGGCAAGGCATCAAGGGAACCGGCATCGGCCTGGCGATTGTCTCCCACATCGTCGTGGCCCACGGCGGAGCCATTGAGCTCGAAAGCAAGGAGGGCGGCGGCAGCACGTTCACGTTGGTGCTGCCGCGCCGAGGTTGACCATGGCACGTGTTCTGATTGTTGAGGACGAGCCCGACATCGTGCTGAGCCTGGAAGAAGATTTGCGCCGCCAGGGCTACCAGACCGGCACGGCGGGCAACGGCGAGGCGGCGCTCCGCCTGGCCCGGGAGGGCGGATGGGATCTTATCCTGCTCGACGTGATGCTGCCCGGCATGGACGGCTTCGACGTTTGCCGCGAGCTGCGCCGCGCCGGAGTGAAGACGCCGGTGATCCTGCTCACCGCCCGCGCGCATGAGGCCGAGAAGGTTCTGGGCCTCGACGCGGGCGCGGATGACTACGTGACGAAGCCCTTCAGCCTTCACGAGCTCCGGGCCCGCATCCGCGCCGTGCTCCGGCGGACCGGCGAGGACACGCCCGGCGTTTACGGTTTCGGCGATTGCGAGGTGGATTTCAGCCGCGCCGAGTTGCGCCGCGGCGGCCAGACGGTGGAGGTGACCGCGCAGGAACTCCGCCTGCTCTCGGCTTTCATCCGTAGTCGCGGGCGCGTGCTCAGCCGCGAGCAGTTGATCGAAGCCGCCTGGGGCGCGGGCATGGCCATCACCGACCGCGCGGTGGATACGCACGTCTTCAACCTGCGCAAGAAGATCGAGCCGGTCCCGTCGGAGCCGCGCTTCCTGATCGGCGTCCGCGGGCTGGGCTACCGGTTTGACGGATGAAGAATTGTCGGAATCTTAACGGACCGCTGTTAGCGCCTTGATGGTCGGAGTGCACACTGAACACATGAACCATTCGAGATTTTGCATCGCGGCAGCGCTTCTGGCGGCACTGGGGGCGTTCCCGGCTGCCGCGCGAGCCCAGGAGAAGGCCGACAAGGCAGAAGTCGCGCTCCGCGTGGCCATCGAGAAGGAAACCGTCGAGGGTGACCTGAAAGCCGCCATCGAGCAGTACAGCAAGATCGTGGCGACTTTCAGGTCGAACCGCGACGTGGTCGCGCGCGCCCTGCTGCGGCTGGGACAGTGCCACGAGAAGATGGGCAGCGCCGAAGCGCGGAAGGCTTACGAGCGGCTGGTTAAGGAGTTCGGCGACCAGAAAGAGGCCGCCCAGGCGCGCGCCCGGCTCGCCGTTCTCGGCGGGGGCGCCGGCGGCACGCGGCGGCTGTGGAGCGACACCGAGCGGGACTGCATGGAAGGCGCCATCTCGCCCGATGGCAGATGGATGAGCTGCACCGACTGGACCACCGGCGATCTGGGCGTGCGCGACGTGGCCACTGGCCAGTTCCGCCGGCTCACCAACACCGGCGGCTGGGAGGCCTCCGGCAGCGCCTACGCCGATACCTCCGCGGTCTCCCCCGACGGCAAGTGGATTGCCTACGCTTGGTACAACGCGAAAGCACCGGGCCGGAAGAAGGAAGAATTGCGGCTCATTGCCCCTGAGGGCGGGCCGCAAAAGGTCCTGCTGAAGGGCCAGCAGTGGCTCGAAGCGCACGCCTGGACCCCGGACGGCAAACACGTGCTCATTGAGGCCGCCGATGAACACCGCCTCTCGCTGGTCCCCCTCGCCGATGGCGCCGAACGCCTGCTGCGGAGACTCGCCCCGCACGAAGACCCCGAGGGGGCGCGGATCTCGCCCGACGGCCGGTGGATCGTCTACGGTGCTCCCAGCCCCGGCACGCCCAAACACATGGACCTTCACCTGCTCTCCATCGCCGGCGGCGAACCGTTGCGGCTCGAACATCCCGCCCAGGACACTGATCCGGCCTGGCTTCCCGACGGCAGCGGCATCGTCTTCTTGAGCAATCGGTCCGGGGAGAACGCCCTCTGGACTCTGGCGATACAGGACGGCAAGCCGCAGGGCCCCGCGCGAGTGGTACGCACCCCCTTCCCCGTCCAGGACACTAAAGGCTTCTCGAAAGACGGCACATTCTTCTACGGCGTGAGCGTGGCCATGCAGGATGCCTTCGTGGCGCCGTGGGACGCCTCCAGCGGCAAGGTCGCCGGCCAGCCCCGCAAGCTCACCGAGCGCAACGCCGGCCGCAACGGGCCGCCCTTCTGGTCCCGCGACGGCAAACTTGCCTGGTTTGGCCGGACCGGGAGCCTCGGCGACGCCGGCCCCTGGCACACGATCTCCACCGCGCCCTCATTGGATGGTCCCGTCACCTCGGTCCCCGTCCGGGGCCAGCTCTGGGCCAACCACGCCGCTGCCTGGTCTGCCGACGGGACCAGCCTGATCGTTCAATCCGGGCGCTGCGACGGCTGCCGGGGCGGACTTGTCCGTCTCGACCCCCGGACGGGCAAGTCCGAGACCCTCATCGAGTTTCCCGAAACCATCGAGCGCTGGCAGCCTTCTCGCCTCATGACCATTGACGGCAAGACCTTCTACCTCGTTCTGAGCGAACGCCTGCCGGACAAGAACAGCAGCGCCGCGCTGTACCGCTACCACGTCCAGACCAACCGCCTCGAACGGCTCATGCCGATGGACTGGGGTTACGCTTCCGCCTCCCTGTCGCCCGACGGGCGCACGCTGGCGGGATTCCTCAGGACGGTTCCCGGCAGCTTCGCGCTGGCGCTGCTGCCCCTCGATGGCGGCCCGAAGAAGGTGCTCCTGGAAGGCCGTCCGGTTCAGGACCTCACCCAGGTAGGCGGTATTGCCTGGGAACCCGACGGCAAGCACCTGGTCTATCTGCGTCACACCGGCAAGGCTGAGGATGTCCGCGAGCTGATGCGGATCTCCACCGAGGGCGGCGCTCCGGTCCGCGTCGGCTTCGAGATGGAAGGCCTGTGGAAGCCGGAGATTTCCCCGGACGGCCGGTGGATCTCCTTCCAGGCCGGCCGCAACCGTTCCGAAATGTGGGCCATGGACGGCCTGCTGGAAGCGGTCCGCAACGCGAAGTAGCGGGGAGCCGCTACCGCAGCATCGCCTTCAGCCGGCGGAAAGCCGGGGCGGGGTGTTCTTCTTCAGCACGAGAAAGGGCGCTCCTCACGGCTGGGCCGGGAACAGGGGGACAAAGCCTTCTTGCGAAAAGTGCTGGTCTGCGGTGAGAACCTCGACGGTTGACATCCGCCGCATGATCGTCATTGAGACGCAGTCGGTCAAACTGTAAGCCTTGTCCGGGCGCTTCCGGTAGAGTGGTGGTGACCAAGCGTACAGGTTCAATAGAAGTGGCGGCCCGGCGTGCGGCTTCAGCCCACGGATCATTCGGCCGGCTGATCGCAACCCAGAAAAGGGTGTCGGCGAACAACACCCTCATCGCCGCGGGCTTCCGTAAACGTGGTGATCGAGGTTGCTGGAGAGGTCGGCGGGAAGGCGGCTCCACTCTTGGGCAGGTACCTGGTCCATGAGTCTCCGGGCAACCCGGATGATACGAGGCACAAACACCTTAAGCTTCCCCCCGTTGCGCCCTTCACTCGGCGACTGTCCTCTCGGGGTTGTCCGGCCAACAACGGCGGCCCCCCCTTGACGCGCTTTCATGATCTTCAGTGTACCACCGCCCCTGGCGGAGAACTCGCCGCTTGATCCGCGCTGCCGGCCTGCGCCCTCAGCGTGATCAGTGAACGGGGCGCCAGGTTCAGGCGCAGCTTCCCTTCGCCTGAGGTGCCGGCCTGTCTTGCCTGGTAGTGCTCGGTTTCGGTCGTCTCGACCGCCCGCCACTCCGCATCGGGAAGGCCATCGATAACCGCCTCGCGCGCCCCGCCGAGGTTCAGGATGTGGAGTGTGTGCTGACCGCCCGCGCGGAAGGCGGTGAACAGGACCCGGGGCTGATCGGAGGAAGTGGCCAGCGCTTCGCTCTTCGGCGGCGTCAGGTCAGTGAAGTGCTTCATCAACCAGAACCGGCTGGTGGGTTCGACCTTCCCGTCCGTGCCGAGGCGGGCCAGGCCGTAGTCGTTGGTGAATTGCCAGAACTGGGCGCCCTGCGGGCGGGCGTGGAGCAGGATCTCCTGGGTCATGCGAGCCTCGCGCAGACCGTAGTGGAAGCTGTCCCAAGCGCGGGTGTGATAGGAGGCCGCATCAACGCCCAGCTCGGTAACCAGCAACGGCAGCCGCAGCCATTCGCCCACGTCTCCCCAGGCGGCGTACTGTTCCGCGCTCGCGCCTCCCCAGGAGTGGAACGCGACCGCGCCCACGAACTCCATCGCCTCCGGGTCGGCGGCGGCGGCCAGCACATAGTTGTGAGTGTCCCGCGGACCGGTGGCGTCGCCCAGGAGCATCTTCGTCTTCAGCCCCAGCTTCCGGAAGTGCGCGCCGAACCGCTTGATCGCCCTGGCGTGATCTTCAGGGTCGAACCCGACATAGACCCCGATGTTAGCCTCGTTGAACGAAAACAGATCCGGTTCGACCGAGTACTCGCGCTTGGCGTACAGCAGGTAGCTGCCCACCAGCTCCAGCACCTGGTCCCACTTTTCCGGGTCGATGCGGCGGAAGTGCGCGCGGCGCGGTTTCTCGTGCGGGTCGGTGTAGAGCCGTTCCGGCAGCCACCAGATGCTGATAACGTAGGGCGCCCCCATCTGGTGAAACCGCCGCATCACTTCCAGGTCAGCCCGGATCGCGGCGCCCGGGTTATCCCGTTCCTTATCCCATTGGAACAGCTTCATCTCGGTGCGGGCCCAGGCAATCTTGAGATTGTTCAGGGTGTAGGCGGCAATGGGCGATTGATTGCTCCAGCAGTAGTTGCCGCCGAATCCGTCGAAACGGTAGCGCGGTTTGGAGTTGTTCAGGGCGAGCCGGCAGGCCGCGCCTGGACCCGCCTTCCCCGTCAGTCGAAACCTGGCTTTGAGCGCCGCCGCCGCGCCGGCCGCCAGCGGCCCGCGCTGAAGGACCGCCCGAAGCTGGTAGGACCGGCCGCGCGGTTCCCAACGGTCCACCAGCGCCACCGCATGAGGGCCTTCGAAGGACACTGCCAGCACCCAGGCTCCGGCAGCGCCGGCCAGTCGCAACGATGCGATCTCGCCGCGGTAAAAGACGGGGTCCGCAGGTTTGACGGCAGGCAGCACGACCTCGGCCCCCCCCTCGGAACTCATCCGTCCGTTGACGAAGACCGGCCGCGGCAGATCGAGCACGAACTCGACGGCTTCCAGTTCCAGGCGCGTCTCCGCCGTCACCGCCACCGTGTAGCCGAGGCCGGCCGCGTCTTCTGCCGCCTCAAGCTGGAACCGGCCCTGACTTTCGTCCGGCAGTTCGAACGAGCCGGACCAGGCCAGCCGGCCCGGTTCGCGCCGCAGCGGCCGGCGCGGCGTGCGCACCTGGAGAGGCACGCGCTTGCCGCCGGGCAGCACGGCCACCAGGCTGGAGGTCACCTCCAGATCCTCGGCCTCCGAAAGCAGCGCGATGATCCGGCCGGTGCTGTCGTAAGCGGCTTTCTCGACCGCTGCCGCCGCCGAACAAGCGAGCAGAACAGTCATCCAATAAGTCGTAATCGTGGGCGTCATTGCTCACCTGTCAGGATAAATCTTCATCGCCATGTCCGTGCTAACGGCTGCGCCGCGGCTGAGCGCCGTCGCGGGGCGCGGCAGGTCCTGAGCTATCGAAAGCTGGCACAGTATGCATGCAGTACATGATACACTGTAGGCAGACTATGCCTGCAGAATCGCGAGTTCAATACACGATTCGCGGAATTCCACGGGACGTCGATCAGGCGCTCCGCAAGAAGGCGCATCAGCGAAGCACCAGCCTGAACCGGCTGTTGGTCGAGGAACTGACGAATGCGGTGGGCGCATCGCTGAAACGGAACTTCCGTTCCCTGAAACCACTGGCCGGGCGCTGGAAAGAAGACCCGGAGTTTGATCGCGTCCTGGCTGAGCAGCGGCAGATCGATTGGAGCCTCTGGCGGTGAGGGTCCTGCTGGACACGACCCGGCTCACGGACGCCCTCCGGGGAGAAGTTGCGGTGGTCAAGATCATCGAGCAAGCGTCCGAAGTGTGGCTACCGTTTGTGGCCCTGGCCGAGATCAAGGCAGGATTCATGGCGGGCAGCCGGGCCGCTCAGAACGAGGGGCTGCTTCAGGCCTTCCTGCGCCTGCCGGGGGTAGGGGTGATGTTCGCCGACCGGGAGACGACCGACGTTTATGCCCGCCTGTTCGTGCAACTTCGCCGCGCGGGTACTCCTATTCCGACGAACGATCTTTGGATTGCGAGCCTCGCGCTACAGCATCAACTCATGCTGCTTTCCCGCGACGAACACTTCGACAAGCTGCCGCAGGTTTCAAGATCGTAATCCCCGGCCGCCGCGCCGGAGGGTTACCGCCGCGTCGCCTTGAGCATCTCGCTCTCGACTTGCTTGAAGCCGGCGGGGACCTCGAGCCTGGAGGCATCGACCGGCGCCGAGGAGAAGCCGCTCATCTCGCTGGTCATCTCCATCAGCGCGCCGGAGGCGTCGGCTGGCTGTTGCGGGGGCGCCTGCTGCGTCGGTGCCGGCTGGGCTGGCTGTTCCTCCTGTTTCTTGCGGCGTCCCAGGCCGCCGAGGCCGCCGAGCCCGCCTAAGCGCCCGCCGCGCCGGCCGACTGCGCCGCCGACCGCGCCGCCAACCGCGCCGCCGACCGAGGGCATCTCTACCGGCTCAGGCTGCGGCTGGGCCTGGGGCTGCGGCGCGGGTTGCGCCGGCGAGGCGCCAGCCTGCTGGGCCTGGTCTGCCTTGAAGCCCATCTTGACCACCTGGAACACCGCCACGCCGTCCATCTTAGCCGCCTCCTTGTAAAGGTCGGCCATGCCCTTGGAGATGTCCGAGCGGCCCTGGGCGAACATCCCGCCGCCCGGCGTCCAGGCCAGCTTCTGCCCCATGCGCTGGTAGAAGTTCTTCGCCTCGTCGTAGCCGGCCACCGGCGCCAGCCACATGTCGCTGGTGATGACCATGAAGACCCCGCGCTGGCCGGACTTGGGATCGGTCCCTTCCATCTCCATCGTCATCAGCATCTCGCGCGCGTTCAGGCCGGCGATCTGTTTCGTCTGGCCGGTCTCCTTGACCGACGCCTTGATCGAGACGTCCACCTGCTCGCCCTTGTCGGTTTTCATCTGGGCCTCGAGCTGCTTGAGCGCTTCGGCCATCTGGGCGAAGGTGATCACCGAGTAGGTTTTCTTCTGGAAGTTGATCTCGGTGATCGTCTCCTTGCTCAGGTCGATGATGTGCCCGCTCATGGAACTCAGCGTGGCCATCCGGTCGCCCTTCAAAAGGACGGTCATGCGGATGGGCTCGCGCGCCTGCTTGGAAAACACCCCGACCACCTTCATCATGCCGGCCATCATGCCGCCGGTCAGCTTCGAGGTCTGCTCGTAACTGAAGTCGGCTGGCAGGCTTCCGGCGCCGAAAACCGCTAGTGTCGCGACAACTGCTATTCGTTTCACGATCACCCTCCTTAGGGACATGATATGACATCCAGTGGCGGGAGGTCTAAAATAGTCCTTCAACGCCATGGCAGACACAATCATTCGCCCGACCCTGAAGTGGGTGCGGTTCGGCTACACCCTATGGTTCCTGATCGCCTTCGTGGCCATCTTCGCCTGGAACAACTACCTTCCCGATCGGCCGTTCTGGCCGGTGGCGGTTGGAGTGGCGGCCCTGTGGGCGTTGTGGCCACTGCGGTTGCAGATCCTGCGGCGGCTCACCAGGATCACCATCGCCGGCGACAAGCTGCGCTACGAAGCGGGCCTGTTCTCCAAGACCACCCGCACGCTCCAGCTCGCCAAGATCCAGGACGTGACGGTAAACCAGTCGCTGGGCCAGCGGATGCTGGGGATCGGCGACCTTTCCATCGAGACGGCGGGCGAGACCAGCCGGCTCACCATCCGCAACATCGACCAGCCGCAGGAGCTGGCCGACCAGATCCTGGACTGGTCCCACGAACAGCAGCCGAAACGCAAAGGAGATCGAGGGTGAGCATCAGGCGCGCGGGAGCGGCCGCGCTGCTACTGCTCGCCGGCTGCAAGGCGCCCCACAAGAAGGTGATTGGGGTGGTGCCCAAGGCGACCTCGCACATCTTCTGGGTGGCGGTCGAGGCTGGCGCGCGGGCGGCCGGGCGCGACCTCGGCGTGGAGGTCATCTGGAACGGCCCGGTCTCGGAGACCGAGTACGACCGCCAGATCCAGATCGTCGATTCCCTCATCGCCCGCCGCGTGGACGGGCTGGCGCTGGCGGCCACCGAGCGCAAGGCGCTGGTGGGCTCGATCGACCGCGCCATGGCGCTGGGCATCCCGGTGACGGTGTTCGACTCCGGTGTGGATTCCACCAACTACACCTGCTATCTGGCCACCAACAATTACGAGGCCGGCCAGATGGGCGCCCGCACGCTGGCCGGGCTGATCGGCGGGCGCGGCCAGGTGGCGGTGGTGATGCACGCGCCGGGCAGCCTCTCCACCATGGACCGCGAGCAGGGCTTCGAGGACGTCATGAAGAGGGAGTTCCCCGGGATTCGCATCGTCGCCCGCCAGTTCGGCATGTCGGACCGCGCGCGTTCGCGGGCGGCCGCCGAGAACATCCTGGCCGCCAACCCCCAGCTTGACGGGCTGTTCGCTTCCACCGAGCCGAGTTCCTCCGGTGCGGCACTCGCACTCAAGGCGCGCGCGCTGGCCGGCAAGGTCAAGTTCGTCGCCTTCGACTTCTCCGACAGCATGATCGAGGACCTCAAGGGCGGGACCATTCACGCCTTGGTGGTCCAGGACCCGTTCCGCATGGGTTACGAGGCGGTGAAGACGCTGGTGGACAAGCTGAACGGCACGACGCCGCCGAAGCGGATCGACCTCAGCGCGCGCGTGGTGGCCAAGGCCGGCCTCGACGACCCCGAAATCCGCAAGCTCCTGTTTCCCAACGTGCAGAAACACCTCAACCAATAACACCGTGCCATCCGCCGATCTCACTCCCGCCGTCGTCCTCTCCGAAGCGAGCCTCCGCGAGTTGATGGAGCGCATCCTGATCGCGGTGGAGGTGCCGCCGCCGAAGGCCGCCCTGCTGGCCGAGTCGCTGGCGGCCGCCAGCCTGCGCGGCGTCGATTCCCACGGACTGCAACTGCTGCCGCACTACGTCGCGCAGATCGAGCGCGGCGACGTCGATCCGCGCGCCGAGGGCCACGTGGTGGCGGAGAACGGCGCCTGCCTGATCTACGACGCCGAGCACGGGCTGGGGCAGGTCACCGCGGCCATCTGTTGCGGGCACGCGGTGCGGCTGGCGTCGCTCGCGGGCCTGTCGATGGTGGTGTCGCGCGAGTCCAACCACTTCGGCGCCGCGGCCTTCTGGTCCCAGCGCATCTCGGTCACCGGCCACATCGGGATGGTGGTGTGCGACGCCTCGATGCAGGTGCCGCCGTGGCAGGGCCGGGAGCAGCGGCTGGGGACCAACCCCATCTGCGTCTCCGTGCCGCATCCCCGGCAGCGGGGCTGGCTGCTCGACATGGCCACCACCACCGTCGCTTACGGCAAGCTGGAGCAGACGCTGCTCAAGGGCGAAGCAATCGTCCCCCACGGCTGGGCGCTGGACTCCGAAGGCGTGCCGACCACCGACCTCGCCACCGCGCTCCAGGGCTTGCTGATGCCGCTCGGCGGCTACAAGGGCAGCGGGCTGGCGACCATGGTCGAGATCCTGAGCGGAGTGCTGGCCGGTGGGCCGGCGTTCAGTACTCAGGTCACCGGCGTGCGCCACTGCGGCCGGCCGATGCGCTGCAACCACACCTTCATCGCCATCGACGTGCGGCGCTTCATGCCGCTCGAGGAGTTCTACGCCCGCATGGACTGGCTGGCGGCGCAGATCAAGTCGGCCAAGCCCGCCAAGGGGTTCGAGGAAGTGCTGGTGGCCGGCGATCCCGAATACCGCACTGAGGAGCACCGCCGGCGGCACGGCATCCCCATCATCCCGGGCCACTGGGAGTCGGTGGTGCGGCTGGCCGAGCGGCTCAAAGTGCCGCTACCGGGTTGATGCCGGGGTCGCCGCCCGCTCCAGCGCCGCCAGCGTCTCGGCCACGTCCTCATCGGTGTGGGCGGTGGAGACGTAGAGGCGGCCGTCGGGCAGGATGTAGATGCCTTCCTCGAGGGCGCGCAGCAGAAAGCGGGCCAGCCGCTCGCGGTCGTCTTCCAGCGTGTCGCGGTAGTCGCGCAGCTCCCTCTTGCCGGTGAAGTGGAGGGCGAAGGCCGCGCCGAAGCCGCACACCTGGAGCGCCACGCCCTGCCGCGCGGCGGCGGCGCGGATGCCTTCCATCAGCGCCTGGCCGGTCCGGTTGGCGCGGGCCAGCGCGGCGCCGCCGTCGCGGGCGAGTTCCTCCAGGACGACGTGGGCGCAGGCCAGCGAAACGGGATTTCCGTTGAATGTTCCGCCGAAGGACACCCCGCCGCCGAACATCAGCTCCATGATCTCTTTGCGCCCGGCCACCGCGCTCAGCGGCGCGCCGCCGGCCAGCGCTTTGCCGAATGTGGCCAGATCGGGGACCACGCCATAGTGGCTCTGCGCCCCGCCCGGAGCGAGGCGGAAGCCGGTAATGATCTCGTCGAAGATCAGCAGCGCGCCGTGCTGGTCCGAGATGCGCCGCAACGCTTCCAGATAGCCGGGCAGCGGCAGCAGGCAGCCGCTGTTGCACAGCACCGGTTCGAGAATCACCGCCGCTATTTCCGCTCCGCGCTCGCGGAAGATGTGCTCGACGGCGTCGATGCAGTTCCAGGACGCGACCAGCACATTCTCCGCCGCATTGGGCGTCTGGCCGCGGGACTCGGGAACCACGCGCGGGTCGTCGGCGGGACCGACCTCGGCGGCGCCGGGATGATGGCTGAGCAGGACCGAATCCATCCAGCCGTGGTAGTGGCCCTCGAACTTGAGGATGAGGTTGCGGCCGGTGGCGGCGCGGACCAGCCGCAGCGCAAGCTGCACGGCTTCGCTGCCGCTGGAGGTGAAGGCCACCCGCTCGGCGCACGGAACGAGCTGCTGCATCTTCTCGGCCACCAGGAACTCCAGCTCGTGCTCGGCGCCGTAAATCTGCGGGCGCTCGGCCTGGCGCCGCATCGCCTCAACGAGGCGCGGATGCCGGTGGCCGAGTATGAGCGGCCCCCAGGCCAGCGTGTAGTCGATGTACTGGTTGCCGTCCACGTCGGTGACGCGGCTGCCGGAGGCGTCGGCGAGGTAGAGCGGCACCGGGAACCTGGCGCGGAAGGGACTGCTCACCCCGCCGGCCAGGGACGCTCGCGCCCGGGCCAGCAGGGCGCGGGATGTCGGCCAGCGGTCGGTCAAGGCGATCCTCTAGGCGGGATACTTGCCCGTGATGTAGTTGCTCAACTGGTGAATGGTCGCGGCC
>ERZ1292640.3792-Hain-H43-02um-R1-3792-length-11693-cov-4_pt1 | contig 11693 bp, 8 predicted proteins | sample MGYA00564404_ERZ1292640 | MGnify/ENA primary metagenome ERZ1292640 (study PRJEB36523, sample SAMEA6512636) | groundwater metagenome | collected 2019-01-08 | study: AquaDiva: Metagenomics assemblies of 32 groundwater samples | reverse complement strand
CGTCCTCCGTTTGCGGCTCGTAAACAAAAACTGGTGGCACACTCAAGTTCTGTGGCACATCTTTGACCGTCTCGTGTCCCTTCCACTTCCAGTACTCGGCGTGACCGTCGGCCATCGAGATAGTGACCCCGTCCCGATGTTGTATGGGTGGGGAAGCATTCTTCCAGATGGGATGAAGGTACTCTACATAGAAGCAACCAAGGACATTGGTTCGATTGTTTTCGCCGGCGTCGATGAAAACCGCACGTTGGCCCGCGCCAGGACTTACAATATCCGTCAGCCTAGTGAGTCTGAGCACCGTACTACCAACGCGTCGGCCGAGGTAGGTGTTCTTCACGAACGTGCCATTCACCCACGCACCGCCGTTTGCAGAGGCTACTACACCGTACGTAAGCCAGACGTGGTACGTAAGTCCGCGTGCCCAAGCCCGCGGACAGCGATATATGTGCACGTCCTTGACCCAGGGCCAGAGGGCGCCTTTGTTAGGATCTGCAATCAATTCAGCACGGTTTCGGCTGGAGATAGGGTCAAAGGCCGTGCCCACCCAGCCTTTCAGAACTCCGCCATTAAATCCCGTGTTACCGCGCCTGCCGTAGACGAGCCAGCCGTCGTGTTCTTCGGCGTAGGCGAGCCATGCTAAGGTGAGCTGGCGGAGATTGCTCAGACACACGGCACGTTGGCCTGCTTCTCGGGCGCTGCGGAGCACGGGAAAAAGCAGCGCCAGCAGAAGCGCAATGATCGCGATTACCACTAAAAGCTCGATGAGCGTGAAGGCCTTTGGATTTGCGATTGACGAATTACTATTTACTATTTTCACTTTGCGACCGCCCATGATCTTGCTTCCCAACGCGCCGGCTATAGCCCGCGCACAATAGCCCTCCCCTTCATCCTGGATTTTTCCCGCCGTGTGTTCGTCCCAACCGCTAATCCCGAAGATGCCCGTCAAACGGCTCTGCAAAAAACTACGTCCTTCTATTATATTAGTACCAAAACTGGCCCAAAAGGGACGGGCATTTTTGGAATTTTTGAGAATTTTTTTCGATTGTCGCCCTCGCGGGCTAAAATCGCCATTTTTTTGCGCCTACCCGGCGCGTTGGCTACTTCTGGTCAGGTTCATTTTCATCATTCAGAAAAGGCGCCAACATATCCCTCATGCGTTTGCGGGCGCGTTTGAGGCGCTTCTTAAAGGCAGCGTACGAACAGCCAAGCTCCTCTAATACCTTGTCCAAAGGGGTATCCACGGCCTGAAAGGCCTCCAGGGCGTTTCGCTGCTCGAAAGTCAATTTGGCTCTTGCTTGTCGAACAGCGGCAGCCAACTCCCTAAGGTAGAGTTCAAGTTCCGGCTCAGACAGCCCGCTGTGAGAATCCTGCTTTAACTTCGGATGCCCTTTCAAACCTATCTCTGCCACCTTACGGGATTCTCTTATCTCCTTGATCAGAGCGTGTTTAGCTATAGAGAACAAGTATGTCTCGAAAGAGGATTCCGCCCGGAAGTTTTTACGCCGCTCCCAGAGGCAAACGAAGACTTTCTGAGTCAAATCTTCGGCCAAAGTCAGATCAGCGCCCCGTCTTACAAACAAATGCATCAGGGTCGGGGCGAACCTGTCATAAAGGCGCGCAAACGCCTCAAAATCGCCATCAGCGGCCTCTTGCATCAACCTGCTGCTATCGCTGAACGGCATTTCTGACCTTCGACCCGTCATCGGTCATGCTCTTTCAAACATTTTGAGCCTCAAACGGGGCTTCTTCCGCGCTAAGCGCACAATTCATCTATCCTTATCGAAGGCGTTTGAGACAGGCAAAATGTGGATGACTTTTTTGCGATTTTTTCGAAAAAAGTGCAAAAATTTTCATCGTCAAGTGTAACTCGTTTTCTGCAAAGAGTTTGAGGTAAGAGCGGTGGGGCATCCATTCTCCGTAGCAGAGCTACTGCGAAGGACGAAAGCCGCCACCCTACAAATCTGCGTCCTCCGTCTTCTGTCCTCCGTCATCCGGATTAATCCTGTCTAAAAAGCCGGTATTTTGTGGATATTCGTACAGCGGCGGCGTAGAATTCAGCTCTAAGCGGCGTGAAATATTGCACGCCGGACGGCTTTTACGCTTTGAGGAATCGGACAGGTGGCTGCAAACAAAGAAATTGAAGAGAATCTGGAATTCGTTCCGAAATTCGACGAGAACGGTCTGATACCCGCCATCGCCCAGGACGCCCGGACGGGCCAAATCCTGATGGTCGCCTACATGAACCGCCAGGCGCTCGAAGCCACCATCGAATCGGGCTGCGCGACGTATTTCAGCCGCTCTCGATGCAAATTGTGGAAAAAAGGCGAGGAAAGCGGCCATACGCAGAAGGTCGAGCAAATACTGGTGGACTGCGACCAGGACTGCCTGGTACTCAAGGTAACCGTTGACGCCGGCCAATGCCACGCCGGATACCAGTCCTGCTTCTACAGGGCGTTAGGCAAAAACACCGATAAAAAGCTGGAGTTCATAGCTAAAAAGGTTTACGACCCCCGGAAAACCTACAAAAAGCAGGGATAAATCTCTCCTGTCGCCGCATCCGCCGCTTACAGAACCCCGCAGCATTTTACCTAAAGCCCCAAACGGACCCTTAAAAACGTTATTATGCGCAACTTTTTCTGGTTTTTGGTTTAATAGTACGTTACGATATTGCCGATAGGGTACACTATATTATGTTCACGGACGGACGGCGATAACGTCTTTTCTCATTTGAAGTTGTCGCTTGTGTAAGGTGTGAAGTGCCCGGAAAGAACGTTTGAAAAGTGTAAACCTGTTATTGTTTAACTTTGGAGGATTATACCATGAGAAACATCAGAACAAGATTGGCTGTTGTATGTGCACTGAGCCTGCTGGTAGGCGCAGCGCACGCGGCCTGGGGTGTCGGAGTTCGACCGACTACAACGCGTCCGCCCAACGACGACTGTGCCAATTCAAAGCCGGTCGGTAACGTGACAAACCTCGCGTTCGACACGACACGGGCGACCATGGACGGCCCCGGGCTCGTCATGAACAGTCCAAACGTCTGGTTCTGCTACACCGCCACGTGTACGGGCTGCGCCACGGTGAGTCTGGCCGGCAGCAACTTCGACACCAAGCTGGCGATTTACGATGGCTGCGCCTGCTATCCAACGGAAAGCAAGCTGCTCAAGGCGAACGACGACGACGGCGGGCAGCAGTCGGCAGCCACGTTCCCCGTCATAGCCGGCCATCAATACCTCATTGAAGTCGGCGGGTTCAATGCCAGTGTAATGGGCCAGGGCCTCCTGACGATCACATGCGACGGCCAGGCCACACGCCCGCAAAACGACCGGTGCGCTCAGGCAGAGTCCATCAGCATCGGCACCTACGGGCGGGCGTTCGATACGACCTGTGCGACCTTCGACGGTGAGGGCCGGTGCATGGACAGCCCCAATCTCTGGTACGTCTTTACCGCGAACCGGACCGGGGAGGTTCACGTCAGCCTGTTAGGCAGCGAGTTTGATACCAAGCTGGCCGTGTACAAGGGCGACACGTGTTACCCGAAGGCGGCTGATTTGATCGAGTGCAATGATGACTGGCCAGGCAATCTCCAGTCGAAGATCGTCCTGCAGGCGACCGCCGGCCAGAAGTACCTGATTGAGGTGGGCGGCTACAACGCCGACGCCGTCGGACAGGGAATATTGAGCGTTTCTTCTGCGGGTGGACCTACCCCGCCGCCGCCGTCCAGGGACGATTGTGCCGAAGCAGAGTCGGTCGGCAACGTGACGAACCTTGCTTTCGACACGCGTGGAACAACCTTCGACGGCCCGGGCCTCTGCCTGACCAGTCCGAATATCTGGTTCCATTACACCGCCGCCGCTACGGGGGACGTCACCGTCAGCCTGCTGGGCAGTGGCTACGACACGATGTTGGCCGTCTATAAAGGGGTGACCTGCTATCCCAAGGCGAGCGACATGCTCGGCTGCAATGACGACTTCGGAAATGACCGGCAGTCCCAGATTACCTTTGCGGCGACCGCCGGCAGCCAGTACCTGATCGAGATCGGAGGCTATGGCACCGAGACCGGCCAGGGCGTGCTGACCATCACGGGCGCCGGAACGCCTCCTCCGCCGCCGGGCAACGCGAACGACTGCGCCAGCGCCAAGCCGATCGGCGAAGTCGAAAACATGCCGTTCGATACCACGGGCGCCACCTTCGACGGGCGCGCTTACTGCATGGTCAGTCCGAACATCTGGTATTGCTACACCGCTTCGTGCACCGGTGACGTCACCGTCACGCTGTCCGAGGCGGACTTCGACACGATGCTGGGCGTCTATAACGGCTGCGCCTGCTACCCCGATGACCTGATCGAGTGCAACGATGACTACGGCACCGGCTATGCGTCACAGGTCACCTTCGCCGCGGTCAGCGGCAACCGGTACCTGATCGAAGTGGGCGGCTATGGTCTGGAAAAGGGGCACGGCCTGCTGACCGTCAGTTGCGACGGCGAGGTCGTAATACCCGACAAGCCGGACCTGGGCGACGCCCCCGACAGCACGAACCACGCCAGCAAGAACATGACCGCCTATCCGGCGGGAGGCCCGCTGGGCGTCAAGGCCAACTATCCGACCGTCCACACCAGCGGTACGGGAACCGGGCCTTACGGACCGGCTCACGTCAACGCCGAGATCGTGGCTCACCTGGGCAAGAAGATCACGCGTGAGACCGAAGCCGACACCGGCGCCGATGAAGATACCGTCAACAATATCAACCCGTCCGCCGATAAATCCAACCAGGACCTGGGCGATGACGGCGTCGTCTTCCCGGTCAGCATGCCGCATTGCCGCTGGACCACGTTCGATTACGTCGTCAACGTTGTTGACCCGAACGTGGACATGTGGGTGAACGTCTGGTGCGACTGGAACCGCGACGGCGACTGGGATGACACCGTTGAATGCACCACCGGCCCCGCTCCGGAGTGGGCCGTGCAGAACCGGCTCCTGTTCGGTCTGCCCGTCGGGCTCAATACTCTCACGACCCCGGCGCTGCTCTCCTGGCATCCCGAAACCGGTCCGGAAGAAATCTGGATGAGAATCACCCTCTCGGAGCAGCCCTGGAAGGGCGGCAGTAACCCCACCGTCAAGGGCAACGGAGGCTCCGGACCTCAGACCAAGTTTGAGTTCGGCGAAACGGAAGATTATTACTTCACTCCGAACCTCAGTGTCAACGTCTGTGAAGACTACAACGGCGACGGCGTCATCAACACCCAAGACCTGGTCGCCTTCACGGCCGCATGGCTGGAGAATTGTCCGGAGTAACCGCCGAGCACGCCGCCGCAGGCGTGCACGCGCAGGCGTCCTGAGCGAACGCGAAGGACCCATTGTGGAAGATTTCAATCGGGCTGTGAGCATGAACTCACAGCCCTTTTTTTGCGCGCCGGCGGTGTGATATGGATTATAATAAATTTGGGAGCATCTCGCGATTTGTCATCCTGAGCGAAGCGAAGGATCTGGGGTATGAATAAACGTCAGAGATTCTTCACTACGCTGCGCGGAGCCTGCCCTGAGTGGAATCGAAGGGTTCAGAATGACAATGTCTGCACCAGGATTTATTATGATGCGTATGATATGTGTGATGCTGTTCGATCCCAAAACCGCTATGACAACAGCTTAGCCACGTCTTTGGCCCAGTAGGTGATGATGATGTTTGCCCCGGCGCGTTTGATGGCGGTCAGGACCTCCATCATGGCGGCTTGCTCGTCGGCCAGTCCTGCGGCGGCCGCACTCTTGACCATCATGTATTCGCCCGAGACGCTGTACGCCGCGATGGGGCAGTCGAACCGCTGCCGGGCGCGATAAATAATATCCAGGTACGCCAGGGCCGGCTTGACCATGACGATGTCGGCGCCTTCTTCGATGTCCAGTACGATCTCGGCCATCGCCTCGTCGGCGTTGGGCGGGTCCATCTGATACGCCCGGCGGTCGCCGAAGGCCGGGGCCGATTCGGCGGCGTCGCGGAACGGCCCGTAGAACGCCGAGGCGTATTTCGCCGCGTACGACATGATCGCCACGTTCTCGAAGGCGTTCTCTTCGAGCGTTTCGCGGATGCACTTGACGCGGCCGTCCATCATGTCCGACGGCGCGACGATGTCGGCGCCCGCCTGAGCGTGCGACAGCGCCATCTTCGTCAGGAGGCCGCACGTCGAATCGTTATCGACCTTATCGTCCTTGACCACGCCGCAGTGGCCGTGGCTGGTAAACTCGCAAAGGCAAACGTCCGTGACCACCAGAAGCTCCGGCGCCGCCCGCTTGATTTGCTCGATAGCCCGCTGAACCACGCCGTCTTCGGCCCACGCCTGCGAGCCGATTTCATCCTTCTTGTCCGGCAGGCCGAACAGCAGCACCGCCGGGATACCTAACGAAGCGACCTCGGCCGCCTCGGCGCCGATCGTATCGGGCGAAAAATGAAAGCAGCCGGTCATCGACTTGATCGGCTCTCTGACGCCTTTGCCCTCGCGGACAAACAGCGGATAAATCAGGCCGTCCACGCCGACCTTCGTTTCACGCACCAGCCGGCGCATCGCCGGGCTGCTCCGCAGCCGCCGCATCCTGTTCATGGGAAAACTCATTATGAAACTCCTGCTTAATGTTTCTCCATTTCTTCTATGGCGTCGAGCAATCCGTCGATTGTGTGCTCTGATGCCGTTACATCGGCCTTCACGCCAAGCTGCTTTAATCGTTCGGACGTCACCGGGCCGATGGAGGCCACTTTGACCCTGCCCGCACGGACCGCCTCGGCCGGAACCTGCTCGAAAAAGCCATCGACGGACGAAGGGCTCGCAAACGTCAGCCAGTCAACCGTCCCTTCGCGGAGGCCCTTGACCAGGCGAGACGGCTCCTTCTTTTCCGTCACCGCCGTATAGACGGCGACGTTGTCCACCTGTGCTCCGGCGGCGCTCAACAGCTCGACCAGCTCGTTCGAAGCGATCTGCGAGCGCAGCAGCAGAATCTTCTTACCCCGCACGTTCGCAGCGCCGATGAGCTGTCTGCCCAATTCTCTCCCGGTAAAGACCTCCGGCACGAAATCGGCCTTAATGCCGAACTGAGCGAGACCGTCGGCGGTCTGGCTGCCTATCGCCGCGACCTTCGCCGAGCCGAAGACCCTCGCATCCTTGCCCAGGGCCCCCAGCGCCTCGAAAAAGATGCGCACGCCGTTGCCGCTGGTAAAGATAATCCACTCGTAGTCGCCCAGCCGCGTCAGGGCGGCGAGAAACTCATTCGAGTCCGTCAGCGGCTCGATTCGGATCGTCGCAAAGAGCAGCGGATTGCCGCCCCGCCTGATAATCCGGCCGGCGAAGTCCGCGTTGCCGGCGGCGTCCCGCGTCACGGCGATGGTCTTGCCGAACAGCGGCCGCTTCGAGAGCCAGTCGAACCGCATATCGCCGCCCGCCACGGCACCGATCACCACAATCGCAGGCGGCTTGATGTCCTGCCGGATGCACTCGGCGTGGATTTTATCGAGCGACGCCCTGACGACGCGCTGCGTCGGGAGCGTTGCGTTGGCGATGACCGCCGCGGGCGTCTGGGCGTCCCGGCCTTTTTCGATCAGGTGCCGGGCGATGGAATCCAGATGGCCAATGCCCATGTAAAAAACGACGGTGCCGTTGAACTTCGCCAACAGGTCCCAGTCGATGCCGGTTTCTTCTTTGCCGGGCGCTTCCTGGCCGGTGATGAACGCGACCTGCGAACTGGTGTCCCGGTCGGTCAGCATGACGCCCGCGTAGGAGGCGACGGCGACGCCGGCCGTCACGCCCGGCACGATTTCAAAATCGACGCCCGCCTCGGCCAGAACGGTAAGCTCCTCCGACGCCCGGCCAAAGATGCACGGATCGCCGCCCTTGAGCCGCACCACCGTCTTGCCGGCCAGGGCCTTCTCGACGAGCACTCTGTTGATTTCGTCCTGCGTGCACGAGCCTTTGTCGATGCGCTTGGGCACGTGGATGACCTCGACGTCCTTGCGGGCGAATTTTAACAGAGCCGGGTTGGCCAGCTTATCGTAAATGACGCAGTCGGCCGCCGCGAGCACCTCGGCCCCGCGAACGGTAATCAAATCCGCCCGCACCGGCCCGGCCCCAACCAGATATACAAAACCCTTCTTCATCGCCTATCGCCGCTAGCCATTCTTATTTCGTCTAATTGAACACTTCGTCGTGTCATCCTGAGGCGCAGCCGAAGGATCTGGCTACAGACGAGAAGAAACCACAGCGTAACCCATGAGATTCTTCGTTTCACTCAGAATGACAACTTTTGACTTCTTTTGTGCCTACCATACCAAAAACGCATAAAAAATGCCACTGTTTTCACAGACACGGACGGACACGGATTTTCCTCGGACACGGATCAACACTGATTGACACGGTTCTTTAACATGTAGGGTGGGGCTCGCCCCACCAATTTACCCTTTTATTGCGAGGTCGCTGGATAGGATTCTCTTGTCACTTCGACCGGACGAATGCAAGTGGATTACACCCTGGTGTCATTCTGACCGAGCGCAGCGAGCGGAGGAATCTGGCGTCGAACGTGTAAGACTCATCGTCCGCAATTGGACGCTTCGACCGAGCTTTACGTGGCGGCGAGGGCCGTGTCACTTCGACCGCAGCGATGCGAAGCATTACGAAGAGGAGAATTCCGGCTTCCGCTATATTAGGCGCTAAATTAGGGACGTTTACCTATTTTGAGTTGTTTTCGCTTTGACTTTTTCGGCGTCTTCGTTGTACGCTTTTTCCTGGGGCGCCCGACGGGCGAGGAACGAAGCCTTCTGCCTAATCGGACCTCCAGCTTGCTGATGAACTTGTCGGTACCCAACGGCCTGCCCGTCCGGCAGCAGCGGCCCAGCGACACATCCATCTCCCGGCGGTCCAGTCTTTGCCCCAAGGCCTGTCTCCAATCGATTCCGGACGACTGTTCCCGCCAGCACGCTTTATCGATCAGCCCAAATTCATCTGAGCTTCCCGTATGAGCCGCCGCGCTCGACCAGCGGTACGTCCAGAGCTGCCTGCTGACTTTAGCGCGAACCGGGTTTTGTTCGACGTAGCACAAGGCCCGCAAGAAGTATTCCGGGTCCAGCGGACAGGAGAAATATCGATTCTGCCACAAATGCCCGCCCCGACCGTGCATGCGGTTGATGTACTGGGCATACAGAAGATTGGTCCGGCCCATGAACTTGGCCAGCGAGTTCGGCCGGAGCGGCGTGGCGATCAGGTGGATATGGTTGGTCATCAGGCAATAGCCGTCGATTCTCACGCCGAACCTCTGCGCCTGCTGTTTGAGCAATTGCAGGAAAACGATGCGATCCTCGTCAACGAAAAATACATCCTGCTTGTTATTACCCCGCTGGGTAATGTGGTGGGGCAGGCCCGCTATAACGATTCTGGCGATCCGTGGCATGACATCAAATCTACAGAGTATCTCGCTTCTGTCAAGAATAAAATAGGTAAACGTCCCGAATTTATGTGACCGAACGGGCGGGTAGCACTTTGCCTGTTAATGCGCCTATTCTTGATTCATTCAATTTGCGAAACACCATTAGTGTATAGCAGGCAGGAAAAACGCGAACAGCATCAAGCTTTAAGCTTTAAGGCTTTCGAGGATTCCATCGCCGCCGGCGTCGAGGAGGTCGTGGGCGAGCTGCTCGGCGAGCGCCTCGGCTTCGGCGGTTGGGCCGGTGGTTTGGCGGACAATGTAATTCTCGCCCCGGAGGTCACAGATGAAGGCGCGGATTTTGATCTTGCCGGCGGTGATTTTGGCGTAGGCGCCGACGGGGGCGTGGCAGCCGCACTGCATGGTCGTCAGAATCATTCGCTCGGCCGTGGCCGTCGTTCGGGCCTTTGCATCGTCAATGGCGGCGATGATTTCGTTGGTCCTGTCATCGTCGGCCCGGGTCTGGATGGCCAGGGCGCCCTGGGCGGGGGCAGGGATGAATTCAGCCGGATCGAAAACGAACGAGATTCTATCGCCTAAGCCGAGCCTCTCCAAGCCCGCCCGCGCCAGCAAGATCGCGTCGAACTCGCGCGTATCGAGCTTCTTCAATCGCGTCTGGACGTTGCCCCTAAGCGGCGCCGGCTCGATGTCGGCCCTCAGGTGCCGCAGTTGGGCGGCGCGTCTCAAGCTGGATGTGCCGATCTTAGCGCCTTTGGGCAGCTCGTCAAGCGAGTCCACCGGCGAACCGGCGACCAGGCAATCCTCGACAAAGTTCCTGTCGAACACGGCGGTTATGGTCAGCCCTTCGCGCTGCTCGGTGGGCAGATCCTTGAAGCTGTGGACGGCGAAGTCCGCCTCGCCCGCCGTCAGGGCGTCTTCGAGCTGCGAGGTGAAAAAGCCGGTGTCCTTGAGGCTCCACAGGGCGGTGCGCCTGTCACGGTCGCCGCTGGTGGTGACTTGCTTGACTCTGATTTCCAGATGGGGATGAATCTTCTGCAGGGAGGCGGCGACAAACTTCGTCTGAGCGATAGCCAGCGCCCCGCCGCGAGTTGCTACTGTAAGAACGTCCATAGAAATCTTTCAAAAGGCGCCCCAAATGAATTTAGGGACGAACCATTATCGGTTACTACCCCGTGTACCCACATACACCAACGCGAGGCGAGTTGACGACGGGCAGGAGCATTTCTTCGCCGCATTCGTGCGCGGCGGCGCACGTATCGCAAAGCCATCCTGCGTCCGAGCAAATACATTCGGCGCACACCTGTGTGGCAGACTTACCACAAGAGACGCAAGGAATCTCCGGCGGCTCATTCCGCGCCAGGACGGTGACGGACCTACCCTTGCGCTGCTTTTGTTCCTGCGAGACGACCTTCAACGCCAGAAGGGTCGTCGAGCCAAAGTCGTACTCGTGGTAGAACTTCATGCCGGGACTGAGAACCTCACTCAAGCGGGCCTCCATGCTCGCATCATCAAACTCCTCCATCGGCACGACGGAGTACCTTTTGTCCTGAATGGTAAACATGCTCATGTGCCCGCAGCATTCCAGCCAGATGTCTCGCAGGAAACTATCGAGCGCTTTGAGCCGGGCATTAGCCGGCAGCTCGATGTGCATCCAATACTCCGGCGAATGGCGTCCTTCCACAAGAAGATGAAAGACGTCCGCTTTCCGCGCACCCCGGCCACCAGATGCCGCCTTGGAACCTTCTTCTTGTCCGCATGATTTGAGATGCTTTGTCATCGCCGATTTGTCGAACGTGCCACCGCAAAGGTGACACTTTCCTATTGACGTGACCTTTGCCATTTTCTGTACCTCCCTTATGAGACCGTATCCATTGATCTATTTTTGTGAAAAAGTAACAATTCAAAAGCCAATCCCCCCAAATGAATTGGGGAATTCAATAGTCCTGACCGTTATCATTCCACGTCGTTGCATTTTAGGGGCGGCGACGGAGAATATCAACGGCAAAGTGGCGCCGCCCGAACCGCCGGGAGCGGCGGCCGTATAGAATATTCTTGTAATTGGTGCGTTTTTGGGCATAATCATCCGTTTGGGATGCCGATTGCTTTAAAGGGGCTTGAATGAACAATTTCAGACGCGAAGTGCTGTGGACCGCTTTGTTGGTGATTGTCCTGTTGATGATTCTCTCCATCTACGGGGCCTTTATCGGGGCCGAGCGGGCGCAGGAGTTTTTCAATCGCGTGCCGTTAGCGGTTTACTGGATCTTCTTAGATCGGAAG
>ERZ1292640.3791-Hain-H43-02um-R1-3791-length-11693-cov-12_pt1 | contig 11693 bp, 11 predicted proteins | sample MGYA00564404_ERZ1292640 | MGnify/ENA primary metagenome ERZ1292640 (study PRJEB36523, sample SAMEA6512636) | groundwater metagenome | collected 2019-01-08 | study: AquaDiva: Metagenomics assemblies of 32 groundwater samples | reverse complement strand
CCGGCATGGCCGACGGGGACGTCGACTACGTCTGCGCGGCGTTCCGCGAGATCCTTCCGGAGGTCTCGTCGTGATCTCGGTCGTCATCCCGGTCTACAACGAGGAGAAGAACCTCCCCCTTCTCATGGACCGGCTCGAGTCGTCGCTTCGCCCGATGGGGCGCCCCTTCGAGATCATCTTCGTCGACGACGGGAGCCGGGACCGCTCGCTCGAGATCCTCCGGTCCTTCGTCGGGCGGGACGGCGTCCGGATCGTGGAGCTGACACGGAACTACGGCCAGCACTCGGCGATCATGTCGGGGTTCTCGATCGTGCGGGGGTCGATCGTCGTGACGCTCGACGCCGACCTGCAGAACCCCCCCGAGGAGATCCCGGGCATGATCCGCGCCATGGAGGAAGGGAACTACGAGGTCGTGGGGACGGTCCGGACGATGCGGCGCGACTCCCTCTTCCGGACGATCCCGTCGCGCGTCGTCAACGCGATGACCCGGAAGATCACCGGCGTCCACATGACCGACTGGGGGTGCATGCTCCGCGCCTACCGGCGTGAAGTGGTCGACCGGATGGTCGAGAGCCAGGAGTACTCCACCTTCATCCCCGCCCTGGCGACCCTCTATGCGAAGCGGATGACGGAAATTCCCGTCGCCCACGCGGAGCGGCACGGCGGGGCCTCCAACTACAATCTCGCGAGGCTGCTCAGCCTCCAGTTCGACCTGCTCACCTCCTTTTCCGAGTTCCCGCTCAAGGTCCTTTTGTACCTCGGGACGGTGCTTGCGCTCGGCGGCGTGGCGCTCGGCCTCCTGCTGGGCGCGATGCGCCTGTGGTACGGCGCGGCGTGGGCGGAGTACGGCGTTTTCACCCTGTTCGCCATCCTGTTCTTCTTCGTGGGCGGCCTCTTCCTCGCCCTCGGGATCATGGGGCAGTACGTCGGCCGCATCTACCACGAGGTCCGGAAACGGCCGCGGTTCACCATCCGCAAGGTGCACGGGGAGTGACGCGCGTGCGCGCGGTCGTCTTCGCCTACCACAACATGGGGATCGTCGGCCTCCGGGCGCTGCTCTCGCACGGGTTCGAGGTCCCGATGGTCTTCTCCCACGCGGACGACCCGAAGGAGAACCGCTGGTTCGACTCCGTCGCGGAATTCTGCGGGGAAAGGGGGATCCCGGTCCACCTCCCGGGAAAGGTGAACGAGCCCCCCTGGCCGGCGACGATCCGGGCCGCCGCGCCCGACCTCCTCTTCTCCTTCTACTACCGGTCGATGCTGGGGAAGGAGATCCTGTCCTCCCCTCGTCTGTGCGCGATGAACCTTCACGGGTCGCTCCTCCCGAAGTACCGGGGGAGGGCCCCGGTCAACTGGGTCCTGGTCAAGGGGGAGACGGAGACCGGCGTCACCCTCCACCTGATGACGGAGAAGCCCGACGCCGGCGACATCGTCGCGCAGGAGGCGGTGCCGATCGCCTTCGAGGACACCGCCCTGACGCTGTTCGGGAAGATGGAGAAGGCGGCCGGGACCCTCCTTTCCGGGATTCTCCCCAAGATCGCCGCGGGGGGGATCCCGCGGCGCCGGAACGAGGTGGAGAAGGGGAGCTACTTCGGGGGCCGGAAGCCCGAGGACGGGCGGATCGACTGGACGCGGCCCGCCGTCGAGATCTACAACCTGGTCCGGGCGGTCACGCGGCCCTATCCCGGCGCTTTCTCGGAGCTTGGCGGGGAGAAAATCCTTGTCTGGTGGGCGCTGCCGGTTTCCGCAGAGGGGTTCCCCGATGGCCCGGCGCCGGGGAAGATGACGGTCGCGGGGGGGCCGTCGTTCCGGATGGCGGGGGGCTGCCCCGCGAGCGTGCACGCGCAGCGGCGCGTCCTCGTGGGGACCGGCAAAGGCTTCCTCCAGTTGGAAGATGTGGAGTGGAACGGAAAAATGGCGAAAGGGGAAGCGGTCGTCTCTCTCCTCAAGAAGGAAATCACAAGGGGGTTCGGATGAAAGTCCTGATACTGGGCGTCAACGGGTTCATCGGGCATCACCTGACTGCGAGGATCCTGGCGGACACCGGCTGGAAAGTGTTCGGGATGGACCTCTCCGCGGAGAGGCTCGGGGAGATGGTCCGGCACCCGAGGTTCGAGTTCGTCGAGGGGGACATTTCCATCAACAAGGAGTGGATCGAGTACCACATCAAGAAGGCCGACGTGGTGCTCCCCCTGGTCGCGATCGCGACCCCGAAGGTCTACGTGGAGCGGCCGCTCTCCGTCTTCGAGCTGGACTTCGAGGAGAACCTGCGGATCGTCCGCCAGGCCCACCGGTACGGCAAGCGGGTCGTCTTCCCCTCCACCTCCGAGGTGTACGGGATGTGCGGGGACGCGGAGTTCGACGAGGAGAAGTCGCCGCTGGTGCTCGGGCCCATCGCGAAGGAACGGTGGATCTACTCCTGCAGCAAGCAGCTCCTGGACCGCGTTATCTGGGCGTACGGCCGGCAGGGCCTGTCGTTCACGCTTTTCCGCCCCTTCAACTGGATCGGTCCCAGGCTCGACTCGATCGAGACGGCGAAGGAGGGGAGCTCGCGCGTCGTGACCCAGTTCATCGCGGACCTCTTCCTCGGCGAGCCGATCCAGCTGGTGGACGGCGGCCGGCAGCGCCGCTGCTTCACCTACGTGGACGACGGGATCGCCGGGCTGATGAAGATTCTCGAGGACCGCGACGGCTGCGCGAAGGGAAAGATCTTCAACATCGGCAACCCGATAAACGACTGCTCGATCCGCGACCTGGCCCGCATCCTCCGGGACCTCTATGCCCGCCACCCGGCCGCCAGGGGGAGGAAGATCCCGGAGATCGTCGAGGTGGGGTCGAAGGAATTCTACGGCGAGGGGTACCAGGACATCCAGACGCGCACGCCCTCCATTGCCCGGGCGAAGGAGTGCCTCGGGTGGAGCCCGAGAGTCGGCCTGACGGAGGCGCTGAAGAAGACCCTGGACGCCTTTCTCGAGGAGAACGCGCCCCCGAAACCGCGGCCTGCCGCATCCGCCGCCCCGAAACGCGTGAAGAGGTAGGCGCTGGGCGGGGGACACTCATTCAGCATGGTACTCGAGCCAATGAATGTCCCCCCTGAGCGCATCCTGGGGCTGAAGGTCGACGTCGACACGCGCCGGGGGATGGAGGAGGGGGTCCCCCGCCTCCTGTCCGCCCTGCCGTCGGCCACGGCCCCCGCGACGTTTTTCCTCTCCTTCGGGCCCGACAACTCGGGGAAGGCCGTCTACCAGGTAATCCGCAGCCCCCGGTTCCTTCTCAAGATGATCCGGACGAACGCGCCGGGGCTCTACGGCATGAAGACGGCACTGTACGGGACGGTCCTCAAGGCGCCGATGATCGCGCATGCGCTGCCCGGGCTCTGCAGGGAGATCGAGGCGCGCGGGCACGAGGTCGAGTTCCACGCGTGGGATCACCGCGCATGGCAGGACACGCTGCCGCGGAAGGGAAGCCGGTGGATCCGCGAATGGCTGGACCAGGGGCTCTCGGCCTACGAAGGATGCATGGGGCATCCTCCCCGGGCGTTCGGCGCCCCGGCTTGGCTCCTCACCGGGGAGGCCGTGGCGGTCCTGGCGGGCTACCCCTGGGAATACCTGAGCTGCACGCGGGCGCCTTCCCCGTTCGTCTTGTCGGGGACGGAAAAGGTGGAGGTCCCTTCCGACCTCCCCTGCCTCGAGGAAGTCGGGGGCCCCAGGGGGGTCGGCACGATCTTGGCGGCTCTCTCGAAGGGGGGGATCCACGTTCTCCCCGTGCACGCGGAGGTCGAGGGGGGAATCTGGCGGGAGGCCCTCGCGGAGATTCTCCGGGGGGCGGCCTCCCTCGGCTATCGCGTCGCGCCGCTCTCGGAGATCGCCGCGATCTTAGGGAGCCGGAGCCTTTCCATGCGGCCTTTCGGGACCGCCCTGCTTCCGGGGAGGGCGTTCCCCTGTGCGGTATGAACGATGCGGAAACGTTTTTTTCTGTCGTCCCGAATGGATAACCGGGGTAAACTGTAAAGATTACTCGGGTGGGGAGGAACTGTTTGAAGCTTCCGGAGCTCAAAATCGGCAAATTCACGGCGCGGATCCCGATCGTGCAGGGAGGGATGTCCGTGCGCGTGTCCACCTCGTCGCTTGCCGCCGCGGTGGCCGAGTGCGGCGGAATCGGCACCATCGGGGGGTCCGGCGTCCCCCTCGATCAGTTGAAGGAGGACATCCGCAAGGCGAAGCGGATGACCAAGGGGATCGTCGCGGTCAACATCATGTTCGCCGTCCGGGAATTCATGGACACGGTTATGGCCTCCATCGAGGCCGGCGTGGACATGATCGTCACCGGCGCGGGGTTCTCGCGCGACATCTTCAAGGTCGGCAGGCAGCACGACGTCCCGATCGTTTCCATCATCTCCTCGCCGGAGTTCGGCAAGCTCGCGGAGAGAAGCGGCGCCGATGCGATCGTCGTGGAGGCCAAGGAGGCGGGGGGCCACCTGGGCACGGACCGGCCCCTGCGCGAGCTGTTCCCCGAGGTCCGCAAGGTGGTGACGAAGGTCCCGCTGATCGCCGCGGGGGGGATCACGGACGGCTACGAGATCGGCGAGATGCTGGGCAAGTACGGGGCCGACGGCGTCCAGATGGCGACCCGGTTCGTGCTGACAAAGGAGTGCGATGTCTCCGACGCCTTCAAGGAAGTTTATCTGAACGCGAGGCAGGAGGACGTCCTCCTGATAGACTCCCCGGTCGGGCTGCCCGGCAGGGCGATCCGGAACCGGTTCCTGGACCGGTTCCACGGAGGGGAAAACGTCTACGACGGTGAGTGCAAGCGGAACTGCCTCAAGAAGTGCGCACACTCGTTCTGTATCATCGATCGCCTGGACATGTCCCGAAACGGGAACGTGGAGGACGGGCTGGTGTTCTCCGGCGAGAACGTTTGGAAGCTCAAGGACATCCCGACGGTCCGGAATCTTGTCGACCGGCTCGTCGCGGAGGCGGAAAGCGCTTACGCGCCGGTCCCCGCCTGATCGGATACGTGGGGGAGGGAGCGTTGGGAGGCCGGGGGAAGAGAAACGCGAGGATCAGGGTCGCAACTGCGCAAAGCCCCCCGGCGACGGCGAAACCCGCCGCGAATCCCGACCACGAGATGACCGCTCCCAGGGTTGCCGCGGAGACCGTGAACCCACCGTAAATGCACGTGTTATACCCTCCCATGGCCAGGCCGCGGATCCGGGTGGGAACCGACTCGGACAGCACCGCCCCGATCGCGGTGAACGTGGCCGCCATGCTCCCCCCCACGGCGACGAAGAGAAGGTAGAGTTGGGCGTGCCCGCGGAACTGTCCCACCGCCATGATGCTGAGGGCAAACGCGAGGTTCCCGCCGATGATGAAGGGGACCCGTTTCCCCAACCGGTCGGAGAAGTGGCCGATGGGGATCCGGAAGAAGGCGTTGGCCGCCGCCTGGCACGTGAAGATCAGGCCGGTGTGGGCGATGGAGATCCCCGACTCGCGGGCGTACAACGGGAAGAATGCGAAGAGGGAGCCCCAGGCGTAGGTGGAGAAGAAGGTGGCGATCCAGCAGGCCAGCACGGAGCGGTTCCTCACGATCTCCCGGAAGTCCGACAGGAGGTTCGCCGATCCGGGTCGGATGACCGGGGGCGGGGCCGGCATGCGAGGCCCCCCGATGAGGATCCCCGCGGCGATCACGACCGCGGACACGAGGAAGGCGACCCGGAACCCCCCCGCGGCGATCGCCCCGCCGAGTCCCGGCCCCGCGGCCATCCCCAGGTAGAGTGCGGAGGTGTACCATCCGTACGCCCTCCCGAGAAAGGGGACGGGGGATACGTCCCCGACGTAGGACATCATCGCGGGGGAGAAGCACGCGAGCCCGACGCCGGAGAAGAGGTAGATCGCGCCCACCTGCAGGGGGGTCGCGGCGAAGAGCAGGAAGACGGATGTCAGCCCGGAAATCGCCATCCCGACGAGGATCAGGCGCCTCCTCCCGAGACGGTCGGACACCAGACCCAGGGGGAGGGACAGGAGGGTGGCGGCGAGCATGAAGCCCGCGTTGATCATCCCCACCTGGAAGGTGGACGCGCCAAGGCCCTGTGCGAACAGCGGGACCAGGGGCAGTCGCATGTAGGCCCCAAGGTAGAGCACGAAAGTCAGGGCGCAGGCAGTGAGGATCGGAACGGGAACCATCGGTCCGTTCGGGGCGGAAGGAGGTTTCGTGTTGTCGGTCGCAGGCGGCGGCGTAGGATTCACCTTGAATCAGGGATGAGGGTCATTTTACACCGGCCGGGGCCTTTCATCGCCGCCAAGGGGTGGCAATGAGTGGTAAAATAAAAAACATGCGATCCTGCCCGGTCGGCCACGACCGCTGCCGTCCCGGCTGATGGACCTCTGGCTCGTCCGGCACGGCGAGGCGGTTCCCGCAAGCGTGGACCTTGCATGCCCCTTGAGCGCCGAAGGGGAACGGGCGGTTTCGGCCGTCGCGGTTTCTCTCGCGGGAGAGATGGGCCGTCTCGACCTGGTGGCGGCGAGCCGCAAGCGCCGTGCCCGCCAGACCGCGGAGATCCTGGGCGCGGCGGCGGGATACCCCGTCGACCGCATCGAGGAAACGGAGGCCCTGTCCCCGGACGCCTCCCCCGAGAGGTTCCTCGCCTTCCTGGAGGAGAACAGGGACAAGGAACACATCCTGTGCGTGGGGCATCTCCCCTCGATCGCCCGGATCGCCTCCTTCCTTCTCCCCAAGGGGGACCCGGTCAACCTGGTTTTCGATCCGGCATCCGTCTGCCGCATCCGCCTGTCCTCGCTCTCTTCGGGCGAGGGGGAACTCCTTTTTTCCCGGTGAGGAAAAGAGACGGATGTTCCTCGTGTTTCCTGCTCCTTGGATTAAGAAACAAAGACTGTCTTAATTAAGCCATTTTTCATTTATTCTGTTTTTGGTATTGACATGTAAATGGGCATTTGTAATGATTGACAATCATCAAATATCCGGAGGGTGTTTATGGAAAAGAAGGTTGTAATTGAATTAACAGCCGAGATAGTGTCCGCCCACGCGTCCGTAAACGAAATGAGCAGGGAAGATCTCCTCGATGAAATCCAAGCGGTGTTCGCGAAGCTCAATTCTCTTGCCGGTGTAGAAGCGGGGGAAGCCGAAGCGCCCGGCGAAGTAAAGCCCGCGGTTCCGGTGAACAAGGCGTTTGGCGCGGACAAGGTTTATTGTCTGGAATGCGGAAAAGGATTTACCACCCTGAAAAAGCACCTTGCGGTCAGCCACAACCAGTCGCCGAAAGATTATCGGAAAAAGTTCAACATCCCCACGAAAACCCCGCTCGTGGCCAGGAACTATTCCGAGGCCAAGAAGAAGATGGCGCAGAAGCTCGGGCTGGCGGAGAAGCTTGCCGCGGGGCGCAAGAAGCGCGCAAAGTAGAACGGCCGCGTTATCGGCCCGGTCGACGTCGCACGGCAGGCCCGCCGGAAGAAATTCCGCGCGGGCCTTTCTTGTGGGCGCGGCGTCGGGGCGGGAATTGTTTGAAACGATCCGCCCCGTGTCCGCATTTATTAGGCAGGGGCGGGTTCCCGTCGCCCGAGAGCCGAAAACTATCGCAAGAAAGGGGGCAAACGGATGGCTTACGCCGCGAAGGACTACGGGAAGCTCATCGGGATGGAGGGCTTCAGCGAGACACTCCTCAAGAACCACTTCACGCTGTACCAGGGATACGTGACCAACACGAACAAGCTCCTCGACATCCTCGGGGGGATGCTGGGCGAAGGGAAGACCGCCGCCCCGGAATACGCCGAGCTGAAGCGGCGGCTGGGCTGGGAGTTCAACGGGATGCGGCTCCACGAGCTCTATTTCGAGAACCTCGGGGCCAAGGGGGCGCTCGACCCGGGCAGCCGCCTCGGGAAGGCGCTCGCCGCCGAGTTCGGCAGCGTCGAGAAGTGGGAGACGGACTTCCGCGCGACCGGCGCGATGCGCGGGATCGGATGGGTCGTGCTGTACCAGGACACCATCGGAGGGCGGCTCATCAACCAGTGGGTCAACGAGCACGACGTCGGGAATCCGGCCGGCGCCTCGCCGATCCTGGTCATGGACGTTTTCGAGCACGCCTTCATGGTCGACTACGGGCTCAAGAAAGCGGATTACATCGCCTCCTTCTTCCGGAACATCGACTGGAAGGCGGCCGAGGGGCGCCTGAAGTAAGGGGGAGGAATTTCCCGCTCCGCCGGGGAACGTTTCGGGCTATTCTGGGAAATCCCGGGATAGCCCGTTTTGTTTGTCCCCGGTTTTATTAGGAGTAGCCGGCCCCATGGATTATTACGCACAGGGCAGCCTTGTCGCGGCGATCGTCGCGCTGGCGATTGCGGGGTACCTGCGTGTGTGGGCGAAGAACGACAGGGAGGCGCGCGCGTTCGCGGACCTGTCGTTCATCATCTTCCTCTGGTGCCTCCCGGAATACCTCTGGAAAACGCTTTCCTCCCCCTTCTGGCACCGCGTATCGCTCGCCGGCGTCATGTTCGTCCCGCCCTTCGCCTTCCGGTACAGCGGTGTCGCCGTGCGGACCCGCCCGAGATGGTTCCAGGCCGTCCTTATCGGCGGAATGTGGATCAGCGCCGTGTTCACGCTGAGCATCTTCGGCGACCGCCTCCTCGCTTCCCCGTGGTGGAACGTCGCCGCGCTCCTGTACGTCTACCCCTACCTCGGCCTTTGTCTCTATGTCGTCGTGAAGCACGGCTTCCGGGCGAACCCGTCCTCCATCGAGCGGAAGAAGTTCCAGTTCCTCCTCGTCGGGGGAGGCATCGCGAGCCTGGTGGCGCCGCTGAACTTCCTCCCGGGGACGGGCGTGTACTTCCCGCCGCTGGCGGCGTTCGCGGTGCTGCTGTTCTTCTACTTCATGGCGACGGGGATCCTCCATCTCCACTTCTTCGAGCTCCCGGACATCGTCGGGAGAGGGATCATCTTAGTGATCCAGGTATTCGCGTTCGCCGTCGTCTTCGGCGTCCTCGAGGTGGTTTCCGGCCGCAAGTTCTGGTTCCCCCTGGCGGGCGTGTTCCTGATCTCCTTCTTCCTGCTCACGTTCTACCCAGTCCTCATGCGCAAGCTGGGGGGGATCTCCTCCGACCTGCTCGTCCGGGAGTCACGCAGCGTCCAGACCCTTCTGGGCGGCTTCGCGAAGAGGCTCACCGAGTGTGCCTCCCTCCCCGAAATCGCGCGCACTGTGGAGGAGGGGCTCGCGCAGATCCCCTTCGTTGCCGGGGCTTCGCTCTGGATTCGCGCGGAGGGTGGCACCGACGAGGGGATCGGGGCGCTCCCCGTCCCGCCGGAGGAGTATCTGCGCGCCTTCAGCCGGTTTTCCCGCCGGTTTTCCGCGCTTCGCTTCATGGAGCACGGGGGCTCGCGGGCCGCGGACGTCGCGATCTGGGACGACACCTGGGACGCATCCTTTCCGGTCTTCCTGCGAGGGGAGATGGTCGGGGTCGCACTGTTCCACTGGAGGGACAAGGAGCCCTCTTTTCGCGAGATGGAGCTCCTGATCCCCTTCCTCGAGGGGATCGGCCTCGCCGTCGAGAACATCCGGCAGAAGCAGCGCATCCAGCGGCGGGAGCACTTCGCCACCGTCGGCGAGCTGGCCGCCGGTCTCGCCCACGAGGTGCGGACGCCGGCCGGCGTCATCAAGGGGGCGGCGCAGTTCCTCACCCGGGAAGCCCTCCCGAAGGACCGGGAGTTCCTCGAGATCATCGTGGAGGAGGCGGACCGCCTGAACAGCGTGGTGACCGAGTTTCTCGAGTACGCGCGGCCCGCGGACCGCGCCCCGTCGCGGATTTCCCTGCAGGAGCCGGTGGAGCGCGCGATGGCTCGTTTGCACAGGGAGAGGTCGAGGGCGATGGAGCGGATCCGCTGCAGGGCGCAATTTCCCGAGCCGCAGCCGAGCGTGAACGCGGATCCGTCGGAAATAGAGCGGGTGGTCTTCAACCTGATGACCAACGCCGTGGAGGCGATGCCGGAGGGCGGCGACCTCACGGTCCGCGTGCATACCGGCGGCGGGGAAGTCCGGGTGTCCGTGGAGGACACGGGAACGGGAATCCCGGACGAGGACCGGCCCAACCTTTTCCGCCCCTTTTACACCACCCGCGAGCGCGGCGTCGGGATGGGGCTCGCCATCTGTCGACGGATCGTGGAGGAAAACGGCGGATCCATCGCCGTCGAGACCGCTCCGGGGAAGGGGAGCCGGTTCACGATAAAGTTCCCGGGAGGATGAGACGGTGAAAGGGAAGATCCTGATCGCGGAGGACGACCGGAACCTGCGCCGCGTGCTGCGCGCGATGTTAGTGCGGGAGGGGTACGAGATCGCGGAGGCTGCCGACGGCGTCGCGGCCGCCTCCTGGCTCGACGCCCACCGGGCGGACGCGCTGGTCTCGGACATCCGGATGCCGAAGATGGACGGCCTCGCGCTGTTCCGCCACTGCCGGGAGCGGCACCCGGCGATGCCGGTCATCCTCGTCACGGCCTACGGGACGATCGGGGACGCCGTGGAGGCGATCCGCAACGGCGCCTTCGACTACATCACCAAGCCGTTCGACGAGGCGGAGCTGTTGCGCGTGGTGGGGAACGCCGTCCGGACAGCCTCCGGCGCCGACAAGGAGACGGCGATTGCGCCAGGGGCCGAGGAATGGTTCGGGATGGTGGGCAGCTCCCCGGCATGGATGGAGGTCCGCAAGGTGATCGAGAAGGCCGCGGCCTCCCCCCTATCCGTGCTGATCACGGGGGAGACCGGCACGGGGAAGGAGCTCGTCGCGCGGGCGATCCACCGGATCAGCGGCAGGCGCGAGGGGCCCTTCATCAAGATCAACGGCGCCGCCATCCCCCCGACTCTCTGGGAGGCGGAGGTCTTCGGGTACGAGAAGGGTGCGTTCACCGGCGCGGTGACCTCGAAGCCCGGCCGGTTCGAGCTGGCCGACGGCGGGACGTTTTTCCTGGACGAGGTCGGGGAGGTGCCGGTCGCGATGCAGGGGAAGCTCCTGCGGGTCCTCCAGGACCGCGAGTTCGAGCGCGTGGGCGGCGTGAAGACGATCACTGCGGACGCGCGGCTCATCTGCGCCTCCAACCGGGATATGAGAAAGAGGATCGAGACGGGGAAGTTCCGGGAGGACCTCTACTACCGCATCAACGGGATCCCGATCCAGCTGCCCACCCTGAAGGCGCGGCGGGAGGACATCCTCCCGCTTGCGGAGTTCTTCCTGGGGCGGAGCAGCGCGGAGATGGGGCGCGGGGGAAAACGGCTCACGCCGGAGTCCACCGAGATCCTGGAGCGCTACCCGTGGCCCGGCAACATCCGCGAGCTCGAGAACGCCGTCGGGCGGGCCGTCGCCCTTTCGGAAGGGGAAGAGATCACGCCGCCCGACCTTTGCCTGGCGCTGGCGGATTTCGGCGAGGAGACCGCCACCCCCGAGGAGAGGAGCTTCCACGAGTCCGTGCGGGAGCACAAGCGAGCCATCATCCGGCGGGCGATCCGCAGCGCCGGGGGGAACAAGACGAGGGCCGCGGAGGCCCTGGGACTGACCCCGACCTACCTCTCCCGCCTGATCCGCGTCCTTGGGGTCGAAAACAGGGAGCCCTGAGTGCCAGGGTATCAAGGGGTCCCGGAGTCCTCCGACCTGGCGAGGTCGTTTTCCTCTGCACGGGTGAGGGAGAGCAGTTCGTCGAAC
>ERZ1292640.3790-Hain-H43-02um-R1-3790-length-11694-cov-5_pt1 | contig 11694 bp, 13 predicted proteins | sample MGYA00564404_ERZ1292640 | MGnify/ENA primary metagenome ERZ1292640 (study PRJEB36523, sample SAMEA6512636) | groundwater metagenome | collected 2019-01-08 | study: AquaDiva: Metagenomics assemblies of 32 groundwater samples | reverse complement strand
GGGTTATCAAAGACCTTCTGGAGAATTGGGAGGCTCGCGAGTCTGGAAGCGTAATTGACGTGCGGAATTGACGAATTGCGACGTTGCGTTTAGTGCCGGGCGCTTAGCCTGCCCATATTGTTTTTATACTATTTCAATACTATTTTAGCGTGGTGGTTTGATGAGCAACGTAAACCTCTCGCTTGAAGGGCATATAAGCCGCGTTGTTGACGCGATGGTGTCGTCAGGCTACGTAAAGACTAAAGCGGAAGCCTTGCGGCTCGCGTTGTTCGAGTTCAACCGCAGCCACAACCTCGTGCCGGATGAAGAGAGCGCATACGCGCTAGTCGCGCAAGATATAGCTGCCGGCGTTGATTCTGGCCGCATTAAGACCAAGGAGTTCAACTTGCGCGAGTTGGATTAATTGGAACTGCGCAAGACCGCTGTTTTCGAGCGCGATATCAAGAAGCTTGACGGAACCATGCGACACCGGTTGAAAAAGGCGATTGTAAAGATAGCTTCAAACCCCTGGTTGAGAAAGCCACTGCGTCACTTGCCGGGCTTGTTTTCCGAGCGCTTGGAAAACTACCGGTTGGTCTATCGAGTGACGGGCGATGAACTGTTGCTCTTGTGTTTCAAGAACCGCGAAGACGTCTACGAACACGTACGGGACTTACCGTAAAGCTACCGTCGCCTTGCCTTTCACGAGAAGCGTGCCGTCAATGCGGGTTACCGCAGGGTTGTAGCGCGCGAGCTTCGCCGCTTGCGACTAGCATGCCGTGCGCCATTCGGCGGGTGAATGTGGGTTCTAAGCGGCGGGCGTCCGGGTCTATTGCGCGTTGAAGTTCGCAGTGGTTGCGCCCGCTGACGGGCGTTCCTCCAAGACGCTTAAAACCTTTTAGGTAAGTTATATGTCCCGATGGACGAATGATTTCGATTGCAAAGCCGTCGATAGGCAAAGAAGAAAGCATGGCAGTCATGCGAGTGCTAGAGTCGGGAGCACTCGCTTCCGGCAAGGTGGTGGAAGAGTTTGAGGCAGCGCTTGCCGCGAGGCTTGGCTTTAGGCACGCGGTGGCAGTTAGCAGTGGAACTGCGGGCTTGCACATTGCCCTCGCCGCGCTGGGGGTTAAAGCTGGCGACGAAGTGGCCGTCCCGGACTTTTCGTTCATCGCAACCGCGTCCAGCTGCGTTTTCGCGGGCGCCACGCCGGTTTTTTGCGGCGTGGACTGGAAGACTTTCAACATAAGCCCCGACTCGTTGGGAAACGCGTTTTCCGCAAGCACGCGCGCGGTGATGCCCGTGTCGCTTTACGGGTTGCCTTACGATGTCGGGCAAGTGCTAGGGCTAGCGCGCGAAAAAGGCGTTCCAGTCATAAGCGACAACTGCCAAGCTGTCGGCGCGGAACACTGCGGCAAAACGAACTTTGGCGAGGATGCAAGCGTGCTTTCGTTCTACCCTACCAAGAACATTACGACGGGCGAGGGCGGCGCGGTTCTCACGGACCGGGATGACGTCGCCGAAAAGGCGCGCCTCTTGAGGAGCCACGGCATGAAATCGCGTTACGAGTACGCTATGTTAGGCTACAACTATCGCATGACGAACATTGCGGCCGCAATAGGCCTTGAACAGTTGAAGAAGCTTGACTCCTTCAACGCGGCGCGCAGGCGCAACGCTGCGATGCTGGACGACTTGCTTTCAGGCGTAAGAGGATTGGAACTGCCGTTCGAACCGCCGAACTTCAAGCACGTTTACCACCAGTATACCGTAAAGGCGGAGAGGCGCGACCAGCTGCAAAAGTTTTTGGAGGAGAAAGGGATTGCGAGCGTGGTTTACTACCCCCGGCCGCTGCACGAGATTAGCGTGCTGCCCGGCAGGGACGTGGGTTGCTACGGCACGTTGCAACTCGCAAAAAGCGTCCTGTCATTGCCGGTGCACCCCGCGTTGTCTGAAGGCGAAGTGCACGAAGTGGCGGACGCGGTCAGGGCTTTCTACGCCTAGCGCTGGCCTATCAGCCGGTTTGTAAGCGCGTCTGGCACGCGCAGATTGCGCAACGCTTTCTTGAACGCATACCGCTTCATCAGCGAGTTCGTCAACTCGTTTGCCGTGGCGATGGCTTGCACGGCGTCCTCCAATGGAACGCGGGGTTCATCGCGGCCTTCCACGCAGTTGACGAAGTGCTGCAACTCCAGTTTTAACGGTTCGGCTTTCTCCACGGTTATTTCCTTGCGTTCCACCTGCCCGATCTTGGGCGAGCCGCCGCTCCGGTCCACGATAGTCGGGTAGTAGTCGAGCTTTTGGTTGGCCAAGTCGCCGACCAGCAAGCCTTTCTCGCCGACTATCGAAAACTGCCTCAACTTTGTTGGCGTGATCCAATTGCATTCGATGAACGCAGACAAGCCGCTGCCAAGGTCGAACAATGCCTGTGCGTAGTCGTACCGGTTTGCTATCACGGCGCAGCCCGCGGTCACAGAAAAAGCGCGCGGCGCCCTGCCGGTAAAGAATTTGGCGAGGTCGATGTCGTGCACGCCTATGTCTTGAATCACGTTTATGTCCTTAACCCGGCTTGGAAGCGTGCCGATGCGGCGGAAGACGAGCGAATATAGCTTGCCCATCGTGCCTTCGTCCAGCAACCGTTTCGCGGCGGTCACGGCGGGGTTGAACCGCTCGATGTGGCCTACGGCCAGTAAAACGCGTTTGTCGCACGAAACTTTGACCATCCGCCGCGCCTCGGCCTCGTCGAAAGCAATTGGTTTTTCGACGAGCGTGGGCACGCCCGCGGAAATCGCTTGCAGCACGACTTTCTCGTGCAGGGATGTTGGCACGGCCACGCTGACGGCGTCAAGCCTTTGCGAAAGCAGTTCGTCAACGCTCGCGTAAGCACCGCAGCCGAACTCTTTTGCTACCGCCGTTGCGGTGGAGTGATTCGCGTCGCACACGCCTGCAAGCTCGACGCCTGCAAGCTCGGAGTAGGCGCGACAATGGTTCCTGCCCATCGCGCCGACGCCGATAACGCCAACTCGAATCATTTAACCACCGTGAATGACTCGCCGCAACTGCACGGCAGTACTGTTCCCGCTTTCGCGTCGCGGCCTGCAAGCTTCCTGCCGCACTTGCACACCCAACCGGCCAGTGACGCGGGATTGCCTTTTACAAGCGCGTGTGGCGGGATGTTGCAGCTGACTACCGACCCCGCGCCGACCATGCAGTGCGCGCCGAGCCTGCGGGTTTCCCCGGGCTTGCCGCAGACGATTACGCTGTTGGCGCCGATCGACGCGCCGTCGTCTACAATCGTGAGCCCCAGGCGCTCCTTGCCCCACAAGGCCGCGCGCGGCCGCAAGTCGTTGGTAAAAGAGGCGTTCGGCCCCACGAACACGCCGTTGCCGAGTTGCACGCCGTTGTACACGTTCACGTTGTTTTGCAGCTTGCAGCCGTTCCCGACAACCGCGCCAGTGTCAACGTACGCGCCTTTCCCAAGGATGCAGGCGTCACCTATCACGGCGCCTGAGCGTACGTGCGCAAAATGCCACACTTTAGTTGCGCGGCCGACTTTCGCGGCGTCTTCAATAACCGCGAAAGGGCCTATTACGCAATCCTCGCCGATTTCAGCCCGCGACCCTACAATGGCGCCAGCCGCGGCCTTCGTTGGCATTACCGCGTCCACAAACGCTTTTTACCGGCTGCAAGTATTTAATACGCTTTCTTGAGCCGTGAGACATCAGGCTCTTGGCGGTCGTCAGCCCGTGTTCGAGGGGGGTTGCCCAGCCTTGCCCGCTGTAAGCTTCAAGTGGGCTGCAAGCTTCCGCAAGCCTTCTTCCAAGGCCACTTTGCGCTTGAACCCGTAAGCTTGGCTGAAAGGCCGTGGATCCGCGGTGAAGCGTATTGGTTCGACCGCCGTGCCATTGGTGCGAACGATTGGATTAACTACGCCAAACGTTTCAGCCGCGCGTTCAACCAGCTTCGCAATGGACAACGGCTCGCCGCCAGGCAAGTCGACGGTGGCACTGCCGGCGTCTTTAGACACGCAGCGCTGCAGCGCGTCCACAGCGTCGTCGACATACATGGCGTCAATCAGGTTAGTGCCGTCGCCGTAAATGTCGAACTCGCGCCGCCCTTCAAGCGCAAAGGTTGTGACGAGCTTCGAGTACACCTTCCTTTTCGGCTCGAACGGCCCGAAGGCGCCGAAAAACCGCACGATGACGCAGTCGGCAAACGTTTTTTTCTTTTCGCAGTAGAACCGGGCGTACTGCTCGCTCGCAAGCTTGCTTATTGCATAAGGCAGCTTTGGGCAAATGCGCGAGTCGGGGCTCACCGGCCCTGAAAGCCCGTCGTAAACAGAGCCGCTTGAAAGAAAGATGAAACGCCCGCCGCGGTAGTGCTCCAGCAAGTTGATCAGTGCGGCAGCGTTGTTGCGCAAGTCTCCGGCGGGGTCGTCGAAAGACGCGCGCGGGTCGCTGTTCGCGGCGAGGTACAAACACGCGTCAAAGTCGGCAGGCAAGCCGTTGAAGGCGTTCTTCACTTGCGCAGGGTCTGCAAGGTCGCATTTTACCGGCTCGGCGCGAATACCGTTCTCCTGCAGGAACCCGGGGAATGACGCGTCCGAGTTGTAAAACGCGTGGATGCGCCACTCTTTCCGCGCGCGAAGCAGGAAGTTCTTGCCTAGAAAGCCCGACGCCCCCGTAATTGCCAGCCTCACGCCACGCCACCCTGCGTTTTATACCACGCTACTGCGCGCGCCAAGCCTTCATCCAAGCCTACCTTTGGCTCAAAGCCCAACTCGCGCTTGGCAAGCTCCACGTTAGGCCACCTTTTGAATACCTCGCCGTAACCAAGCGGCTTGAAAACTATTTTCGATTCGCTTTGCGCGGTGGCGATGATTCTTTTTGCAAGCTCCAGCACGGTGACGGCCGCGCCGGGGTTGCCGATGTTGAAAACCTTGCCGACCGCGGCTTGCTTGCCGAGGCACAGCGAAACGCCTTGCACGAGGTCGGAAACGTGGCACCACGCGCGCACTTGAGTGCCGTCGCCATTGACGACCACGTCACTGCCTTGCAGCGCTGCGAGCGCCATCTTGCTCACGCCGCCCTCGCCCACCTGCCGCTCGCCGTAAATGTTGAACGGGCGGAGCGTCACCGTAGGCAGGCCGTGTTGCGAGTGGTACGCTTGGCACAAGTGTTCTGCCGCGAGCTTGCTCACTGCGTAAGACCACCGCGGCTCGCCAAGGAACCCTTGCACGGTGGGCGATTGTTCCGAAACGCCTTCAGCATACTGTCCGTACACCTCGCTGGTAGAAAAGTTGACGAACCGCGCGACGTTCGCCTCAACGGCCGCGGCAAGCGCGTTTGCAGTGCCGCCGTAGTTCACTTGCAACACGCGCACTGGCGCCGAGACGACCGCAGACACGCCTGCAACCGCGGCCAGGTGGACGACCGCGTCGCAACCTTTTGCCGCCGCTTTCAGCGCGGCTGTGTCGAGAACGTCGCCCTTGACGACTTCAGGTTGGCGCTCGAGGCGCGCGTGCCTCAACGCGTCGCGCGAAAAGTTGTCGAAAACAACGGCATCGTGCCCTTGCGCAAGCAGCATTTCAACAATGTGCGAGCCGATGAAACCCGCGCCGCCGGTGACGAGCACCCTCATTGCAAAGCACCCGGCGAGTTCCTCGCGTCAACAAAACTTTTTGCCTTGCGGAGCAGCGCGGCGAAGGCAGCGTCCTTCTGCAGCAGCACGGCACAGTCAAACTGCGAGAAATCGTTTCCTTCAACAGCAGGCACGCCGAACTCTCTTTCAATTTCTTCTTTCGAAAGCAGGCGGTCGGCGCCACGCACGTCAAAACTCTTTTTGAGCAAGTCGACGAGCGGCTTTGCGCGCGTGTACGCCGTCTCGTCCACCCCCTCGCGGTAAGTCAAGCCGGCAACAACAACCTTGCCGCCCGGCGCGGTTTTCCTGCGCACCTCGCCGGCAAAGTACCCGGCCATCCCGTCGTTGACTTCCCGCGCCGTTTTTGCAAGCGGCATTGGCATCTCGTTGATGAGGAACCACGGGTAAACCGGGATGCAATGGCCGCCCACGCCGTTGCCCGCCTCCAAAATGTTTGTTACCTGGTTGTTCGCGGCGGCACGCGCCTCCCAAAAATCGATTCCCAGCCGTTGCGCCGCGAGGAAAAGCTCGTTTGCCAACGCGATGTTCACGTCGCGGTACACGCCTTCCGCAATCTTGACGAACTCGGCGGTCTCACAATCCCGCACGGCCACGACTTTGGCGCAAAACTTTTCGTAGAGGCCCTTCGCGGCTTTGGTGCTTGCCTCGTCCGCGCCGCCCACTATCTTGGCGAACTCTTTAAACCGGCTGACCGAGAAGCCCGTCATGAGGCGCTCGGGCGAGTGGGCGAGGTGGAACTCGTCCTGCCGCAACCCGCTTTCCTTCTTGAGAATCTCGGATAGCCTGCGCGTCGAACCCACCGGCACGGTCGTTTCAAGCACGACCAAGTCTCCTTTCTTCAGGCCCTTGCCTACGGTGGAAAACGCGGCCTCAAGGATTGAAAAGTCGGGCTTCTTGTCGTCGTCGATCAAGAGCGGGACGATGATTAAGTGCGCCTTGCTTTCCTTGACTGCGGCCACGCCGTCAACCGTTGCAACGAGGTTCTTGCCCGCATGCTTTGCTACGAGCGCCGGCAGCCCGGGCTCGCCTTGCAAGTGGCACTTGCCGGCATTGACGCCGTCCACGGTCGGTTGGCTCACGTCGATGCCGACTACTTTCAACCCGCTTTCAGCGATTACCGCGGCCAGCGGCAAGCCTGCCTTGCCAAGGCCGCTCACACTAACGTCAAGCATAGCAAATTATTGGCGCGCCAAGCTTTAAATTCTATCCTTGAAATTTGCGGTAGGCCTGCTCTTCGGCTGCCGCCTTCCTGCAACAGCGGTTTTTATTGGTTGCGCGGCTTAAGTTCTTGCGATGAGTATGGCCTGCAACTTTACGTTCGCGCATTACGGCGAAATCCTCCGCAAGGCGCTTGACGAAGGTTATGCGTTCCACACGTTCAGCGGGCTGCTTGACGCGCGGCCTCAAGGCCGTGTGATGGTGCTGCGGCACGACGTCGACAGCCACTTGCAGCGGGCGGCAGAGTTCTCGCGCATCGAAGCCTCGCTGGGCGTGAAGGCGACGTACTTCATCCGCGCGCACACGGCGTACAACCCGTTCGAGTACAACAACTTCAAGGTGCTGGCAGGCATAATGGCGGCCGGGCACGAGGTGGGGCTGCACGCCGAGATGGGCGACTTTGCGAAGTTCAACCCCGGTGCGACGCCGGAAGAGTACCTCTCGCGCGCGAAAAAGTTTCTCGAAGCCTGCATCGGCGTGCCGGTCAAGGGGGTTTCGCCGCACAGGGATCTTGATTATCAAGTCAATTCGCTGCCCATTCTAGAGGCGATGGACTTCCGCGCGCTGGGCTTCAACTACCACTCGTACGAAGACGTGTTCGTGAAGGAATGCAAGTACGTTTCCGAGACGCTCTCGCCGCACATTTCGTGGCGGGAAGGCTGCCCGTGCGGCTTGCTCGGAAAGTTTGGGAGAATATGCTTGATGACGCACCCGCGGTGGTGGTTCCACAGCCATCCGCGCGAGGGGGAGTTCGCTTGGCCTTAAAAATCGTTTTCGGGAGTTACCGCGACTGGTCGAACGAGATAGTCGAAGCCTTAAAGGCGGACGGGCACGACGTGCTGCACTGCCGCAAGCCGGATGAACTCACCCTTGCCGCCGTGGACGCCTTCCAGCCGCAGTTGTTCCTCCTCGCAGGGTGGAGTTGGTACGTGCCGAAAGAAATTTTCGAAAAGTACGAGATAATCGGCTTGCACCCGTCACTCTTGCCGAAATATCGCGGCGGCAGCCCCATTCAAAACCAAATTATCGCTGGCGAAACCGTTGGAGGGGTGAGCCTCTTCCGCCTGACAGAACGTTTCGACGAAGGCCCGCTTTACGGCCAGGCGGAAATATCGTTGGAAGGCCACTTGCAGGAAATCCTCGGTCGCATCACGCAATCGGGCATAAAGCTTTTCCGCAAGCTCGCTGAAGACTATCCCGACTTGAAGAGCTGGCCGCAGGACGACTCGCAGGCGACGAACTGCACGCGCCGCAAGCCTTCGCAAAGCGAGTTGAAGCCCGAAGATTTTTCGCGCTTGACTGCCCGGCAATTGTACAACCTCGCGCGGTGCCTTGAGGATCCTTACCCCAACGCGTTCGTAACGTGCGCCGACGGCAAGAAAATCTTTTTGAAGCGCGTGGAACTCGAAGAGTGACTGGCGAATAAATTTACTGGCGGACAAACGATGGCTGCAACTTTAATGGATGGCAAGGCGTTGTCGGCAGCGGTCATTGACTCGCTCGCGCAAACAGTACGCGAAAAGGGGCTGAACCCTTGCTTGGCAACAGTGCTCGTGGGGGAAGACGAGGCTTCAGCTTCCTACGTGCGCATGAAGGCCGCCGCGTGCGAAAAGATTGGCGGGGCTTTTCGGCTGGAAAAACTTCCTGAAACCGCCAGCACGGCTGACGTTATCGCCTGCATTCGCGCGCTCGGCGGCGACGCGGCGGTGAACGGGATTTTATTGCAATTGCCTCTCCCGCCTCAAGTGTCAATGGGCGAGTGCCTGCAGGCGATTCCGCTTGCGAAAGACGTTGACGGCCTGCACCCCCAGCACTTGGCCGCGATATTCGCGCGCCAGCCCGGCTTCGTTCCAGCCACCGCGCGCGGCGTGATGGAACTGCTTTCGCACTACGGCGTTCCCCTCGAGGGGAGGCGCGCGCTCGTCATCGGCCGAAGCGTCGAGGTGGGCATTCCCGTCGCAGGGTTGTTGCTCGCGGCAAACGCCACGGTGACGCTGGCGCACAGCAAGACGCAAAACTTGGCCGAAATTTGCCGCGAGTGCGACGTGGTGGTAGCGTCCGCAGGCCGGATTGGGCTGGTCACTAAGGAGATGGTGAAGCCCGGCGCGGCAGTCGTTGACGTTGGCACTAATTTTGTTGAGCGCGACGGGAAACGCCGGGTGGTGGGGGATGTTGACGCGGGCGTGGCGGGCGTTGCCGCTTTCCTTTCGCCAGTGCCTGGCGGCGCGGGGCCGATGACTGTTGCGAGCCTGATGCAAAACCTCGTGGACGCCTGCAGCCGCTAGCGTTCGTTCCAGCGTTCTTTCCGTTGCGGTTCTCTCGCCTACCGCGCTTTCGCTTACCGTTCTTTCGCCTACCGTTCTTTCGGAAAGCGTTTGCACAACTCGCGCGTTTCTTCCCGCAGCTTTGCGAGAATGGCGTCGTCCGCGTGGTTGCGTATGGCTTTCGTGGCGAGTTGCGCGACGAGCGCGCAGTCGCCTTGCTTGAAGCCGCGCGTGGTGATGGAAGGCGTGCCCAGCCGCACGCCGCTGGGGTCGAAAGGCTTGCGCGTATCGAACGGCACGGTGTTCTTGTTGGCGTACATTCCCGCCTTTGCGAGCGCGGCTTCCGCCTGCTTGCCAGTCACGCCAGTCTTCGTAAGGTCAAGCAGCAGCAGGTGGTTGTCCGTCCCGCCGCTCACTAGTTCAATGCCTTGCGCGAGGAACTCTTCCGCCATGCTTCGGGCGTTGGCGACGATTTGCCGCGCGTAGTCCTTGAAGGACGGTTCAAGCGCCTCCTTGAACGCTACTGCCTTCGCGGCGATAATGTGCTCGTGAGGCCCGCCTTGCAACCCCGGAAACACCGCCTTGTCTATCGCTTCTGCGTGCTGTTGCTTGCACATTATGATCGCGCCGCGCGGCCCGCGCAGCGTCTTGTGCGTCGTGGTGGTTACCACGTCGGTGAAGGGAAACGGCGAGGGGTGGACGCCTCCGACGATGAGGCCGGCGATGTGCGAGACGTCCGACATATGCACCGCGCCCACGGCTTCGCAAATCTCTTGAAACCGCTTGAAGTCTATTATGCGCGGGTAGGCGGTCGCGCCGCTCACGATGAGTTTCGGCTTCACCTCGCGTGCCGTCTTTTCGAGCGCGTCGTAGTCTATGAAGTGCGTCTTCGCGTCCACCGTGTATTGCGTGAAAGAGTACAGCCTTCCCGAAAAGTTTACGGGGTGGCCGTGCGTCAAGTGCCCTCCTTGCGTCAACGCCATTCCCATCACGGGGTCGCCGAGGTTCAGGAAAGCAGCGTAAGCAGCCATGTTGGCGGGCGAGCCGCTCAGCGGTTGGACGTTGGCGTGCTCGCACCCGAAAAGCTTCTTGGCGCGCTCTATCGCCAGCGTCTCGACGCGGTCAATGTGCTCGTTCCCCCCGTAATAACGTTTTCCGGGGTAGCCTTCGGCGTACTTGTCGGTGAGCACGCTGCCCATCGCCTCTAGCACCGCGCGGCTCACGATGTTCTCGCTGGGGATAAGCTCGATGCCCTCCTGCTGCCTGCGTTCTTCGTCCTTGATGATTGCGAATAGTTCCGGGTCTGCCTTGCTCAAGAATTCCATCATCTTTTCCCACCCCGTTTCCGGCGCGCGCCTAGATGCGCTTGTTTTCCGGCGTTGCGTATTTACCGGCATTCGGTTTATTACCCTTGGCATCATAACGGTTTTTGGCTGCGCGCATTGCAGCAGACCTGTTTGAGAAGGCAATCAAGGATATGATAGGATGAACGCGCGCTTAAAAGTTGTAGCTAGTGGGGCGCGGGCAAAACCGCTAGTAACCGCGCTCGTAATCACGCTTAACGAGCTGCCGCACTTGAAGAAAGCCATCGCGAGCATCCGGCGCCAGTCGCTCGGCCGCAAGGTGGAAATAGTCGTGTGCGACAACGGCTCTGCCGACGGCACGGCAGAGTGGGTTGCGCGGCAAGGCCTAAAATACTACGACGCGGGGCGCAACACGGGCACGCCAATATTCAACCAGGGGCTTGCCCTCGCTGAAGGAGAGTTCGTGTTCATCGGTGCGACCGATATGGAGTTCAAGCGCGATTGTTTCAAGCGGCTGGTGCGCCACCTTAAAGCGAACCCGTCGTGCGGAATGGCCGTGCCCTTGAACATCAACGGGAACGACCGGGCGCGCGTTGACATTGGCGGCTCGTGGCTCTCACGGTGCTTTTACGGCGGGGCGGTGCACGCGAACCCCGGCAAGGTAGTTGGAATGCCCTTTTCTGGCGTCGGGCTCCTCCGCCGCAGCGCCATAACCGCAGCGGGAGGGTTCATCTATGAACCGTCGTTCTTCGTATACGCCGAGGACGTTGACTTGGGCTTCCGCCTCGGCCGCGCGGGCTTCACAACACAGCTCGTACCTGAAGCCGCAATCTACCACTACGGGCATCAAGTGAAAAAGATTTTAACCCCCTTCCAACTTACTGCCTGCATCGAACGCAACATGCTCGTCACGATGCTCACGCATTTGCCCAAGCGCTTCCTGCTATTCTCCCTTCCGTACGCCTTGCTTATGCGGCTGCTCGTGACGCTGAAGGACTTGGCGGTACGCGACTGGCAACGCGCCCGCGCGCGGTTGTGGGTGCTGTTGCAACTGCCGGCCATCTTCGTGCAGGCTGCAACCCGCCGGAAGGCGTTGTCCCAAACGTTGAAAAACCCTTGGCGAGGCGATTATTTCGGGCGGGGAGTGTTTGACGAGCGGCCGGTGTGGCGCATTTTCTTCAGTTACATCCGATAGGCATACCGCGAGCCGGACGAACCCGTTCCCGCGGACAAGGTTTCTCAAGGCGCCGAGTACAGCAGCGCCACCACCCACC
>ERZ1292640.3789-Hain-H43-02um-R1-3789-length-11695-cov-9_pt1 | contig 11695 bp, 11 predicted proteins | sample MGYA00564404_ERZ1292640 | MGnify/ENA primary metagenome ERZ1292640 (study PRJEB36523, sample SAMEA6512636) | groundwater metagenome | collected 2019-01-08 | study: AquaDiva: Metagenomics assemblies of 32 groundwater samples | reverse complement strand
AAAAATTGAATAAAAAGTGGACCGACCGCTTCACCGAACAACTCGGCCGTCTCGGAGAGATTATTCTGAAGATTCAGGAGCGCTCTGATATCGCGGCAGGGAACGGGAGGGACACTACCGCCACAAACTCAGCTATCCAGTCCGCCACAACCGCAATCAGCACCGCCCAAACTGCAGTAACCGCGCAGTCTGCCAAGACCTACACTCTGGACACTTCGTCCGTCACTACCACTGTAGCGACAACCACGACAAACGGTCAGGACGAGCTGATGAAAGGCCTGCGTACGCAGTTCCAGAATCTTCACAAGGCCCTCTTCAAGGACTTGTTCGCTCTGCGCGACGGAGCGATGAAGGATGCACGCACGGCGGTCCAAAACGCATTGCAGACGCTAAGCCAGATTCCAAAAGTTGATGACGACAATGCAACTTCAACTTCCGAGTCAAATCAATAATCTCTAACTAAACTCACCATGGACCAAACAACAAATCAGAGTTCTTCAACAGTAATATGGTACGTCGTCGGCATTGCCGTTATCGTCGCACTCGCTTTCTGGTACTTTTACGGGAAACAGGCGCCGACAACTGATACACAGTCAACAACCGTTGGACAAACACAGGAACCAGCGCAGTCAAACGGCAATACCACCACGAACATATCGGCTGAATTGAATCAAGTTTCGAACACCTCTTCCGCGCTTGATGCAGATGCGGCCGCTTCTGCCACCTCTGTCAACGGTTTCTAGTTGAATATAGGGCGATTTTCAAGTATCGTGCAGAAATGCGCGATACTTCGCGTTATTGCGGGTTCGTCTAATGGTAGGACACATGCCTCTGAAGCATGTTATTGGGGTTCGAGTCCCTGACCCGCAGCACTTCGCAGTTATTTACATATCGCGTGCTGGGTATAAGATATGACAGGGATACAATCAGTTGTCACAATACAGCAGGTCTTTTACATCGTCGGAGGACGCCATGTCAGCAAATGATTCGGTGAACGGCAGGATTACTATGCATGCAGGCACGCGTTACGGCGGGAAGGCGCAAAAACGGGATGATTATCGTGGCACGCCTGATGACGATACCTTGGTAGAGCGCGCGAAGAAGTTCATACCTCAAAAGAATTCCTCTGCGGATGTCGGCGAGGAAGAGAAAAAAAGAAAATCAACTCGCAAGGACATTGTTCATATTGAGAATATCCAGTGGATAAATAAAAAGAATGAGAAGTGGATGCTGGTTAACAGCGCATGTCTCGCCCGCACAGTCAAGAAGTTGACGACTAGCCGTATCTCGCCATTCAACCAGCTGTACAAAGTCTTTCTCCGCAACATAAATAGTTCGCGAATTACGCCGGTGTCGCGATTCTGTGTAATCGCGACCGGTGTAGACCCTCAACGTAAGAAAAAAACTTGGACATTTATCAAGGCAATAATAAATGATGTTGAGTTCGTTCTACCGAACTCGTTTCTGAAAGATTGCTCTGGTGCATTTCTAAAGAAAAATTCAATATGAGTGCCAGTTTCTCATAGAGGCCCCAGATTCTGGGGCTTCTTTATAACTTAGCCTGATGAGAGTTGTTATTTCATTCCGATTTGCGCGAGGAAGGTTTTGAGTTCGTCGCTCTCTATCGCGCGCCACGCGCCGGATGCGAGATTGTCCAGCCTAATATTTAATATGCGCGTGCGCTCCAGCTCTACGACAGTGTTATGCATCGCCGACACCATCCGGCGTATCTGATGCTTCTTTCCTTCGGTAAGCGTAATCGTAAAACTCTTCGGCCCCGTCTTGCGCACCGAGCAGGACTTCGTCATGTAGCCTTCAATATCTACGCCCGCTTCCATAAATTTTTTAAAACTATCGCGCAAGGGTTCACTGGTGCGCACGCGATACTCTTTTTCATGCACATAGTCTGGATTTAATAGCCTGTCTGTTATGCGACCATCATTTGTGAGGATGATGAGCCCGCTAGAATCTTTATCCAGTCTCCCAATTGGGAAAATATCTTTCGGTAATGTCACGCTCTTTTTAATATCCTTCTCGCCCAGTTGAGGCGAATGCGTGATAACGCCTACGGGCTTGTTGTATGCGTAGTAGAAGTACTTGTTCGTTGAGGTTTTACCGCGTAGCTCTACATTATCGCCTTTATTAATCTTCTCGCCGAGTACGGCGACACGGCCGTTCACCAGCACCTTCCCGCGCGCAATAAGCTCGTCCGCGCCTCGGCGTGTAGCGACCCCCTGCTTTGCAAGGTATTTATTAATCCGCATCGGGTATTCGTCTGCTGTTTTTTCGCGTGTCTTTAACATAGCGTTACCATACACAATTTTCCATTTTAATGCGAAGCGAGAGTAAGTAATGTATGGTGAGCGGATGGCGAGAGAAGAAAGCGTTATACGCTTTGAGAAAGTGTCGTTCGGATATGGGCACAACAAACCTATTTTGGAGGATGTGGATTTTCCCGTGCGCAGGGGGATGAAGATGGCAGTGATGGGCCAGAACGGCTCGGGGAAGTCCACGCTCTTCGCCCTTATGACGGGCGAGCTTAAGCCCGAGAGTGGCGAGATACACACGAGTCACGGTATGCGAGTAGCGACCGCGCCACAGGTGCTCCCGCGCGACATGATGGGACTCACGGTACGCGAATTCTTTGCCTCCTCCGCCAAAGCTTCGGCGGGCCAAGTTAAAGTTTATAATATTGATAAACTAATCGATGATGTGCTGGAGGTGGTGAACCTTAAGCATCACGAGAAGCTCCACGAAAGGATTATGAAAAGTTTTTCTGGCGGACAGCAGGCTCGGCTCCTTCTCGCTTCGGCGCTCATCCAGAATCCGGACTTGCTACTTCTGGACGAGCCGACGAACAATCTGGACAGAGACGGCATTGAACACCTGACGAAGTTTCTCGTTAATTACGAGAAGACCTGCATCGTCATCTCACACGATGCCGAATTCTTAAATGCATTTACAACTGGCGTTTTATATCTGGATGTTTTCACAAGAAAAATAGAGCAGTATCACGGGAATTACGATACTGTACTTCGCGACATCAGTATTCGCATTGACGCAGAAAACAGGAAGAATGCGCAGTTGGAGAAGAAGATTCAAGAGAATAAGGACAAGGCGAACTTCTTCGCGCAGAAGGGCGGTAAGATGCGTCTTGTAGCTAAGAAGATGAGAACAGAAGTAGAAGAGATGGAAGAAGCGAAGGTGGATGTGAGAAAAGAAGATAAAACTATCAGACCGTTCACGATTCCGGCACAGGAGAAATTAAGCGGGACGGTTTTATCGCTAACATCTTATACGATACACAAAGGAAGAAAGCCAATAAAAAAGAAAACAAACGTCTCATTACGAAAAAACTCACATCTTCTATTGCGTGGTCCGAACGGTATCGGTAAGAGCACTCTCTTGGAGAGAATCGCTCTTGGGACGCCAGAAGGAGTTTCAATAACTGCCGGAACAAAGATAGGTTATTACCGACAAGATTTCTCTACGCTGGACTTTGACCAGACTGTGTATAAAGCATTAGAAACTGCCATGGGACAGCCGGACGAACAGCGCCTGCGCACAGTCGCGGCAGGATTTCTTCTCACAGCAGACGTTATGGACACAAAGATTGGGAGCTTATCAGAAGGGCAGAAGGGCCTCGTCGCCTTCGCATCCATCGTACTTGAACGGCCGGGGCTATTAATTTTGGACGAGCCGACTAATCACATCAACTTCCGCCATCTGCCTATCATTGCGAAGGCGCTGGACAGCTACGCGGGCGTGATGATACTCGTCTCACACGTGCCCGAGTTCGTCGCCCAAATTCGCATTGACGAGATATTAGACTTGGAGAAATAGTGGAGCATTGCAATCGGAGTGTTTGCTGTTATAATACACGAGTTCTCAACAAAGGAGGTTCAAATGACAGATAGGCGGGAATACACCGGCAAAGAAAGACGCGGGCGCAGTGATAAGTTCACAACGGCCGAGGATATTCGTACGTTGAGAGAAAAAGCAAAAGCAAAGCTCGAAGAATACGAGATGTACGAAGGAGTCGGAATTAAGTCATTTGTCACCTGTGCGTCTGCAATTTTGTGCATCATCGGTGCGTACATAGGTATGCATATCGATAACAGCGTCCTATTGTGGACAGGGGTCGCTGGAACCATCGCATCAGTGACGTTTGGCGAGAAATGGATTCGAGCTGCGAAGAAACAGGCTTTGGAGCAGTTCAAAAAGGATCCGAACCGGCACCTAGCGGAATATCTGCTATCGTGACCAGTCGTTCTTTCTTAAAGCCCCGCTCCGCGGGGCTTTCGTTTTTATAAAATAGCCATATTCGATAAAGAAGTGATAGACTTGTGTGATGAAAGAAATGGTCAAGTTGTCCAAACTTAAGAAAGGCGATAAAGTCGCGATTCTCTCGCCGTCGTTTGCGGCACCAGGGATGTGGCCTCACGTATATGAACTAGGTCTCAGTCGCCTGCGAGAAGTCTTTGAGCTTGAGCAGGTAGAGTTCCCAGCTACTAAAAAGCTCGGTGCATCCGGTGCGGAAAGAGCGAAAGATTTAGAATCCGCGTTCGGAGACCAAAGCATAAAAGCGGTCATCTCGTCGCTAGGTGGCGATGATCAGGTGACGTATATAAAAAATCTTAAGCCGGATATATTTATGAATAATCCAAAACAATTCCTCGGCTTCAGTGACAATACGCACTTTGCGAACTTTCTTTGGATGAATGGCGTGCCGTCTTTTTATGGTGGAGCATTATTTACGCAGTTTGCCATGGAAGGGAAGATAGACGAGTTCACATTAAAATATTTGAAGCTCGCACTTTTTGAGTCTGGTGAACATGAACTTGAAGCTAGCCCAATTTACAACGACATCGGTCTCGATTGGGATGATCCTAAGAATCTTGAGAAAGTGGAAACATTCTTACCAAACGATGGATGGCAGTGGGATGGCGACGTGAATGCAGAAGGAGTCTCATGGGGAGGATGCGTGGAATCAATAGATGAACTGCTTCGCCACAACATTGCAATCCCCCCGCTCTCTGACTTCGAGAATGTAATCCTCTTTACCGAAACATCAGAAGAAATGCCTTCAGCTGATTACGTCTTCCGTGTCTATAGAGCGCTCGGCGAACGCGGTATTCTCGCACGTGTGCGAGGCATATTGGTTGGTCGGCCAAAGTCATGGGAATTCGGAAATGAGCATGATGACGCGTGGCAGGTTGCTCACCGCATAGAGCAGCGCGAGACCATATTGAAAGTCGTTCGTGCGTATAACCCGACTGTCCCTGTGATACAAAATCTCGACTTCGGTCATACCAATCCACAAATCGCTCTGCCGTATGGAAGCCGTATCCGTATAGACAGCAAGAATAAAAAGATTTTTGCGACTTTTTAATATGGAAACAGAAATTGAGGCGAAATTCCCAGACATAGATGCGAACGCGTTACGTTCAGTCCTGAAAGAAAAGGGGGCGAAGCTGGAATATCCGGAGATTCTGATGCGTCGTAAAAATTTTGATTATCCTGATAAGCGCTTATATGAAATTGGCGGTTGGATTCGCGTACGCGACGAAGGGGATAAGGTGACACTTAGTTATAAACAATTGAATGACCGAACGTTGCATGGGACAAAAGAAGTTAATGTGGTAGTAGATAGTTTTGATAAGACATGCCAATTTCTAGAGGCCATCGGCATGGCCTCAAAAACGTATCAAGAAACCAAGCGAGAGAAATGGAATTATAAAGGTGTGGAGGTAACTATCGATACATGGCCATGGATACCTACGTTTGTTGAACTCGAAGGGCCGACTGAAGAAGTGGTGAAGAGCGTCGCGAGTGACCTAGGGTTCGATTGGAAGAATGCGATGCACGGGAGTATCGAACCGATTTATCAAATGCATTACGATTTTACCGATAAAGAAATAGATAAATGGGAATTAATAACCTTTATCTCTCCGCCTGATTGGCTGTTGGCAAAGAAATTAAAATAACGCTACTGTACCCACATGAAATCTTCGCTAAAACCCTGCTTTCTTGTTGATATCGTCACGCCTAAACGATACAAGCTGAACGGGCTCTGGTTCGGCCACACGAAGCCGAAGCGAGTAATCATTTTCATACACGGGCTCTCGGGTTCGGCATTCTGGGTGAGCCTCGCCGAAGCACTCATTGATAAAGATACTGCGGTCGTCACCTTCAGCAACCGCGGTCACAACAAGGTCGCCAAGCTCTATCGGGAGGATAACACCAAGAAGGGCTACCACTCTGTCACCGCCGGCCAAGCACACGAAGTCTTCACCGACTGCGTTGACGATATTCAGGGCGTTATCAACTTCGTCCGCGGCGCGGGCGTGCGCGACATCTATCTCGCCGGCCACTCCACCGGCTGTCAGAAGGCGGTCTATTATGCGAGTAGGAAGGGGAATCAGAAAAATATAAAAGGACTCATTCTGCTCGCGCCACTGAGCGACTACGCCGGAGCAGTGAAGTCTGATACCGGCGACCGGCTCGCACGCGCGACGAAGGTCGCGCGAGACTTGGTGAAGAGAGGGAAGAGGCATGACCTACTCCCCGCGAGCGTCTCGCAGGGACCGATAGATGCACAGCGATTCTTGAGCCTCTACACGCCCGACAGCGCCGAAGAGATCTTCACCTACGCACAACCAAAGAAGAATCCGAGAGTGTTCAAGAGCGTGGAACTGCCGATGCTTGTCTTTTTTGCCGGAGACGACGAATATGGCGACCGACCGGCCGAGGATATCGCAGAGTGGTTCAAGTCGCACACGAACTCTAAGCGGTACTCTGCGCACATAATCCCCGACTCACTCCACGGCTTCAGAGGAAAAGAAAAAAGAGTTGCGAAACTGGTCCGTTCTTGGATTCAATAGTCGGTATTGACTTCTAATCTAAATTTGCTAACCTCCATAACAGAGTCGTGTTCGTCACAACTGCAACATCTATATTTCGGTCCCGCACACAGCGGGATTGGGCCGAGATTGCCGAAAGGCAGGATGGCCTCTGCGCAAGTGGAGGTCCGGAGTCCCCCGTAACCATGGGATAACCGATATCGGCCGTAAGGCGTCTGAGTCGGTAAAAGCCCTCCAACTGGTGGGAAAGTAAGGTGGCACCGCGGAAACCCGCCCTTACGATATAAGCGCTTATGCGTTTGTGTCGCTAGGGCGGTTTTTCATTTATGCAAAAACCGCAAAACGTTGCTCTTTCACAAACCTAGGAGAGTTGGTCATGAACAAACTAGCCGCACTTCAATCAGCAGAAGATGAACTGAATCGGAATGGAATATCCCACGAGATGTTTCTCGGTGATCCAGATATATGTGATTTCTTGGAACCCGATGGAATCAGGCTTACGTTAGTAACATCGCGTGATAGCCGAATTTACTTTGACGAAAAGAATTCAGCCGCCCAAGAAGTGTTCGCTGAATTGACTGTGCTCACTGCTCACAGTTTCGGCATGGAGCTAGATGAAACCTCCAGCGATGGAACGCTTCATCACCTGCAGGATCATGATGTACTTGTCATGCTTCATGATGAAAAAGGTATCGCCGGCTTCGCATCAGGTTTCTTTTCGAAGGACGGATTATTCTATCTTCACGGTATCGCAATTGCTCCTCGGGCCAAGGGACGTGGTGCTGCTCGACGCATGGTTCGGATTATGTTGAATGTAAGTGGCACAGCGGGCATTACGTTCACGACACAAAATCCGGTTATGTTCTGCCTACTCCGTTCAATCTGTACGGCTACGTATCCGGCTTCTGAACATGGCATACCTGCACACCTGCATAAACAAGTCATCTCACTTATGCAAGGACGTAATGGCACGTTGGATCCATTTACCGGTATCGTCCACAATCTTTACGGCCGTTGTCTGTATCCGCAATTGCCTGAAAGTCGTGACCCCGCCGTGAATGAATGGTTCGCCAAAGCACTCAATGTTTCCGCGGGGCAAACTCGAAATGCGTTCGTGTTCGTCGGGCAAGGATCGAAGTGAGCATCGAAACGACGATATCAGATGACATTCTTACGGGGAGCGCTTTGCGCCCCCGTTCTTTTTTCTGGTATGCAAGATAAAATAAAACACGTATTATAATTACCAAAGCATATGATGACAATCCAGCAACTTCATAAAACATTCAATCGACTAAAAACGAATACCGTTGATGGAATCTCTGGTGTTTTTAGAATCGACAGCGGTAAGCCTGGTCCAATCCTAGGCATAACCGCTTGTACCCACGGTAATGAACCAAGCGGACTGGCCATATTCGACTATCTACTTAATGAAAGGAATATATCGGAGGAATTACAGCGTGGAGTTTTGTACCTCATAGTTAACAATATAAAAGCAACAGAGAGGTTCTTTAAGTCGAAGAACAAAGAGGAAGTACGTAAGGCACGATATGTCGATATAAATATGAACCGTTTGCCCAGGAATACGTTACGTATTAAAAATGATGAAAGATATGAAATTATTAGAACGAAAGAATTATATCCAATATTAAAACGTCTGGAATACGGACTCGACGTACACAGTACTCTAGAAAGAAGCGATCCTGTGATAATAAGTATCGGCGATAAATTTCATTTTGATCTAGTGCGGGGGTTTCCGATTAATAAAATACTAAGCAATATAGATAAAATCCAAATAGGTATTCCTATATCAGCGTTCTACGGCGGCCTAACATCAAACGCAAAAGTATTTGCCATTGAATCTGGCCAGCACACAGATCCAAAGTCGTTCAAAAGAGCAGTTACATGCACCATCTCATTTCTTGAAAATTTGGAAATGTTACGCGCGACTAGACACCGGACGATTAAGAAATATGAAGAATATTACATTAATGACTCAATAGTATTTCGTGACATCTCGTTTGATTTCGTTAAGGAGTTCAAGTCGTATGACGCGATACAAAAAGGAAGATTGCTCGCGAGAAACAAAAATGGGTTAGAAATCTACGCAAATAAGAATGGTCATTTGATAATGCCCACGAGCCTGCGAGGGACAGACAAGTATTTAAATGAAGAGGCCACCTTTGTCTCTAGACCAGTAAAAGTTCGTCGGGTTGGATAAGAAAGAGCCCGTTCGGCAGGAGGTGATACTCCAGCTGAACGGGCTCAAATTTTAGCGCACAACTCAATTTCTGACTCCAGTGACGACGATGTAGGCGCCCTTGTTTGATGATGCGAGCGCCTTGTCGAGTTCTGCCACGTTCTCCTTCGCCAGCGGGTTATCGTGTAGCATGTCATGTGGCAGGATCGCGCTGATAGTCGGATAGGTGGACACCTCGGTTGCCGACATTCCGTGTGGAATCAGTCCGTCAATTTCTTCGACTGTATACGGACGAGCATATATCGAGAGCAGAGTGCCTTTTATATTCACCTCGAGACAATGTAGCGTGGTGTTGATTTCCGCTACCAGCCCGACAGGCCACGGCAAGAAGTCCCATGCATATACCAGTGCTTCTTTGTTATAGAACGAGAACATAAACTTCCCGCCACGTTGCAGTACGCGTCGAACCTCCCTCATCAGGCCTTCGAGATTACGTACATCGCTCGCCGTGCCCATATTCATCACCACGAACGACACGGAAGCGTCAGGAAGGGGAAGTGGTCCTTCCAAATCGACTTCTTCATATGTGACGTTGACGACGCCTTTCTCGTCAGCCTTCTTGCGTGCGAGCTGTAGCATGTGTGGTGAAAGGTCGTAGCCGATCGCTTTCTTAAATCGCGAAGCTAATGCGAGCGTCATGCGACCCGTAGCGCAGCCTAGATCGAGTACTGTATCGAGATCAGTGAGCGAAGAAACCTCGCTCTCGATATTCTCGAGTTCGTATCCGATGTAGTCGTGTGTGGCATAGTGCGCAGAGTCGTACTTTTCGTCGTACGTCTCTGCTACTAGGCCAGTAAGAGCGAGAAGATTTGCACGATAGAACTCATGCAACTCCTCGTCTGTTGTCGGCTCAACGAATTTCTTGACCGCTTCGGCCGCTGCTTGGTAGAGCTCGATCTGGACCTTACAACTTTCGCCTATGATCGGATATCCGAGGGATATCATGAAGTTTTTGTCCATCCCGAGCTCGACGGCTTGCTCACACATTTTCTCAAGTCGGGCAACTTCCACTTCACGACGCACGATTCGGTCGTTGTGCAGAATTTTGTAAGCAGCGACACGCGTTGCGAGATTCAAGCGATTCTTCATCAATGACACGAATAGCTGGTCGAGTATGCGAAATCGCGGGGCCAGCTCCGTTAAATCCAACCCGGTCTTGATTGTCATGATCTGTTCCTTTCATCAGTAGATTGTGATACCCATCCGGTCGCGAACGGCTTCCACCGTTGGTCGGATGAGTGCTCTGGCTTTTTTACCGCCTTCGTGCAGAACTTCTTTTACGTAATCATTCTTGTTGGCGAGCAAAGCGCGTGCTTCATGAAATGGTTCCAAGAGCACGGCAATGTTGTCTACCAGAATGTTCTTGCAGTCGAAGCACTTGAGCGTACCGGCGATACACTGATTCGCAATCGTTCTGCTTTTCGTTTCACCCGTAGTAACCAATTCGTGTACAGCGTACACGGACTTACAGCGGTTGTACGGATCTCCAGAATCGGAAACGCGCAAGCGTTGCGGGTCTGTAATGCCGCGCTTCAGGTACAGGGTACGGATTTCGGGGATGGTTAGATTGATATCCACGGCATTCGCCGCTTCTGATTTACCCATCTTGCCGCCATCGAGTCCCGGCACCTTCACCATTTGCGGCATCATTTCCGGAATCACGAACGTGTCTCCGAACTTTGAGTTGAACTTACGCGCGATGTTCCGCGCCATTTCAACGTTCGGAACTTGATCTTCACCGACGGGCACGAGGGTTGCTCGAGGCCCGAGGATGTCCGCGGCCATGAGCACCGGATAGGTGACGAGGCCCAGATTCACGTTGTCTGGATTTTTGCGAACCAAATCCTTGAACGTGGGGACTCGCTCCAGATCGCCGAGCGGCTGTATCATGCTGAGATACAAACAGAGCTCCGCAATTTCCGGGACGCTGGACTGCGCGTAGATTATCGACTTTTCGGGGTCGAGACCTGCGGCGAGATAATCCTTGACGATCTCGAGCAGATTCGCCCGCAGTTCATCAGGATGTTCAAGCGTTGTAAGCGTGTGGAAGTCTGCAATGAAGTACAAGCAGACATTTCCCGGCTGTTGGAACTTAACAAAGTTCTGTATCGCGCCGAGAAAGTTACCGAAGTGCAACCGGCCTGTTGCGCGGATGCCGGAGAGTACTCGCTGTTGTTGATTCACAATGATTCCTTTCTATTTAGGGTGAGAGACGAAGTGGATGTAGTTTCTTTGCAACTATCGCATTTCACTCCAGTATCCACCACCGTTCCTGAAGTTTTCAGGTTACAGCGATTGCACTGGAAGAGTGGAGAACTGCATTTAATGCACCAGCGTGTATGAGGGTCTTTCCCTTCGAGAATAATTCCGGAGGTGATCCAATTACACTTCTGGCACGTATAACGGTCCTGCGTCGTTACGTTCATGAGGGACATGATTTTCTCCATGTTGAGTTGAGGATGTTGTACTAACTTTCAAGTCAAGGTTCTAGAATCTGAGTGTATGATAGCACAAACCGGACCGTTTTCTAATCAATAGCTTGGAAACGTTTTGTTGTTAATGCTTGCAATGGCGT
>ERZ1292640.3788-Hain-H43-02um-R1-3788-length-11696-cov-10_pt1 | contig 11696 bp, 10 predicted proteins | sample MGYA00564404_ERZ1292640 | MGnify/ENA primary metagenome ERZ1292640 (study PRJEB36523, sample SAMEA6512636) | groundwater metagenome | collected 2019-01-08 | study: AquaDiva: Metagenomics assemblies of 32 groundwater samples | reverse complement strand
TGCCGCTTTAGCTCAGTTGGTAGAGCAACCGCCTTGTAAGCGGTAGGTCGTCAGTTCGAATCCGACAAGCGGCACCATTTTCCTCCATCCTGCCCCGGCCTGCTGCCGGCGGACAGTGTTGACTCCCCATTTGATAGCAGTCCGACCAAGGCAGGCTGGCCTTGGCCGTGAGCAGGTCAGGCTGGCTACTACTTTCGGCCGATTAGTATCTTCAACCGAATTGAGGTAACCTTCCAACCTTTGTCGATCAGGCGGGACTGGATCAGGGGCAGCAACTGGCGTACTTTGGCCGCAGCGGCATTGCTGCTGACCAGCAGGCACCAAGTGCCGTCTTCAACCGGCCCAGCCTGAATCGCGGGGCGCAAGGCTTCAGGAATCAGGGACTCCACAGCCTTGAGCCTGTCGCTGGATTCCTGGACAAGCCCGGCCAGCCGCGCCAGCGATGGCGAGTTCTCGACAGCCTGGCTGAAAGTGACGGCCTGGTGCAGGCGGGGGCTGGAGTTCAAGGTTATCAGGCTCTGATTGTGAAGGAGACGAACACGTGCATTTGATTATCACGGATGCCTGGCTGGCGCAAAGCCGTGCCATTTATCTGAGCGGGACCAAGCTGGTGGTGGCGGGTTTTGTCGCGGCACTGGCATTAATGCTGGTGGCCGCAGGCATGTACCACTGGGTTTTCCTCAAGGGTGCGCGCGAGGGCTGGCCAGTGATCGGTGCCCTCGTCAAACTGGTGGTCAAGGACGAGTTCGAACAACGGGACCGCTTCATGCGGGAAAACCTCGACGCCATGGCCAAACGCCTGGGCGAAATGCAGGCCAAGATGATGCAGCTCGAATCGCTCGGTGAGCGGGTGTCGGGCCTGGCCGGTGTCAACCCCAGCGAGATCAGGACCCAGCCCGGGCGCGGCGGTGCGCTGGTGGAAGGACGTTCGCTGAGCATGGAAGAACTGCAGGCGACCCTGGCCGACCTCGACAAATTGACAGACCAGCGCGTGGACCTGATGACGGTGATGGAGTCCAGGCTGTTTGACCAGAAGATCAAGAAGATGATGGTGCCCACCCAGCAACCGGTGATGACCGGCGTGCTCGGCTCCGCTTTCGGCTGGCGGATAGACCCGCTGAACGGTCGCTCCGCACTGCACACCGGGCTGGACTTTCCGGCCGAACCCGGCACGTCGATTCTGGCAGCGGCGGGAGGCGTGGTGGTCACGCAGGAATACCACCCGGCGTACGGCAACATGGTCGAAATCGACCACGGCAACGACCTGGTGTCCCGTTATGGCCACGCGTCCAGGGTGATGGTCAAAAAGGGCGACCTGATCAAGCGGGGCCAGAAAATTGCCGAGGTGGGCACGACCGGGCGCTCGACCGGGCCGCACCTGCATTTTGAGGTGCTGGTGCAGGGTGTGTTCCAGGATCCCCAGAAATTCCTGACGGCGGGCCAGAAACTGCCCGCGCCGATGGCGCTCGCCGCTGCTCCGCCGGCCCCGGGACCGGCCGTCCAGACCGTCCGGCCGAAGTAAGAGCGCGGCAGAGGTAAAATCTGCGCATCGCGCGCAGTTGAAACCAGCTGGCAGCGCCCACACCTAAGTCGATACTCAATAAGGATTTCGGCCGCACTGCCCGCTCATGGGAGCTGTCAGCGCGGCCTCGCATTTATGGCTTCCAATATCCTGACCAAAATCTTCGGCAGCCGCAACGACCGCCTGCTCAAAACCTACCGCAAATCCATCGAGCAGATCAATGCACTGGAAGCGCCACTGGAAGCCCTCAATGATGAGCAGCTGCGTGCCAAGACCCGGGAATTCATAGACCGCCTGGCCAAGGGCGAGACCCTGGACGAGATCCTCCCCGAAGCCTTTGCCGTGGTCCGGGAAGGCAGCAAGCGTGTCATGAAGATGCGCCATTTCGACGTGCAGATGCTGGGTGGCATGTCGCTGCATAACGGCAAGATTTCCGAGATGGGAACCGGCGAAGGCAAAACCCTGACGGCGACGCTGCCGGTCTACCTCAATGCGCTGACCGGCAAGGGCGTGCATGTGGTTACGGTCAACGACTACCTCGCCAACCGCGACGCCCGCTGGATGGGCAAGCTCTACAACTTCCTGGGCCTGACGGTCGGCATCAACCTGCCGAACATGCAGCGCCCCGAGAAGCAGGAGGCCTACCGCGCCGACATCACCTACGGCACGAACAACGAATTCGGTTTTGACTACCTGCGCGACAACATGGTCTACGAGGTGGCCGACCGCGTTCAGCGCGGACTGAACTACGCCATCGTCGACGAGGTGGACTCGATCCTGATCGACGAAGCCCGCACGCCGCTGATCATCAGCGGTCAGGCCGAAGACCATACCGAGATGTACCTGGCCATCAACAAGGTGGTTCCCCTGCTGACGCGCCAGGAAGGCGAGGCCGACCCGCGCACCGGCGAGGGCATCATCAAGCCCGGCGACTTCACGCTCGATGAAAAGACCCACCAGGTGTTCCTGACCGAGCAGGGCCACGAAAACGCCGAACGCATCCTGTTCAGCCTGGGCCTGATTCCCGAAGGCGCCACGCTGTACGACCCGGCGAACATCTCGCTGATGCACCACCTGTACGCGGCCCTGCGTGCCAACCACCTGTACCACCGCGACCAGCACTATGTGGTGCAGGACGGCGAGATCGTGATCGTCGACGAATTCACCGGCCGCCTGATGTCGGGCCGGCGCTGGAGCGAGGGGCTGCACCAGGCCGTCGAGGCGAAAGAGGGTGTGGAGATCCAGGCCGAGAACCAGACCCTGGCATCGATCACCTTCCAGAATTACTTCCGCCTGTACGGCAAGCTGGCCGGCATGACCGGAACGGCCGACACCGAAGCCTACGAGTTCCAGGAAATCTACGGACTTGAGACCACGGTGATCCCGCCGAACCGCCCGAGCCGGCGCGAGGATCAGCTCGATCGCGTGTACAAGACCACGCGTGAAAAATACGAGGCGGCCATCAAGGACATCCGGGAATGCCACGAACGCGGCCAGCCGGTGCTGGTGGGCACCACGTCGATCGAAAATTCGGAAATCATCGACCAGCTGCTGGACAAGGAAAAGCTGCCGCACCAGGTGCTCAACGCCAAGCAGCATGCACGCGAAGCCGACATCGTGGCCCAGGCCGGCCGTCCCGGCATGATCACGATCGCCACCAACATGGCCGGCCGCGGCACGGACATCGTGTTGGGTGGCAACGTGGAGAAACTGGTCGAGGCAGTCGAGGCGGACGAGTCGCTGGACGATGGGGCCAAAGCGGTGGAAATCGCCCGCCTGCGCGCCCAGTGGGCGCAGGACCACGAGCAGGTCAAGGCGCTCGGCGGCCTGCGCATCATCGCGACGGAGCGGCACGAGTCCCGCCGCATCGACAACCAGCTGCGCGGCCGCTCGGGCCGCCAGGGTGACCCCGGCTCCTCGCGTTTTTACCTGAGCCTGGACGACACGCTGATGCGCATTTTTGCCGGCGACCGGGTCCGCGCCATCATGGAGCGGCTCAAGATGCCGGACGGTGAGGCCATCGAGGCTGGCATCGTGACGCGCAGCATCGAGTCTGCCCAGCGCAAGGTGGAGGCACGCAACTTCGACATCCGCAAGCAGCTGCTGGAATATGACGATGTGGCCAACGACCAGCGCAAGGTGATTTACCAGCAGCGCAACGACATCATGGACGCGGCCAGCCTGGAAGGGCAGATCGCCTCCCTGCGTGAGGGTTGCTTTACCGACCTGGTGCGTCAGTACATCCCGGCCGAAAGTGTGGAAGAGCAGTGGGACATTGCGGGCCTGGAAAAAGTGCTGCGTGATGAGTGGCAGATGGAGTTGTCCCTGCAGGGCGATGTGGAAGCAGCGACTGCCATCACCGACGAAGACCTGCTGGAAAAAGTGATTGCCGCCGCCAACGCGGCTTTTGCCGACAAAGTTGAAAAAATCGGTGAGGAAAATTTCACCCAGTTCGAGCGCATCGTGCTGCTGCAGAGCATTGATTCGCACTGGCGCGAGCACCTGAGTTCGCTCGACTACCTGCGCCAGGGCATCCACCTGCGCGGTTACGCACAGAAGCAGCCCAAGCAGGAGTACAAGCGGGAGGCCTTCGAGCTGTTCGGCCAGTTGCTCGACAGCGTGAAAAACGAAGTCACCAAATTGCTCATGACGGTCCAGGTCCAGTCGGGCGAACAGCTCGGTCAGGCCGCCGAGGAAATGGAAGACCGCGCCGAGAGGATCGCCAACGTGACCTACACGGCGCCCACTGAGACCGGCGAAGTGGAAACCACGGTGGACGAGGAATCGCTGCGTTACAAGCAGGCCTTGCCGGACGGCGCCGTGCCACGCGTGGGCCGCAACGATCCGTGCCCTTGCGGCTCGGGAAAAAAATACAAACTCTGCCACGGCAAACTCAATTGAGTTTCGCCCGCCGGCCTGCTTCTGGAGCCAAGACAACATGCCTGTGAACCTGCTTGCCACGCCTGCTGACCAGCTCCATCCCGTGCCCGGCGTGCGCTGGGGCATTGCCGAGGCGGGCATACGCAAGGCCGGCCGCAAGGACCTGTCGGTGCTGCTGCTCGATGAGGGCGCCTCGGTCGGTGCGGTGTTCACACAAAACCGCTTCTGCGCCGCACCGGTGCAGATTTGCCGCGAGCACCTCGCCAAAAACGGCGGTCAGAGCCTGGGCATACGCGCCATGCTGATCAACACCGGCAACGCCAATGCCGGCACCGGCGCGGACGGCCTGAGCCGGGCGCACGCCAGCTGCATTGCGCTGGCGCGCGAACTCAATGTGGCTCCGGAACAGATCCTGCCGTTTTCCACCGGTGTGATCATGGAGCCCCTGCCGCACGAACGCATCGCCGCAGGCCTGCCCGCTGCACTGGCCGATGCCAAAGCCGACAACTGGGGCCGGGCCGCCGAAGCCATCATGACCACGGACACCGTGGCCAAGGCGTTTTCCAGCCGCATCACCCTGGGTGGTGTACCCGTGACCATCACCGGCATCAGCAAGGGCGCCGGCATGATACGGCCCAACATGGCCACCATGCTGGGATTTCTGGCGACCGACGCCTGCGTGGCGCAAGGCCTGATGGCGCAGCTCGCCACCGAACTGGCCGAGGGCTCTTTCAACCGCATCACGGTTGATGGGGACACCTCCACCAACGACTCGTTTGTCGTGATCGCGAGCAACCAGGCCAGGCATACCCCTGTCACTTCGCTGGGCAGCCCCGACGGCCAGGTCCTGAAGGCTGCCATGCTGGACATCGCGAAAAAGCTGGCGCAGGCGATTGTGCGCGACGGAGAGGGTGCCACCAAGTTCATCACGATTCAAGTCGAGGGTGGCAAGACCGCTGGCGAATGCCGCCAGGTGGCCTACGCCATTGCGCATTCGCCGCTGGTGAAGACGGCCTTTTTTGCCAGCGACCCCAACCTGGGCCGCATCCTGGCGGCGGTCGGTTATGCCGGCATCGCCGATCTGGACCAGACCCACATCGATCTTTACCTTGACGATGTGCTGGTGGCCCAACATGGCGGCCGGCATGCCGCTTATGTCGAGGCCGACGGCCAGCGCGTGATGAAACAAAGCGAAATCACCGTGCGCGTGTTGCTGGGTCGCGGCCAGGCCGTGGACACGGTCTGGACCTGTGACCTGTCCTACGACTACGTCAAGATCAACGCCGACTACCGCAGCTGAGGGCTGCACCCACCGACATGAACGAGCAATTTGAACGCCTGATGGTGCGTGCGGAATCCCTGCTGGCGCGCATCGAGTCCGTGCTGCCGCAGCCGCTGTCCGCACCCGACTGGAGCCAGGCGATCGCCTGGCGCTACCGCAAGCGCAGCTCGGGCCACGGCGCGCTGGAGCCGGTGCGCCACATTGGCAGCATGAGCCTCACGGACCTCAAGGAAATCGACGGCCAGAAGGAAAAGATCCGGCGCAACACTGAGCAGTTCGTGCTCGGCAAGCCCGCCAACAATGTGCTGTTGACCGGCGCCCGCGGCACCGGCAAGTCCTCGCTGATCAAGGCCTGCCTCAACGCCTATTCGGCGCGCGGCCTGCGCCTGATCGAGGTCGATAAGACCGACCTGACCGACCTGCCCGACATCGTCGACGTGGTCGCCGGTCTGAGCGAAAAATTCATCGTGTTCTGCGACGACCTGAGTTTTGAGGAAGGCGAGCCGGGCTACAAGGCACTCAAGTCCATCCTCGACGGTTCCATTGCCGCGGCCACGCCGAATGTGCTGATTTACGCGACCAGCAACCGGCGCCACCTGCTGCCCGAGTACATGACGGAGAACCTCACCTACAGCCGCAGTGAAGATGGCGAGGTCCATCCCGGCGAGGTGGTCGAGGAAAAGATTTCGCTGTCCGAACGCTTCGGCCTGTGGGTCAGCTTCTACCCGTTCAGCCAGGATGAATACCTGACCATCGTCGCGCAGTGGCTGTCGTCGTTCGGCGTCGGGCAGGACGCGATCACCGCGGCCCAACCGGCATCGCTGGTCTGGGCGCTGGAGCGCGGTTCACGCAGTGGCCGCGTGGCCTACCAGTTCGCCCGCGACTACGCCGGCCGTGACAGTGACCAGCGGCCCACCGCCGCGCCGGCCATCGCCGCGTACGAGCGGCCCGGTGCCGCGGCTACGGCGTCCGACCCCGGCGACGCGGCGGCTGACCACGCGACATGAGTGTGCTGATCGCCGACGGTGAACGCCCGCGCGAGGGCGGCGCTGACCGCAAGGTGGTTGATGTCGCAGTGGGTGTGTTGCTGCGGCCGGACGGTGACTTCCTGCTGACCTCCCGGCCCCCGGGCAAGGTGTACGAACACTACTGGGAGTTTCCCGGCGGCAAGCTGGAGCCCGGCGAGACCGTGGAGCAGGCTTTGCGCCGCGAATTGCAGGAAGAAATCGGCATCACCATAGGCGCCATCCAGCCCTGGAAAATCGAGCTGGTGGACTATCCGCATGCGCTGGTGCGACTGCATTTCTGCAAGGTGTTCGACTGGACGGGCGAGCTGCAGATGCATGAGGGCCAGCAGTTTGCCTGGCAGCGCCTGCCGGTGGCGGTCCAGCCGGTGTTGCCGGGTACGCTGCCGGTGCTGGGCTGGTTCGCGACCGAACGCCGGTTTGCCGGCGCGACGCACGCCGCCGGTTGACCGGTGCGTGTACAGGCGGTCTTGAAATGCTCTGTTATTGATAGCTGTCTGTGCTTATCCCGTATGGGTTGAAGGCACTTTTGGCTTGAAATCCGGCTGGCTGCCTGGTCGGCGGCCTCAGGCTGCGAGTTCCCACTGTTTTCTCGCACCGAGCACCGCATCCGGATAGGCCGCCTTGCCGCGCGAACCGTTGTAACGGCCCAGGCCCAGGAACAGGTCGCCTTTTTCCCGGTCTAGGTAATGCCGCAGGATCACGCAGCCAAAACGCAGGTTGGTCTGCATGTGAAACAGCTTGCCGGCGTCACCGTCGCCGATCACGCGGGTCCAGAAAGGCATGACCTGCATGTAGCCCCGGGCGCCGACACGGCTGACCGCAAATTTGCGGAAGTTGCTTTCGACCTGGATCAGGCCCAGCACCAGCGCCACGTCCAGGCCGGCGCGTTTGCTTTCGTACCAGACCGTCTGCAGGAATTCCTTGCGGATCTGCCACTCCGGTTTTTTCTTCCTGAGCCGGTCGCTCATGGCGCCCAGCCAGCGCAGGTAGGCGAGGCGGCTTTCGGTGTCGCGAAATTCGGGCACTGGCGGCGCCTGGCTGGCGATGGCTGAACTCAGCGCCGTCCGAACCGAGTCGATCAGGGGTTCTTCGATCTGCGCGCCGGCCAGGGATTGCTCCGAAAAAAGGAGCATTGCCCCCAGAGCAGAAAAGGACTGCAGGCACTTTCTTCTTGAAAGCCCGACAGCCGGCAGGGGCGCGGCTGCAGCGGGTGTCTGGGGCGACAAAAAGAAGTTGGACGGCCTCATTGAGCTCAGAGGGCCAGTTTTCCCTTGAGGAAGTGGAAGGCGCCGGCAAGGTCGATCTTGCTCGATGCAGCGTCGCGGCGGTGCTGGTATTCCAGCTGGCCGTCTTTCAGGCCGCGGTCGCCGATGGTGACGCGATGCGGCACCCCGATGAGTTCCCAGTCGGCAAACATGGCCCCAGGCCGTTCGCCCCGGTCGTCCAGGATCACGTCCACGCCTGCCGCAACCAGCTCGTCATGGAGCTTCTCCGCCGCCGCTTTCACCTCGGGAAAGCGGTCCGGGCTGATGGGGCAGAGCACCACGGTAAAAGGTGCAATCGCGTCCGGCCAGATGATGCCGCGCTCGTCATGGTTCTGTTCGATCGCCGCTGCCGGCAGGCGTGTGATGCCGATGCCGTAACAGCCCATTTCGAGGAATTGCGGCTTGCCGTTTTCGTCGAGAAAGGTCGCGTTCATCGCCTGGCTGTATTTGGTGCCGAGGTAAAACACATGGCCTACTTCGATGCCGCGTTCAATCGCCAGCACGCCTTTGCCGTCGGGGGAGGCGTCACCGGCGACCACATTGCGGATGTCGGCGATCAGGTCGGGTTCGGGCAGGTCCCGGCCCCAGTTCACGCCGGTGAGGTGGAAGTCTGCTTCGTTGGCGCCGCAGATCCAGTCGTTCATTGCCGCCACCTCCCGGTCGGCCACGATGTTGAGCGGCTTCTTCAAGCCCACCGGGCCGAGGTAACCCGGCTTGCAGCCAAAGTGCTCGTCAATTTCCTCTCCGGTGGCAAAACGGAAGCCTGCATTGAGCCCCGGCAGCTTGCCAAGCTTGACTTCGTTCATGTCGTGGTCGCCGCGCAGCAGTAGCAGCCAGACCTGGGTCTTGACTACTTCGTCGTAGTCGTTGAGTTCATCGGTGGCCAGCACCAGCGACTTGACGGTGCGTGCCAGCGGCAGCCCCAGCAGTTCGGCCACGTCGGCGCAGGTAGCTTTGCCTGGCGTCGGTGTCCTGGTCATGTCCTGCGCCGGGGCAGGGCGCGCCCCCTGAGGCGCCAGCGCCTCGGCTTTTTCCATGTTGGCGGCGTAGTCGCTCTCCGGGCAGTAGACGATGGCGTCTTCGCCGGTGGCGGCGATCACCTGGAACTCTTCGCTGAGGTCGCCGCCAATCGCGCCGCTGTCGGCCGCGACGGCGCGGTAGGTCAGGCCGAAGCGGTCAAAAATCCGGCGGTAGGCCTGCGCCATGACCTGGTAGCTGGCTTTGGCGGCGGTCTGGTCGCGGTCAAAACTGTAGGCGTCCTTCATGATGAACTCGCGCCCGCGCATCAGGCCAAAGCGTGGCCGGCGTTCGTCGCGGAATTTCGTCTGGATCTGGTACAGGTTTTTGGGCAGCTGCTTGTAGCTCTTGATGTCCTGGCGCATCACGTCGGTGATGACTTCCTCGCTGGTCGGCTGCACCACAAAGTCGCGGCCATGGCGGTCCTTGATGCGCAGCAGTTCCGGCCCCATGGAGGCAAACCGGCCGGTTTCCTGCCAGAGTTCGGCCGGCTGGATCACCGGCATGCTCATTTCCACCGCGCCGGCGCGGTTCATTTCCTCGCGGACGATGGCTTCCACCTTGTGGATCACGCGCAGGCCCATGGGCATGTAGTTGTAGATGCCGGCGCCCAGTTTCTTGATCATGCCGGCGCGCATCATCAACTGGTGGCTCACCACCTCGGCGTCGGCGGGCGCTTCCTTGAGGGTGGAAATGAAGAACTGGGAGGCTTTCATGGATGGTTTTTCCGGGCTTCGTGAGGTTTTTGGGACTGCCGCCCCGGCGTGCGCTTGGCTCTGAGCATTCTGCTGTGCATAATGGACTCAGTTTAAAAAATTGAGGTTTGATTATGCTTGACCGGGACGGCTTTCGGCCCAACGTCGGCATCATCTTGCTCAACCAGAGAAGTCAGGTATTTTGGGGCAAGCGTATCCGTACCCACTCGTGGCAGTTTCCGCAGGGTGGCATTGATCGGGGCGAAAATCCCGAGCAGGCCATGTTCCGCGAACTGCACGAAGAAGTGGGGCTGATGCCGCAACATGTGCAATTGCTTGCCCGGACCCGTGACTGGTTGCGCTATGAGGTGCCTGACCGGTTTATCCGCCGCGATGCGCGCGGACATTACAAAGGCCAGAAACAGATCTGGTTTCTCCTGCAGCTGGTCGGTCACGACTGGGACTTGAACCTGCGCGCGACCGACCATCCGGAGTTCGACGCCTGGCGCTGGAACGACTACTGGGTTCCGCTGGACGTCGTTGTGGAATTCAAGCGCGGCGTCTATGAAATGGCGCTGACCGAACTGTCGCGTTTCGTGCCGCGTTTTGACAACCGCTTCGAGCCGCGGCCCGACCACCGGAACCGCTATTTGCGTGGCGGCATGCGCCACCGCGATCCGGCCGATGCCGGTTCGGGCGAGCCCGGTCTCCAGGGGCTGCGCGGGCCCGGCTTGCCCGGCGCCTCTTTCGAGCTGCCTCCTGGTGCAACGTTCGAGCCCGATCCCCAAACCAGCTTCATGGCTGCTGCCAGAAAAGACAAGCATGACATTTAAATCCTGGGGGGCGGCATGTTTGCTGGGCCTTTCCCTGGCGGCCTGGGCGCAGCCCAATATCAACACCGATCCCCTCGACTGGAAAGAAGGCGAGGTGCCAGCGCCACCGGCTTTTGACACGCGAAAACTTCTGACTTTTGATGTGGCGGGTTCCTCGCTGGTTTTTGGCGTGGATCCGGCCACCTTGCGTATCTCGGACGACGGAATTGTCCGCTACGTGATGGTTGCCAGCAGCGCCAGCGGTGCGCGCAATGTGTTTTATGAAGGCTTGCGCTGCATCAGCGGGGAGCTCAAGACCTATGCCCGCTACACCCCGGAAGGCACCTGGGTCAAGGTCGACAAGCCGGAGTGGCGCTCGCTTTTCGGCAGCGCATCGACCCGGCATGCGCTGCAACTGGCCAAGGCCGGGGCCTGCAACAACTCTGCGCCCCCGTCCTCGGTCGAGGAAATGGTCCGCCTGCTCAAAACCCAGGGACTCAGGCCGTAAGCACCAGATTGGTCCGGTGAATCATTTCGGCTTCACCGGTGTAACCGAGCAGCTTTTCAAACTCTGAAGAGGGTTTGCGGCAGATCAGCCGGGCCTCGGCGCTGGAGTAGTTGGCCAGCCCCCGGGCAACTTCGGTGCCGTCGCCGTCGCGGATGGCAATCACATCTCCGCGGGAAAACTCGCCCTGCACGGTGGTCATGCCGATGGGCAGCAGGCTTTTGCCCTCGTCGCGTACCTTGACGGCCGCGCCAGCGTCCACCGTTACGGCGCCACGCAGCTGCAGATGGTCGGCGATCCATTGCTTGCGGGCCTGGTTCTTTCCCGTCTGGGCAACAAGCAGCGTGCCAATGGCCTCGCCCTGTGTCAGGCGGATCAGGGCATTCGGTTCGCGGCCCCAGGCAATCACGGTGGAGGCGCCGGACCCGGCCGCGCGTTTGGCCGCCAGGATTTTCGTGATCATGCCGCCCTTGCCGATGCTGGAGCCGGCGCCGCCTGCCATGGCTTCCAGCGCGGGGTCGCCGGCCTGGGCCTCATGGACAAAACGCGCCGAAGCATCCTTGCGCGGATCGGCGGTGTACAGGCCCTTCTGGTCCGTCAGGATGACCAGCACGTCCGCGTCCACCAGATTGGCCACCAGCGCGCCCAGGGTGTCGTTGTCGCCGAACTTGATCTCGTCGTTGACCACGG
>ERZ1292640.3786-Hain-H43-02um-R1-3786-length-11699-cov-4_pt1 | contig 11699 bp, 7 predicted proteins | sample MGYA00564404_ERZ1292640 | MGnify/ENA primary metagenome ERZ1292640 (study PRJEB36523, sample SAMEA6512636) | groundwater metagenome | collected 2019-01-08 | study: AquaDiva: Metagenomics assemblies of 32 groundwater samples | reverse complement strand
CGCGCCCAACCAGCCGTCAGCCGTCATTCATCAGCCGTCCCCCATCACTCATCACCTCTCACCCATCTCCCCCAACCCATCACCCATCACCCACTACCCATCACGTCCTTTCGCCTTCAGGCAAGCGCATACGAACTCAGCACCTTGATGTAGTTCCCCCGCTCGTACGCGCCAGGGTTGGGCACCGCCTTCTGGCTGAGCGAGCCGCGCATCTGCGCGACGCTCTCGTACTCGTGCTCCTCCATCCACGCGACCATCTCCTGCTTCACCGTGGCGAGATGTCCGATGCCGTGCTTGAGGAGCGCGCTCGTGAACATCGCGACGTTGGCTCCCGCCATCATCGCCTTGAGCACATCCTGGCCGGAGTGCACGCCGCCGGTGACGGCGAAGTCGGTCTTCACCCTCCCATACAGCACCGCCACCCAGTGCAGGCGGAGGAGCAGCTCGTACGGGCTGCTGAGGGAGAGCGTGGGCCTGACGGCCAACTCGTTGATGTCGAGGTCGGGCTGGTAGAAGCGATTGAAGAGCACGAGACCGTTCGCACCGGCGCCGACGAGCCGCTGCGCGAGGTTCGCGAACGCGGAAAAACTGGGCCTGACCTTGACCGCGATCGGAATCGTGACGCTCGCCCGCACGTCCTTCACGAGGTCGACGTACTGCTGCTCGATCTCCGCGGCGGATCGGTGCGGATCGGTCGCCACGAAATAGATGTTGAGTTCCAGGGCGTCGGCCCCCGCCTCCTCCATCAGCTTGGCGTAGCGGATCCACGCGCCGGTCGATGTCCCGTTGAGGCTCGCGATAACGGGGATGCCCACCGCCGCCTTCGCCTTCCGCACGTGCTCGAGGTACGCGTCGGGACCCAGGCTGTACGTGTGGACATCGGGGAGGTAGCTCACCGCCTCGGCGTAGCTCTCCGTGCCCGCCGTCAGCCCCTTCTCCAGCTGCAGCTCCTCGAGGACGATCTGCTCCTCGAAGAGCGAGTGCAGCACCACCGCCGCCGCGCCGGCGTCCTCCATCTGCCGGATGCGGCCCACGTCCTGGCTCAGCGGGGACGGGGAGACGACGAGCGGATGCTGGAGCGCGAGCCCGAGGTACGTCGTGGCGAGATCCATCACTGCGCCCCCTCCGTGTCCTGGCCATTGCCCGCGAGCGTCGCCCAGTGCGCGTACAGCTTCCAGCGCGCCGCGACGTCCTGCTGGGCGAGGTCCGCCAGCGCCTTGGCGCCGGCGGGGTCCGCGTGGACCAGCGCGGTGTACCGGGTCTCGTTGTTGGTGTACGTGTCGAGACTCACGCTCGGCGCTTTGGAGTCCAGCACGAGCGGGTTCTTCCCCTGCGCCCGCAGCGCCGGGTTGAACCGGAACAGCGGCCAGTGGCCCGCCTGCACGGCCACCTTGTGCTGGTCGAGCCCGTGGACCAGGTCGTAGCCGTGAGCGATGCAGTGGCTGTAGGCGATGACGATCGACGGGCCGTCCCACGCCGCGGCCTCCATCAGCGCCTTGACGCACTGCGCGTCGTCGGCGCCGAAGGCCACCTGCGCGACGTAGGCGTTGCCGTACGCCATCGCCATCAGGGCGAGGTCCTTCTTGGCCGCCGGCTTGCCGCCCGCCGCGAACTTCGCCATCGCGCCGCGCGGCGTGGCTTTCGAGGCCTGGCCGCCGGTGTTGGAGTACACCTCCGTGTCGAGCACGAGGATGTTGACGTTCTTGCCCGACGCGAGCACGTGGTCGAGCCCGCCGTAGCCGATGTCGTAGGCCCAGCCGTCCCCGCCGATGATCCACACCTGCTTCTCGGCGAGCGCGTCGGCCAGGGCGAAGAGGTCCTTCACGCGCGTGCCGGTGAACGTGGTGAGCATCGCCTTCAGCTTGGCCACGCGCTCCCGCTGCGCCGCGATGCCCGACTCCGTGGCCTGGTCGGCCCCGAGCAGTTCCGCCGCGAAGTCCTCGCCGAGGTGGTCCTTCAGTCCCTCCACCAGCTCCCGGGCGTACTGCTTCTGCTTGTCGAGCGACAGCCGCATCCCGAGGCCGAACTCGGCGTTGTCCTCGAAGAGCGAATTGGACCAGGCGGGGCCGCGGCCGGCGGCGTTCACCGTCCACGGCGTGGTCGGCAGGTTGCCGCCGTAAATGGACGAGCAGCCCGTGGCGTTGGCGACGATGGTCCGGTCGCCGAAGAGCTGGCTCACCAGCTTCACGTACGGGGTCTCGCCGCAGCCGGAGCACGCCCCCGAGAACTCGAAGAGTGGCGTGAGGAGCTGCGTGTCCTTCACCACGGCGAGGTTGAGCGCGCCGCGGTCGAAGTCGGGCAGGCCAAGGAAGAAGTCCCAGTTGACCCGCTCCTGCTCCCGGAGCGGGGGCTGCGGCGCCATGTTGAGCGCCTTGAGCCGCGCCTCGCTCTTGTTCTTGACCGGGCACACTTCGACGCAGAGGGCGCAGCCGGTGCAGTCCTCCGGCGCGACCTGCAGCGTGTACTTCCGGTCCTTGTACTCCTTCCAGCGCGCCGGGACCGCCTTAAACGTCGGCGGCGCGTCGGCCAGGAGCCCCGCGTCGTACACCTTGGCGCGGATCACCGCGTGCGGACACACCAGCACGCACTTGCCGCACTGGATGCAGATCTTCTCGTCCCAGACGGGGATATCGAGGGCGATGTTCCGCCGCTCCCACTTCGCGGTGCCGCTCGGGTACGTGCCGTCCGCCGGCAGCGCGCTCACCGGGAGGCCGTCGCCCCGGCCGGCGATGATCTCGGCGGTGACCTTCTGGACGAACTCCGGCGCCTCCTCCGGCACCGGCGGCCTCAGGTCGAACGTGCTCGAGACCTTGGCCGGCACCTTCACCTCGTGCAGGCCGGCGAGCGTCGAATCGACCGCCGCGAAGTTGCGCTGGACCAGCGCCTCGGACTTGCGGCCGTAGGTGTGGCGGATGGACTCCTTGATGGCGGCGATCGCCTCCTCGCGCGGCAGAACGCCGCTGATGGCGAAGAAGCAGGTCTGCATCACCGTGTTGATGCGGGTGCCGAGCCCGGCGTCCTCCGCCACCTTCACCGCGTCGATCACGAACAGCTGGAGCTGCTTCGCGATGACCGTCGCCTGCACGCTCGTCGGCAGGTGGTCCCAGATCGCGTCGGGGCCGTACGGGGCGTTCAGGAGGAACGTCGCGCCCGTCTCCGCCGCCTCGAGCATCGAGAGCCGCTCGAGGAACGAGAACTGGTGGCAGGCGATGAAGCTGGCGCGGTTCACGAGGTACGTGCTGCGGATCGGCGTCGGGCCGAAGCGCAGGTGGGAGACCGTCAGCGAGCCGGACTTCTTCGAGTCGTACACGAAGTAGCCCTGCGCGTAGTTCTCGGTCCCTTCGCCGATGATCTTGATGGAGTTCTTGTTGGCCCCCACGGTGCCGTCGGCGCCGAGCCCGTAGAACAGGGCGCGCACCGTGCGCGGCGACTCCGTCGAGAACGACGCGTCCCAGGGCAGGCTGGTGTGGGTGACGTCGTCGGTGATGCCGACGGTGAAGTGGTTCTTCGGCGCGCCCTTCGTCAGCTCGGCGAAGACCGCCTTCACCATCGCCGGCGTGAACTCCTTGGAGGCGAGGCCGTACCGGCCACCGACGATCTTCGGCATCTGCGTGAAGGGGGTGCCGCCGCCGGCGAAGACCTCGCAGATCGCCGTGACCGCGTCGAGGTACAGCGGCTCGCCGGCGCTGCCCGGCTCCTTGCAGCGGTCAAGCACCGCGATGCTCTTCACGCTGGCCGGCAGCGCGGCCACGAACTGCTCCGTCGCGAACGGCCGGTAGAGCCGCACCTTCAGCAGCGCGACCTTCTCGCCTGTCGCCGTGAGGTGCTCTACCGTTTCCTCGGCGGCCTCCGCGCCGGAGCCCATCATGACGATGAGCCGCTCGGCGTCGGGCGCGCCCACGTAGTCGAAGAGGCTGTAGCGGCGCCCCGTGATGGCGGCGAACCGCTCCATCGCGTGCGCCACGATCGCCGGCGCCGCCTGATAGAAGCGGTTGACCGTCTCGCGGCCCTGGAAGTACACATCGGGGTTCTGCGCGGTGCCGCGGACCACCGGATGGTCGGGCGAGAGGGCGCGGGCCCGGTGCGCGTGCACCAGCTCGTCGCTGACCAGGGCCCGCAGGTCCTCGGGGGCCAGCTCCTCGATCTTCGCGACCTCCGAGGAGGTGCGGAAGCCGTCGAAGAAATGCAGGAAGGGGATGCGCGACTCGAGCGTGGCGGTGTGCGCGATGGCCGCCAGGTCCTGCGCCTCCTGCACCGAGTTCGAGCACAGCATCGCGAAGCCGGTCTGCCGCGTGGCCATCACGTCGCTGTGGTCCCCGAAAATCGACAGCGCCTGCGCCGCCAGCGCCCGCGCCGCGACGTGGATGACTGCGGGCGTCAGCTCGCCCGCGATCTTGTACATGTTCGGGATCATCAGCAGCAGCCCCTGGGACGCCGTGAACGTCGTCCCCAGCGCGCCGCTCTGCAGGGCGCCGTGCAGGGCTCCCGCCGCGCCGCCTTCGCCCTGCATCTCGATCACCGTGGGCACGGTGTTCCACAGATTGGGCTGCTTCTTCGCCGCCCACTCGTCCGCCCACTCGCCCATCGAGGAGCTGGGCGTGATCGGGTAAATCGCGATGATCTCGCTGAGCTGGTAGGCGACGCGCGCCGCCGCCTCGTTGCCGTCGATCGTGACCTTCGTCCTGGCCATCGGGCTCTCCCGTTCGTTCCACAATCTGGCACCGAGCCGAGCGTATCGATATGCGGAGGCGTCGCCGTCGGCCGTCGGCAGAGAACGGCGACCGCAAGATACGTTCCCGCTCCGGACTCCGACGGCACCCGGACCAGCCTGCAACCTAATCAGTTGCACAGCATGCTCTTGCACCGGTGCGCCATCCGGGCGCCCGGGAGACACCTCCGGCCGCAATTGACATGCGACCTCCGGCGCGTGCTATTTGGCTGAGTGGCTGGTCCTGCCGTCCTTCGCGGTGCGGGCCGAGCCCCTGCCATCCAGAGAGGCGACGCACGAGCAGACGTCTTCTCCGTGCCCTCAACTGGCAGCGCTTCCCCGATGCCGCGTCGATCCGCAGCGTTTCGGTCGCCGCGGCCGTTGCTGTCACGGTGGGACTCGGGGCAGTCTTGGTGGCGGCGGGCGTTGCCGTGCGGGCAGTGCTTGGCCGTGTGGAGCAGGAACAGGTCGCGCAGGAAGTCGTTCGCGCCAGGCGGATCGTCGAGCGCCACCTCGTGGCGCAACGCCGGACTGTGCAGGAGTTCGCGTTCTGGGACGAGACTTGGAACTACGTTGACCGGCCGAAGGGAGCCGCAGCCGAGCGCTTCGTCCGCGACAACTACGTCGACTGGCTCCCTCGTCAGTACGGCGTCGGCCTCATCGCCATCGCGGACCGCAACCGCGAGCGGATCTTCACCTGGTCCGACAGCTCCATGCGCTTGAGCGAGCCGGCGTTCTTCAGCGACTCGCTGTTCGACGCATTGGACAGACGGGCAGCGCTGAGCGGCCTGCTGCGGGCGCGGTCCTCGCTCGTCATGGTCGCCGGGGCGATCGTGGTCCACACGGCCGACCAGGCAGCGCGTGGTCCGCGGAACGGCTACGTGGTGCTGGGCTGGCCGGTCGCGGATTCCCTTCTGGCGACGCTGGGAAGCGAGTTGGGAGGCCGGCTGCATCTCCTCCCCTCCGTCGGCGTCCAGGCCCGGCACGTCGGGGCGAGGCGCTCGGCGGGCGGCGACAGCCTCGAGACGAGGTTCCTCCTGGAGGATGCGTTCGGCCGTCCCGACGTGATCGCGCAACTGGCGACGTCGCGAGCGTACTTCCGCAGCATGGAACGCTGGGTCTTCGGGTATTTCGGCACTGCGGCGCTCATCGGCGTCGTTCTGCTCGTCCTGATGATCCTCGCCGGCAACCGCCTCGTGGCGCGCCTGGTGGAGCACCCGCTCCGCGAGATGGCCTCGGCGTTCGAACGGATGGAGGAGAGCGGACGGCTGGAGGTGATCCCGCAGCCGGCGCAATCGCGCGAGTGGGCGCTGCTCGCATCGGGTTTCAACGCCGCCGTGGCGGCGCTGCAGGCCTCGGAAACCCAGCTCCGGCAGGCGCAGAAGCTGGAGGCCATCGGCACCTTCGCCGGTGGCATCGCACACGACTTCAACAACGTGCTGACCACGATTCTCATCACGGCGGAGGTGCTTCGGGGGGAACTGCCGGCCACGTCGCGCCAAGTCGCGGACCTCGAGAGCATCCACCGCGCGGGCGAGCGCGGTGCCGAGCTGACCAAGAAGCTGCTCGCATTCGGCCGCCGGCAGCAGCTGGAGTTCCGAAACGTCGCCCTTGCGGGAGTGCTCAGCGGGTTCGTCGGGATGGTGCGCCGGCTCGTGCCGGCGACCGTCGCCATCACCTCTCGCGCCGATGACCCCGGGCCCACGGTGCGCGCCGATGCCGGCGCCGTGGAGCAAATCGTGCTGAACCTCGTCACCAATGCGCGCGATGCGATGCCAGCCGGCGGAGCGATCCTCATCGAGGTGGGGCGGCGCACGCTGGACGAGCAAACGTGCGCCGCGCACGGCTGGGCCTCGCCCGGCGAGTACGCAGTGCTTACGGTGAGCGACACGGGCTGCGGCATGAACGACGAGACACGGCGGAGGATCTTCGAGCCGTTCTTCACGACCAAGCCGGCCGGCGAGGGAACGGGTCTGGGAATGGCCATCGTGTACGGGCTCGTCAAAGCGCACGACGGATTCGTCCACGTGTACAGCGAGGTTGGGCGGGGCACGACCATGAGAGTCTACTTCCCGGCGGCTGCGGACGCCGCGGTGGACGTGCTCGTGGGTGCGTCTGACGCCGAGGTCAGTGGTGGCACCGAGACGATTCTGCTGGCGGAGGACGAGCCCTCGTTGCGCGTCGCGGCCAGGCGCGTGCTCAGGAAGCACGGTTACACGGTGCTCACCGCCTCCGACGGCGTCGAGGCGCTGGAGATCTACCGGGCGCGGAGGGGTGAGATCGACCTGGTCGTGTCCGACGTCGTCATGCCCCGGCTCGGGGGTGTCGAGCTGCTGCGCGAGCTCCGGAACGAACGAGCCCCGGTGAAGGTGCTTCTCACGTCAGGATACGCCGCACCGCTTGCAGACAGTCTCCCCTCGAACCCGCCGGTGCCGGTCCTCACCAAGCCGTGGACGGTCCCGAGCCTGCTGCGTCGAATCCGGGAGGTGCTCGACGGACGGGTGGACGCGACGGCGTGAGGGTGCTCAATTCCCCGGACCTTCACACCGGTTGATTCCGTGCGAACACACCCCATCCTTCTTGTCGCGGTTTCCCTGCTCGGGCAGGCCGCCGTCGGTTCCGTGTATGCCCAGATACCCTCCTTCCCGGCGCAGGGGCGCGTTGCGCGCGCCGCACCGGCCTTGGGCGCGGCCTCGACCGATTCAGGAACCACCGCCGTCGAGCTGTACGCCGAGACGCGCCTCGTCTCCCGTTACATCTGGCGCGGCTACGACGTCTCGATGAACACGGCGTCGGTCCAGCCGTGGGTGGAGCTGTCGCTGCCGCTCGGCTTCACGGCCAACGCCTTCACCACCAGCGCGCTCGATCGGCACCGGGACCTGGACGAAGCGCAGCTCGGCGTCGGCAACACGCGCGAGATCTTCGGGGAGTGGGAGTTCGGCGTGGGCTACCTGCACTACGTCATGCCCGGGACGGAGACCGAGCCCGGAGCGGACGAGGCGGACCCCCTCGCTCCCAGCACGAGCGGCGAGTTCTACGCCGCGCTGACGCGCAACTGGGACAACGGCTACGCGACCTTGACCTATTCGCGGGGGAACCGGTCGGGGAAGGGCAACAGCGTCAACCTCTGGGTGCAGCAGGACTACTCGTGGGGACACGATCGCTGGACGGCCCAGCCGTACTTCCAAATCGACTACCTCGACGAGTACGGTGCGCCGGCGGGTTTGGAGCAGCGCCTGGCGATGATCGAGATCGGCCTGCCGGTCCTCTTCCGGGTGGGCCCGGTGCAGCTCCTCGCGGCCGCGCAGGTCTCCTTTGTCCCCTCGCCGTGGGTGCGGGCGTCCAACGGTGAGGCCTCGGCGGGCCGCAACCTGGCGATCCCCTGGTTCAGCGTGGGGCTGGTCTACGAGCCAGACTGAGCGCAGGCAGAGTCCGCGCCACGGCTTGGCGCTCCCCGCCGGCGGGCGATCGCTCCGCGCGGTGCTGCTCTGGCTCGCGGCCGGCAGCCTGGTCGCGTTCCTCGGGGTGTTCGCAGTCGGCGGCGGTGCCGTGGGCGCCGCCCTGCGGCGGATCGAGGACGAGGACGTCGTCGCCGCCGTGACCCGCGCCCGGTTGCTCCTGCAGCGCCAGGGCATCCGCCACGCGGAAACCATCCGCGAGTACGCGTGGTGGACCGAGACGTGGACGTACATTGACGCGCCTCGCACGCCGCAGGCGGAGCGCTTCATCCGGGAGAACTACGTCGACTGGCTGCCGGGTCAGTACGGCGACCGGTTCATCGCCATCTGGTCCGCCGACCGGCGGCGGGTCTTCTTGTGGGCCGACTCCAGCGCCCTTGGCGTCGAGTCGGCATTCGAGGGGCCGGGGGCTTTCGACGCGGTCGATCGGATGCGGTCGATGGGAGGGTTCGTTACCACTCCCCGCGGCCTCTTCCTGGCAGCCTTCTCCGTGGTCGTCCGGACGGAGGACGTGACGGCCGCCGGCCCCTCGCACGGCTACGCAGCGATCGCCCGGCCCGTCACGGAGGCGCTGCTGCAGGAGTGGAGCGCGGCGACGCAGGAGCGCCTCACGCTGCGGGCGGCGGCACGCGAGGCCGCGCTGCTGGGCGACAGTGCCGTGTCCCGCCGCATCGCGGGCGGGGACAGCGTCGCGACGCGCTTCGCGGTGCACGACCTGTACGGCCAGCCCACCGCCATCGGCGTCGTCACCATCTCGCGCGCGTTCTTCGGCGGCTTGCGGACGTGGATCATCACCATCATCGGCGTCGCTGGGTTCCTCGGCCTCGCCGTGATCGCCGCGCTGTGGCTCGTCGGCCTCCGCACCCTCGTCCAGCCCCTGGAGATGATTGCGCAGGCCCTCGCCCGGATGCGCGCCACGGGTCACCTGTCCGCCGTGGGGGCGCCCGCTGCCGCGCGGGAGTGGTCGGTTTTCGTCGGCGCGTTCAACGAGACCGTCGATGCCCTCCACGCCTCCGAGGAGCGGTATCGCACGCTCTTCCGGCAGGCCGCCGACGCGCTCTTCGTCGTGGAGGGGGAAGGGCAGCGGATCGTGGACGCCAATCCTGCGGCGGAGCGCCTCACGCGCGCGAGTCGGGCGGACCTCCTCGGCCGGTCCCTGTCCGACCTCCTCGTGCGACAGGAGGACGCGCCCCGCCGGCCGGGCACCTACCGGCTGCTGCGCGGCCACGAGCCCGCGGCGACGGTCGAGGTCCTCACGGGAAATGCGGAGGTCGGCCCGCAACGGCTGACGCTGGCCTCGGTGCGCGACCTCACCGAGCGCGAGGCGCTCGAGGAGCAGGTCCGCCAGGCGCAGAAGATGGAAGTCCTGGGAAGGCTCGCGGGGGGCATCGCCCACGACTTCAACAACCTCCTCGGGGCCGTGCTGATGTCGGCGAGCAGCCTGCGGGACGAGCTCCCGGCCGACCATCCGGCCCAGGCTTCGACCCAGACGATCGAGCGCACCGCCCGCCGGGCGGCGGAGCTCACCAGGCAGCTCCTCAGCTTCGCGCGCCGCGAGGGCGTGCGCCGGGAGCCGGTCGCCGTCGAGGACCTGGTCTCCGGCGTGCGGCAGCTCTGCCAGCGGACGTTCGGCCATGCCGTGGAGATCGCGGTGGTGTTCGCCACCGAGGGCGTCACCGTGATGGGCGACGCGGGCCAGCTCGAGCAGGCGCTCCTCAACCTGAGCCTCAACGCCCGCGACGCGATGCCGGAAGGGGGCGCGATCACCATCGAGGTCCGCCTCGAGGACGTCGGCGACGGCGAGACGGGTCAGGTGGCCGGGCTTGCTCGCGGGAGCTACGTGGTGCTGTCCGTCGTCGACACCGGCGTCGGCATCCCGCCGGAGGTGCGCACACACCTCTTCGAGCCCTTCTTCACCACCAAGGAGCGCGGCAAGGGCACGGGACTCGGGCTCGCCACCACCTATGGCATCGTCCAGAGTCACGGCGGCACCATTCGCGTGCACAGCGAAGTCGGTCACGGCTCCCGTTTCGACGTGTACTTGCCTCAGGCAAGAGTACCGGCGGCGGCGCCGGCGGCCAGCGAGGGCCATGCACCGCGGGGCTCGGAGACCATCCTGCTCGTGGACGACGAAGGGGAGTTGCGGAAGGCCCTGGACCGCGCGCTCACCAGACTCGGCTACGCCGTGGTCACAGCGTCGAACGGTCGCGAGGCCGTCGCCCTCTTTTCCGAGCGGCCCGACGATTTCGCGATGGTGCTGCTGGACGTGCTGATGCCGGAGATGGGCGGAGTCGAGGCCTTTCGCGCCATCCGCGCGCTGCGGCCGCAGGCGCGGGTGCTGGCCATCACGGGCCACGCGGCCGGCGAGGAGATCCAGCAGCTGATCGAGGGTGGTGTGGAGGGGGTGCTGCCGAAGCCGTTCACGATCCCGGAGATCGCCGTCACGATGCGCCGGATCCTCGACCGCGCCACGACGTCGAAAGCTCCGGCGTAGCGCGGGCGAGGAGGGAGGGCCGCCTCGCTAGCGGGCGCATCAGCGTGCCTCGGCCGTGGCGCCGGCGAGGTGCTGGTCCAGCATCTGGGTGAAGTGCCCCGCGGGGGCGGCGCCGAGCACGCCGTCCACGATCTCGCCCTTGCTGAAGAGCGCGATGGTCGGGATGCTGCGGATGCCGTAGGCCATCGCGGTCTGCTGGTTCTCGTCCACGTTCAGCTTCACCACCGACACGCGGCCCGCGTACTGGTCCGCCACCTTCTCCAGGATCGGCCCCACCATCCGGCAGGGGCCGCACCACGGCGCCCAGAAGTCCACCAGGACCGGGCCGCCAGCCTTCAGGACGTCCTGCTCGAACGTCGTGTCCGTCACGTCCTTCACGTTGTGCGCCATCTGCTCCTCAGTGCGTTGCGGTTGCGGGAGCGGCGCGCCGCTCCACCTCTTCGAGCACGCCCTGCATCAGGGCGCGCACCTTCTCGGCGATCGGGCGGATGTCCTCCCGCCCGGTGATGCCCAGCTGGGCCACGGGATCAAGCACCGCCACCACGCTGCGGCCCGGGGCATCCGCCGCGTGCACGACGACGTTGCACGGCAACAGCAGGCCGATCGCCCGCTCGGCCGTCAGCGCCTGGTGCGCGAGCGGCGGATTGCACGCGCCGAGGATCACGTACGGCCGGAAATCCACGTCGAGCTTCTGCTTCATCGTGGCCTTGACGTCGATCTCGGTCAGCACGCCGAACCCCTGCGCGGCCAGCGCCTCGCGCACGGCCGCGACGGCGTCCTCGTAGGGCAGCGCCACCTCGACCTGGGAACCGTAGGACAGGGCAGGCAGGGACATCCCAACTCCTCCTAGTGCCGTCGGCCGCGGGCCGCCGGCATCTCGCAGCGGCGCAGGCAATTGAGCATCTGGACGACGCGCTCGTCGGCGATCGCGTACCACACGTTGACGCCGTCGCGGCGGCCGCGGACGATGCCGGCGGCCCGCATCCGCGCCAGCTGCTGGGACACGGCGGCCTGCGGCGCGTCCAGCAGTACGGGCGCC
>ERZ1292640.3785-Hain-H43-02um-R1-3785-length-11700-cov-7_pt1 | contig 11700 bp, 7 predicted proteins | sample MGYA00564404_ERZ1292640 | MGnify/ENA primary metagenome ERZ1292640 (study PRJEB36523, sample SAMEA6512636) | groundwater metagenome | collected 2019-01-08 | study: AquaDiva: Metagenomics assemblies of 32 groundwater samples | reverse complement strand
AACAAGAATAGCGTTTTTAAATCCCCCTTAATCCCCCTTTGGTAAAGGGGGAAACGAAACTATCTCTTTTAACATTGGAGGATATTTATGGCAAAGTTAGCAATTAATGGCGGAGAAAAAACCATTACACGATCTTTAGGAAAAAGATGGCCAATATGGGGCGAACTAGAAGAAAAGGCTTTATTGGAAGTGCTTAACAGTGGCCGTTGGTGGGGCGGAGGAGAAGGCTCAAAGGTCTGGAAGTTTGAAGATACCTTTGCCGAATATCATAATGCCAAATACGGAGTAGCTACAAGCTCAGGGACACAGGCATTATTAAATGCGCTCAAAGGGGCAAATGTTGATCCCGGGGACGAAGTGCTAACCCCTGCTTTAACATTCTTTGCTTCTGCTACGTGCATATTATTTCTTGATGCAATACCAATATTTGTTGACGTTGATCCCGCATCATATAACATGGATCCAAAGGCGATGGAGTCTGCCATTACCGATAAGACAAAAGCCATTATCGTTGTTCATAACGGCGGATACCCGGCAGATATGGATGCAATAATGCAAATCGCAAATAAGCATAATATCCCTGTTATTGAGGACTGCGCTCATGCACACGGCTCTGAGTGGCGGGGAACTCGTGTCGGCGCAATCGGTCATCTCGGCGCATTTAGCTTAATGGCTGGAAAGTCTCTGGCAGGCGGAGAAGGCGGAATCGTGCTAACCAACCATGAAAAGCACAGAGAAAATATGTATGCCTATATGGATATGGGACGATGGATTGAAAGACCAGATAAGTCAGTAAGACTTGGCGTTGCGTCAAATTTCAGAATGCCAGAATGGACTGCGGCTGTGCTATTGGCGCAGATGACACGCTTTGATGATCAAGTCCAGACTCGTGAGCGCAATTTTTCTTATCTTGCCGAAGGACTAAAGCAGATTGACGGTATTGAGCCACTTGATCGTGACCCTAGAGTTACAAGATGGAGTATATACTATTGGAATTTCAAATATAATCAAGAAAAATTTGATGATATTCCAAGAGATAAATTTTTGCAGGCGATAAATGCAGAAGGCGTTCCCGTAGGACTTGGGGCGCATGGAGCGCCTGTATATAGAAATCCCCTATTCCAATCAATTAAAGATGGCAATACATTGCCAATCAAATATCCGACTTACGATAAACCATTGGACTATACCAAAGTATTTTGCCCGGAGGCAGAGCGCATATTTAAGACTGAGTCAATGAGCATCGCCCATCCCTATTTTCTTGGTGATCGTGAAGATATGGATTTGATACTTTCGGCAATGGAAAAAGTGCGTTCAAATGTTAATGAGCTAAAATGAGGAAGAAAATCATGAGAATATGCCTAGTTGCATTTTTATTAATGCTTGCGACGACAACTTATGCCCAATATGTGTCGCCTGCCATTGATTTTTTTATGCAAGGAAGGCAGTATGATACCTTCCTTAGAGACTATTTTCAATTTAATGAGCCAAAACCTTTCAGGATTAATTATAACTATGTCAAATGGCTTGATATTGATGATGACACCAGTGATTATGCCGATAACCTGCATTTAGAAACTGCTCTGCCTATATATGCCTCTGATAGACTGGCGATTGACATACCGTTTTATTATTCCAGATTGCCTATATGGGCTGAAAAAGATAAAATAAGTTTTGGCGATGACGTAAATATTTTGTCCCCTTCCATTTTGCTAAAGATAACTTTATCGGATAACCTTAAATCAACGATTGGGGTTGAGTATAACATAAAAGGTGATTCTGAAACGTTTGGTAAGCTAAAGGGCAAAATGGTATGTATACCAGAGCTTATATTATCATACAAATTGTTTAAGAAGCTGAATTTTATGATCGGTGGACGTTTGGAAAGATATTATTTTGATACAGAAGAAACAGATCTTGCCATTAAATTTGACGATCAGCTTTATTTTAGACCAATAGGCATGATTAACTGGCATCCATCTAATCGTTTCAGGTTGCTACTAGGTATTCCGTATTCTGGTATTTCCATTGATTTTAATTCCAAAATTAAAGCCGAAGCTAGGGTATCAACAACAAAGTCAGCAGAGATCGCTTTGCGCATAAAACCAGTGGAGAAAACGAATATTTCATTGCGGTTTATTAACTCGCCCTACATTGAAATACCTGTTTTTGGTTTGAGAATTGGCAAAGATGAATTTCTGGATGGAAGATTTTCAAGCACAAGGCAAAGCATGATATTTGAAATAGGCAGAGAACTGAATCCAGCCGCATTAGCTTCGCTTGCGGCTCAATATTCACCCGGAAGCGATTTAACGTTCAATGCGACTAAAAAATATAAGTTGGATTGTAAGCCCAATTTTGCTATTGGCGTAAAATTTACTGTTGACGTCAAAGCATTACTTCAGATCAAGTAATCGTTGAAAAATGCCATTTTGAAACAATGTCCAACCAAATGTCAGGTTTGTAATAAGGCGATTATGAAGATTAAGAAATTAATCAGGTAATAGTGTTTCAGTGATTGCGAGAAATCTTATAAAATTAAAACGACCAAAACCCCCTTGATCCCCCTTTAGCTAAAGGGGGGAAGGGGGGATTTGATTCATTTTTTAACCCGATTAATTTTTCAATCTCCATAATTGCATTTAATTATGGGCGAAATAAAGAAACATCAACCAGTAAAACTCATTGTCGGCATGATAACTGCCGATCCGATGATGTTCTTATCTGCTGAAGAATTATTATCTCAAAAGTTTGGCGATATTGATTTCAGCAGTGATGTCATAAGTTTTGACTATACAAATTATTATGCGAAAGAGATGGGCGAAAACCTGCTTCGCAAGTTCATCAGCTTTGAAAAATTCATCCAGCCAGAAGAATGTCCGAAAATAAAGCACTTCACCAATGAATTAGAAAAGCGATTTCTTTTAGACGGAACAGATAAAAGACTTATAAACCTCGATCCCGGTTATATTACAGCGGCGAAACTGGTTCTTTTGTCCACAAAAGATTATATTCACAGGATTTATTTGAGTGATGGGATATACGCTGAGATAACTTTAGAGATGGAAGGTAATTCATTTCGGGCTTGGAAATGGACTTATCCCGATTATAGAAGCGAGGAATATATAAGCATTTTCAACGAGATACGACAGGTGTATATGAAACAAATACGCAGTGAAAAAGCCTTCAAATGATGATGAATTGGATAAAAGAAGATTCTTCGCTGCGCTCAGAATGACATTTCACGTTCCGCCGTGCAACGGAAGAATTGTCACCCTGAACGAAGTGAAGGGTCTTCTTTGTGCCATAAGTGAAAAACTCGTAAAGATGATATTCAACCTGCAAAAAATATACATACATTTGCTGATTATCATAATCGGTATACTCGTTCTGTGCGTTAAATGCGTTATAGTATATCCAGTTACACATATAGGACATAATGACGCTATCGGCTATGCGGAGATGGCTGATAGCATAATTCACGGCAATGGGTTGGGTGTTGATTACGTTAGTTTTCATTTTTACAAATATGCAGGATTGCCTAGGCCAGAAGATCATTGGCCCCCGTTTTATGCCTTTCTCATAGTGCCTTTTTATCTGATATTGGGTAAAACAGCGATTGCTTTTAAACTTCCATCTCTCATCATCTCGTCAATTTTGCTTCCATTGGCTACTTATGCCCTTGCAAAAAAACTCAGCGACAACAAGTGGATAGGGTTTCTCTCTGCATTGATCGTTATGTTTTATCCAAATTTATTTTTCTGGTCGCTGTTTTGCCTTTCAGATGTGACCTATACATATATTTTTATGTTGATTGTGTTATTCGCGATTAAGGGTTTTGATGATAAAAGATATTTCTATTTAATGGGTGTATTCATTGCAATAGGCTATTATACAAAAGGTTCTGCAATATTACTTATACCAGCCGTCATATTATTCTACTTCGTTAAAAGCTGGAACTTGAAAGCCATATTTCGTGATAAAGCCTTTTTAATTGCTATCGGAATCGCTATATTGTTGATGACGCCTTTCTGGGTCAGAAACTACATACACTTCGGCAATCCATTACATTCAACGCAGAATAACTGGTCTGGTAACATCGGATACAGCACAGACGGACCTTCAAATGGAAATACCTACAAAGTTTATTGGGATAAAACTAAACCAACATGGACGTCGACTAAGCTACCTCTCGGATTTTCTTTTATTGCAAAAAAGTCTTGGGAATACCTTGATACGCAATTTCAATGGGCTTTCGTGAATATGGGTCAAAATGATCCTCTTACGCTAAAGTCGGCTCTTTACTTCAAGCCTTGGCGTTCTGTTTTCAAGGATTTTCCAAAGTTTCCGGGAGGTATCCACATTGGCATATTGGGATTTCCTGCGCTTTTGGGTTTGTTTTTTCTCTGGCGAGACCGCAATATTTATATCATACCAATTGCATTCGGGATTATCTTGCTTTTTCTGTCAATAACGTGGGCGCCGATAGATAGACTAATACTTATATCTGTTCCGCTTGTAATCTCACTAGGATTGGCTAGTTATTATCGTTTTCTGGAATGGTGTCTGCATTTTATACCCATTAATCTAAATTGGCTAAGGGTTATTGCCAAAGGAACGCCTTATGCTTTGCTGTCATTGCTTGCGATTTCCATAATAGTCTTTGATGCAAGGGCTGATTATAGATCATGGCAGAATGGAAAAGGCGCAAATGCGCAAAACAGGTTTAAAGTAGCGATTGACGAGGTTAGAATTTATAATAGGTCTTTATCTGCCGACGAGGTTATGCTAAATTATAAGCAGGTCATTCTGTCCAGACAAAGATCAAAATTCATCAAAACTGGTTTAGTCAGCTATTGGTCTTTTGACAGTTCAACCATAAAAGAGAGCGAAATAGACGACCTTTGTGGCAAAAATAACGGCATATCTATCGGCAAACCCAAAATAGTTCAGGGAAAGATCGGTGATGCACTTTATTTTGATGGAGATGACTGTGTGCAAATACCCGGCGCTAGTGATCTGAATCTGCGCAACTCATTCACGATTGAAACTTGGGTCAAAGGAGATAAAGCACCCGAAAACACTGGATCGGTCAGGCAATGGCTGTCAAAGGGCAACAATTACGTCTTTAGTTGGGATCATACTGACGCATACATGCAGAGCATAGCGTTTTTTAATGAGCAAAAGGCGTGGCCCGTTGCAAAGGTTAAGAAAAAATTAAATGCGGAAGAATGGTATCATATAGTTGGAACATGGGACGGGGTTAATCTTAAAATATACCTTAATGGCATATTGTCGAATGAAACCGCTTCGGAAAGCCTGCCATTAGCTGATGATGTTCCATTGAGGATTGGCAATGTGGAATATGGTGGAGGAGGGTTTCCTTATGCTGATGGTGTATTTGAGCGGGAACAGCTTTTATTAGCAAAGTGGATACGTGAAAATACGCCACAAGATGCAGTGATCATGGATTGTGACCCTTGGGCATTGCAGTTTTACTCCGATAGAAAGACAGTCCATTTTGCGTGTGATACTATGGAAGAAATTATCAGAGTCATGCGTCATTATGGAGTAACCTATATCACTTATGACGTTTATGAAACTGCTAACCCAAAAACGATTGATGATCTATATCATGGTAAAATTCCGGGATTTGAGCTAGTTTATAGCATAAGCAATGCGCTGAAATTATACAAAGTCCATTATGATTTATTGCCACCCGATCTCATAGAGCGTGTTGTGAAGCTGGATCAATAATAATACAATTTTGATTTTATGGGTGTGCATTGTAGGGGCGAAGCATTCGCTGATAAAAATTCTCATTATTCATTGATCTTGACAGCGAATGCTTCGCCCCTACGTCACATTGCAATTTTCATTTTAGAAAAGTAGGTTGGGTTGAGGAACGAAACCCAACTTTCAAGTATTAAGCACGGAAGTTATTAAATTCGCAATCCTTAGCATTGTCAAGCTAATCAAAAAATCATATTAGGAGTTCAGAATTGGAAGACTATATATTACATGGAACATGGTTGAAGCAAGGCTCAAACGGGTCAGGAAGGTTTATTCTGTGGGGAGAAGAAAAGATATACGAATTTCCAAAGATCAAGGGACGCCAAGCAAAAATACCAAAACATCCTTATTCTGTGGAATCAGACGCAATAGAAAAAGCACTAAAAGACCTTGCTTGGTCGTTGTTTCTTGATGATTTCAATCCACAAATCATTAAAGGTGAAGCAGTTTTGAGACTGCCAATGGCAGGAAAACTCCCTTTACCATCTTATCAGGTTAGCGTAGAATTTGATGATGAGATAAGCATTTCAGAGTATAAAGCGGATATTATCTGTCTTGAACTACTGGATGCCATAGAAATCCTTTCCTCTATACCTATCCACGCTTACGATCTACCTTACGAGATCGGGTCAGACTTATGCTTTTGGAGTGCTTTAGCGAAGTTTGTGCTTCATTTGATCTCGCAACATAAATTTATTCCAATGCTCTATGAAGATGGCGATGATTTCCTTGCGGTTTGGGAGGCTGTCTTAGATGATATGTCTGATGCTGAAAAAGTAAATAAACTTATCTTATCAATGCCAGACGCCTGCCGTTCAGTCAAATCCGCTATTATCCCTTTTGGTTCAAAATCCAAAAATGAGCATGAACAACCAGAATCATATCCTCGAGATTTAGTTTTGGATTTCATAAAAGCGGGCGTTGACAAATGGGTTCGCAGTAATGCAGGAAACATTTTGCCTTCAAGTGATATTAAAAAGATAAAGGATACAGTCACGATTCAATGGCTGAGTGGGTTGGTGGCTGAAAACGGAAAGTTTCAGGCACCAAGACTGGCTCAATCAATGAAAGGCTTCTGCAAAACCCTGGCGGATTGGCGTTCTGCTGGAATTGTCAAAGGTGCGATGACTGAAAAGTTTCGTCCTTGCTTCAGACTAGAACCTCCTGAAGAAGAGAATTCATCATGGGAGTTAAGATACTTCCTTCAAGCTAATGATGATCTTAGTCTTCTAGTGCCTGCTGATTTAGTATGGAAAGAGCGAAAGGCGAAACTAAAGTATCTCAACCGGGAACTTGAATCTCCACAGGAACAGATGCTTACAGGGCTTGGTGTGGCGTCTAGGATATTTCCCCCAATTGAGCGTAGTCTGCGTCAGAAAAGACCTGAAAACTGCGATCTTAACGTAGAAGAGGCGTATCAATTTCTTAGTGAATCTAGTCTGCTATTACAGCAAAGCGGATTCGGTGTGCTTGCCCCGCCGTGGTGGACAGATAAAAGGTCGCAACTCAAAGCAAAGGTTAATTTTACTAAGACAAAAACTGAAAGCACAGGCATATTATCACTGGATAGCGTCCTTTCTTACGATTGGCAGATGGCACTAGGAGATGACATTATCACTCCAGAGGAACTTGAGCAGTTGGCAAAGCTCAAAATACCAATTGTTCAGATGCGCGGCCAATGGATTTTGCTTAGACCAGAGGACATAAAATCCGCAATGGAATTCTTCAACAAGCATGGTGATTTAGGAGAAGTAACGCTCAGAGATGCGGTTAAACTCTCATTAAGCGAAGAACCACAGTTGGAAGGCATAAGAATTGAGGGAATAGAAACTCCAAAATGGCTTGGAACGTTTATTGATGAGCTAAAGGGAGGCATAAAGTCCATTGATCAGCCAAAAGAATTCGTTGGTCAACTTAGACCATATCAATTGGTTGGTTTGTCATGGCTTGCTTTCATGCGGCAATATGGTCTTGGCGCTTGCCTTGCTGACGATATGGGACTGGGGAAGTGCTTATCTGGAGATTCTCTAATTTATGTAAATGGTTCGCTTGTTGAAGCCGAAAAAATTTGGTCACAGTATAGCAGAAAACCAGAATTTGACGGTGAAGGTTTTTGGGCAACTCCGAATGAATCATTGACAACTAATTCGATTGATGAAGAGACAGGTAAGATTGTGCAATCCAATATCAAACGTCTCTATCGTCAGAAAGTTCATGAAAAAATGCGGGTTATTCGTATGGAAGATGGGAGTAATATAACTATAACTCGTTCTCATAAACTCCTGACTAGCAAAGGATGGACAAACGAACTTAAAGTAGGGGATTACGTTTGTGTTCCTGCAAAGCAAAAGGTTTTTTACTGCAAGATCAAAGAAATAGAAGAGATTGATTACAATGGATGGGTTTATGATTTTGAAATAGAAAAACACCATAATTTTGTTGCCAACAATATTTTATGTCATAATACTATTGAGGTTATCGCTTCTTTACTGAATGATAAAAAGCAAAGGAAAAACAAAAGCGTTCCGAATTTGCTTGTTTGTCCTACATCCGTTGTCGGCAACTGGCAGAGAGAAGTGACGAAGTTTGCCCCAAAGCTCAAGGTTATGATACATCATGGTGGAGATAGGCTATCAGGCAAAGAATTTGCGGAATCCGTCATGAAATATGATCTTATTGTCACTTCTTATGGACTTGCCCGAAGGGATGCGGAGGATATTTCCGCAATAGATTGGAAAGGCGTTATACTTGACGAAGCCCAAAATATTAAAAATCCATCGTCCAAGATAGCTCAGGTTACACGCAGTCTCAAATCAGAATACAGATATGCCCTTACTGGAACACCAGTCGAAAATAGGTTGATGGAGCTTTGGTCAATCATGGAATTTTTAAATCCGGGCTACCTCGGATCACAAAGTAGGTTTAATCAATCTTACGTCATACCTATTGAGCGCTATGGAGAGGAGTCTGCAACAAAAGAGCTAAGGTCTATTGCAGCGCCGTTCATTATGCGCAGACTAAAGACAGACCCCAAGGTAATCAGTGATCTGCCTGAAAAGATGGAAATGAAGGTATACTGCAACCTCACACGAGAACAGGTAACGCTTTATGAGGCAGTGGTCAAAGACATGATGCAGACTCTTGAAAATGATACCGATGAAAACGATATGAAAAGACGGGGGATGATACTTTCAGGCTTGATGAAGCTGAAACAGCTTTGTAACCATCCAGCGCTTTTTCTGCATGACAATTCCGAACTTGATGGACGCTCAGGCAAGTTACAAAGGCTTGTTGAAATGCTTGAGGAAGTGATAGCAGAAAGGGATAAGGCATTGATCTTTACGCAATTCACAGAAATGGGAGAAGCATTGCGAAAATATCTATCAAGCAAGCTGAAATGCGATATTCTTTATCTTCACGGCGGAGTAGCTCAAAAGAATCGTGACAAGATGGTATCATCATTTCAAAGTGATGCAAATGGCGCGCCGATCTTTATCATCTCAATAAAAGCTGGTGGCACGGGGCTGAATCTGACCAAAGCAAATCATGTCTTTCACTTTGACAGATGGTGGAATCCTGCGGTTGAGGATCAGGCAACTGATAGGGCGTTCAGGATAGGGCAGAAACGCAACGTCCAGGTGCATAAGTTCGTCTGTTCAGGCACTCTTGAAGAACAGATAGATCAATTGATAGAGAAAAAGAAATCACTTGCCCAAAATATCATTGGGGCTAGTGAAAACTGGATCACAGAACTTTCCAATGACGAATTGCAGAAGATGATAACGCTAAGACGTGATGATGCTATTTCAGCGGATGAGAGGTGAGAAAATGCGCCGATATTACGATGACGATTATTACGGATACTACAAACCTTCAAAGCCAAAAAAGGTTGTAAATGGGATAAAGGCAAAAACTCAAAGGGGCAAAAGCTTTGGAAGCACGTGGTGGTCAAAGAAATGGGTTGATGTTCTGGAATCTTTCGGCTGGGCGAACAGGCTTCAAAGGGGAAGGTCTTATGCTCGTCAGGGTCAAGTGATTGACATTGATATTAAAAAGGGAAAAGTAGGCTCTCACGTTCAGGGATCGAGACCTACGCCTTATAAGATTGACATTGAGATGAACCAAATTTTAGATAAGGAATGGGATAACGCTTTAGATGCCATGTCAGAACAGGCGATCTTCGCTGCCAAGTTGCTTGTTGGTGAGATGCCAAACGATATTGAAGATGCCTTTAGTTCCGCAAAAGTAAGCCTGTTTCCAGTTAAGAAAGATATGCAGACCAAATGCTCATGTCCAGACTCGGCGAATCCCTGTAAGCATATCGCCGCTGTATATTATCTTCTCGGAGAGCGTTTTGATGAGGACCCGTTTCTCATTTTCCTGCTTCGTGGTCGCTCAAAAGATGAGGTCATGGAGATACTTCGCAGTAGAAGATCAGACGTTGATCAATCATCAGAGGAAGAAGAAAAATCGGATGTCGCTTCCGCAGTTATTGTAGAATCACTTGAATTGGCAAAAGATCAGTCATTCTGGGATTTAAGGAACCCAATAGATGATCTGAAGATAAGCATTAGCCCGCCGAATGTGGAAATGGCAATTATTAAAAGGCTTGGTGAGCCATCATGGTGGAGTTATCAAGGGCGATTTTCCGATTTCATTAGACCGATCTATACAACAGTATCAAACTCAGTAAGCAGGCGGAAGGAATAAATTATATAGAATGGGTATCAGAAGAAATTTTTGAGGAGATAATTATGAGTGAAAATACAAGCAAATTAACTTCACGCCAACGTTTAAGAGCAGGATTTCTTCACCAAACACTTGATCGTATCGCTATATGGGATACTTATTGGGGAGAGACATTAGAACGCTGGCATAATGAAGGTTTACCTAGAGGTGTTGATGTAACGGAGTTCTTTGGATTGGATAAGATAAGTGGTCATGGTTGCGACTACTCATATCGTTTACCAACAAAAGTTATTGAAGATACGGATGAATATGTAATAGACCTAAACGGCATGGGTATGGTGCAGAAGCATCTGAAAGGGCGTGCCGGCGCTCCATTGCTTATTGATTACCTGATAAAAAGCAAATCGGATTGGGAAAAATATAAGCCTTTAATTGATGTTTCAACCGCAAAGGAAAGAGTTCCTCATAATCAGTTGGAGTTAAACAAGTCAATAACCGATCGGGGTGATTTTGTGGCGATGTGGCTTCCAGACCCGATCTGGTGCTTCTTTTTCTCTTGTAGCCTTAAAGAGGCTTTGATAATTATGCTTGAGGACCCGGATTGGGCAAGAGAGATAGTTGATACATTTACTGAATTGATTGTAGCTTATCTTGATGAGATGGTTAAGGCTGGATTTTATATTGATGGAATATTGGTATACGGAGATATAGCTTACAATGGCGGTCCCTTCTTTTCTCCTAAAGCGTTTGAGCAAGTTTTGATGCCAACCTATAAAAGACTGTTCGGTTATGCAAAAAAACAGGGCTGGGCGGGCATGTTGCACTCTGACGGTGACGTTCGTTTGCTGTTACCACAAATCTGCGAATGCAATATAGACGCTTTGCACCCATTCGATAGCAAAGCTGGCATGGATGTTCGGGAACTTAAACCGCTCTATGGGGATAAGCTGACGTTTGTTGGAAACATAAGCAAAGATGTAATGGCTACTACGAAGGAACGTATTGAGGAGGAAGTCGCTACCAAGATTACTACTGCCAAACAAGGCGGGGGATATATTTATCATTCCGATCATTCGGTTCCGCCAAGTGTGTCTTTTGAGAATTATCTGTTTGTTCTGGAGTGCGTTCGCAAGTATGGTTCGTATTCTAATCAGTGACGACTTTTTCACTTATAAGCAGAGATAGTGGGTAGGTTGGGTTAAACGAAGTGGAACCAAC
>ERZ1292640.3783-Hain-H43-02um-R1-3783-length-11706-cov-4_pt1 | contig 11706 bp, 10 predicted proteins | sample MGYA00564404_ERZ1292640 | MGnify/ENA primary metagenome ERZ1292640 (study PRJEB36523, sample SAMEA6512636) | groundwater metagenome | collected 2019-01-08 | study: AquaDiva: Metagenomics assemblies of 32 groundwater samples | reverse complement strand
GAGACGGGCCATGAGCCGCGAGGGCGCGGCGCTCGCCGTCGCTTCGGGCTAGCTCTCACCCTCCAGCGGCCGCAGCACCACACCAGTCGGGACCTTCGGCGCGAAGTAGGTGGACTTTGGCGGCATCACCTGCCCGAGGTCCGAGATGAGCTTCACCTCGCCGAGCTCGGTCGACCGCAGCAACACGGCGAACGCGACGCCAGGTTCCCCGGCCGCCGCGCGCGCTTCCACGGCGGAGGCCGTGTAGCCGAGCGCCGGCGCCTCGCCCACCAACGGCGCCGCCAATCGCCGCACCAGCAGCTCGTCACACATCCACGACGGCAGCCCCCACGCCCACGGCCCCGGCAGCCCGGGCACGTGGTCGAGGTCGGCCTCGGGGTTGCACGTGAGCGCCGCCTCCGAACCGTCCGTGAACACCACGGTGATGACCGCTTCCCGCGGCGCCGCGGGCTCGAAGAACCGGCCGACCGCCAGCTCGAGCAGCCGCTCGCGCGCCACCGGCGCGCCCGGCACGATGCGGTGGGTGGGCAGGATCTCAAGCCCGGGGTCCGTGAACGACACGACGTGCGCGAGGGTGCGCCGCGCCCCCCCCGCCCACGCCGCCGGCGCCTCGTCACGGACTGCCACCGACGTCTCGTAGCGGTGGTGGCCGTCGGCGATGTACACCGCCTCGGCGCCCGCTGCGCGCGCAATCGCCGCCGCGCGCTCGCCGCTCACCACCCACACCTCGTGCGCCGCGCCGATCGCTTCGGCCGCGGCCCACGACGCGCCGTCCGCGGCCTCCACGAGGAGCCGCTCCAGATCGCCCGAGCTGTCCGGCGCAAGCAGGAAGACCGGGCTCAGGTTGCACGCCGTCGCGTGGGTGAGCCGGCGCCGGTCCTCCTTCGGCCCCTTGTGCGTCTTCTCGTGCGGCTTGACCCGCCCTCCCGCGAACGACTCGGCCGCCACGGCGAGGAAAACGCCGGTGCGCGCGCGTAGCGAGCCGTCCTCAAACCGGCTCGTGGTGCGCAGCACGTAGGCCGAGGCTGCATGGTCGCGTTGGAGGATGCCGCGCGCGCGCCAGTCCGCCAGCAGGCGCGCCGCATGCGCGTACGGGTCGCCGCGGCCGTCGGCCACCGGCAGATCCACCTGCACGATGTTCGCCGGATCCTGCTTCGCGAGCCGGTCCCGCTGCTCGGGAGAGATCACGTCGTAGGGCGGTGCCAGCCGGCGCGCGAGGGAACCGGGGTCGGCATAGCGTTCGCCGCGGAACGGCGCGAACAGGGCAATGGGACTCACGGGGTGCTACCTCGCGTGTCGGCGATGAGGGCGTCGAGCTTCTGCTTGATGGCGGCGAGCGTCAGCATCCCAAGCGCCGCCTCCGCGGCCTGCGGGTCCGGCGCCCGCGCCAGGTACGGCGTCTCGAGGTGGCCGTCCGGCTGCTGGTCGGCCGACCAGCGGATGAACAGCAGTGCCGCGCCGTACCTGCCGTCCACGTCGGGGTCGTCGTCGGAGAACACGCCGACCGAATACGGCCGGCCGTCCGAGCCCTCGAACGACGGCGGGCGCCCGTGGACCGTCACGTAGCCGGCCAGCGTGTCGTCTTCGGCAATCACCGCATCCCTTCCCGCACCACGTTGCCCAGGATGAAGGCGATGTTTGCCGGCCGCTCCGCGAGCCGGCGCATCAAGTACGGGTACCACTGCGTCCCGAACGGCACGTACACCCGCACGTTGAAGCCGGCCTTCACCAGCTCGTCCTGGAGGTCGCGCCGCACGCCGTAGAGCATCTGAAACTCGAACGACGCCGGCGCGATCGCGCGGGCGAGGACGAACCGCCGCGCGCGCTCAATCAGCGCCGCGTCGTGCGTCGCGAGCGCCGGGTAGTTGCCGTGCTCGAGCAGCTGCTCCATGAGCTGCGCGTAGCTCCGATCCACGTCGCGCTTGGCGGGGAACGCGACCGACGGCGGCTCCTGATACGCACCCTTGCACAGCCGCACCCGGGCCCTGCGGCCGTTCAGGCGCTCGACGTCGGCGGCGCTGCGAAACAGGTACGACTGGATCACCACCCCGACGCCGTCGCCGTAGACCGGGTGCAGGTCCCGCTCGAACAGGTCGAGCGTGCGCTGCGTGTGCGCGCTGCTCTCCATGTCGATGCGGAGGAACGTCCCCAGTTCACGCGCGCGGTCCAGGATGCGGCGCACGTTCTCGAGGCACAGCGCCGCGTCGAGGTCGAGGCCGACCTGCGTGAGCTTGATCGAGACGTTGCACTGGAGCCGCTCGGCCGCGAGCCGGTCGAACATCTCCACGATGGTCAAGGCGGCAGCGCGCGCTTCCTCCGGCTTCGTGACGCTCTCGCCGAGCAGGTCGAGCGTCGCCGTGATGTTCCGGGCGTTCAGGTCGCGCACTGCGGCGACGGCCGCGTCGAGCGTCTCGCCTGCGACGAACCGCGACGCCAGCTTCCTCGCGATCCCGTTCGCGCGGATGAACCTGAAGACCTGCTTTTGCCCGCTCAGGTAGAGGAGACCGGCTCGCAGCATCCCGTGTCAGCGCTCGGGGTGGAACCGGCCACCGCCTCGGGCCTGGTCGATGAGGATCGGCGCGGGCGCGAACCGCGGCCCGCAGGTGGACGCCAGGTGTTCGAGCGCTCCGACGGCTGCCTTGGCCCCCATCGCGTCCAGGGTCCGGAACGGGCCGCCCCTGAAGGGCGGGTAGCCGATCCCGAAGATGGCGCCGATGTCGCCGTCGCGCGGAGTGCGGATGACCCCCTCCTCGAGGGCGCGCGCGGCCTCGTTCAGCATGGCGAGCGAAAGCCGCTGGGTGATCGCCGCGGCGTTCGGCGTGCCGGCCTTCCCCTTGGTGATGCCGAGGATGCCATACACCGCCTCGTCCACGCCGGCCTTCTTTCCGTTCTCGTAGCGGAAGAACCCCTTGCCGTTCTTGCGACCCATGCGCCCCGAGGCCACCAGCGCGTCCAGCGGGATCGCCGGCTTCACCCGCTCGCCCAGCGCCTCGAGCATCACGCCGGCCACCTTGAGGGCGACGTCGAGCCCGACCTCGTCGAACAGCGTCACCGGTCCGACCGGGAAGCCCCAGCGGGTCATCGCGCCGTCGATCGCCTCGATGGCCGCGCCTTCGGCGAGGACGTGCCCCACCTCGCTCATGTAGGGCGAGAGGATGCGGTTGATGAAGAAGCCGGGACGGTCCCGCACGATGATCACGGTCTTGCCCATCTTCCGCCCGAAGGCCACGGCCGTCACGACCGTCTCCGGCGCCGTCCGCTCCGCGACGATCACCTCGAGCAGCGGCATCTTGTGGACCGGCGAGAAGAAGTGCATCCCGATCACCGTCTCCGGGTGCTGCGAGGCCTCGGCGATGCACGCGATGGGGATCGTGGAGGTGTTCGACGCGAACACGCAGTCGGGCCGGGCGAGCTTTTCGACCTCGCGCAGCACGCCGCGCTTGACCTCGAGGTCCTCGAACACCGCCTCGATCACGAGGTCGGCGTTGCGGAAGCCGCTGTAGTCCACCCCGCCCGAAACCAGCGCGAGCTGGCGCGCGGCCTCGTGCCTCGTGATGCCGCGCCGCTTGAGGCGCTCGCGGATGATGTCGGTCGCCGCCTTGATGCCTTTCCCCACGCGCGGGAGGTCGGCGTCCTTCATCCGCACGTTGATGCCGGCCTGCTGGACGGCCGTCACCGCGATCCCCGAGCCCATGAAGCCCGCGCCGAGGATGGCGAGGTTCTTCACCGGCTTCGGCTTCGGGGCGGGCTCGCTCACGCCCAGGTCCTTCTTGAGCGCGGTCGTCGCGAAGAAGATCTCGACCAGCCGCCGCGAAACGTCCGTCATCGCCATCTTCGCGAACAGGTCGGCCTCGCGCACAAGCCCCTTCTCCATGCCGTGCGCAAGGCCATAGGCGACCGCGTCGAGCGCCGCGAACGCCGCCGGGTAGTGCCCGCCCGTCCGCTTCAGCGTCATCTTGCGCGCCTGCGACAGGACGAGCGCGCGGCCCGGAGCGCTGCGGTCGAAGAACCAGCCCGCCGCGCCCTTCGTCGCACGCCGCTGCGGCCGCTCGCCGCCCGCCAGGCGCTGCGCCGCCTTGACGGCTACCTCCCGCAGGATCGGCGCCGCGACCAGCTCGTCCACGAGCCCCATCCTGAACGCCTTGTCGGCGCGGATGTTCTTGGACGTGAGGATCATCTCGACCGCATTGCGCAGGCCGACGAGCCGCGGCAGCCGGTTGCAGCCGCCAGCTCCGGGGATGATGCCGAGCTGCACCTCGGGCGCCGCCAGCACCGTCTTCGGGTGGTTGGTCGCGATGCGGTACTGGCACGCGAGCGAGATCTCGAGCCCGCCGCCCAGGCACGCGCCGTGGATCGCGACGACGATCGGCTTCCGCGACGCCTCGAGGGTGTCGAGGAACTGCTGCCCCTCGCGCGAGAGCTTACGGAACTCGTCCTCGGTCTTCGCCGCGACGAACTCCTCGATGTCGGCGCCGGCGATGAAGCCTTCCGGCTTGCCCGAGATGAGGACGATCGCCCGAACCGCGGCGTCGTTCCACAGCGTCGTCATCGTGGCGGCGAACTCGTCCTTCACCGCGCGGGAGAACTTGTTGACCGGTTCGCCCGGCAGATCGAGGGTGACGACCGCGACGTCGCCCTCGCGGGATATCGTGAACGCGCCCATCAGCACCGCTCCAGGATCATGGCGAAACCCATGCCGCCCTGTGCACACACGGAGATCAGGCCGAACTGCACGTCCCGGCGCTTCATCTCATTGGCGAGCGTCGTGATGATGCGCCCGCCGGTGGCGCCGAACGGATGGCCGATCGCGATCGAGCCGCCCATCACGTTGAGCGTGTCCCAGTTCACCACGCCCACCGCCTCGGAGCGGCCGAGCTTCTCCTGCGCGAACTTCTTGGACTCGAACGCCTGGATGTTCGAGAGCACCTGCGCGGCGAACGCCTCGTGCATCTCGACCAGGCCCAGCTCCTGCCAGGTGAGGCCCGCGCGCGCGAGCGCCTTCGGCACCGCAAACGCCGGTCCCATCAGCAGCTGCTCGCCGGGGTCCACCGCCGCCACCGCGTACGCCCGGACGTAGGCGAGCGGCTCGTAGCCCAGCGCCTTCGCCTTCTCCGCGCTCATCACCAGCACCGCCGAGGCACCGTCCGTCAGCGGCGAGGCGCTGGCCGCCGTCACCGTGCCGTAGCGCCGGTCGAAGACGGGCCTGAGCTTCGCCACCTGCTCGAGGGTCGTGTCGGCGCGGATCCCGTTGTCGCTCGTCTCGACCTGCTCGTAGGTCGGCGGGAGGAAGAACGGTGCGATCTCCGCCGTGAGGCGGCCATCGGCCGTGCCCTTGGCCGCGAACTGATGCGAGCGCACCGCGTATTCGTCCTGCGCCGCGCGGCTGATGCCGTTCTCCTTCGCCATCTTCTCGGCCGACTGGCCCATCGACTGGCCCGTCGAGGGCTCGGCGATCGCGGGCGTGACGGGCACGAGGTCGCGCGGGCGCGTCCTGGCGAGCGTGCCGAGGCGCTGGCCGAGCGTCTTCGCCCGGCTCGCCTCGACGAGCAGGGAGGCGAAGCGCTTGGAGTGGAGAATCGGGATGTCGGACAGCGCCTCGACGCCCCCCGCGATCACGACGTCGGCCTGACCGAGCGCGATCTGGTCGTGCGCCTCGGCGACCGCCTGGCCCGACGAGGCGCAGGCGCGGTTGAGGGAGTAGGCGGGGATCGTCCGCGGGAACTGCGGGAGCAGGCTCACTTCGCGGGCGACGTTCGGGACGAGCACCGACGGCACGACCTGGCCGAAGACCACCTGGTCCACGATGCCGGGATCGATCTCGGTGCGCTCGAGCAGCTCGCGCGCGGCGTGCCTGGCCAGCTCGACGGCGGGGACGTCCTTGAAAACGCCGCCCGCCTTGGCGAACGGCGTCCGGCAGCCAGCCACGACCGCGACGCGACGTCCGTTGACTCCGGTGGTCATTGCGGCCTCCACTGGCGCGCGCGACGGCGCGCCGCGCCGAAAGCTAGCCATGCGCCCATGGGCGGGCCAGATTGATGGCCGACATGGATCCCCACTTTTCCGCGGCGACGCGGCGCACCAACCTCGCGGCCCTCGCCACCGACACGATCGATCTACTCGTGATCGGCGGCGGCATCACCGGGGCCGGCATCGCGCGCGACGCGGCGATGCGCGGCATCCGGACGGCGCTGGTGGACGCCGGCGACTTCGCCTCCGGGGCCTCGAGCCGCAGCTCGCGCCTGATCCACGGCGGGCTGCGCTATCTCGAGCACGGCCAGCTGCGGCTCGTCTTCGAGGCGAGCCGCGAGCGGCGCGTCCTGCTACGCATCGCGCCGCACCTCGTGCGCGCGTGCCCGTTCACGTTTCCGGTGCACCGCGGAAGCCGAGTGAAGCGCTGGCAGATCTCGGCGGCGGTGTGGCTCTACGACCTGCTGGCGCTGTTCCGCAACGTCCACGCGCACCGGCTGCTGTCGCGCCGCGGCGTGCTCCAGCGCGAGCCGCTGATCCGCGACCACGACCTCAAGGGCGGCGCGGTCTACTGGGACGCGCAGTGCGACGACGCGCGCCTCACGCTCGCCAACGTCCGCTCGGCGCACCAGCACGGGGCGTGGTGCGCGAGCTACGTGCGCGTCACCGCGCTCGAGAAGGCGGGCGGCCGCGTGCGCGGTGCCGAGCTCGAGGACGTGCTCGCGGGCACCCGGTTCATGGTCCGCTCACACGTCGTCGTGAACGCCACGGGCCCCTGGAGCGACCGCGTGCGTCGCCTCGACGATCCGGCCGCGAAGCCGCTCCTGCGGCCGACCAAAGGCGCGCACATCGCCGTCCCGCGGCAGCGCGTCGGCAACGCGGGCGCGGTCACGTTGACCTCACCGATCGACGGCCGGGTCATGTTCGTCCTTCCCTGGGGCGAAACCACGATCGTCGGAACGACCGACACCGACTACGACGGCTCGCCCGACGACGTGCGGGCCGACGGGGACGACATCACCTACCTGCTGCGCTCGGCGAACGCCGTGTTCCCGAACGCGCGGCTCCAGCGCGGCGACGTCATCGCGGCATGGGCCGGACTGCGCCCGCTGCTTGGCGACGGCCCCGCGAACGCGTCCGCCGTGCCGCGCGAGCACAAGATCGTCGAGAGCGCGAGCGGGCTGATCACCATCGCGGGCGGCAAGCTCACGACCTACCGGTCCATGGCGGCGCAGCTGGTGAACCTCGTCGCGCGGAAGCTCCGGAGGCTCGACGGGCGCCGGCTTCCAGCCCGTGCCGCCACCGACACCGAGCCGCTCCCCGGCGGCGACGTCGCCGACCTCGAGGCGCTAGCGCGCGAGCTGGAGAAGGAAGGCGTCCCGTCCGGGGCGGCCGATCACCTCGTGCACACCTACGGCGGGGAGGCGACGGCGGTGGCCAACCTCGCCGCGGACGACCCCGCGCTCGCCGGGCCGCTGATCGCGGGCGGCCCCTGGCTGCGCGCCGAGGTCGTGCACCACGCGCGGCGGGAAATGGCGCTCACCGTCGGTGACGTGCTGGTGCGGCGCCTGCATCTGTTCCACGCGCACCCGACGCGCGGGGTCGGAGTGGCGCGTACCGTGGCCGGACTGCTGAGCCGGGAGCTGGGGTGGGACGACACGGCGGCGGCGCTCGCCGCCGAGCGCTACGTGGCGGAGGTCACGCGGCCTGCTCCCTGACGCGCGCCATGTCGCGCGCCACGGTGAACACCGCGAACAGCAGGACCACGCCGCCCAGCAGGCCGACCATCGGGAGCGCAAGCAGCGCCGGCCGCAGCCCGAACCGGTCCGAGAGGGCGCCGACCACCGGCAGCGCGATGGCGTCGCCGGCGATGTGGATGAAGAAGACGTAGGCGCCCATCACGGTCGCCGCGATCCGGCGTGGAACGACGTCGAAGAGCACCGCAGCCACCGGCCCGTTGTACCACGTGTAGAAGAACACCGTCACGAAGAACAGCAGACCGAACAGGCGCACGTCGCTGATCAGGAGCATCACGACGCACGCCGGCGCGCCGACCAGGAAGCCGAGCGCGCCCGCCACGACGCGGCCGCTCCGGATCCTATCGAACAGCGCGTCGCCGAGCCGGCCGCCCGACCACGAGCCGAGCACGCCCGCCACGAGGCCGACCGGCCCGATCTGCCGGCCCACCTCCAGCAGCGTGAGACCCAGCTCGCGCTGCAGGTAGCTGCTGGACCACGCCACGAGCGAGTTCATCGCCGCGGACGTCAGCGCGCCGCCGATGAACAGCCAGATGAGGGTCGGCGTGCCCAGCACCAGCGCCGCCGCGTCGAGCATCTCGTCGATGACGTCGGTCGGCGCGCCCGTCGGCCCCGCGTGCGGGCGGCGCAGCACCACCAGCACCCACTTGAGCACCGTCCACACCAGCCCGATGCCGGCGATGATTCCGAAGGCCGCGGTGTCGGTGTCGGCCGGCAGGTTCCTGAACAGCGCGAGGAAGCCCCACGCCGCGGTGGCGAGCGCGAGGCTCACCAGCAGCGGCATGATGGCGCGGATAGCGGCGCGCCAGGTGAGGTGGAACTTGGGGGCGGCGCGGCGCGCGACGACGGGCACCGGCCGCGCGGCAGGATCGTGCAGGCGCGCGAGCAGGAGCGAGAAGGCGAGGCCCGGCAGCCCCACGATCATGAGCGTGTAGCGCCAGCCGAACGCCGTGGCGAGTACGCCGCCCAAGTACACAGCCAGCACGCCGCCGAGCGCGAGGCCGGCCCAGAAGATCCCCATCGCCTGCGCGCGGCCCTTGGTGGGGAAGTAGTCGGCGAGCAGCGCCTGCGCGGCAGGGAGGTACGAGGACTGCCCCACGCCCACGACAGTGCGCGTCGCGAACAGCTGCCAGTATGAGCGGACCACACCCCCGAGCGCGGTGAACCCGCTCCATAACGCGACGCCGCCCGCGAGAACCGCCCGCCGCGAGAACAAGTCCGAGGCGACGCCGGCAAACAGCGCGCCGATCGAGAAGACGATGGCGTACGCCGAGCCGAGCCAGCCAAGCTGCGTGTCCGAAACGCCGAGGTCGCGCTTGATCGGCTCGAACAGCGCGAAGATGATGTTCCGGTCGAGGTAGTTGATCAGGTTCCCGAGCGCGAGCAGCGCCAGGGCGTAGCGTGCGTACGCGCGTGCCGGGCCGGCTTCGGCGGAGTTCACCCGTGCTAGAACACTCCCCGGCCGTCCGTCCCGCCGCGCTCCTCGGCGGCCATCGCCTTCAGCTTCTCGCGTGCCTCCACGAGCAAGCGCACCGCGACGCGCGGATCGTCGGTCACCTCGAACAGCTCGAGGTCCCGCGGCTCGATCTTGCGCTGCGCCGCCATCGTGCCCCGCAGCCAGTCCGCGAGACCCTTCCAGTACGCTGCGCCCATCAGCACCACGGGGAAGTGCTTGATCTTGCCGGTCTGGATCAGGGTGAGCGACTCGAACAGCTCGTCCATCGTCCCGTAGCCGCCGGGGAAGACGACGAAGCCGATCGAGTACTTCACGAACATCGTCTTACGGACGAAGAAGTAGCGGAAGTGGATCGCGGTATCCACGTACTCGTTCGTGCCCTGCTCGAACGGCAGCTCGATGTTGAGCCCGATCGTGTGCCCCTCGCCGAGCTGCGCTCCCCGGTTGCCGGCTTCCATGATCCCCGGGCCGCCGCCGGTGATCACCGTGAAGCCCTCCTGCGCGAGCAGCCGCGCCGTCTCCGCCGCCGCCTCGTACATCGGGTCGCCGGCCGTGGTGCGCGCCGACCCGAAGATCGTCACGCCGTGCTTCACCTTCGCCAGTGTGTCGAACCCTTCGACGAACTCGCCCATGATGCGGAGCACGCGCCACGGATCGCTCGACGTGAAGACGCGCCGCTCGGGGACGGCGATCGGCGCCGTGAGCAGTCGTTCGTCTTCGGTCGGGCCGGTGCGCCGCAGGTTCGACGACCGTGAGCCGGAGGATGTCATCGGAAGCCTCTTGCCTACATGCGGGATTGGCGCGGAATATACAGTGGAATGCACTCGTGGCCATCGCTCGCCCTCGCACTCGCGGCTCGCGCCGCCCTCAACCCGCGGGTCGCGTGGGACCTCCTCACCCTCGCGTGGGCCATGCGCCGCCGCGACTGGTTCCGCGTCCCGCCCTTCCTCCCCCTGCCGCCGGCCGAGTATCTGCGCTGGCGCATGTACACCGCGTACGGCGACGAGCATGCCGTACCGCCGGTGCGTGACGTGCTGCGCTTCGCGCGCTGGCGCCGCGATATCCTGAAGTCATGACCCCGATCGAACTCTCGGTCGCCGCCAAGCGCGCCGCCCGCGAGCTCGGGTTCGACGCCTGCGGCATCACCGACCTGCGGCCCTCCGATACCCGGGCCGCGTTCGACGCGTGGCTCGAACACGACTACCACGGCGAGATGGCCTACATGGCTCGGCAAGCGCCCGTGCGCCGCGAGCCCCAACGAGCGTGGGCCGAAGCGCGCTCGATAGTAGTAGTACTTCACAACTACTATCAGCCTCAAGTGGGTGTCGGAGGCCGAGCAAGACTCGCGCGATACGCCCAAGGTGATGATTACCATCGTGTTATGAAGCAGCGTCTGAACGGGCTTGGGGAGGCCGTCGTGGCGGCGGCAGGAAGCGGTCGAACACGCGCTTTCGTGGACGCCGGCCCTCTTCCCGAGCGGGAACTGGCGCAGCGTGCCGGCCTCGGCTGGTTCGGCAAGAACACGATGCTGATCAACCCGCGGCTGGGCTCATTCACCTTCATCGGCGTCGTCCTCACCGACCTCGATCTGGCGCGCGACGAGCCGTTCGAGGCCGACCGCTGCGGCACCTGCCGCCGCTGCCTGGACGCATGCCCGACCCATGCCTTCCCGGCTCCCCGCGTCCTCGACGCGACGCGCTGCGTCTCCTACCTGACCATAGAATCGCAGCGCGACATCCCCGAGCCGCTGCGCGCCGGCGTCGGCGACAACCTCTTCGGGTGCGACATCTGCCAGGACGTGTGTCCGTGGAACACGAAGTTCGCGCGTGAGACGGGCGAGCCGCGCTACCTGCCGCGCGCCGATGCGGAGTTCCCGACCCTGGAGGAGATCCTGCGGATGGACGAGCGCGCCTTCGACGCGGCGCTCGGCCACACGGCGCTCGAGCGCGCCGGTCTCGCCGGCCTCAAGCGCAACGCGCGCGTCGTGCTGGAGAACGCGACGGACCGGCCCACTTGAGTCGCCCTCGGTTCAGCCGCGCCGCAATTCGATGAGCGTCAGCTCCGGAGGGCAGCGCCAGCGAATCGGCAGGCCTCCCGCACCAACTCCACGTGAGACATAGAGTTGGCGCCTGCCCTCCCGGATCAGTCCCTTGAGATAGCGAAACCCGAACTGGGACGGCACGAACGGCGGTCCGAGAACGGGCAGGTACGCCTGACCACCGTGGGTGTGGCCGGCCAGCATGAGGTCGAGCCGCAGGCCGTCCGGCCAGAAGGCGAACACGTCCGGGTCGTGGGAAAGGACGACGCGCGGCACCTCCTCCGGCACGCCGGCCACCGCCCGCGCGAAGTCGATCGCGTCGCGCTCGAGGTCCCCGACGCCGGCGACCACAAGCTGCGCTCCGCCGCGCCGCAGCGGCAGCGGCTCGTTGTGCAGCTCGCGAACGCCGCCGGCACGGATGGCCGCGCGCACCGCCGCCGCGTCAACATAATGGTCGTGGTTGCCTAGCACGCCCACGACGCCGTCGC